>Ga0182016_10000976_pt1 | contig 35173 bp, 32 predicted proteins | sample 712S2MmetaG_FD_120491 | JGI IMG/M metagenome (GOLD analysis project Ga0182016, IMG submission 120491) | Permafrost microbial communities from Stordalen Mire, Sweden - 712S2M metaG | ecosystem: Environmental > Terrestrial > Soil > Wetlands > Permafrost | place: Sweden: Stordalen | collected...
CGCCGTTCTCAACGTGTTCTATCTGATCGTGCGCGTCTATGAACAGATCTACGGCTGGCGCGCGGGGCTCGACTCCTTCGCGCCGGAGTTCCAGACCTATTGGCTCAGCATCCTGTGGACCGAAATTCCGCTGGAGCTGGTCTCGGGCATCGCCTTGGCGGGCTATCTGTGGAAAACTCGCATTCGCGACATGTCGACCGTGACGCCGCGTCAGGAGATGCGCGCCATCGTCGACAACGCCAAATGGCTGACGGCCTATGCGGTCGCCATCTATTGGGGCGCGAGCTTCTTCACGGAGCAAGACGGCACCTGGCACATGACGGTGATTCGCGACACGGACTTCACGCCGTCGCATATCATCGAGTTCTATATGAGCTACCCGATTTACTCGATCATCGCGGTCGGCTGCTTCTTCCACGCGAAGACGCGCATCCCCTATTTCTCGAAGGGGTATTCGCTGGCCTACCTGATCGTGGCGATTGGTCCGTTCATGATCATTCCGAACGTCGGCCTGAACGAGTGGGGTCACACCTTCTGGTTCATGGAAGAACTGTTCGTCGCTCCGTTGCACTGGGGCTTCGTGTTCTTCGGCTGGATGGCGCTCGGCGTGTTCGGCGTCGTGCTGCAACTGCTGCTGAATATCCACCGGCTGCTCGGTAAGGAAGGCGTCGCGCTCTTGACCTAACCGCTCGATACCGGCCGACGCGACAAGCGCCCGCAACCGCGCCCGCCGGCCAGGATCATGCTTAAATCCCCCAGAACTAGATGCTCCCAAGAACGCCCGCTCCTGATTTCGTCGGGAGCGAGCTGTTTTTATCCCTTCACGATGACCGGCCCCGCGCGGCGCGTTTGCGTCTCAAGCAGCGTTTTCACCTTGGCCGCGAGATTGAGATAGATCGCCGCATGCGCCCCCTGCGGATCGGCGCCGACGACGGGACGGCCGGCGTCCGAGGTCTCGCGGATCGCCGCGTCGAGCGGAACCTCGCCGAGGAAGGGCACGCCGAGCTTTTCGGCGTCGTGACGGGCGCCGCCATGCGAGAACACATCGGTGCGCCCGCCGCAGTGCGGGCAAAGAAAATAGCTCATATTCTCGATGATCCCGAGAATCGGCGCTTCCACTTTCTGGAACATGCTGACCGCGCGCCGCGCGTCGATCAGCGCGAGATCCTGCGGCGTCGAGACAATCACCGCGCCGGCGAGCGGAACTTGCTGCGCCAGCGTGAGCTGCACGTCGCCGGTGCCCGGCGGCATGTCGACGACGAGCGCGTCGAGTTCGCCCCAGGCGACCTCGCCCAGCATTTGCGTCAACGCCTGCGACACCATCGGGCCGCGCCAGACCATCGGCACGTTCTCGTCGACGAGAAAGCCGATCGACATCACTTTGACGCCGTAGGCCTCCAGCGGAACCATCTTGCCGTCGGCCACTTGCGGCTTGCCATGCAGGCCGAACAGCCGCGGCGCCGACGGCCCGTAAACGTCGGCGTCGAGCAGGCCGACGCGCCAGCCTTGCGCGGCGAGCCCCAGCGCGAGATTGGCGGCTGTCGTCGACTTGCCGACGCCGCCCTTGCCCGACGCCACGGCGACGATGAAGCGGATGCGCTCGACGGCGGCGATAATGCCCCGGCGCGGCGCGGCGACCGCGGGGCCGCGGTCGTGATGATGGCCATGTCCGTGATCACGCGCCGGTTCTGGCCTCGGCGCGTGTTCGGCCGTGAGCGTGACGATCGCCCGCTCGACGCCGCCGATTTCGCCGACGGCCCGCTCCGCCGCGAGGCGGATGGCCTCCCATTCCTTGGCCCGCGCCGGATCGCCGGAGATCGAGACGAAGGCCTTCGTCCCCGCGACATTGATTCCGCTGACCGCGTTCGACGCCACGAGCGATACGCCGCCGGGACCGGGAACCTTCTCCAAAGCCTTCAAGACATCCGCTTCATTCGCCACGGGCGCTGCTCCTCGCCGATTGCATTTGGCTGTGTTTTGCGCCGAATGGGCGCGAAAATCCACGGGACAATAGATGCAATCGCGAAGCCAGTCGCGCTCCGAAAGAGCCTCGTCGCCAGCAATTGACGACCTTAAGTCGGCGCCCCCATCCGCACGCGCCCGGGTTCGATCACCGAAAAATGTCCGGCCCAATCGTCCCGTTCCAGGATCCGGGCGGCGAGCGTCGCGCCAATCGAGATGGCGGGCGAGAGTGGAAGTCGAAAAAGCAACACTCCGGACAACGCCGGACGGCCAGCACGCCAAGCAAGCTCGCCGAAGCCCTTGTCGAACGTCAGCAGAATCCGCCGCCCGTCTTCGGCCATTGCGAGGACATTAACTTCGCTGGCGCCGGACGCTACAGTGCTCACCCAAACAACATCATGTCCGGCGCTCCGCAACGCCGTCACCGCGTCCCCCGGGAAATTCTCGTCGGCGAGTAAGCGCATCCTACGCGGCACTAGGGTAGATTTTCTCCGAACTCAATATGTCGCGCGCATAAGAGAAGCAGGCGGCTTTGTCCTCGCGGACGAGGCCCGGATAATTGCGCAATATGTCGGCCTCGGTCCCTCCGTCCGCCATAAGACCAATAATGAAATCGACCGAAAGGCGCGTGCCGCGAATAACGGGCTTGCCAGCGAGGACGGCGGGATCGAGCGTAACGCGGGCTGAATGGGTCATCGAACATCTCCTCCCCCCGCGATTATAAGCTACCCACTAGGAAGCGCCAGCGCGGTGAAAATCCAGCGGCGGGGAATTGTTCTTTTATGCGGAGGCGGCTCCGCCGCAACACGCGCGAGTCTCCTGCGCCGGCGGACAGGGAACGTCGCCGTAGGAGCAAAACACGCAACAGTCGCCGGCCTTGGGCTTCATTACAGCGCCGCAGGCGGCGCATTCATGGCGGATTTGGCAAGAATCCAGCGCCATCGTCAGCGTTTCCGCTTGACCGCAAACGGGGCAAGTCAGCGTCGAAGACAATTTTAGCCGCTCGCCCATCGGCTAGGCCTCCATATCCGCGTCGACGATGCTGGACTCGGCATGTTCGATCTTCGGCGTGCGCTTGAACGGCGATCTGCGGCCGCGCATCGTCTGGACGACTTTCGCGCCGTTGGAAAAAGCGAGATAGACCATCAGCGGCGGCACCGAGGCCATCGTCTTGAGATAATCGACGAGCGAGCCGCGCTTCAACATTAGATAGGGCGGCAGCGTGATGCCGAGCACGACGATCGTCGTCATCACCGCGATGACCTCAAGCATGGGCAGATAGGGCGCGGGCGAGCCATGCAGAATTGAGCCGAAGAGTATCGCGAGAACGCCGATGGCGGCCGCGGGGAAGAAGATCTGATGCGCCACCAGCGCGATCGCGGCGATCCGCTGCGTCAGTGTCCAGGGCGCTCGCCAAATCGGAACGATGGTCCTCTGCGCGACCTGCACGAATCCGTTCGACCAGCGTCGCTGCTGGCGGCGGAAATCGCGCAGACCCTCGGGCACCTGTCCCGGAATCGCAGGCTCGGAAATAAAAATGCCGCGCCAGCCGTCGAGCGCGGCGCGCACGGTGAGATCGAGGTCTTCGGCCAGCGAATAATCCGACCACCCGCCCGCGCGCTCGATGGTCGCGCGCCGCCAGACGCCGCCGGTGCCGTTGAACTGGAACAGCCAACCGGCATGGGCGCGGCTGCGTTGCTCGACCAGAAAATGCCCGTCCTGGACGAGACCCTGCGCGCGGGTGAGCCAGTTCTTCTCAAAATTGGAAAATTCGCAGCGCGATTGCGCGAAGCCGGCCTTCGGGTCTTTCACCAGCAGTGGCACGCCGCGCTTCAGCCAATTGGCCGGCGGACGAAAATCCGCGTCCAGCATGGCGATGAAGGGCGCGGTCGAAATGGTCAGTCCGTAGGCGCAGGCGCCGGCCTTGAAGCCGATCCGGTCGGGACGCCGCACATGCGCGATATCGGCGCCCTCGGCGCGCAATTCGATCGCCACGGCCTCGGCTCGCGCGGTGGTCTCGTCGTTCGAATCGTCGAGCAATTGGATATGCAGCTTGTCCTTGGGCCAATCGAGCTGCGCGACGCATCGCAGCGACTGCTCCGTCACCAACGGTTCGTTATAGACGGGGATTTGCAACAGCACATGGGGCAATTCGCTGTCGGGAAGCTCCACGGGCTCGGGGTCGCGCAGTCCGCGAACTTCGTCCCACAGGAAGCGCGCGATGACCGCGACATAGCCGAGCCCAATGACGATGAGCGTCAATCCGCTGGCCGCGGCGATGGCGTCGATGACGAAACGCAGAAGGTCAAAAACCAAGCGTCTATCCTTTTTTTCGTGTCGCAAGCGGCGCGCCCGGCGTGGCCGCCGGCGCGCCCTTCGTAACATCGGCGCGCGCGTTGAAACCCTCTCTCGCCCACACCACGCGGTTAGTGGTCCAAGCGCGGAGCCATACCGCTAGCATCACCGCCTCCCGAAGCAGAAAGATTACGGGAGCTTCCCATGATAGGCGCCAACCCTTCATAAAGGAAAGCCACGTCTCGAGCGCGAACCAGAGCAACAACGTCGCGCCCGCGGCCGCGAATGGCGTCAGCTTGGCCAGCGGAGCGGCGACGCCCGCCGCGATAACCGCCGGAAACGCTTGACAGAAGGGCTCCGCCAGGAAAGACAGCAAGGCGTCGCCTCGACGAATCACGCTCCAGCGAAGTTGGCGCTGGTATACATCGCTAAAAGTGCGACGCCCAAGTTCCTGCCGCACTGGCCGGTGCGAAAAAACCGTGCGCAAACCGATTCGCGCCAGCGCCTTCGACATCGCGTTGTCCTCGCCCACGGTATGCGAAATCGCGTCGAAGCCGCCGGCGCGCAAAAAATCGCCGCGACGGAACAGCATGATCTTGCCGACGCCAAATCCATGCCCCAGCGCGGACGCCCAAAACAGCATGCGCGAATGAGGGCCGTTCAGTATCGACGCCTCGACGTGGGCTGCGAGATTTTCCGAATTGGCGCCGTAGGGAATGGCGCAGACGAGCCCAACATCCGCGTTCAATTGCCGCACGTGCTCGACGAGATCGTCGGGCTCCAGAATGGCGTTCGCGTCCTTCATCAGGATCGTGTCGTGGGTCGCTTGCGTGAAGGGCGCGACAAGATTGTCCACCTTGGGGCTTTTGGCGAATTTCGCGGTCGAGCGCAAAAACCGCGTCGGGACCTCCGGATGACGCGCGAAGACATTCCGCATCGATCGCGCCGCCTCGCCGTCCGGGTCGACGGCCGAGGCGAGAACGTCGAAATTGGGATAATTCTGGGCGAATACCGATTCCTGCGCCCGATCGAAATTTTCCTCCAGCATCTTGACCGGCACGACGACCGAAACCGGCGGCTGTTCGCGGTTCCTTGCGCGACGCGCCGCGATCCGAGGCTGCGCGATGGTCGCCAGGGTCGACGCAACCATGGTCGCGACGGAAATGACCCAGAAGGCCGCGCTCCCCCAAAGCGACACGTCGCGCAGGACGTCCCCCACCCACATCAGACCGCCTCTTTCTCTTTCGTGCTCGGCACGTCGGCGGAAAAGCGCAGCATCACCGCGTCGACCCAGCGCGGCGGCAAAAACGTGATGAAGCGCAGCGCGCACCACATGAACAGCGGGAAGGCGATCACCGGCTTGCGGCGCTCCAGCCCGTTCGCGATGATGTCCGCCGCCTCCGTGTCGGAGATTTTGCCGGGCTGCCAGCTTTTGGTCGCCGCCGCCATTGGCGTCGCGACGAAGCCGGGGACGATCATGCAGACATCGACCCCATGCGGCGCCAACACGCCCCGCAGCGACTCGGCGTAGGAATAGACCGCCGCCTTGCTCGCGCAATAAGCGGGCGAGAACGGCAAGCCGCGCACGCCGGCCATCGAGCCGACGATGGCGATCGCGCCAGAGCCTCTCTTCGTCATCGCCGGTATCGCGGGCTCGACCGTGTTCAGGACGCCGATCACATTGATCGCCAGCGTCGCGCGCACGGCCTCGGGATCTTCCAGGATTTGCCCGGTGGAGAGCCCCGTCGCGACGCCCGCGTTGGCATACACGATATCGAGCGGCGCGAGCGCAACCGCGTCCGCCACGGCTTTGGCCATGCCGGCGCGGTCCTGCACGTCGACGACGAAACTCGCGACATCGGCGCCCTTGTCGCGGCACGCTTTCGCGGAAGCTTCGAGCCGCGCTTCGTCGCGCCCGAACAGCGAGAGCCGCGCGCCGTCTTGCGCATGGCGCAGCGCCAGCGCACGGCCTATGCCGCTGGAGGCCCCGGTAATCAGAACATGCTTCCCGCTCAAGTTAAACCTCCGGGTCGAAGGACTTCGACGCGTTTTCTTGACGCGAACCGCCCTCCATTTCGCTTGCGTCGCGTTGGAAGGCCTTAGCGTCGCCTCGGCGATGATCGCAGGGGCGCGCGCCGAGCCATGCGCATAGAGCCGCACGAACACGCTCTCTTGGGTCGATCGTAGCACGCGGCCGGTCAAAACGAGCTTTTCGCCGCGCGGGGCCGGTTGCACGAAGGTGCCGCCAAGCCCGAGCAATTCGAGATCCACGCGCCACGCCCGCAGCATCGGCTCGAAGGCGGCGAGCAGCTTCATGCCATGCACGGGCGGCGCCGAGAAGCCGATCGAGGCGGCGAGCGCGTCGTCGAGATGCAGCGGATTGTCGTCGCCGGAAACCTCCGCATATCTTCGCAGCGCCTCGGCGTCGAAGGGTCCGATCTCCATCGCGGGCAGCCGCTCTCCCACGGCGGGCGGCGTCGCCTGGCATTTGGCGCTCATGCCACCGCGTCCCGACGCAGCGCGGCGCGCGGCACGAGTCGCAATAGCGTTTCGAACTTGCCGACCGGCGCGCCGTTGAGCGTCGCCAGAAGCGCCTCGACGACGAGCCGCGGCGGCTTTTCCTCGCGACGCATGGAGACCGAGAGATCATAGTCCTCGCCGACGCGCAGCGGCATTTCATAGGCAAAATGCTGCGACTCATGCACCGGAACGCTATCCGCTTGCGCACAGATTCGCGCGATCGCGCCGTGTATCGTCGGCGTCGTCAACCACACCGCCGGATAGCACGAAGGCGCGCCGTCGAAACTGGCGTCGAACCCGGTTTCGCGCGCGAATTCCGCCGCGCGCGCCGCGTCCACCCGCACGCGCAAAGAGGGAAATTCAAGCGCGCCGTCAGCCGTCATGATCGAGCGCCCGCACGATCAGCACGGCGTTGATGCCGCCGAAGGCGAAGGAATTGGACATGGCGGCCTTGATCGAAATCTTGCGCGCTTCATTGGGCACGGCGTTAATCGGACAGCGCGGGTCCGCGTCGAGAAAATTGATCGTCGGCGGCGCAATCTGTTCGCGCAGCGCGGAAATCGTGATCGAAAGCTCCAGGCCGCCGCCGGCGCCGAGCGCATGGCCATGAACGGGCTTGGTCGAGGAAACGGGAACCGCGCGGCCAAGCTCGTCGCCGAAAACCGCGAGGATCGCCTCGGATTCGGTGATGTCGTTGGCATGCGTCGCGGTGCCGTGAGCATTGATGTAATGGATGTCCCGCGGCGACATGCCGGCGTCGGCCAGCGCCAGGGCGATGGCGCTCGATGCGCCGGCGACATCTGGCCGCACGGGGTCCTTGGCGTCGCTGCTGGTGCCATAGCCGACCAATTCGCACAGCGGCTGATGTCCGCGCGCCAGCGCCGCCTCCAGCGTCTCCAGAATGAACACCGCCCCGCCTTCGCCGAGCGTCATGCCGTTGCGGCCTTTCGAGAAGGGGCGGCAAAGCTCGGGCGTGAGGACGCGCAGAGCTTCCCAGGAACGCATGGAGCCGTTGACGACGCAGGCCTCGCTTCCGCCGACGATCGCTCTATCGGCGAGGCCGAAGCGGATCATCTGCAAGCCGAGCCCGATCGACTGGCTGGCCGAGGCGCAGGCGCTGCCGACCGCGAAGGTCGGGCCAAGGCAGGAATATCGCATGCCGAGCGTCGTCGCCGCCGTGCTCGGAATGATGCGCGGCACGGTCAGGGGGTCGGGACGGATGGAATGCACGTAATAGCGGTAAAGCCCCCTGTCGATGGTGTTCATGCCGCCGATGCCGGTGCCGATGATGACCGCCGTGCGCGGCCCGGCGAGGTCGTCGCGGCCAAGGCCCGCCTGCGCCATCGCCTCGTCGGCGGCGATCACGGCATATTGCGTGAACGGATCGCAGAAGGGCAGCAGTCCGGCTTCGATGTGATCTGAAGGCTCGAACGGCGGAACCTGGGCGGCGATCTTGATGCGCCCGTCATAGGGAATTTCGGTGCGCAATTCGCGCACTTGCGCTGCGCCGTCCCTCGCCGCGCGCCAAAGCTCGCGCGCCCCCATCCCCGCGGCTGAAACAGCCCCCATGCCCGAAACGACGACGCGGCCCGATCCCGCGCCGCGGCCGGAAGGCGCGCCCGCCGCCGCCGCCCGGGCCTCGCCTTCTCGCGAATCGGCCATGTCAGTTTTTCTCTCTTTCTTTCGTAATGTGGTCGGCGATGGCGGCGATAAGGCTCTTCACGTCCTTGGCTTCCTGCAGCGAGCCGTCCATCGGGATGTAAACATTAAATTTTTCTTCGAGCGCCGTGAGAATCATCACAATGTCCACGGATTTCAAATCGAGACTTTCGATCGTCGCGTCGGGCGTAACCTTGGCGCGGTCGATCATGCCCTCCGAGGCGATAACCTCGACGATTTCATCGACCAGCGTGGCCTTGTCCTGCGGATTATCCGTCACGTCCACCTCCGTTGGGGGTTCTGCCGGCCTCTAGGCGCGATGCGCCAGTCAAGCCGATTCGCCGCCGCGTTCGCGTCCACTGCCCCGGACAACGCCCCCTCGTTAAGGCGTTTGGCGGCGAAAATAAAGCCCACTCTCCGCTGACCGACTGATTGGGGTGGCTAGAGCGCGCGCTTCATGCCAAATAGCCGCGGAAGCGGACCGCAAGTTCGAGCGAGGACCATGACGTTACAGGATGAAGCTCTGGCGGGAAGTTTTCCCCAGGCCAGCGAAGACCAATGGCGCAAAGCCGTCGAACGCGCCCTGAAGGGCGGAACTCTCGACAAGCTCGTCGCCAAGACCTACGACGGCGCGGCGATCAATCCGCTCTATCGGCGCGCGGAGGCGCCCGGCCCACGCTCGTTGCGCGTCAATCCCGGCCGCTGGGCCATCCTCGCCCGCGTCGACATCGCCGATTCGGAAGCCGCCAACGCCCAGGCGCTCGAGGATCTCGAAGGCGGCGCCGACGGTCTGCACCTCGTTTTCGCCGGGTCTCAAGGGGCTTACGGCGCGGCGCTCAACGACGACGGCGACCCCGCTTTGGCGCATGTCCTCGACAAAGTGCGTCTCGATTACGGCATTCCCGTCATGGTCGAGGATTCTCCGCGCGCGCCAAACGCCGCCGAAGCGATCATGCGGCTCCTCGACAAGAATCACATCGAGCCCTCGATCACCCGCGTCTCCTTCGGCTTCGACCCCCTGGGCGCGCGGCTTCGGCATGGATTCGCGCCGGCGCCGTGGAGCGAGGGCGCCAAAAGCTTCGCCGATCGAGCCAAGCGCGCCGCCAAGGCGGGCTTTATGGGGGGAACCGTCGCGGCGGACGCCCGTGTCGTCCACGCGGCGGGCGGAACGGAAGCGCAGGAGCTCGGCTACGCGCTCGCGGCCGGCCTCGCCTATCTGCGCGCCCTCGCCGACGCCGGCCTGGACCTCGACGCGGCGCGAAAAATGCTGGTGTTCCGGCTCGCCGCGGACGCCGATGAATTCGCTGGCGTCGCCAAGTTCCGCGCGCTGCGCGCTTTGTGGGCGCGCGTCGAGGAGTCCTGCGGCCTGGCTCCGGCGCCAGCGCTGGTCCACGCCGAAACCGCCTGGCGCATGATGACCGCGAATGATCCGTGGAACAATCTGCTACGCGCCACTATCGCGGTCTTTTCGGCGGCGGTGGGCGGCGCCGACGCGATCACCACCCTGCCCTTCACCCAGGCGCTCGGCGCGCCGAACGCCTTCGCCCGCCGGCTCGCGCGCGACACGCAGCTCGTGCTGCAGGACGAATCCTATCTCCACATCGTCGACGATCCGGCCGGCGGCGCCGGCGGCTTCGAGGCGCTCACCGAGGGTCTTTGCGAGCGCGCCTGGAGCGAGTTCCAGGCAATCGAGGCGGAAGGCGGACTCGCCAAGGCGCTGGAAGTCGGCCGTTTCCATGCGAAGGTCGCCGAAACCGCCGGCGAGCGAGCCAAGAATGTCGCGCGCGGCAAGGATAAGATCACCGGCTCCAATGAGTTTCCCGACATCGGCGAGGCGGCTCTCGACGTGCTCGCGCCCTTCGACACACGAATCGCTGAAGTCGAGGCGCCGCAAGGGGCGCATAAATCGCCGATGCTGGCGCCGAAGCGCCTGTCCGAACCGTTCGAAGCCCTGCGCGCCCGCTCGGACGCGCATCTCGCCGCGAGCGGCGCGCGGCCGCGCGTGTTTCTGGCCAATCTCGGCTCCGTGGCGACATTCACGCCGCGCGCGAATTTCGCCAAGAATTTTTTCGAGGCGGGCGGCGTCGAGGCGGCATTCGGACCGCAAACGGAAAACTCGACGGAAATCGTCGCGGCCTTTCGCGAGAGCGGCGCGAAACTGGCTTGTCTTTGCTCTTCGGACCAGATTTATTGCGATGCGGCAATTCCCGTCGCGATCGCGCTTAAGGGCGCGGGCGCGACCCTTTATCTCGCCGGGCGCCCGGGCGAGATGGAGGAAGACCTGCGCAAGGCGGGCGTGGCGCGATTTATTTTCGCGGGTTGCGACATGCACGACATGCTGCGGCGCGCTCTCGAGGAGGCCACATGAAGGTAAGAACCCTGCTGCTCGCGGCCGCGATGGCGGCGGCGAGCGCGGCGCAGGCGCAACCAGCCAAGCCTAGCGACGAGCCATCGGCGCTTGGAAGCGGTTACGACGGCGCCTGGAGTTTTGAATCGACGACCACGGCTGGCAATTGCCCGACGCTGGTTCCGGTTAATGTCGTCGTGCAGGGCGGACGCGTGATCTCCGCCAATAGCGGCGCATCGAGCCCGTGGGGCTATGTCGAATCCGACGGCACTTTCGCCGCGAAGTTCACCGACCCGAACGGCCACGTCTCGCGCGCCACCGGCCACCTCGCGGGAACGAGCGGAACGGGCGCCTGGTCTTCCGGCAGCGACTACTGCGGCGGCGCCTGGCGCGCGCATCGCGACGCGGGCGGGAAAGCGGCGCGGTAGGGTGTGTGGGTTGGCGCGGCGCGAATGTTCGCGGGGCGGCGGGCCAGAGCCACGCAAAGTCGCCGAAAAATCTCAACGCCACGCCAATTGTGAGATTGATCTCGGCGGCGACCACGAACGCGCCCTTGGCGCCCCCCAACAGCTTGGCTATGAAGAGCGAGGCTTCCATCGAGACATTCCGATGAGGAGCCTGCTTAAGCGAGCAATCACCGCGGATCGTCGTCCCGCGGCAGCAGCTTTCCGCCGGCGGTGTTTTGCGCGACCGGGCGTCCCTGCAGCGCCAGCTGTCCCGGGGCGCCGCCGATTCCGTCCTTCTGGTAGATGTCGTCGCGGAACTGCGTCACGCCGTCGGGCGCGCCCCAGGCGGTGACATAGACCCAGTAGACCGGCACTTGCGGAACGATCTTCACGTCGATGCGCTCGCCGGACCGGATCACTTCGTCGATACGGTCACGGTCCCAGCCGGGCGTCTCCTTGAGCAGCCAGGCGACGTAATCGCGCACGTTCTGCAGGCGGATGCAGCCCGACGAGACGAAGCGGAAATCGTCGCCGAACACGCCCTTGGCCGGCGTGTCGTGCATGTAGACGCCATAGGGGTTGGCGATGTCGATGCGCACGACGCCGAGCGAGTTGAAATCGCCGCCCGTGTCCTGCCGGAAGCGGTAGTTCATCGCGTCGAGCGAGCGCCAGTTGATCTGCTCCGGCTGCAGCTCCTGATTTTCCTTGTTGTAGACGCGGATATGGTGGTCGGCCAGATAGGTCGGCTCCTCCTGCATCTTCGGAATCAGATCCTTGCGGATGACCGAGGCCGGCACGGTCCAGAACGGGTTGAAGTTGATATCGATCGCCTTGGTCTGCATGACCGGCGACTGGCGGTCGATCTTGCCGACGCCGGCGATGTGATGCGTCACCACCGCGCCATTCTCGACCGTCTCGACCAACGCTGCCGGAATATTGGCGGTCACGTAGCGATTGCCGAGATCGCGCGAGAAGCTGCGCAAGCGAACCAGATTGGTCTCCAACTGGCGCAACCGCGTTTCGGCCGACACGTTGAGCGCGGTCACGGTCTGCTGATTGACGACGCCGGTCTCGTTAATGCCGTGGCGCGCCTGGAAGCGGCGCACCGCCGCCTCGACATAGGAATCGAACACCGGGCTGTAGCCTGTCTCGGCGGCGATGTCGCCGGAAACGACTAGCCGCTTGCGCAGCGTCGAAACCACGGTTCCATTGGAACCGAGCCGCAACTGCACGCCGGCCGGCAGGCTGGGCCAGCCGCCATTGGCGACGATCTCTTGATATTGCCGGATCGCCTCCTCGGTCGCCGCGACCGTCTGGGCCGATAGGATCGGCGTCGTCGAACGCGACACTGTGAGGCGCTCGGCGGCGTCATAGCGCTGCGCCCATTCCGCCTGACCGTCGTAAGGATCGGCGAAGGCGACGGGCATGGCGGCCAGCAGCGCGGCGACGACGCCCCACAGCGGGGCGCGCGGCGCTGGGCCAAAGGAAAAGCGAAAAGTGGTCGGTTTCGACAAGGGATCGCTCCAGTTGCGATAAAGCGCGCAAGCGTGAGACTGGGGCGCGCGAACGCCGCGCCCTATCGAGAAGTGCCTCTCTAAAGTTAACAACGCCCGAATAGTCCGGCGATTTTGTGACCGGGCGGGCGATTATTGTTAGAAAAGCCGGCGCTCGTGGAGCCGAAAAGGCCGCCCCGAGGGCGGCCTATCCGCTTAAGTCAAACCGGCGCGCCGATTATCACTCCGCGCAGGCGGCAGCACACTCATTCCGCCGCGGGCGGCAGTCTTGGCGTCGCGGGCCGAGCCTCCGCCGTTTCGGCGCGCTGGGTGATGATCAGATCGTCGCGGCCATTGGCGATGCCGCGGAACTTGGACATGGCCGCGCCGGTGCCGGCCGGAATCAACCTGCCGACAATGACGTTCTCCTTGAGGCCGACCAGCGGATCGACCTTGCCGTTGACGGCGGCCTCGGTGAGGACGCGCGTCGTCTCCTGGAAGGAGGCGGCCGAGAAGAACGAACGCGTCTGCAGCGACGCCTTGGTGATGCCGAGCAGCACCGGCGTCCCGGTCGCGATCTTCTTGCCCTCCTCGAGGCATTTGGCGTTTGCCTCCTCGAGCTCGGTCTGATCCACCTGCTCGCCATCGAGGAACGGGGTGTCGCCCGAGTCCACGATGTCGACCTTCTGCAGCATCTGCCGCACGATCACTTCGATGTGCTTGTCGTTGATGTTGACGCCCTGCAACCGGTAGACTTCCTGGATCTCGTTGACGAGATAGGCGGCCAATTCCTCGACGCCCTTGATCGCCAGAATGTCGTGCGGCGCCGGATTGCCGTCGACGATGTAATCGCCCTTCTCGACAACGTCGCCATCCTGCAGATGGATGTGCTTGCCCTTCGGGATCAGATATTCGACGGGATCGACGCCCTCTTCACTCGGAACGATGCTGAGGCGCTGCTTGTTTTTATAGTCCTTGCCGAACTGCACCGTGCCGGAGATTTCCGCGATGATCGCGTGATCCTTGGGACGGCGCGCCTCGAACAATTCCGCGACGCGCGGCAGACCGCCGGTGATGTCGCGCGTCTTGGCGCTCTCGAGCGAAATACGCGCGATGATGTCGCCGGCCTGGACCTTCTGGCCGGGTTCGGCGGCGAGGATCGCGTCGACCGGCACGAGATAACGCGCGTCGCCGCCGCGTTGCAGCTTGCCGATCTTGCCGTCCGGCCCCTTGATGACGAGCGCCGGCTTCAAGGTCGCCGACCGCTGGTTGAGCCGCCAGTCCATGACCATGCGCTTGGTGATGCCGGTCGCCTCGTCGGCGGTTTCCGCCATCGACTGGCCTTCGACCAGATCCTCGAAACCGATCACGCCGTCGATCTCGGAGAGGATCGGACGTGTATAGGGGTCCCACTCGGCGATGCGCGCGCCGCGTTTGATGCTGTCGCCCTCGTCCACCTTCAGCCGCGCGCCATATTGCACGCGCGTGACCGAACGCTCGGCGCCGTCCGGCCCGACGATGACCACCGCGACGTTGCGGGCCATCACCATCAGATCGCCATCCCCGTTGCGCGCCAGATGGCGGTTGCGGATGTGGATCACGCCGTCGAAATTCGACTCGGTGAAGGACTGATCCGCTAGCTGCGCCGCGCCGCCGATATGGAAGGTGCGCATGGTGAGCTGCGTGCCGGGCTCGCCGATCGACTGCGCCGCGATGACGCCGACCGCCTCGCCCATGTTGACGGGCACGCCGCGCGCCAGATCACGCCCATAACAAGCCGCGCAGACCCCGTTCTTGGCCTCGCAGGTCAGCACGGAGCGGATCTTCACCTCCTGAATGCCGGCGGCGTTGATCGGCTCGATATGCCATTCCTGAATCATCGTGCCCGCGGGCACGATCACCGAGCCGTCCTGCGCGCGCAAATCCTCCGCCGCGAAACGGCCGAGAATGCGCGACGCCAGCGACGCCACGACCTGGCCGGCGTCGATGATCGCGCGCATGCGAATGCCGTTGGTCGAACCGCAGTCGTACGACGAGATGATCGAATCCTGCGCCACGTCGACGAGACGGCGCGTCAGATAACCGGAGTTGGCGGTCTTCAGCGCGGTGTCGGCGAGGCCCTTGCGGGCGCCGTGGGTCGAGTTGAAATATTCAAGGACGGTGAGGCCCTCCTTGAAGTTCGAGATGATCGGGCTCTCGATGATTTCGCCCGAAGGCTTGGCCATCAGGCCGCGCATCGCCGCGAGCTGGCGCATTTGCGTCGGCGACCCGCGCGCGCCCGAATGCGACATCATGTAGATCGAGTTGATCGGCAGATCGCGGCCATGCTCGTCCTTGCGCACGGCGGAGATGCGGATCATCATCTCCTCGGCGAGCTTTTCCGAACATTTCGACCAGGCGTCGACGACCTTGTTGTATTTCTCGCCCTGCGTGATCAGGCCGTCGTTATATTGCTGCTCATATTCCTTGGCGGCCGCGCGCGTCTCGCCGACGATACGGGTTTTCGTCTCCGGCACGACCATGTCGTCCTTGCCGAAGGAAATGCCAGCCTTGAACGCCTCGCGGAAGCCCAGCGACATGATGCGGTCGCAGAAGATCACCGTCTCCTTCTGACCGCAGTTGCGGTAGACGGTGTCGATCATGTTCGAGATTTCCTTCTTCGTCATCAGCTTGTTGACGACGTCGAAGGGTATCTTGACGTGATGCGGCATAAGCTGGCCGAGGATCATGCGGCCTGGCGTCGTGTCGTAGATTTTCGACACGCGCTTGCCGTTTTCGTCGAAGCTCCAGGCGCGGCCCTTGATCTTGCTGTGCAGCGTGATCGCCTTGGCCGCGAGGGCGTGTTCAATCTCGCCCTGACTGGCGAAGGCCATGCCCTGCCCCGGCTCGCCGTCGCGCTCCAGCGTCAGATAATAAAGGCCGAGCACGATGTCCTGCGACGGCACGATGATCGGCTGACCATTGGCCGGATGCAGGATGTTGTTGGTCGACATCATCAGCACGCGCGCTTCGAGCTGCGCTTCGAGCGACAGCGGAACGTGCACGGCCATCTGGTCGCCGTCGAAGTCGGCGTTGAAGGCCGCGCAGACGAGCGGGTGCAGTTGGATCGCCTTGCCCTCGATCAGCACCGGCTCGAAGGCCTGAATGCCCAGGCGATGCAGCGTCGGCGCGCGGTTCAGCAACACGGGATGCTCGCGGATAACCTCGTCGAGAATGTCCCAAACCTCGGGCTTCTCCTTTTCGACGAGCTTCTTCGCCTGCTTCACGGTCGCCGAATAGCCCTTGGCGTCGAGCCGCGAATAGATGAACGGCTTGAACAGCTCCAGCGCCATTTTCTTTGGCAGGCCGCATTGATGCAGCTTGAGTTCGGGACCGACGACGATGACCGAGCGGCCCGAATAATCAACGCGCTTGCCGAGCAGATTCTGACGGAAGCGGCCCTGCTTGCCCTTCAGCATGTCGGCGAGCGACTTCAGCGGGCGCTTGTTGGCGCCAGTGATGACGCGGCCGCGCCGGCCGTTGTCGAACAGCGCGTCGACCGCCTCCTGCAACATGCGCTTCTCGTTGCGGATGATGATGTCCGGCGCGCGCAGTTCGATCAGCCGCTTCAGACGATTGTTGCGGTTGATGACGCGGCGATAGAGGTCGTTCAGATCCGAGGTCGCGAAGCGCCCGCCATCGAGCGGCACGAGCGGCCGCAGGTCTGGCGGAATCACCGGCACTTCCTTGAGGATCATCCATTCCGGCTTGTTGCCGGACTGGATGAAAGCCTCGATGATCTTGAGGCGCTTGGCCAGTTTCTTCGGCTTCAGATCGGTCGTCGCCTCGGCGATTTCCTGACGCAGCCGCGCGGCGATGCCCTCGAGATCCATCGATTCGAGAATCTTGCGGATCGCCTCCGCGCCAATCATCGCCGTGAAGCAATCCTGGCCATATTCGTCCTGGGCGCGCAGATACTCGTCCTCCGAGAGGAGCTGACGCTCCTTCATCGGGGTGAGGCCCGGATCGATCACGATGTAGGATTCGAAATAGAGAATTCGCTCGAGATCCTTGAGCGTCATGTCGAGCAAGAGGCCGATGCGCGACGGTAGCGACTTCAAAAACCAGATATGCGCGACGGGCGCGGCGAGCGAAATATGGCCCATGCGGTCGCGCCGAACGCGCGCCAGCGTCACTTCGACGCCGCACTTCTCGCAGATGACGCCCTTGTATTTCATGCGCTTGTACTTGCCGCACAAGCATTCGTAATCCTTGATCGGACCAAAGATGCGGGCGCAGAACAAACCATCGCGCTCGGGCTTGAACGTGCGGTAGTTGATCGTCTCCGGCTTCTTGATCTCGCCAAACGACCAGGAGAGAATCTTCTCCGGGCTGGCGATCGAAATCTGGATCTGGTCGAAGGCCTGCGGGGCCACGACCGGATTGAAGAGATTCATGACCTCTTGTTGATTCATGGTCTTCTCCTCTGGACACGGAGCGGGAACGGCTCACGGCCTTCCACGCCCGGTCGAATTTCTGTCTGCCCCAGCGAAAACGCGGGCCGCGCAAGCAAGCGCGCGCCGCTCGAAACATTCGAGCGGCGCTAAAGAATTATTCGGCGCCTTCGACGGCGACCGGAACTTCCTCGCCCTCGGGCGTCGCCATGGTCAGTTCGACGTTGAGCGCCAGCGAACGCATTTCCTTGATCAGCACGTTGAAGCTTTCGGGAATGCCGGACTCGATGTTGTCATCGCCGCGCACGATCGACTCATAGACCTTGGTGCGGCCCGCCACGTCGTCCGATTTCACGGTCAGCATTTCCTGCAACGTGTAAGCCGCGCCATACGCCTCCAGCGCCCAGACCTCCATTTCGCCGAAACGCTGTCCGCCGAACTGCGCCTTGCCGCCGAGCGGTTGCTGCGTGACCAGCGAATAGGGACCGATCGAGCGCGCGTGGATTTTGTCGTCGACGAGATGGTGCAGCTTCAACATATAGATGTAGCCCACGGTCACCTTGCGGTCGAAAGCCTCGCCGGTGCGCCCGTCGAAGAGCGTCACCTGGCCGGACGACGAAAGGCCCGCGCGGCCGAGCATCTCGACGATATCCTTTTCGCGCGCGCCGTCGAACACCGGCGTCGCGATCGGCAGTCCGCGCCGCAGATTGTTGCCGACTTCGAGCAGCGTCGGCTCATCGAGCGTCGCCAACTCCTTGTCGCCGTCGTAGACCTCGATCAGCTTTTCGCGCAGCGGCGCCGCGTTCTTGGTGCGAAGATAGGCGTCCACGGCCGCGCCGATTTGCTTACCGAGACCGGCGCAGGCCCAGCCCAGATGCGTCTCCAGAATCTGGCCGACGTTCATGCGGCTCGGCACGCCGAGCGGGTTCAGCACGATGTCGACCGGCGTTCCGTCCTCAAGGAACGGCATGTCCTCCTGCGGAACGATGCGCGAGACGACGCCCTTGTTGCCATGGCGGCCGGCCATTTTGTCGCCGGGCTGAATCTTGCGCTTCACCGCGACGAAGACCTTGACCATCTTCATCACGCCAGGCGGCAATTCGTCGCCACGCTGCAGCTTTTCCACCTTGTCGAGGAAGCGGGTTTCGAGACCTTTCTTGGCCTCGTCATACTGCTTGCGCACCGCCTCGATGGCGCCCATCAAAGCATCGTCCTCGACGACGAATGTCCACCACTGCGAGCGCGCATATTCCTCGAGAGTCGCCTGAGTGAGCGTCTGATCCTTCTTGAAGGATTTGGGCCCGGCGATCGCCTTCCTGCCAATCAGCGTCTCCGCGAGGCGCGCGTAAACGTTGCGGTCGAGGATCGCCAGTTCGTCGTCCCGATCCTTGGCGAGGCGCTCGATCTCCTCGCGCTCGATCGCCTGGGCGCGCTCGTCCTTCTCGACGCCGTGGCGGTTGAAGACGCGCACTTCGACGATCGTGCCCTGCACGCCCGGCGGCACGCGCAGACTCGTGTCGCGCACGTCCGAGGCCTTTTCGCCGAAGATCGCGCGCAGCAGCTTTTCTTCCGGCGTCATCGGGCTTTCGCCCTTCGGCGTGATCTTGCCGACGAGAATGTCGCCCGCCGCCACCTCGGCGCCGATGTAGACGATGCCGGCCTCGTCGAGATTCTTCAGCGTCTCTTCCGAGACGTTGGGAATGTCGCGAGTGATTTCCTCCGGCCCGAGCTTGGTGTCGCGAGCCATCACCTCGAATTCGTCAATGTGAATCGAAGTGAACACGTCGTCCTTGACGATGCGCTCATTGAGGAGGATCGAATCCTCGAAGTTATAGCCGTTCCACGGCATGAACGCGACGAGCACGTTGCGCCCGAGCGCGAGATCGCCAAGATCGGTCGAGGGGCCATCGGCGATGATGTCGCCCTTGAGCACCTGATCGCCGACGCGCACCAGCGGCTTCTGGTTGATGCAAGTCGACTGGTTCGAGCGCTGATATTTCATCAGCCGGTAGATGTCGACGCCGGGCTTGGCCGGGTCTTGCTCTTCCGTCGCGCGGATGACGATGCGGGTCGCGTCGATCTGATCGACGACGCCGGTGCGCCGCGCCGAAATGGCCGCGCCGGAATCCGCGGCGACGATCGCCTCCATGCCCGTGCCGACCAGTGGCGCGTCGGCCTTGATCAGCGGCACCGCCTGGCGCTGCATGTTCGAGCCCATCAGCGCGCGGTTGGCGTCGTCGTTCTCGAGGAACGGGATCAACGCCGCCGCGACCGACACCAATTGCTTGGGCGACACGTCCATCGCATCGACGCGCTCGCGCGGGACCAGCACGACGTCACCCGCGTGACGGCACAACACCAAGTCTTCCGTCAGCATGCCGTCCTTGTCGACCGGCGCGTTGGCCTGAGCGACATGAAACTTCTGCTCCTCCATCGCGGAGAGATAGGAGACCTCGCCGGTCACCTTGCTGTCGCGCACGCGGCGATACGGCGCCTCGATGAAACCGTATTTGTTGACGCGCGCGAAAGTCGCGAGCGAGTTGATGAGGCCGATGTTCGGACCTTCCGGCGTCTCGATCGGGCAGATGCGGCCATAATGCGTCGGGTGCACGTCGCGCACCTCGAAGCCCGCGCGTTCGCGCGTCAGGCCGCCCGGGCCCAGCGCCGAGAGACGGCGCTTATGGGTGATCTCCGAGAGCGGATTGGTCTGATCCATGAACTGCGACAGCTGCGACGAGCCGAAGAACTCGCGCACCGCCGCCGCCGCCGGCTTGGCGTTGATCAGATCCTGCGGCATCACCGTGTCGATGTCGACCGAGGACATGCGCTCCTTGATGGCGCGCTCCATGCGCAGCAGGCCGAGACGATACTGATTCTCCATCAACTCGCCGACCGAACGCACGCGGCGGTTGCCGAGATGATCGATGTCGTCGATTTCGCCGCGTCCGTCGCGCAGATCGACGAGCGCGCGCACGACCGCGATAATGTCCTCGCGGCGCAGCACGCGCATCGTGTCCGGCGCGTCGAGATCGAGACGCATGTTCATCTTCACGCGGCCGACCGCGGAGAGATCGTAGCGCTCGGGGTCGAAGAACAGCGAATGAAACATCGCCTCGGCCGTCTCGACCGTCGGCGGCTCGCCCGGACGCATCACGCGATAGATGTCGAACAGCGCTTCCTCGCGCTGGCTGTTCTTGTCCACGTTGAGCGTGTTGCGGATATAGGGGCCGATGTTGATATGGTCGATGTCGAGAATAGGGAGCTCGTCAAAGCCCTTTTCGATCAGCAGCGGCAGGGTCTTGATGGTGATCTCCTCGCCCGCCTCGGCGAAGATTTCGCCCGTCGACGGATCGAACAGATCCTGCGCCAGATACTGGCCGTAAAGCTCCTCGGCGGGCACCTTGATCGCCTTCACGCCCTTCTCGGCGAGTTGGCGCGCGGCGCGCACGGCGAGCTTCTTGCCGACTTCGAGAATGACCTCGCCGGTGTCGGCGTCGATGATGTCGGCGACCGCCTTGACGCCCTTGAGGCGCTCGGCGTCGAACGGCATGCGCCAGCTGTCGCCGTCCAACGTGTACGGGATGGTCTTGTAGAACGTGGAGAGAATCTCCTCGCCGTCGAGACCGAGCGCGAACAGCAGCGACGTCACCGGAATCTTGCGGCGGCGGTCGATGCGCGCATAGACGATGTCCTTGGCGTCGAACTCGATGTCGAGCCAGGAGCCGCGATAGGGAATGATGCGAGCGGCGAACAGCAGCTTGCCAGAGGAATGGCTCTTGCCCTTGTCATGGTCGAAGAAGACGCCCGGCGAGCGGTGCATCTGCGAGACGATCACGCGCTCGGTGCCGTTGACGACGAAGGTGCCGTTCGACGTCATGAAGGGCATGTCGCCCATGTAGACGTCCTGCTCCTTGATGTCCTTGACGGACTTGGCCTGCGTGTCGGGATCCACGTCGAACACGATCAGCCGCAGCGTCACCTTCAGCGGCGCGGCGTAAGTCATGCCGCGCTGGCGGCATTCGTCGACGTCGAACTTCGGCTGCTCGAATTCGTAGCGCACGAACTCCAGCAGCGAGACCTGCGAGAAGTCGGAAATCGGAAACACCGATTTGAAAACCGACTGCAATCCCTCGTCGGGACGCCCGCCCTTGGGTTCGGCGACCAGAAGAAACTGGTCGTAGGAGGCCTTTTGCACCTCGATGAGATTGGGCATTACCGCAGCTTCGCGGATGTGTCCGAAAAATTTGCGATTCCGCTTGCGACCGGTGAACTTCCGCGCCGACGTCTGAGCCATGTCGCCTCTCGAACCTCTTCTCCCTAACGGTCGACCCTCGCTAGCCGCGAGACTTGAGGAACGCCTCGCGCGTCCCGCCGTCCGTCGCGCCGACGACGCCCGAGCCAAGCTCTTAAAGCCCCGTCACGCATGTATGTCGCGAATATCAAATTTCCTAAACCGCGCGCGGCCCCGGCGCGAACCGGGACCGCGAATAGATCGACGGACCGCCGAGACGGCCCCGTCGTCTTACTTGAGTTCGACCTTGGCGCCGACCTTCTCGAGAGCGGCCTTGATCTTCTCGGCCTCTTCCTTGCCAACGCCTTCCTTGACCGCCTTGGGAGCGCCCTCGACCAGATCCTTGGCTTCCTTGAGGCCGAGGCCGGTCACGGCGCGCACTTCCTTAATCACTTCGATCTTCTTGTCGCCGGCGGCGGCGAGGATCACGTTGAACTCGGTCTTCTCCTCGACCGGAGCGGCGGCGGCGGCCGGAGCGGCGGCGACGGCCACCGCGGCGGCGGCGGAAACGCCCCACTTCTCTTCGAGCAATTTGGCGAGCTCGGCGGCCTCCAACACGGTGAGGGAGGAGAGTTCGTCGACGATCTTTTCCAGATTGGCCATTTTAGCTACGTCCTTCGAATTTGGTTCTTTGGTCTGGTGGGTGCAAGCCTTGATTTAGGCCGCGTCTCGTTCGGCATAGGCCCCGAAAACGCGCGCGAGCTTGGCGGCTGGCGCGGTCGAGAGCTGCGCGAGCTTGGTCGCGGGCGCCTGAACGAGGCCCACGAGCTTTGCGCGCAATTCGTCGAGCGAAGGCATGGTCGCGAGCGACTTCACGCCATCGGGATTAAGGGCCGTCACGCCCATGGCGCCGCCGAGAATCACGAATTTCTCGTGGTCCTTGGCGAAAGCCGCGGCGACCTTGGGCGCCGCCACCGGATCGTCCGAATAGGCGATCAGGGTCGGTCCCTTGAGCAAGGGGCCGATGGAGGCGACGCTCGTGCCATCGAGAGCGATCTTGGCAAGGCGGTTCTTGGCGACCTGCACGCTGGCGCCCTGTTCGCGGGCCTGCTTGCGCAGGCGCTGCATTTGGGCGACAGTCAGGCCGGAGTATTGCGCGACGACGACGACCGAGGCCTTGCTAAAGACCTCATGCAACGTCGCGACGGCTGTTGCTTTCTCCGCTCTTTCCACGGGTGCTCTCTCCTGAAGCGGGGCCACGGAGCCCCGCCGGTTTGCGACATGCCGTCCACCCTCTCCCATAACGGGCGAAAGGAACGGCGCCGTAGATCCTGTCCCCAAGGCGAAGAATTCGCCTAGGTTGAAGGGGCGTCAAACCAAATTCGAAGGACGCGCGCGGCTTTTGGAGCCTCGTCGGTCCGGCAATTTCTGGCTTTCCCCGTCTGTGCAGGCCGCCTGCAAGCTAGCGCGGCGAACCGCTTTCGCTTGGCAAACCGATTAAGCCGCCCTGAGGAAACCCCAAGGCATGCGCCGGCAGTCTCGGACAGAATTCGACCGAACGCCCCATAAGGTTCAACTCTTAAGGTTCGCCGGCCTGTCCACCGTTTTCCCTCGAGCGTTTTGGCGCGAGAATCAAACGGAAGCTCAAAACTCAAAAAGGGGGCCGCCATAGCTGGCGGACCCCGGAGGGGCCTATCTAACGACCCCGCGCGCATTTGCCAAGCGTAAATTAACAAAAAAACGCGTAGGGGCGCCAATTTCGCGCGCGGAGCGCGTTTTGGGGCGCGTCCTCACCTCTGCCTCGGCGTGAACTCCATGCGCATCCGCCCACTGGCTCCATGCATCGCCATCCCCCCCGCCCCGCGCCGCGCCGGCGCGTGGTAGGCGCGCGCCCTTCGACCCTTCCCAACCGCGGCGCGCGGCGCGCCGCCTTCGCTGGCCGGGGCGTAGGACTGCCCCGAGCCCACATGTCCCACCGCCGGACCAAAGCTCGCCAAACATTCGTTATAGGCCATGGGCTCCTTGATCTTCTCGCAATCGTCGATGTTTTTTGGCGCGGCCTGCGCGCTTGCCGCCGCCAGCATCCCAAGAACAACAAACTCGCGCAAAAACTTCATCCGCGCAGCATGGCTCCGGTTTTCTTCTCCGCCTCGGCGACGATCTTTTGCGCCAGCGCCTCGATCTCAGCGTCGGTCAGGGTTTTGTCCTTTGGTTGCAACGTCACCGCGACGCCGATGGATTTTTTGCCCTCCGGCACGCCGACGCCCTCATAGACATCGAAAATATCGGCGCTCACAATCAGCGCCTTGTCGGCGCCGAGCACCGCCTTCAGCAAATCGCCGGCCGGCGCCGCGCGATCGACCACAAAGGCGAAATCGCGCGACAACGGCTGCAAGTCGGACAGCTCCAGCCGCGGCTTGGTCTTGGTGGGCTTGGCCTTTTGCGCGGGCAGAGCGTCGAGATAAATCTCGAACGCCCCCAGCGGCCCCTCCACGTCGAGTTCGTTAAGCAGTCGCGGATGCAATTCGCCGAAGCAGCCTACCACCGCCTTGGGGCCAAATTGCAACGTTCCCGAACGCCCGGGATGCAGCCAGTCCGGCCCCTTCGCCACGATCTGCAAGCCGGAGGTCGCGACGCCCAGCGCCTGCAACAGGGCCAAGGCGTCGGCCTTGGCGTCGAAGACGCCGGCCTTCTTCGCGGGCGCCGCCCAGCCGCGCCCCGCGGCTTGCGTCGTGGCGAGGCCGCGCCGCACGCCGGCGGCGGCGGTTCTCTGGCCCATTTCATCGTCGCTGGCGAAGATCTGCCCGACCTCGAACAGAGCGCAGTCGCCAAAGCCGCGCGCCGCGTTGCGGCCAATCGCGGCGATCAGCCCCGGCAACAGGCTTGGCCGCATATCAGAGAGTTCGGCGGCGATCGGGTTGGCGAGCGCCAGCGAAGGATCGCCGCCGCCAAAGCCGCGCGCCTGTTTGTTCGAGACGAACGACCAGGTGACGGCCTCGACCAGCCCCTGCGCCGCCAGCGCCCGCCGCGCCGCGCGCGCGCGCTTTTGGCTTGCCGTCAGCACCGGGCTCGCGACGCCCTCGGCGCGCGCGAGCGGCGTCGAGACGATATTGTCGACGCCGTGGATGCGCAGGATTTCCTCGACAATATCGGCCTTGCCCTCGATGTCCGGCCGCCATGTCGGCGCGGTTATTTTCGCGCGCCCCTTCGCCGAGGCCGCGACCGAAAAGCCGAGCCGCGTCAGTATCGCGGTCGCTTCGTCAGGCGCTATGTCGAGACCGGTGAGGCGCTTCGTTTCACTGAACGGAAAATCGACGACGCGCGTCGCGGTCGGCTCCGAGCCCGCGACAGTAATCGTCGACGCCTCGCCGCCGCAAAGCTCCTGTATGAGCTTTGTGGCCAGCTCCAGACCCGGCAGCGCGAAGGCCGGATCGACCCCGCGCTCGAAACGGTAGCGCGCGTCGGAAACAATGCCGAGATTGCGGCCGGTCCGCGCGATGTTGTCTGGATCCCACAGCGCCGATTCGATCAGGACGTCGGTTGTCGAATCATCGCATCCGGAGGCCTCGCCGCCCATGACGCCAGCGAGCGATTCGACGCCCGAATCGTCGGCGATCACGACGACGTCCTCATCCAGACTATAAGTCTTGCCGTCGAGCGCCAGCAGCTCCTCGCCGGCGCGTGCTCGGCGCACGATCAGATCGCCGTTGACCTTGCCAGCGTCGAACACATGCAGCGGCCGCGCACGGTCGAGCGTCAGAAAATTGGTGATGTCGACCAGCGCGTTGATCGGCCGCAGACCCACCGAACGCAGACGCTCCTGCATCCAGGCGGGGCTCGGGCCGTTCTTGACGCCGCGCACGAGCCGTAGCGCGAACAGCGGCGCGAGATGCGCGTCTTCAGGCGCGAAATCGAGCTTCACCCCCACTGGGCACGGGAAGCCGCCGGGAACCGGCGAAATCGCCGGCGTCGTCAACACGCCGAGCCCGGCCGCGGCGAGGTCGCGCGCGGCGCCGGCGACGCCGGCGGCGTCGGGGCGGTTCGGCGTCAGATTAATGTCGATGACGGGATCGCCCAGCCGCGCCCATTGCGCATAAACAGCGCCGACCGGCGCGTCATCGGGCAGTTCCATGATGCCCTCCGAATCGCCGGGCAGCTCCAGTTCGCTCGCCGAGCACAGCATGCCCAGCGATTCGACGCCGCGAATGACGCCCTTGCCGAGCGTGAATTTCTTGGCCGGGATATAAGTTCCCGGCGCCGCGAACACGGTCTTGAGACCCTTGCGCGCATTGGGCGCGCCGCAGACGACCTGCAAGGGCGCGCCGGCACCCGTATCGACCGAGCACACCTGCAAGCGATCGGCGTTGGGATGCGGGGCCGCCTCGATCACTTGCGCGACGACAAAGTCCTCAAGCACCGCGGCGGGATCGTGCACATCCTCGACCTCGAGGCCGATGCGCGTGAGTGTGTCGACGATCTCGGTGAGAGAAGCCGAAGTGTCGAGATGGGTCTTGAGCCAGGACAGGGTGAGTTTCATTGGGGCTTTGCTTTTTCCCGTGCGAATAAGCGACGCTTCAAGGCGCCATCAACCAAAAATCCGAAGCGCAGCCCGCTCAACCCGAGACGCATCCGATCTTGTCCGCGGCCGCCCCTGGCGCCTTCTGCCCGCGCAACATGCTGGCGACGCTAATGTCCTCGTCGATTTGCGGCCAATGCACGCCCAGCGGCGAGAGTTCGACGACGCCGCGCGCCGCATCGGAAGCCTTTGCCAAGCGCGGATACCACCACAGAGGCGCGCGCAGCACGCGGCCATCGGCGAGCGCGACGTTCAGGAAACTGTCGTCGCAATGGGCTTCCACCGGGCGGCTGTCCTCGATCTCAATTTGCAAAATAGTCATGCCACGCCTCCAGGAAGATCTCTCGTTCGTCGCGCGTCTTCTTGATGATAATGCTCAACTCTCTGGCCGAATACCCCATATTGATCGCGAGATTGAGGTCATTTAGCCAGATCTTGGCTTCCTTGCCGTCTATCGTCACATGGACATGCGGCGGCTCCCAGCCGTCCGCGGAATAAAAGAAAAAGTGGTAGCCCTGCCATCTCAATACGGTCGGCATCGCCTCACCCGCTCAATCCCCCCGCCAGCGTGGGGAAGTCCAGCGCCCTAAATCCATAGTGCCGCAGCCAGCGCAGATCGCCCTCGAACAGATCGCGCAAATCCGGCATGCCGTATTTCAGCATGGCGAGGCGGTCGATGCCGACGCCGAAGGCGAAGCCCTGGTATGTGTCGGGATCGAGGCCGCAGTTGCGCAGCACATTGGCGTGCACCATGCCGCAGCCGAGAATCTCCATGAAGTCCTCGCCCTCGCCGAAACGGATTTCGCCGCCTTGGCGCTTGCATTGGACATCGACCTCCATCGACGGCTCGGTGAAGGGAAAGAACGACGGGCGAAAGCGCAGGTTCACCGACTTCACCTCGAAGAACGCCTTCAGAAACTCCTCCAGCACCCATTTCAAATGGCCGATATGGGTGGTCTCGTCGATGACGAGGCCCTCGACCTGATGGAACATCGGCGTATGCGTCTGGTCGCTGTCACAGCGATAAGTGCGGCCGGGGCAAATCACCCGGATCGGCGGCTTTTGCGTCAGCATCGTGCGCACCTGCACGGGGCTGGTGTGCGTGCGCAGCAGTTTGCGCTTGCCGTCAGCGCCGGGCGAGAAGAAAAACGTGTCGTGCATCTCCCGCGCCGGATGGCCTTCCGGGAAATTCAGCTTGGTGAAGTTGTAGTCGTCGGACTCGATGTCCGGCCCCTCGGCGACCGAAAAACCCATGTCGGCGAAGATCGCCGCGAGTTCGTCCATCACCTGCGAGAGCGGATGCAGCCGTCCGCGCTCCAGCGCGCTTGGCGGAGCCGGCAGTGTCACGTCGAGCGCCTCCGACTTCAGCCGCGCCTCCAGCGCCGCCTGCTCCAGCGCGGCACGGCGGCCGGCGAGCCGCTCGGTCACCACGTCCTTCAGCGCGTTGATCCTCGCGCCTTGCGTCTTGCGCTCGTCGGGCGACATGCGCCCCAAAGTCGCCAACAGCGCGGAGATCGCTCCCTTCTTGCCGAGCGCGCCGACGCGCACGGCCTCCAGCGCCGCCTCGCTGTCGGCGGCGGCGATCTGGTTGAGTGTTTCGGATTCGAGTTTTTCTAGGTCGGTCATGGAGCTTCAGCCTGGCGCGCGAAATCTTTGGCGGGTTCTGCCATGCGCGCGGGGCGATGTCGAGTTGGGCGAGCGGAAGCGCTTTCCGTGCGCTACGTTTTGACGCTCGCGACGGGCTCCGATGGACTCATCGCGCGATCAAGAGATCGCTCGAAACCATAAGACTACGCCTTATTCTCCTCAAAAAACTCCGTCAGCTTCTTGAAAAACCCACTCTCGACGGGGGGGTCGCCAGGCACGCCGCGCCAATGCGCGAAAATCTGCGCCAGCGCGGTCGAGGCGACCCGCGCCCTCACGTCGTCCGCGCGGCTGGTCAGCACGATCGGCACGCGCGCCCCGAGCGCGAGGCCAGCGGTCTCCGCCCCCGCCAGAAACACCAATTGCTTGGCCAGAATATTGCCGGCGTCGAGGTTTGGCGCCACCAGAATATCGGCGTCGCCGGCGACCGGGGAAACAATGCCCTTGGCGGCGGCGGCTTGCGGCGAAATGGCGTTGTCGAAGGCCAAGGGGCCATCGAGAACGGCGCCTGTAATCTGGCCGCGATCCGCCATTTTGCACAGCGCCGCCGCGTCGATGGTTGAGGGAATCTTCGCTTCGACATTCTCGACGGCGGAAAGAATCGCCACCTTCGGCCGCGCGATGCCCAGCGCATGCGCCAGATCGATGGCGTTGCGCACGATGTCTCGTTTGTCGTCCAGCGTCGGCGCGATGTTGATGGCGGCGTCGGTGACCAGCAGCGGCTTGTCATGGCCCTTCACGTCGAGCACGAAGACGTGGCTCATGCGCCGGTCGGTCCGCAGTCCGTGGTCCTTATTCACCACCGCCGCCATCAGTTCGTCGGTGTGCAGCGAGCCTTTCTTCAGCGCGTCGAGCTTGCAATGTCTCGCCAAGGCGACGCCTTTTTCGGCGGCTGCGTGGCTGTGCGGCGCGTCGACGATCTCGACACCGGCCAGCGAGAGCCCCGCGTCCCGCGCCGCCGCCTCGATTTTTGCATGCGGGCCAATGAGAATGGGGATAATCAGCCCCCTGTCGCGGGCTGCCAGCGCGGCTTCCACCGCGAAGCCGTCGCATGGATGGACGATGCCCATCTTGACGGGCGGCAAAAGCGCCGCGCGCTCGATCAGCGCCTCGAAAAACCGCCCATTCACGGCGGGCTCGGCATGGACGCGTAACGGCATATGGCTCTCCAGGCGTTTGGCGCGCGAGACCATTACACGCTACCGACCAACGTCCTCGTCCCGCTTTTGCTCCTTAATACAAACATCCGAGACTTTTTCCGAGTCCGGCTTGAGCCCAATCCAGGCGTCGACAAGTTCCGCGTCGAAGCCGCATTCGCGCCGCCCCGAGACGAGCATAAGCGGACGCCGGATCAGCAGCGGATCTTCGAGCATCAAGGCGAGAGCGTCTTGCTCCCCCATCCGGTCGATGGCGATTTCGCCGGATTTTACCCGCGGCGACGCGAGATTGAACCAGTCGCGCACCGGTCTGTCGCCAAAATAGGGGCGCAGGCTCGCGCTCGTCCAAGGCTCCGACAACAGGCTTTTGGCCTCGATCTCATGCCCGGACGCGCGCAGCAGCGCCTTCTGCTTGGCGTTGCCGCCGCAGCCGGGCTTCTCGTAAAACACCACAAGCGCCATGAATCGACTCGCCTCGCCTATTTGGCGACCTCGACGCGCGGGTCGGCGCCCAAGGGCGCGGCGGCGACCGCGGGCGGCGCAACTGGCCGCGGCGCCGGCGCCGCCGCGAGGCCGATCCAACCATGCACGCGTTCGGGATCGAAACCCGCCTCGCAATTTTCGCCGATCCGCATCAAGGGCCCGCGAATGAGACTGGGGTCCAAAATCATCGCGACCAGAGCGCCTTGCGGCGTGATGGTCTCGGGATCGATTTCGCCTGCGACGATGCGCGGCGCGCTCGGGTCGAACCAGTCGTTGATTTTCTTTTCCGCGAAGAATGGGCGCAGGCTCGATACGCTCCAAGGCTCGGCGAGCAGATCGCGTACGTCGATCACATGACCGGCGGCGCGCAGCAAAGCCTTCTGACGCGCATGTTCGGCGCAAGCAGGATTTTCATAGAAGATCACTTGGGCCATTGTGTGCTCGCATTGGTTCGTGACGACGACCAAGGTCGACATTCTCACAGCCTAGCTCACTTTGGTGCGGCGCGATACGTCCGGAAACTATTTTGTTCAAAAGATGGCCACGCCGCCCAATATGCGAGCCTCATTACAGTTTTGCGACAAACGCGGCGCCGACGAAATTGGCGCCAAGCATTTTTTCGCGCCATGGTCTTCGCGAACGCAACACCGGTTACGGCCGAGCTCCATATTTATGCAGCTGCGACCCCTGCGTTGTGAGCCAGCTTTCGGCGCGGTCGACATCGCCGCATAGTTTGCGCGCGAGCGCCCAGAAGCGCGGCGAATGATCGAGATGAACGAGATGCGCCACCTCATGCGCGGCGAGATAGTTCAGCACGAAGGGCGGCGCCATGACGAGCCGCCAGGAAAAATTCAGGGAGCCCGAGGCCGAGCACGAACCCCAGCGGCTGACCGGATCGCGCAAGCCGACGCCGCGCGCCGGCAGGCCGAGCAATCGCGTATGGCTCGCCACGGCCGCTTCGAGATCGCGCCGCGCCTCGCGCTTTAAAAAATCGCACACGCGGCGCTGCATGTGCTCTGCGGCGCCCGCGACATAGAGCGCGTGGGCCGGGCCGTCGTCGAGCCCGGATTGATCGAGCGGCGCGCTCCAGACGACGCCGCGCGCGCCCGGCAGATGCACGAGCAGATGATCGACGCCGCGCAACGGCGCTACGGCGCCGTCCTCGAAAGGAATCACCGCCGGCAGCCGGCCGAGTCGTCCGGCGATCCAGGCGGAGTGGCGTTCGGCGAAGATCCGCGCCTCGCGCAGCGACGCGCCCCGCGGCATCGTGAGCACCGCGTCGCGCGCCGCGAAACGCACGCGCAAGGTGAAGCGTCGGGCGCTCGGCAGGCGTCTCAACGCGACGACGATTGACTCGCCGGCGTGAGTTAAAATGAGCTGGGAAGAGCCGGCGTCGGGCGCGGTCTCTTTACGCAAGAGGCGAAGCATGGCGCCATGCTAACGCAAAACATGGCTCTATCGCGACATACTTATCAGCCGCGCCGAAAAAAAATCGGCGTGGCGACGTTCGTCACATATAGCGCTGCAGCTCGCGCGCCGCGTCGGCGGGTTTGCGCGCGACGTTGAAGGCGTTCACGAAGTGGCCGTTCTTATCCATCAGATAGACGACCGTCGTATGATCCACGCCGTAATTGGCGTCTTCGCCGGGCGCGCGCTTGGCGAAGATGCGAAACTCCTTGAGCATGGGATCGAGCGCGTCGTGGGCGCCGGTGAGGCCGATGATGCGCGGATCGAAACTCGACAGATAGTCCTTCATTATTTGTGGCGTGTCGCGCTCGGGATCGACGGTCACGAACAATCCGCCGACATTGGCGTCGGGTCCGAGCGCGCGCATGATCTCCGACAGTTCGAACAGCGTCGTATGGCAAATGTCTGGACAATTGGTGTAGCCGAAGAACACGAGATAGGGGCGCCCCAACATATCCTTGTCGGTGAACGGCTTCTCCAATTGCGTCGTTAGTTGGAACGGGCCGCCGATCGCGGGCGGCTTCGCCTGCTGGTTGGTGAAGACGACGAAGGCCGCGAACAGCAGCACGCAGGCCACGCCAACTCCGATCAAGGTCCTCGCGCCGATGGGGGACGCCTTCGCGGCGCCCTTCGCGCTTTGTTTTTGGGGCCGGACGACGGCGCCCTGTTTGACTGGACCCTGTTTGACGGCGCCCTTGACGCTTTGCTTCGCGGCGCGCCCACTTGCGCCTTTCGCCTTGCTCGTGCCATTCGACATGCTGCGTTTCCCGATCGTTTTTTTGTGTTTTTACGTCGCGCGTTCGCGCGATCGTCTTGCGAAATAGGTCGTCGTCACGCCGTCAATCCACCAACACAATATGTGCTTCGTTGCATAAATCCACCGCGCCGCCATCGTCGGCGTCCTCGAATTTCCAACGCGCCTCGAACAGGCACCCCTTCGGCTTGTCGAGCGGCAGGCTCACGGTCTCGCCGCCGGGAAGCGGCCTGTCGAGCTTGCCAACGATTATTTCCGCCAAGGAGGCGTCGCCCGAGTAGGCTTTACCCGCCATCACGATCTCGAAGCTTTGCAAAGCGACGCGCCTCTTGTTCTCCAAGGTGACGACGGTCGGCGTCTCCGGCCGCGGCGCCCGCCGTTTCGGCGCGGCGTCGGCTCCGCACGCTGGTAGGGCGAGGCCGAATAGAACAAATCCGGCTAGCGCCCGACGCGGACTCATGGTTCCCAATCCTTGCTGGTCGGGGAACTTAGCGCGCCCGCGACTTTTCGCCAAGGGCGCCCCTCCACGAAGGCCCTTCCGCGCGCATGCCTACGGCTTGCCTGCCCTGGCCCAAGGGAGTATTCGGGGCGGGATGCGCCCGCGTTCCCAGTCGGGAGCGCGAAAGCGCGGCCGCCACGCGGCGCGGGGGCGGAAGCGCCGGAACGCCGCCGCCGATCCCGGCGGCCGACGGATGATAGCAAGACCAAGGGCTTTGCGTCGACGCGTCTTCTTGGGGCGCGGACCGGCGACTGCCTCGCCCGAAAACGCTCCAGCAAGAAGCGCAGGCTCGTAATGTCCAATCTGACCGAGATTTTTAACGCGGGCGCCGCCAACGCCTATCTGTTCGTTCCGACCGCCGTTCTGCTCGGCGCCCTGCACGGGCTGGAGCCCGGCCACTCCAAGACCATGATGGCGGCCTTTATCGTCGCCATTCGCGGAACGGTGGCGCAGGCCGTGACGCTCGGGGTCGCGGCGACGGTTTCGCATACGGCGGTCGTCTGGCTGGTCGCGCTCACCGGGCTCTATTTCGGATCACGCTGGAACGCGGAGGCCAGCGAGCCCTATCTGCAAGTCGCGTCAGGAGCGCTCATTCTCGGCGTCGCGCTGTGGATGATCTGGCGCAATTGGCGCGAACATCACGCGGCGGCAGGCCTCGTCCATGCGCACGGCGATCACGGCCACGACCATGATCACCCCCACCCGCATCAAAGTCATCATCACCGCAACTTCGGCCATCACTATCACGAGCATCCCCATCCGCACGCGCATCGCGGTGTAAATAAGGACGCGGAGTTCAAGCAGGAATTGCTGCTGGTCGATCCGCAAGTCTTCGCCAGCGAGCACGAGCGCGGGCACGCCATCGATATCAACCGGCGCTTCGCTAGTGGCCGCGCCACCACGGGCCAGATCATCCTGTTCGGCCTCACCGGCGGGTTGATCCCCTGCCCCGCGTCGATCACCGTGCTGCTGCTGTGTCTCCAGGTCGGGAAGATCGGCCTCGGCGCGCTGCTGGTGCTGTGCTTCAGCCTCGGCCTCGCCATCACCATGGTCCTCGTCGGCGTCGCCGCCGCGCTGAGCCTCCGCCATGTCCAGGCGCGCTGGAAGGGGTTCGACGCCTTCGCGGCGCGCGCGCCTTATGTCTCGGGCGCGCTGGTCGCGTTGGTGGGAATTTATACGCTGTATCTCGGCGCCGCGTCGCTGGCGTGAGGCGTCACCCGGCGGGATGAAACCCCGTCTTGCTCACGCCTTCGCTGAGTGGCGCGTCGAGAAAAAAGTCGAGCAAGGCGTCGACGCTGGGATCGACGGCAAAGGACTTGAAATCCTTGACGCCCTCCTCGCGCAGCACGGCCGCGTCGATGAAGAAATTGCCGGTGCAGGTCCGCGCCGCGCGCGCAAGAATCGCGTGGGCGGCGTCGGCGACGATCTCGGGCCTGCGCGCGTGGCGCAGCGCCGCCTCGCCGCCGAGTAGATTGCCGACCGCCGCCGTGGCGATGGCCGTCTCCGGCCAGAGCGAATTGACCGCGACGCCGGCTCCGGCCAGATCGCGCGAAAGACCCAGCGTCACCAGGCTCATCCCATATTTGGCGATGGTGTAGGCGAGATTGGGCGAGAACCATTTGGGGTTCATGTCGAGCGGCGGCGACAGCGTGAGAATATGCGGATTGGCGGCTTTCTTGAGATGCGGCAGCGCCAGCTTCGCGCACAGATAGGCGCCGCGGCCATTGATCTGCTGCATAAGATCATAGCGCTTCATCTCCAGCGACTCAATCCCGCGCAGGTCGATCGCGCTGGCGTTGTTGACAAGAATGTCGATCCCGCCAAATTGCCTGACCGTCGCCTCCACCGCGAGCGCGACCTGTTCCTCGAAGCGAATGTCGCAAGCGATCGGTAGGGCGCTTCCGCCCGCCGCCTCGACCTCCTTCGCCGCCGTGAAAATGGTGCCGGGGACCTTCGCTTGCGGCTCCACGCTTTTCGCGGCGATCGCGACATTGGCGCCGTCCCGCGCGGCTCGAAGGCCGATGGCGAGCCCGATGCCCCGGCTGGCGCCGGTGATGAACAGAGTCTTGCCGGCGAGAGATCCTGTCATGAAACGGTCCATTATCGGCGCCGGCGCGGCGCCGAGCGCCGCTTACAATTACCGCTTCCAACCGCCGCCGCAAGCGCGAACCCAGTCGCCGCGCCCGCGCCAGCGCGATTTTCGATCGACCGGCTCGGCGCCCAATTTGACGAGACGCGCGCCGCTCTGGTAGAGAAGCTCCCATGAGCCGTGGCGGGGATGGCTGCGGCCTGACGGGCGACGCGTCCTTAACCGTCGCGAAGGCCAATGACTCCTGTATTCGCATCGAGATGGCCTTCGCGGCGAACGCGTCGAGACGAACCGGGATTTTGCAGACTTTTCTTACGGCTTACGCGCTGGTGGTCGGCGCGGGGTTGCTGCTCGGGGGGACCGACCATATCTCTTGGAATATCGACTTCCTCGCCACCACCCGCCAGAGCGGGCGCGCGTCAATATTTGCGCGGTGCGGGGGAAGCCGTGGTCACGGCGGCTCGGGGCGTGTTGCAAAACGCCGCGGAGAGCCGTGATTTTGCAAAAAACGGTGGCCGCCCTCATAGCCGAGGCGGTTAATAAATGTATTTGCGAACAGGCGGCGTAGCAATGCGGCCGCCGCCGTAAATCCGTTACGTTATCTTGCTAACGGTTCATTTGATCGGACCCTCGCGTCCATTCGGATGGATTTAGACTGAGTCTATAGGTGGGTGCGTAAATATCCCGCGCAAAATTGCTCGGGAAAACAACTATCGGAGGAAACCATGCATAAGCTTACTCTCGCGACGGTCGCCGCTCTACTCTCGCTCGGCGCTTCGGCGATGGCTGAAACTCAAAATTGGAACATCACCGAAGAAAACAGCGTCGGCATCAAGAACGCTCAGGGCAAGTGGACCGTGAACGTCGAAGCGGGCAAAATCTCCGGCAAGGCCGAACTAGAAGGCACCAATGGCAGCCCGGTCACCTACAAGGTCGAAGGCACCGTCAAGGATGGCGTCTACACCGTCACGATGTCGGACCGCTCCGACGGCAAGAAGGGCTGCGTTTGGACCGGCCACACGCCGGCGGCCGGTGGACAGCAGAGCCACGGCTTGATCGGCGAGGCGCCTTGCGAAGGCTCCAAGCTCATCATCCGCGCCGGCTTCTGATCGGAAGCA
>Ga0182016_10000982_pt1 | contig 35023 bp, 36 predicted proteins | sample 712S2MmetaG_FD_120491 | JGI IMG/M metagenome (GOLD analysis project Ga0182016, IMG submission 120491) | Permafrost microbial communities from Stordalen Mire, Sweden - 712S2M metaG | ecosystem: Environmental > Terrestrial > Soil > Wetlands > Permafrost | place: Sweden: Stordalen | collected...
TGGCCGCGCTGGCTCGATCCAACTGCTTCCTGGTGATCCCTGAAGACGCGCACCGCCTCCAGGCGGGGGAAATCGTCCGCATCTTGTTGCCCTGAGGAGCTTTTGTGTCCGAGCTTTCGCATTTCGATGATTCCGGCCAGGCCTCCATGGTCGATGTCAGCGCCAAGCAGCAAACCCGGCGCACCGCTACCGCCTCGGCCTTTGTGGAACTTTCCGCCGCTGTGCTCGCCGCGCTTCCTGACAATCCTAAGGGGAATCCGCTGGAGGTGGCTCGTTTTGCGGGAATCCAGGCGGCCAAGCGCACCTCCGAACTGATTCCCATGTGCCATCCCTTGGCGCTCACCCATGTGGATGTGCAGGCGGTGGTTGTCGAAGGCGGCGTGCGCATCACGGCGACTGCTGCAACTGTCGGCCCCACAGGCGTTGAAATGGAAGCGCTTACCGCTGCCTCAGTTGCTGCGCTGACGGTCTACGACATGACCAAGGCGCTGGATAAGGGCATCGTCATCCGGAGCATCCAGCTCGAATCCAAAACGGGCGGCAAGAGCGGAGGTTTCACGCGCAGAGGCAGCTGATTGCGGAGTAATTGGAGACAAATAATGACGGCTCGGAGGAAAAAACGCAACTTACTAGACCAATTTTGCGTTCATGCCGATAGAAAGTGCAGGTGGATGCGACATGAACTCCTTTCCAATCGCGAATTTTCCAATCAGCCACGAAGACCGGGCAGAGATTCTGGCGATCTTCATTGGGTTGATGGAGGCGCGGGAAGGAACGTCGCATGACGACCCTGAGAACCCAACGCTGCCGCTCTTCGATCCTCCCAACAGCCTTAAAGACCTTCGCTCGCAATGGGGACTGCAGTAGGACGGCGGGGCCTGTGATCCCAAGGATTCCGCGGCGTAAGTTGTTTGTTTTCGGGGGTCATTTTGTGTTTTTTCGACGTAACGTTATTGTTTTCATCCGCGTAGGAGGAAAAGGGGGGAGGGGTGGGGTAAACATCCCCGTCTGGTAGATCATCCCCGTCGGTTGGCGCAGCGGTATTTTGGGGTGCTGAGAAGGCCATTGAGGTGATTATCCCCCTTTTCACGAAATAGACTGCAAACTCCGCGAAAATACTTTCATCCCTGACCCGTTTTCCAATCGCTTTCGCAACTCCCATTGAATGCACTAGGATTCTCCTTCCGTCTGAAGGAGGCTTCATGCTGCGCTCTGCCTTTTTTGTTCCTTGCCTCGCCGTCATCTTGCTCACGGCAACCGGTGCCGAAGCCCAATCTGTCTCTGTTTACCAGACCACCTCGGACCTGCTCGAAAAGCTCTCTCCTCGTGCCACGCTGCACTTCTCCGCCAAGCCCGCGCCGGGCGAAACCGCTCCGCTCATCACCGTCGACGACGCCCAGCGCTTCCAGGAGATTGACGGTTTCGGCGCTTCGCTCACCGACTCGGCAGCCTGGCTGTTCGCCAAGAAGCTTTCACCGGCGCAGGCCGACGCGGCGTTCAAGACGCTTTTCAGCCACAAAGACGGCATTGGCCTGAGCATTCTCCGCCAACCAGTTGGTTCCTCTGACCTGGCGGTTACGTTTTACTCTTTCGACGACCTCTGCCAGCAGACGGCCAAGGCCTGCACCACGCCCGCTGGTCAATCCGACCACAACCTCGACCACTTCTCCCTCGTGCATGACCAGGAGTACATTTTGCCGCTGCTGAAGAAAGCGATCGGCATAAACCCGGCCATGCACGTAATGCTTACGCCGTGGAGCCCACCGGGCTGGATGAAGTCCTCAGGGTCGATGCTGGGGGAAAACCCGGATACGAAGGAGAAATCTAGCCTGCGGACAGAATTCTATCCCGCCTTCGCCAACTACCTGGTAAAGACCATCCAGGGCTACCAGGCTGCCGGCGTGCCTGTATGGGCGCTAAGCGTGCAGAATGAGCCGCTCTATACCCCACCTACCTACAGCGGCATGCAGATGCTCGCAACCGAGCAGGCGGCGTTCTTCGGGAATGCGCTGGGGCCGGCGCTGGCCTCGGCACACCTGACTCCGAAAGTCATGGCCTACGACCATAACTGGGACCGCCCTGATTACCCGGAAACCGTCTTGAAAGACCCCAAGGCCGGATCGCTGGCCGCTGGCACCGCATGGCACCACTATGGCGGCGACCCGTCCGTGATGACCAAGAATCACGAGGAATTCCCACAAAAAGACCAATGGGTGACCGAATCGAGCGGAGGAACCTGGCAGAAGGGCAATATTTTCGCGCAGGAGGCAGGAGAGCTGATCGCCGTAACCCGTAACTGGGCCAGGGGATACGTGCTGTGGGCGCTGGCCACCGACCAGAATCACGGACCCGTGGTGGGCGGCTGCGACACATGCCGGGGGCTGGTAACCATCGACTTAACCAATCCCGAAAAGCCGGTGGTCAAACCGGAACTCGACTATTACGTGCTAGGACAAGCGAGCAAGTTTCTGCAGCCGGGAGCCGTTCGTATCGCGTCAGACGAGCCGGCCGGTACAAAGCTGAAGGATGTCGGCTTCCGCAATACCAACGGGACGGTCGTGCTCTATACCCTCAACGCCGGAACGGCCAGCCAGGACTTCCGGATCGGGTTCCACGGAAAGACGGCGGCCACGACTCTGCCGGCGGGAGCGGTAGCCACGTTTGTCTGGAAGCCCTGATAAGAAAATGTTGGTCCAATAAAACAAAGAATTTTGTTTAGAGTCGTGCTTTCCCGCCCTTGCGATAGAAAGAAATCGCAAGAACGGGGCACGGAGCAGTTTCACCACTCAATTGGGCTTCGGTGCGGGTGCTCCGGGGGGCGGTGGACCTTGTGGCGGACGTGGGCCATCGTCGTCCGGAATGACGAATGGCTCGGGCCCGAGATGCCCGCGATGGCAGGTGCCGCAGGTTACGGGCGCTTCGGAGTTGGGCACCTTGGACACGTAGTTCACATTGATGTCCTCAGTCATTTTGTACATCAGGCGAGCGGTCGACTTTTCTTCCTTGGAGTCGTCCGCAAAGTTGAGCCGCGGACGCCCGTTGGGGCCGATGTCCTTAGGGTCGGCGGTGTGGCAGGTGTTGCAATGCGCGCCGAGGGAGCCTTCCCACTTCTCCATGATCTCGTGCACCTGCTGGCCGGTCAGATCCTTGGGCAGCACTTTGAGATTGGTGGGTGCGGGATAGGTGCGCGGCGGGCGCGGAGTGCCAGGGGCGGGCTGCTGCGGTGAGGAGGTTTGCGGGGCCTGGGCAAAGGTCGTGATTGCAAACAGCACTGAGGTCAGCAGCGCAGTAGTCGCAGCGGACAGGGATAGAGAAGATGGTTTCAAACCGGAAGTCTCCTGGTGGAATTGAGTTTTTTCTGATGGATGGAATGCTACGAGAGCAAGGTTAAATCTTTCTGAAGATCCATGCCGAGCCATTGTCCGCTCACGGTATTTGACGGAAGAATACGCACCGAGACCCTGCATCGCATCGACTATTGGAATGAGGCTGGTTCGGAATCAGCGCATGCGTGCTGGCCCGGATACGCAAGGATGGCCCGGCAGAACAAAGCGCATGGGCCAGTCAACGGCGTGCTTGATACCGATGCGGACGGTGACCAGTGCATCATCTGCGGGCGTGTCGTCCTCCCGTACCTGGAGGGGCGAAGCCGGGTCGACAAGATCGAGGCCATTGTGGGTCAACCGCGTAAGGCCAAGCGCCTGACAGAGCCGACTAGGGCCTGACGTAAGCTCCCTTGCGGCAGCGCCAGCGGGCAAGCCTCGATTGATGGCCATCTGCGCAGATCCCGCCAATTGCTCAAGTGCACGGAGCAGCACGCAACCGGCCTTGCCCTCCACCTCGCAGGATATGTTCGCGCAGAAGTAGCGGCCATAGATGGCGTACACGTAGGCGTAGCCCGCGGGGCCAAAAAGCACGCGGTTGCGCGGAGTTGGTCCACGATGAGAGTGCGCGGCCGGATCGGGCGGGTCGTTGTGCGGTCCCAGGTAAGCTTCGACTTCAACGATCCGTCCTGCCAGTACGCCGTTGTTCGTCCGATGCGCGAGAATCTTGCCCAGCAGGCGTGGGGCGACGTGCTCCGGGGGCGCTTCAAAGAAGGCGCGGGACAACAGTCGGCCTGGCATTCTGGGGAGGCGAGTCAAGATTTATCCCTCATGAAGATGGCCGGTTGAGGTATGTGGTCTCCCACCCTTCCGCGATAAAGCCGCGGAAGGATGAGGCACCCAGCCTTGGGGATTATTTGTGTGCCTTTTTCCATTCCTCGATAAGCGCCAGCACCTGCTCGGCGTGGCCTTCGGGCGTGACTTTAGGGAAGATGTGCAGCAAAGTCTGGTCCGGGCCAATCACAAATGTTGTTCGCTCAATGCCAAACACTTTCTTGCCATACATGTTCTTTTCCTTCATCACGCCAAACTGATTGCAGACTTTCTCGTCTACATCAGCAAGGAGTGTGTAAGGCAGGTCGTACTTGGCGCGAAACTTGGCCTGGGCTTTGGGCGTGTCCCTGGAGATGCCGAGCACCACGGCGCCGGCTGCCTGCAGCTTCTTGAAGGTGTCGCGGAAGCCGCAGGCCTCAATGGTGCAGCCGGGAGTGTCCGCTCTAGGGTAAAAGAAGAGTACAACGGCCTTGCCGGCGTAGGCGGACAGGCTCGTGGTCTTGTCCTCGTCGGTTTGCAGCGTAAAGTCGGCGACTTTCTGGTTGAGTTCCATGGTACGGTCCCTCTTATGGTAGATAGAATGGCCAACAGATTCGATTATTCCCGACGCGGGCGGCAAATGTCATTGCGCAAGGCGGATAGATTCTTGAAAACAAGTGTGGCGCTGATTGCCGGAGCCGGGATTCTGGCCACCTTGCCGGCGATTGCGCAATATCCCGGCCAGGTGACCAAGAACAGCAAAGACAGCCCTGAACTGCGCTCGATCGCCGTATTGGAGTTTACCGGAGACGAGGGAAACCCCAAAGCGAGCCGGCTCATTCCCGTGGCTGTGCTGGATGCCGGCCAATTGCAGGATGGCGGCATTTATCTGGCCCGGCCCGAGCCGCTGGCGGTTGTTCCTGAGGTGGAATACGAACTGCAGCAGGACGGTAAACCCATTGGCCTGTTCGACATCCACAATGCAGGCCAGCAATTGGGCTCATGGGTGGGCTTTGGCGCCTGGAAGCCCATGCCGGCCCCTCGGCGCGCGCCGTCTGCGCAGGATCTGGCCAAGACCAGGCTCGACGACGATACCGGCAGCGACGATCAGCCGGTGTTGCATCGCAAGCATCATGCCGGCGAGACGCCTGCATCGGGCACCGGCAGCGGGAGTGGTTCTAGCGGCAGTAGCGGCGGCCAATCGCAGCCCAGCGACCCGGACCGGCCCACACTGCACAAGAAGACCTCCAGCGACAGCACGGACAACGCCAGCACAGCTCCAGCAGCCAACGGGACAGGCTCCAGTTCGACCACAGGCTCCAGTCCAAGTACAGGCAGCAGCCCAAGCACAGGTTCAACAAGCACCACGTCAACCACTGCCTCCGACCCGGATCGCCCCACCCTGCACAGGAAGCCTTCCAGCAGCGACAATGGTGACAGCGGATCGCAGACCAGCCGCTCTTCAACCGACGATCCCGACCGGCCAGTTCTGAAGAAGAACAAGAAGAGCACTCCGCCCGATGTGGGGAGCGTTGAATCGGTGGCGGACGATACCGACCCTGACCGGCCGCGGTTGAAGCGCGGCAAATCCGGCGGGCCTGACGTCGATGTAGCTCCCAGCCTGATGGGCTTTCCGCAGGACCTGCAGCAGACGGTGGCCGTATCCGACGCCAAAAGCCACCCGGCGCATCCGTGGGACTATGCCTGGTCCAACCCCGACGATGAGGCCAAGATGAAAGCGTCTTTGGAAGACATGGCCCGGGATGCATTGGGGCTGAATGCGCCTCAACCGGCAGCCAAGCCCGCCCCAATGCGCACTGCAACGACCACACGAAAGAGCACCAAGCCTGCTCCGCCGCCACCGCCGCCCGCTCCTCTTTCAGACGAGCAGTTTCGCGTATTCGAGCTGGCTTACGGCTCGGGCGCGACCCTGGTGCTGAGCGCCCACACCGACGGCCCCGTGGCCCAGCAGAAGTTTGTGACACTCGTGGCGCAGCCGGATCTCTATGGCAACGTCCTGATGCTGCTGAAGAACGTCACCGATGGCGCCCACCTGGACGAAAAGCCGCGCATGCGCCTGGTAGACGCGGTAGACGCCATGGCCGACAACCGCGGCGAACTTCTCTTTGAGCTGCGAGGAGCCACACAACGCCAGTTCGCTCTTTACCGGGTGCTCCGCGGCCAGGCCGAGAAGCTGTTTGTCACCGGCGGCAGCGAGTTTGGAACGGCGACGAATGAGTAGACCGCCGCTGAAATGAGCCGGATTTCCAGCCGATAAGGAACTGTGGGTATCCTCCTAGAACCCGCCGACTGCCAAAAGTGAGCAGTACTGCTCACTTTTGGGCAGGAATCGTATCATTTCGCCAACAACAATGTCCGCGCTCAGTCAGGTTGTGTACTACTTCCTATACAATCGGACTAGAGTGGCCGCCACTCTCCAAGGATATTCCCCGAATATGGCATCAGTTCTCACCGCCCCATCCACCCCCGCCGTCACACCCGAAGGTATATCCCTACCGATTCCAGATTCACCCGACACAATGGGCGCCGCAGCGGTAGTTCACGCTGTCCCCGCAAAGCTTGAGATTCACATGGGACGCGCCGCCACGGTGAAAGAGGGCGTCAACTGGCTGACGCTGACGGTGATTGTCGCCTTCCATATTGGGGCGCTGGCGGCCCTGTTCTTCTTCAGTTGGCAGCGTTTGCTGGTCATGCTGGTTCTCTATGTTGTGGCAATCAATGTGGGTATCGGCATGTGCTACCACCGGCTGCTTACCCATCGCGGCTACCAGGTTCCCAAGTGGCTTGAATACCTCATGTCCACCTGCGCAACGCTGGCGCTCGAAGGTGGTCCCATGTTCTGGGTATCCACGCACCGTGTGCACCATCAGCTCAGCGACCAGGAAGGCGATCCGCACACTCCCAAGGAAGGCGGATGGTGGGCTCATACCGGCTGGATCCTTTTTGGCAACGCAATGCATGCGCAGACCGAGATTCTCAACCGCTATTCACCGGACCTCGCACGAGACCGCTTCCACGTCTGGCTGAGCAAATATCACTGGATTCCCCTGGTCGCCAGCGGCGTCGTCCTGTTTGGCCTGGGCTGGCTTACGGGCGGTCCAATCAATGCGGTTGGCTGGCTGTTGTGGGGCGCGTTCATGCGCGTAACGCTCGGCCTGCACGCAACTTGGTTTGTGAACTCCGCAACGCACCTGTGGGGCACCCGGCGCTTTGAAACCCGTGACGACTCTCGCAACAACTGGTGGGTAGCACTTGTCAGCGGCGGCGAGGGCTGGCACAACAACCATCACGCGCACCCCGTCTCCGCAAAGCATGGCCAGGCCTGGTACGAAGTCGATCCCAATTACTGGGGCATCTGGCTGCTGTCCAAGGTGGGGCTGGCCAGCAAGATCAAGCTTGCCAAGTGGGACCGCAAAAACCCCAAGCCGGCAGGCGTGTAGCGGTTTCTTCAGCATGCGCGCAGGCTCCAAGCCACGCTCAGTAAATTGAACTTGCCGCTAGATAAACCGAGGGCGTCCGTCAACACGGACGCCCTCGGTGCGATTGGCAATTTGTTTTAGCCGCTATTGAAGCGATAGCACGATCATGCTGTAGGGGTCAGTGAACTCCCACGGCTTCAGCTCCGTGTAGCTCGCGGGCGTGATGTCATAGATGTCGACGGAATGGCTGGTCAGCAGGTACATGTGACTGTTCTTGTCCCAGGCAATCGTCCGCTCCGAATTATTGCTATTGACCAGCCCAGTATAGGTTGTGATCGGGTTGGCGCCGTTCAAGTGGAAGACTTCGAAGTTTCCGTCTCCGCCCACGGCGAGCAGCTTACCGGTAGGGTCGATGCTGACCACCTCCGGCGCCCAAACCGATGTGACGGGCATGTTTTCATAGTCGCTGGTTGTGCTCGGAGTGCCTGTCGAACTCACTGTATACGTCCCAAGCGCCAAGCCGGGCTCCCCATCATCTCCCGGCGGGTTGAAGATGGTGAAGCCAACAGCGAGATGATTATCCGAGTCGCTGGCGGGTAAGCCGGCGCAATACTCATACGGGCTCTGTGCAACGGGCGTGTTGTGGCTGGTGCCGACGTAGGTGAGCAATCCGCTGCTCTCCCGCTTGTACATTACGAGATCGTTCACGTCGTCCGAGTCTGTTACGAAGGACGCGCCCGCCGCGGTGTTATAACAGCCAGCCGTCAGTGCGAGCTGACCGTTCTGAACGAATCTGATTTGACTCAGTGCGTTCGGGTCCGCAAAGGCTGTGCCGAGGAACTGCAATGCTCCATTGGATTCAATCTTGAAGGATTCCATGTACCAGTTCGTCGCGCTGGTACCGACCATGGTGTAAAGGGTGCTGCCGGTCTCATCGAGTTGGATTACCGCGACAGAATCCGCCGACGAAAAGCCGGAGACGTATTTGCCTGCGTTGGTCGTCGCCACCAGTTTCAGCGCGCCGGTTGAACCAATCGAGTAGGTGTAAATGTTCGAAGCGTCGTCGATGCCGAAGACAAACTTGCTGGTAGCCGACAAGTGGTAAATCGTGGTGGGGGAGGTTGCGGTCCCCATGTGGGTGAACGAACCGCTGGAGGAAACGGCCAGGGTGTAAACGTTGTTGGGGTTCCCTGTCGATACAAAGGCGTAGGCGACAGGGGCAGCGTTCGCGGACGGCAAGGTTTGAGCCACGGCCGCCACAATTGTGAGGGCGGCGACAAGGCACAAGTTAATGCGGGATAACATGGGGGATCTCCTTGAATGGAGCCGATTTATCTCCATCGAAGCGAGTCTTTCACGCCGTCGGCCAAGACGCTGAGCAATCAGGCTCGCACCCCGCCGCTAAACGATCTCGACCGGAACGGCCCATCGCTGAGATGAAGCCCTGGGCCGCTGCGGTTGCCCGGAAGCACGCTCCGCGCTAATGGACTCCGATCCAGGATTTCACGGGTTTAATGTTCGGATTGGCGACGATCCTACCGGAATCCCTAAGACGGTTCGCCTCGGAACTGGAAGCGCGCTTTGGCCTGTTGGCGTCACTTGATACACAATCGAGATCCCCGCACAGATCCGCGCTAAAGCCAGGCAATTCTCGCCAGCCTGCCCTCGACATTCGAATTTGAAGTGAAGGTGAAGGTAGCCTTGCGGTCGCGGCAGGCAATGTTTTGCTCGCAAAACGGAACTTTTTGGGCGCAGCGCGTAATCATGGATATCTATGTTTGAACGGCTACGGCGCAGGCGGCAGGACGAGGCGTTGAGCGATGAGCAGTTGCATCGAGCGGCGCTCGCCGGCAGCGGCGAGGCGATGGCGGCGCTCTACCGGAGACATGGCGGGCTGGTGTACCGGTTCACTCTGCGAATGAGTAGAGATGCCGCAGCCGCGGAGGAAATAACGCAAGAGGTGTTCCTCGCGCTGCTGACTCAAATCGGACAATTCGACGCCGCGCGCGGAACACTTTCCACGTGGCTCTGCGGGATCGCTCGACGGCAGCTATGGAAGTACCTGGAGCGGAACAATGCCGGCGCGCTGTTCGATGTCGATGACGAGAGCGCGGCCGAAGTGCAATGCCCGAGCGATGGCCCCGCGGAGTTATTGCTTCGCCATGAAGCCGTTGCGGCGGTGCGGGCCGGAATGGATGAATTGCCGCCGGCTCTGCGCGAAGTAGCGATTCTGTGCGCGCTCGAGGAGATGAGCTACGAACAGGCCGCGCAGGTACTGGCCGTCCCGGTTGGCACCGTGCGTTCCAGGCTACATAGAGCGAAAGCGCGGCTGGCTGTTTTGCTGCGTGCGGAGTTGGTCGACACGGAGAGGAAGCGTCTATGACAACCGATAGACAACTGGACGAAGTGCTGGCAGAGCTTGGCCGCGAGCATCGGGCGATTGGCGCCCCGGAGACGCTTGAGCGCGTGCTGTGCGCTGCGGCTGGCAGCGGGAAGGCCTCCATCGGCATGCCAGGGTCAAGATTCAAATGGGCTCTGGTTGCAGTGGTAGTTCTGCTGGCCGCGATCGCGACGGGCGGAGCTCTTTGGCAGACGCGGAGAAGCTCTCAACCGCAAGCTCAACAGGCACGGTCTGTGCCTGCGCCCCCACTCAGGCCTGAGTCAAGCCTTCCTTCGGCGCAAGACCCAGGACGCCAAGATTTTCAGTCGAAGTCTGCGCCGATGCGCAAGGCTGGGTCAACCCGCGTCAACCTTCGCAATTCCTCATCGAAACAGCCTACCTGGAATTCGCTGGATGAGTTTGTGGCCCTGCCGGTAAGCGAAGGGCTGCCCGTTGCGGCGGAGTTGAGCGTCGTGCGGGTCAGGCTAAGGGGAAGGGATCTTCAACAGTATGGTTTGCAAGCGCCGGCCGATACAGCGGCGCAAACCTTGTTGGCGGAGTTTGTGGTTGGCGAAGACGGGCTTCCGCGGGCCATCCGCATCGTTCGGTAATTTTTCAAAATCGTGTTTCAAAATCGGAGAGGAGTTGTGATGAAAATAATGCGTGGATTTTGGGTGGCCGTGGCGTTGACCTCGGCTGGGATGGCTCTGCCCCTGGTGGGCCGGGCGGAGAAACCGATGGCCGCAAATCAGCAGGATGCCGGCCAGCAGGCAAAACATGCCACGGAGATGACCGTGTTGCTGGATGGGAACAATGAACCCGGCGAGGGCCAGGAAGCACAGCAAAAGGTGATGCTGGAAGTGATCGCCGCAGACGCCCAGGTGGTGAAGGGCAAACCGTATTCGGCAGACACATCCACCGAAACAGTGCAGACCATGCTGGACGGCAATCGCATCGTCCATCGCACGGTAAGCAAGTTTTACCGCGACAGCGAGGGCAGGACAAGGCGCGAGCAGACGTTTGGCAATGTGGACCCTTCCAATTCATCGCCGCACGAGGTGAAGGTCTTCATCGACGACCCCGTGAACGGGACGGGCTTTGTATTGGACCCCGGCTCGAAGTCTGCGGATAAGATGCAACGGACGCGCAAGTTTCTCGACGAGCAAAATGCCGAAGACGATGGAACGCGGATCATGTTCAAGTCGATAACCGACAGTGAGACGGGAGGTCAGGGCGCGCCAGTGCACATGATGGTCAAGTTCCAGGATGACCACGCCGGCAATCTAAGCACCATCGTGCCGGACGAAAATCGCGAGGTTGCGAAGGAAGAATTGGGAACCCGGAACATCGAGGGAGTGGACTGCAACGGCACGCGGCAGACCATCACAATCCCCGCAAGCGCAATTGGGAATGAGAAACCCATCTCGATTGTGACGGAGACGTGGTTCGCGCCGTCGATTGCCGCGGTTGTGGAGTCAACTTCGGACGATCCTCGCTACGGCAAAACGACTTATCAGCTCAAAAAAGTGCAGTTGAGCGAACCATCGCGAACGCTCTTTGAACCGCCTGCGGATTTCAAGATAAACGCGCGTAAATAGTTCTTCATTCCAGGATGGGAGATCGGAGGGAAGGCCAATTAGCCTTCCCTCTGTTGACTTTTGCAAAGAGATTTCACCGATCGAACTTCTGGTTCCTGCGATTCCGGCTCTTGGGTAGACAGGGGGAAGGTCAGGTTCAATCAGTTAGCTGAGAAAACCTCTTTACCGTCGCACTCCTGGTTCTCGAGAAGTGGTAAATCGCCGAGTATCAAATCGAGCGTCAGGGAAGCAGATTCCTGGATTCCGGGCGAGTGACCGGCAAACCGAAAGTTATCCAAAGGTGGTGTAATGTCTGGATATGCGGCCAACCACCAGGTGATTCATTTGCGACAAGTGTCAGCATTTCTTCTAAAACGGCTCTGGAGGATAATCTCCGCTATCGTCAGGCCTCCTTATCGTGCAATGCCGGCCGAGATACACGTGTTCCTCATCGCTGTCTCGCTCGTCCTCGTCTTGCCGGTGCACGCGCAGCGCGCTCCCGGCTCCGGGACTGACTTAGCCGCGCGCAAGCTGACCTATGACGTCGTCTCCATTCGACCCAGCAACCTTGAGGGAATGTCTATCAGTAACAGCGGCGATCGCTTTGTGGCGAGAGGCACGACACTTTGGGGCCTTCTCTTCAATGCTTACAACGTCAGGCCCAACGATGAGGTTCCCGGGTTGCCCGGCTGGGCGAAGTCTGACACTTTTGACGTTGAAGCCGGAATGGACCCGGACACCTATGCCGAGTTGCAGAGAAGGCCTGCTCAGGAACGATCGACAGCGCGCGCTCTCATGCTGCAAGCGCTTCTCGCCGATCGCTTCAAATTGAAAATGCACTATGAGTCGCGGGAACGTCCTATCTACGCGCTGGTGATTGTAAAGAGCGGATCGAGGCTGAAGGAGTGGCCGGCCGACAAGACCCCAGGAGGCACTTCCTGGGGCAGAGGGCAGATTACGGTTCACGGGGAGCCAATGGAAAGATTCGCATTCTGCCTGTCTGACGTGCTCGGCCGCGAGGTTCAAGACAAAACCGGCCTCACCGGAAAATACGGCATCGAGCTCAAGTGGACACCCGATGAGTTGGAGAGCACTCCCGACGCGAGCGTATCCATCTTCACAGCGATCCAGGAGCAGCTTGGCCTGAAGCTCGAATCGACCAGGGGCGCCGTTCAAACCTTTGTCGTCGATCAGGTCGAGCGGCCGTCTGAGAACTAACCTGGGATCGCCTGAATCCTTCGCCGCTGGCGCCAACAAACTTCCTATTGGCGCATCTTGGCCCTAACCCACAGCACTCCGAAAACTGGCAGCGCCACGACCAACACCAGCACTCCTGCCGGGAATCCAACATAGCGGTAGCTGTTGGCATAGCTGACGGTATGGTGGCCGAAGACGTTCCAGCCCAGCAACGAGAAAATCGCGATGCATGTGGATGCAAAAAACGTAAAAAAGGCCGCTGCAACCGACAGCAGCAGGCTGGTGAACAGTCCGAAGCCTTCCAGGGGGAAGCCGAGAACCTTGCCGCCGCTGGTCCGTTGGGTCCGCTGCGCCTGCAGGGATTGTGTCATCTACGTGGCCCTCATGCCTTAGAATACAAGTTCAATGTCCACGAGCGCACAAATCGATCTTTGGCACGCGGAGAAGGTCGCCACGCAGGTGACGGTGGCCCAGGCGGCCAACGGCATCCACTATGCCGCGTGGGGCGAGACCCGCATCTCCGAAGCCGACTTGGAGAAGCTGGTGGGCGCAGTGCCGGCCACGCTCTCTGAAGCGCTGAAGAACCGCGCCTACTACTTTGTCCCGCTGGCCATTGCGGACACCGGCGAGGTCATGGTCGCCCCTTCCTATACCGTGGATTTGGGCGACAGAGCCATCTGCCATCGCAACGCGACTTTTGGGGCGACGGAAGCCGTTTTTCTTTCTACACGCCTGGTCGAAGATCGCTTTGGACTGGCCTTTGAGTTCTTTATCAACGTAGCCCACAACTTTGTTGAGGCCGCGGGAGTTCCCGAGAGCTTTTCCGCGCTGGCGTGGTCGCAGGCTGAGGCCCAGGTACGCGGAGAAACCAGCCAGGACGCATGGGAAACCCGGCGGCGCGCGCAGGACACCCGGGCCGGCGACGGCCACGATTCGAAAAAAGTGATCGACGAGCGCTCGCGCAGTACTTATTACGAGTCGGCGTTCTCCGATTCGCTGGCCGTTTATATGCTGTCTCTGGCGGTCGATTTCGACTACCACGACCTGCGCGAGCGCGAGTATCCGTTGCTGGCTGCTCCAGCGTTGGCCGAACGCTTGCGCCACGTTGCGAGCCTGTTCCCGCCGAATCCCGGCTACGAGTTCCAGATACTTTATCGGCGGAAGGGGTAGAGCTGTTGGGTCGGTCAAGCTGCGACAGGCGGATTGTCAATTGACTCGTTAAGCCACGCTCGAAAGATTCCAAAGCGGGGACAACGACTGGCGACCTTCTCTGGATCAATCAGGACCAGGAGTTTTCCCGCGTGCGATATCTTCCCGTATTGTCCCTTTTGCGAATCCTTTGTCTCTTTTTCCAGCACCGCATATAAATCCGCCTTGGATTCTTGCTCCAGGTTTGGGCGCTTCGGGAGCCTTTCCTTCTTGAAGAACTTCGACTTGTAAAACCCCTCTAACGCTTCTGGATCCGCAACGATCCATGCTTCCATGCATTGAACCATCAGATGAACTCGTTCGGCCAAGTCGTCAGGTAATGTCCATCCGTCTCCCTTTCCGCGTGTGCCGCTGCCTTGCCTCTGACGCAAATGGGCCACCCGAATGAGCGCGTCTTGCGCCTCATCCGCTGGCACGGGGGCTATTGCGGTCTCGGAATCGACGAGCAATGCACTGACTCTTTGGCGATTGACCTTCAGGGCATTTTTGAAGGCCTCATATGCGTCCTGCCTTCCGCCGCAGAAAACAAAGATCAGGCTCAGGCGTTTTCCGCCGGCGAGGGCCTTTTCCTTTGCGAACAAGGCATCGAATCCTCGCCGCAATTCCGCCTTTTCCTCCTTGCTGTTGCCGCCGCCCTCGACATACACAGCGATCTCGGTCACAGGTTGCCTCCAATTTCGCCGATACGCCAGATCTCGCCAAGCTTGTACTTATCCAGCCAGAACCGCAGCTTCTCCGACTCGACTCTCTTGAGAACCGTGCCATTGCGGTATTCGCATACCATTACCGAATCGGCGACTTCGGTTAGCGCGGAAACCAGCGCGTCCGAATGCGTGGTGACGATCAATTGTGTTCGCGTTGATGCTTCTTGCAGCAGATCGGCGAGCAACGCAATGGCATCGGGATGGAGGCCAAGCTCAGGCTCCTCCATGCAGATGAGGGGTGGAGGCGTCGGCGACAGCAACTGCGCAAGAATCGCCATGAAGCGGATCGTCCCGTCGGAGAGGCGCGTCGCGGGGATGGGCTGTTTTAGGCCGCTTTCATGAAGATAAAACTGTATCGTGCCCCCTTCAACGCGTGTGCTGAATCTCTCAAAACGGGGCAAGAATCGAGACAAATATCTGTGGAATTCGGACCGTGCGCCCAAATACTCTAGCTGGTTCAGAAGCATTCCGAGGTTTCGTGAGTCAGACGCTAGAGTATCTGCGGCCAGGCTGGTTGTTTGAGATTTGCGCACTTCTGCGCGGCCCCCAAATGTCCACTCGCGAAATGTTGCGATTTGCCCAAACTTTCGTCCTAGCTCCGTCAACTCTGGATAGGCAAACGAATCTTTGAGCTGCATCAAGATGGATTCGTCAGGTTTGATGTCCTTACGATCCAATTCCCGTTTCGCCCTGAGATCTGACCTAGGATATAAACCTCCAGCGGTTCGGGCTTTGACTATTGGATGGCCTTCTTGGAAGCGATAGTAGAAGCTAACATCCGAGGCTTTACCGCTTGTGTTGGCTTCGTCTTCGATGAGCTCATCGGTTATTTCGACCCTAGGTCCCGATTCAACAAAGGAGACCTTGTAACGAAGAGTCGGAGGGCCGTCAGTTCCCATCCCTCCTAATACAGTTGAGTTCAGGGAAAAACCATAATCTTCGACATACGCTTCAATCGTGCCAATTCCGCTAGCTCCGTCCCCCTTCCAAAGCCACTCCCGGACTCCGCCACCTTCGCGAATAGCACTCGCAAACCCCGTCGGCAACGCGTGCAGCAACTCAACCCCTTCAATCAGATTGGACTTCCCCGAGCCGTTGGGTCCGATCAGGACGTTCAACGGCTGAAGCTCAATCGCCTCCGAGCCGGGCGGGAACGAGAGAATCCCATCCAAGCGTAAGGATTTCAGGAACGGCACTTTAGCCTCCAATGTGTGTTGCAGACAAGATACAACAGTCTAGTCTACCGGGCTATTGCTGGTTTCTGACCGTGGCTTTTGCCCTGCGGCAGCGTCTAAGATTCAGCTTCTCTATTCTTCAAAGCGTCGCCCTATGCGTCAACACTGGATTGTTTGCTTCCCGTTGATCTTTGCGCTCTGTGCCGAGCCGCGCCATGCCGGCGCACAGACAAACCGCGCCTCGCCTGAAAATGTAGAAGCCTACAGACTCAAGGTTGCGGTCAATGAAGTCAGCCTCACTTTTCATGCAGCCGATGCACACGGCCTGCCAGTCAACGACCTGAAGCTCGATGAACTGAGCCTGCTGGACAACGGAAAGCCACCGCGCAGAATCCTCGAATTTCATCCGCTGCAGGACATGTCCTTACGCGCGGGAATCCTCATCGATACCAGCGATTCCATGCAGCAGAATGTCTCGGCGGACCGGGCAATTTCCATCAAATTTGCCCAGCGGCTGTTGCGGCAACAATCCGACCAGGCTTTCGTCATGGACTTTGGCTACTTGTCGAAGATCACGCAGACCTGGACCAACGATCAGGCGGCGCTCGCGGCGGGCATCCGCCAGGTTGTTACGGGCCGAGAAAATCCGCTCGGCGGGACGGCCATGCTCGATGCCATTTTTCGCGCCTGCTTCAACGTCTTCGGCAAGGTCGATCACGCGGCCAGCGGAAACTTCATCCTGCTCTTTTCAGACGGCGACGATAACGCCAGCCACGCTTCGCTTGAAGAGGTGGTCGATATCTGTCAGCGCTCCAACACGGCTATCTACGCATTTCGTGCGGAACCGGTCCCCAGCTTCTTTTCCTTTGGCCCGAAAACATTGGCGGAGCTGGCGACCGAAACCGGCGGCCGCGTCTTCCCCAGCGACGATTCCGAAGCTGGAATCGACAGCGACTTGCGCCTCATCGAGGCCGATCTCCGCAATCAATATCGCCTGATCTATAACCCGGCAGAACTGAAGCACGACGGGGCCTTCCATCGCATCCAGTTGAAGACTCCGGAGCGTGTAGAAAGCGTCAACATTCGATCGGGGTATTACGATCGGCCGCGGTGATCGAGCATCAGCGGCGAACCCCAGTTTCGCCGCGTTGATGCCTTTCTTCCCGCTAACCTTACATTGCGGGAGCGGGAGCGGGAGGGCTTTTTCGTGCTGCCTCGGCTCCCCTACTGAGAGTGCCCACCATGGTGGAGGGTTGCCTCTGCCGGCGGCTTGGCGGAGCGGTGCTGCGATGCTGTCAAAAAAAGTTGAGGCCCGCCATTTCTCGAGGGCTTACGCGGTCTCTGGAATGACCAGAATCAAAGGTTCTCCTGTCCCAGGAGCTTGGGCAGAAAAAGATTGCTCGCCGGTCTCTCGGTCTTTATTCTTGTCCAGCGCCCATCTACGCGCGGTTCCTTTTATGGGCATGGATGGTGGCGAAGGGTAAGAGTCAATGAACAAGCGAGAATTTCTTAAATCGTCCGGTGCGGTGGTGGCGGCCAGCATGTTTTCGCGCAGTGGGGCGGGCCAGGAGCCGGCCGGCCCGCGCGAAAACTGGGCGGGCAATCTGACCTACAGCACAGACAAGCTGCACACGCCAGGGTCCGTTGAAGAAGTGCGGCAGGTGGTGAAGAGCTGCGCCAAGCTGCGCGCCTTGGGCACAAAGCACTCGTTCAACAGCATCGCCGACAGCACGCAGAATCAGATCTCGCTGAAGCGGCTTGACCAGATTGCGCTCGATGAAAAGGCACGCACCGTAACCATGGGCGCGGGAGTGGCCTACGGCAAGCTTGCCCCTTATCTGGATGAGCACGGCTATGCGCTCCACAACCTGGCTTCGTTGCCCCACATCTCCGTCGCGGGCGCCATTGCCACCGCGACCCACGGATCAGGTGTGCATAACGGCAACCTGGCCACGGCAGTCGCGGCATTGGAAATCGTCACCGCGGACGGCGAGATCGCGGCCCTTTCCCGCGATAAGGAATGGTTTTTGGGTGCGGTCGTGGGACTGGGAGCGCTTGGCGTGGTCACCGCGGTCACGCTGAATCTGCAACCAACTTTTCAGGCGGCACAGTCTGTGTATGAGCATCTCTCTTTCACCCGCCTGAAGGAGCACCTCGACGAGATCTTTTCCAGCGGCTACAGCGTCAGCCTCTTTACCGACTGGCAGCATCACGAGGCCACGCAGGTTTGGATCAAGCGGCGTCTCGCACCTGGCGACAAGAACGAATGGCAGCCGGAGTTCTTCGGCGCCAAGCTCGCCACGGCAAAGCTGCACCCCATCGCCGGACACGACGCTGAACCCTGCACGGAACAGCAAGGAATCCCAGGTCCCTGGTACGAGCGTCTGCCGCACTTCCGCATGAACTTCACGCCATCGAGCGGCCGCGAACTGCAGACGGAGTACTTTGTCCCGCGCAATCGCGGATACGAGGCCATCCTTGCCGTCGAAAAACTCCGCGACCAGATCACGCCCCACCTGTTCATCACCGAACTGCGCACCATTGCCGCCGACGGGCTGTGGATGAGCACAGCCTACCAGCGCGACTCGCTGGCGATCCATTTCACCTGGAAGCCGGAGTGGCCGGAGGTCAGCAAGATCCTGCCGTTGATCGAAAAACAGCTTGAGCCGTTCTCGCCGCGGCCACACTGGGCCAAGCTGTTCACGCTGGCCCCGGCACGTCTGCAGGCTCAGTATCCGAGACTCGCCGATTTCCAGGCTCTTCTGAAGCGCTACGATCCGCAAGCTAAATTCCGCAATGAATTCCTGAGTAGCAACCTCTACCCGGTTTGAAGAGTTGGAGAAGCATTCGGACCTGAAGGCAAGGCCAGGAATTTCGGTTCTGGTCCTGACGGAAGCGCGGATGCGAAGTGTTGTCCTTCTGCGGAGCTCTCAGCGGTCAATCGCGGGTTTACAACAAAGATTCGTCCGATGCCATTGCCTCTTCAACCGCGGGAGTTGTTCTGTACCCTGAAGAGGATGGGCGGATTGTCTGCCCATCTGAGAGGAGTGAGTCCCAATGGCAGAGACGGTTAAGAAAGCAACCACCCCCAGGAAACCCAGCACGACCGCGCCCCGCAAGAAGTCGAATCTTACTCAAATGAAGGCTTCATATGAACAAGTAGCGCAGCTTGCGCACCAATTCTGGGCCGAGCGGGGAGGCCAGCACGGGAAAGATGCGGAGGACTGGTTTCGCGCAGAGCGGGATCTCCTCGGTAAGGCATCCTGATCACAGCGCTTCGCTCGCAATCAAAAAAAGGTCACTCGCTCCCGTAAGCGATGCGGCCCTCGCTGATGGTCCACCGGACTTTGCCTTGCATGGTCCAGCCGTCGAAGGGGGTGTTGCGGGCTTTGGATTTGTTTTCGCGGGCGCGGAAGGTCCACTCCGCTTTGGGGTCGAAGACCACCACGTCCGCGAAGCTGCCTACGGCAAGAGTCCCGCGGCCCTTCAAACCCAGCAGCGCGGCCGGTTGGGCGCTGAGCAGACTGAGCACGCGGCCCAAAGGAAGTTTCCACTCCTTATGGAGCCAGCGCAGACTCAGGCCCAGCGCTGTTTCCAGGCCGGTGATTCCGTTGGGCGCGTTCTCGAACTCCACTTCCTTTTCGTGGATGGCGTGGGGCGCGTGGTCGGTGGCGATGGCGTCCACCACACCGTCGAGGATGGCCTCGATCATGGCGTCGCGGTCGGCAGCCGAGCGCAGCGGCGGATTCATCTTGGCGTTGGTGTTGTAGAACCCAACGTGCTCTTCGGTCAGCAGGAAGTGGTGCGGCGCAACCTCGCAGGTGACGCGCAGGCCGCTGCGGCGCGCCTGGCGCACGGCAGCAAGGGCAGCGGCTGTCGAAGTGTGGGCCACATGCAGGTGAACGCGGGCGTCGCGCAGCTCAGTGACTAGGCGAATGTCGCGCTCCACCATGCCAGATTCGGCTTCGGGCGGCATTCCGCGCAAGCCCAGTTTGAATGCCATCGGGCCGGCATTCATGCTGGATCCTTGGGTGAGGCGGGTGTCTTCCGCATGCTGGATGACGCTCAGTCCAACGCGCGCCGCGGCCGCCAGCGTCTCGCGCATGATGTTGTCTTTGAGAATCGGGTAGCCGTCGTCCGTCACCGCAACTGCGCCGGCGGATTTGAGGGCGGCGTAGTCGTTGATAGCCTCGCCCTTGGAGCCGCGCGTGGCTGCGGCAATCGGAAACACGCGAACCGACGCTCCGCGTTCAGGGGCCTGCATCCAGCGAGTGATTTCGGGCGAGTCGTTGACCGGGCGGGTGTTGGGCATGGCAGCTACGGAGGTGAAACCACCCGCTGCTGCTGCCGCTGTTCCGGTAGCGATGGTTTCTTTGTAGCCCTGTCCCGGCTCGCGCAGATGAACGTGGATGTCGACAAGGCCGGGAGCAACGGTGAGTCCGGTTGCATCCAGAACCGCAGCTCCGTTGGCAAATTTTAGCTTGCCCGGTCCGGCAATCTCGGCCACGCGGCCGTCCTTGAGCAGAATGTCTTTGGGACCATCCACGCCGGCTGCTGGGTCGATCAGGTGGCCTCCGCGAATCACAAGAGCGGTCATGCGCGGCCTCCTTGTCCTGCCGTCGGCAACAGTGCCCGCTCAACGACGGCCATGCGAATCGCCACGCCGTTGCGCACTTGTTCGAGGATGACCGATTGCGGCCCATCGGCCACGCCGGCTGTCACTTCAAGGCCGCGGATGATGGGGCCGGGATGGAGGACAATCGCTTCCGGCGCCTGTGTGGCTAACCTATGACCGGTGAGCTGATAGTTTGCCTTGTACTGCTCAAGATCGAGCGCCAGGCCGGCCAGTCGCTCAGCCTGAATGCGTAGCATCATGACTGCCTGCGACTGGCGCAACGCTGTCTCGAAATTGCGTTCAATGGCGATTCCAGGGCCGGCATTGGCTGCCAAATCCGGCAGCAGTTCCTTGGGCCCGCAGAGCAGCACACGCGCGCCCAGGCGAGGCAGCAGCAGCATGTTGGAGCGGGCTACACGGCTGTGCAGAATGTCGCCAACGATGCTGACCGTGACGCCGGCCAGTGTTTCCGCAGTGACTTCATGAATGGTGTGCTGGCCCCCGGTTGGAGAAGCAGGTCCTTCGACTCCGCTGAAGTGCGCTCCGCTCAGGATGACAGGCCTTTTGTTGGGATTACAGGTTCTTGTGACCGGGTCGAGATGGGCCAGAATTGTCCGCAGATCGAGCAGAGCCTGGGTTGGGTGTTCGTGCATGCCGTCGCCGGCATTCAGCACGGGGAGGCGGGTCTCGGCTTCCAGCAGCCACGCCGCGCCGGAGGAATTATGCCGCAGGATGATTGCTTCGGCGCCCAAGGCTCGCAGCGTTAGGCCGGTATCCTTGAGCGACTCGCCCTTTTCAATACTTGATGACAGGCTTGAAACCAGGGTAGTGTCCGCGCCCAGGCCCTTGGCGGCCAGCTCAAAGCTGGTGCGGGTGCGCGTAGAGGACTCGTAGAAAAGCAGAGCCACGCGACGCTTTGCCAGGATGCGATCGCGCGTCAACGGGTCTTGATTCTCAAGAGCCGTAGCGCGGGCGAGAATGTGGCTGATCCCTTCCAGCGTCAGGTCCGATGCCGAGAGCAGCGATCCAGGATTATAGGGGAACGGCGAGGCGGGAACGGGCGGCGGATGAAGCTGGCGGCGGACGGGGCTTGCGGTCGGATTCATTTCTTTCTCAGCTTCCAGCTCCTAGCTCGTTTCCCACCCTTTCGCGATGAAACTGCGGAAGGATGGGGCACCCAGGCTAGTGGCTGCCTTTCTTAGTCCACGCGCTCGACCAGCAGCACTTGCTCGTCGTTGTCTACCTCGCGGAATTTCACCTCTATGATTTCGCGGCTGCTGGTGGGCACATGCTTGCCCACGTATGTAGCTTCGATAGGCAACTCGCGGTGGCCTCGGTCGATCAGCACAGCTAGTTGTACGCGGCGCGGACGGCCGTGGTCAAACAGCGCGTCAAGTGCGGCGCGAATGGTTCTGCCGGTATAGAGCACATCGTCGCAAAGCACCACGTCGCGGCCTTCCACATCGAAGCCGATTGCCCCTTCTGTGACCACGGGGCGCACGTCCGCGGTAGAAAGATCGTCGCGGTAAAACTGGATGTCGAGCATGCCGGTATCGACAGGATGCTTCTCGATGCCGGAGATCAACTTGCCCAGGCGCTCGGCCAGGGAAATGCCGCGGCGCTTGATCCCCACCAGCGCCAGATCTGCGCTTCCGTTGCTTTTCTCCATAATCTCGTGGGCCAGGCGCACCAGGGTGCGCTCAATTTCTGAGGCGGACATCAACCTGCCCTTGATGCGCAGGCTTGGCTGTTTCTCGGTTTCACTCATCTGTTATCTCTCGGGGATAATACGAGGGGTTGCCGGTCAAGAGCAAGTTGTGGAGAATTTGGCCCGAAACTGAAGGAATTTTACCGAGCAGTCAAGCCGGATTCAACGGCGAACGGCAAATGCTCTTCACACCTGTGGCCGCCGTGTGCGTGCCTGCAAGCGTGCCCCGATGGCGCCGCCACCCACTGCGAAGAAGATGAGCCCTGTCACGAGCAAAAGAACGGCAGTCAGCATTGAGCCCGCGCGCCCTTCGGGGGAGAGCAACCAGCCTTTGTAAAGGGCGATTGTCTGCGCATCTACGCCTGCAGCGGTCCATTGGCCGGCAACCTGGTCTGTGATCATGGTCTGCCAGGTGTCGTCGATGGTCTTGCCTTCATGCAGAACAAAGCGCATTACGAACAAAGTGACGCCCGAGGCCGCGGCCGCCATCCAGCCGCCGAGCAGTCCGGTGACCAGGCCGATGCGGGCGCCGGCGCCGATTGTGATCCAGGCAGGCCGTTGGCTGCGCAGGTAAAGAGCCACCGCCCATGCAGCCGCAACCGCCATCCAGAGCAATCCGAAAATGCTGACCGGGGAGAACAAGGAGCACAGCAGCCCAGTCGGAACCGCAAGCGAAAGTGCTGAGCGACAGGCCCGCTTCCAGTCCACTGTACTTGCATCCCGTATCGGCTCGTCGAAATGCTCCGGAGGCACCTGGCCGGGCACGTTCTCTGCCGCATACAAAAGCTGCGGCAGACCGCATGTGGGGCAGTAAAGGTTGTCGGCCTCGACGGCCTGATGGCAGCGGGTGCAGGTGGTCTCCATACATCTACGAGCCTATAGCATTTCGCCGCTGTCTGGGAGTTCGAATGTTTCGTTACGCTCGCAAGGACGCGGGCCGCCGGCCATTATCGATCTTGAAAAGCCAGTTTCAGCTTTGAAGACACGATGCCCTCAGCCGCCGCGACAGCCTCGTCCAGCGTCATATTCGTGGAATCCAGCAGAATGGCGTCGGGAGCAGGTTTCAGCGGGGAATCGGCGCGATTGCGATCCCGTGCGTCGCGGGCGCGGAGATCGCGGATCACTTCTTCCGGGTGTACGGCTGGGCTCGGTCCAAGCTGGTCGAATCGCCTCAATCCACGCACTTCGGGAGCCGCATCCAGGAAGATTTTTACGTCCGCATGGGGGAACACCACGGTGCCAATATCGCGGCCTTCCATCACGACTCCGCCATCGGCTCCAAGTTGCTGCTGCAGGCGGACCATCCATGCGCGAACGGGGGGAAAGACGCTGACCCTGGATGCGGCGTCGGTTACTGTCTGATTGCGCAAGAGATCGGTGACGTCCTCCTCGTCGAGGAGAACCCTGTTGTGCTCTTCCCCCGGTTCCAGGCGAATGCTGGTTTCCGCGGCAAGCCGCTCCAGGCCGCCAGATTCATCCAATGGGACTGCCCTGCGCAGCGCCTTCAGGGCGAAGGCACGATACATGGCGCCGGTTTCAAGGTTGAGCAGGCCGAAGTACTGGGCCAAGTGGCGGGCAATGGTACTCTTGCCCCCCCCGGATGGTCCATCAATCGCAACAATTACCTTACGCTCGGGAGAAATCGCGCCCAAGAGCCTTTCAGCCTCGCTCATCCGCGCTTCTTCGTCTCCTGCTTGGGCCGGGCTGTGAAGCCATAGGTCTTGCTGTTCCCCGCTTTAGCACCGGCTGCCAGAGCGGGCTTGCGGCTTGCTGTCCGGGAAGACGACCTTGTATCGGGCCGCGCATCCTTGCGAGGGGCGCTGCCATTGCGTGCGCTGGTGGACCCGGGCTTCCCTGCGGCCTTTGCACCGTTGGAATGCCCATTGCGCTGACCCCAGGCTGGAGCGGTGGGCTTTGCGGAGCGAGAGTTCGAGGCGCCGTTGGACGGGCGTGCGGCACTTCCATTGGAGCGAGTTCCGTTGCCGGCGTGCCCTCCATTGAGCTTCGCCGTGGCGCCGGCAGGAGCGTTCGGTGTCCACCGCGCACCGTTGGTCGGGCGAGAACCGGTCGCTGAACGAGAGCCGGCTGGCCGCGCCGACGCTGTGCGAGAATCGGCGCTGGAGCGGCGAACCGGCCGGTTGCTTGCGGACGACTGCGCCGGCTTCCGATCGCGCGAATGGGTCGCAGGACGGCTAAAGTGAGGTCTTGCCGCAGCGGGTTTCCCATTGGAAGCAGGCTTGCGCGGCGCCACAGTGCGGGCGGCCGCAGGCCGGGGAGCGTGAGCTTCCACCGGCTGATGCGTTTCAACCGAAGCTGGTGGGGCTGAAAATGCGGGCGCTGTGAACGCGGGCGTCGGGGTCTCGATTTCCGGCAGGTCGTCCTCATGGTCATGCGAGCGCATAAAATACGCGGACGCCGGCATGGACGAGCTGGTATACAGGGAGGCAGCGACCGCAAACTCAGGCAGCGTTCCAGCAACGTAGAAGTGCGGAGCATGTCCCAGAGAGATTGAATGTACCTGGCGCGTGGCTACCAAACCGCGCAGGACTTCGCGCACCTTGCTGCGGGCCGTGAGCGGAGCCAGAAACATCTCGACCTCTTCCATGCTGGCGGCGATAACGGCCTGCAGATAGATGGAGGCAAGCACTGAGATTGCAGTCACTTGCGAGGTGGATGCGCCCTCGGCGATGGCTTTCTGGAAGCGGTGGCGGAGCAACTGCCATTTGGCGGCCACACCCGGCGCAGAGACGACCGGAATAATGCGAAGCTGCTGCCAGAGCTCTGTGATTGCGCGCAAAACAGCCGTTTCGCTGACTTCCCGGCCAAGCAGATGCTTCAGATCGGCAATGGTCGTGTCGCCGGCTTCAAGATGCTTGTAAGCCTGCACGGCCAGTGGCGAAACCTGGCGGGAGCCGGTAAGTTGCGGGCTGCGACGCCAGTCTCGATCACCCCTCAATGCATACACGTAGGGCAGAACCCAACTTGCCACAACAAAGTCGGGCTGCTCACCGGGCTGTCCAAGCAGGTTCAGCCGGACCGCCACATCTTCGAGCTCAAGACGCACAAGCAGCTCTTCAGCCAACTGAATATGCTGTGCCTCGGGGGTTGCATTCTGACGGCCTGCTATGGCCTCAACAAAAGACGGCGCTATGGAGGACGAAAATTGCCGCCGGGGCAGGAAAAGACACAATCCGGTCTCTTCAATCCACGTTTTGGCGTCCTCAAATGTGAGTGCCCCATGTCCGTTCTGGCGCATCCTTTCGGCGCGCGACGCTTCCAATTGCTCTGCTGTCAAAGAAAAACCTCACTTCCAGGCTGACGTTCTAGCCGGGCAACCCGATCTCCTGAGAGGGGAGGGTTGCCACCTTCCTAATGTTACCTGCGAATTAGATTCGATGGAAGGCCCGCTGGATCTCCTTCCAAGAATACAGCAAAGCTATTGGACGTCCATGCGGGCAACTCGTTGGGTGGCTGGTTTTTGCCAACTCCAACAGTAACCACTCCATTCGAGCCGGGTCAAGAGCGGTATTGACCTTAATTGCGGAATGGCAGGCGATGGAGGCGGCTATACGCGTCCGCAGCAAAGTAAGATCTTCATTTTGTGTCACTTCGTCCGAATCGGCACTGGATTGATCGATCACTTGCGCCAGCATTCGTTCCAGGGCCGCGCCCTCCAGGCCGATGGGCGATGCCTTGACCGCAAGTGTTTGTGGGCCAAAGGGTTCCACTTCAAAGCCGTTCCGCTCAAGTTCCTCGGCAATCCGCGCAAATACCACCATTTGGGACGCCTTCAGCTCTACCAGCATGGGCATTAGTAATCTCTGCCGTTGCACTTTTTCTACCTGACGGTCGCGCAAAATTTTTTCGAAAAGTACACGCTCGTGTGCCACATGCTGGTCGATTATCCACAACCCGTCGTCGCCGGAAGCCAAAATAAAAGAATCCCGCAGTTGCGCCAGCGGACGAAGCGATCCCAGGTGGTTCAGTGTCGCCGCCGCCTGCTCGGCCTCCACCTCGGCAGTGGCCGTTGCTGGGCTCAGTCCGTTTGCCAGAGCATCGCCAACCAGCGCATCCCCAAGAGGATGCGAGCAGTCGTCGGTTCCAGAGCCTGGGCCTGGTTTGAAAAGGGCCGCAGCTGCCTCGCCCCACGCTTTTTGATCGGTCCAGCCGTCTAGGCCGCCCAATCCGCCCAATCCGCTTTGGCCGGTGCTCCGGGCCTCAAAGGGCAGCTTGCCGGGTACGGGCAAGGGCTGCCGCGGAGTCAGTTGGAAAGGCGCTGCATTCGCGGCCGCGGCCTCGGACGTCACGGGATCGGAGTCGACAGGAACCGTCCTGCCGGGAGCATCTGGAAGCGGTGAGAGCGCCACCGGCATCAGCGATGGACTGGCGACGGGTGAGTTGTCCAGCGCGGCCAGAAACCCCGCTGCCGGACGAGACTGGATCAGCGCCGTCCGGAGGCTGTCGCGCACAAAGTCGTGAATCAGGTTTTGCTGCCGAAAACGCACCTCGGTTTTGGCGGGGTGTACATTTACGTCCACCTCTTCAGGCGGCATCTCCAGGAATAGCAAGACCACCGGGAAGCTGGTGGGCGGAATCACATTCCGATAAGCTTCGGTGATTGCATGAATCAACAGGCGGTCGCGAATAAGCCTCTTGTTCACAAAGATATAGATCGAATTACGGTTCAGCTTCTGGAGTTCGGGCTTGGAGTAGAAGCCGACCAGCCGCATCACGCCTGGGTCGCGCACTGGCTCATCCGGATCTTTCTTCCACGGAGGCGGCTCGGGCAGGCCTGCGCGGGCCAGCGGGATTTCGGCGGCCACGGGAAGAAGTTGCGCCAGAGTGTCCTTGCCGAAGATCTGGTAGATGCGCTCGGCGGTTCGAGCAACCGGCGGTGCGGAGACGATGGTATGTGTGGCCGAAAGCAGCTCGAAGTGCTTTTCCGGATGGGCCAGCGCGTAGTGTGTGACCAGGGCGGTTACGTGGGCCAGCTCTGTACTTTCGGCGCGGAGAAATTTGCGCCTGGCTGGCGTGTTGAAAAACAGATCGGCAACGGCAATGGTAGTTCCGCGGGGCAGAGCGGCGTCATCCACATGAAGAATCTTGCCGCCGGCAATCTCGAGCCGGGTTCCGGATTCGTTATCGCCCGGACCCGTTTCCAGCGTCACCCGGGCTACCGAAGCGATGGAGGGCAGAGCCTCGCCTCGAAAACCGAGGGTCGCGATGGAGAGCAGGTCGTCGGCGGTGCGCAGCTTGGATGTGGCGTGGCGCTCGAAGGCCAGCAGGGCGTCGTCGCGGTTCATGCCGTGGCCGTCGTCGGTCAGGCGAATCAGCTTCCGCCCGCCCGCCTCAACTTCGACTCGGATGCGGTTTGCGCCGGCGTCGAGAGCATTCTCCAGCAGCTCCTTGACCACGGAGGCAGGCCGATCGACCACCTCGCCGGCGGCGATCTGATTGGCAACCTGGTCGGGAAGAATGCGGATGCGGCCCATAACTCCTTAGCGTAACGCAGGAATGCAGGGGAAAGGGATTAGGGGGCAAACTGGTGCACAGCCGCCCGATAAAAGAGGAAGAAACGAGTGCAAAAGTGTCTATTGCACTCATTATTCACTCATGTAATACTCAAAACAGACCCGGTGCAACTCCGCCGGTGAGCCATCGGGTCGAGCAAGCCGTATCCAGCGGCAAGGGAGAGGACACCGAGGATGAATTTCCAAATTAGTATGCCTTCGAGATGGGGGCGGTCAATCAATCAAGGAGCAACATGTACTCCGCTGAAGCGACGGGAACAACAACTGCATTTTCGGACGGGTCCATCGAAGAAGTTTATTACGTAGCTTTCTCAGAGTTTGAGCAGATTGACGAGCAAGTCGCTCTGATTGAGAGCTTTTCGCAGCCGTTCCCTTTGCGGGCGCGCGATAAATCCGTCATGGACGGGGAAATGGATTCATATGGCTAAGACACGGCTCCAATTTGATTTTTCAGACGAAGCATTGGGCGAGTTGGATGAGCTGAAGGGCGCAACTGGCGCCACCAACCGCGCGGAAGTAATCCGTCAGGCCCTGCGCCTGCTCCAATGGACAATTGAGCAGACCCAGGACGAGAAAGCGACAGTTCTGGTCGAGAAGAATGGAAAGCAGCGCGAAGTGATCTTCCCGTACCGAACTAACCGCAACGCGGCGAAGGCGGGCGCTCAAGCCAATGGCTGATCCTCCGGAAGGCGAGCCAGAGAGCAGTCGTGAAGGAGCTAAACCGGTTGACCCTGAGTATGGCGGGCTAGTCAAAGGCACCGAGGGGTTGGAAGAGGTTTCCTACCTGCGTCAAGCCCCTGGTCCGCAGTTTTCCCAGGAAGAGCACCGTGCCAAGGCCACAAAGCTGTTAGCCTTGCTGCTTTTCTGGGCGTTGATCGTTCTTTTCTCGGCCCATTTCGGCTCAATTGTTTGGCTTGCCCACAATCGACCGAATTCGGTTGAAGAGGTAACGCGCGTATTCAACACATGGATTCCTGTATTTGCAGGTTTGTTCGGATCGGCCGCGACGTTCTATTTTACGCAAGGAAGAAAATAGACTTTCAGGCGATCGACCATTCTCCGTCGGTCCGGCCACACCCATTCGCTTGATTTTCGATTTGCATGTGAATCGAATTCGTCTCGGGAGCAGTCAAAGCCAGTGTGTTCTCGCAGACGAGGAACGATGCGCTGCGTCAAATCGTACAGGTCCCTGTTTACGCAGAAGGGGCTTAGGTGAGTTGCTACCTGTTCGTGTCTGAACAGACGTGTTCGAAAGTGAACGTTGGCAAGCCTACTAACAATCGAACCCATGTTGCTGTTCACCGCTAATCCACACGAACGATTCGAGATGCGGTCCAAGCCAAGGCCCGCGCATGTGGAAGACGGATTGCTGTAAACGAACCGGCGCTGGCTTTTCCCCGGAGGTCCAGTCGGATGAAGCAGTTTGAGTGTTTTGGGCTGGACACAGCAAACCAGTGTCTGCTGCGTAACGGTGTGCCCATCGATCTGGCGCCAAAACCGTTCGCGGTTCTGCGTTTCCTGGTCGAAAACCCTGGACGCCTGATTACCCACGATGAGTTGCTGGATGCTCTCTGGCCGGAGACCTACGTGCAGCCCCAAGTATTGAGGACGTACGTGCTCGACCTGCGCAAGGTGCTTGGCGACGACGCCGGACAGCCCCGGTTTATCCAGACACTGCCCAAGCGCGGTTACCGGTTTGTCGCGCAGGTGACAGAGCGAAACGGCGCAGTTCCACATCCCGCACCGGGAATCAGGCCACAGGATCATGCGGAAGTCGTGCCAATTGTGGGCCGCGACGGCGAACTGGAATCTTTGAGAGCACAACTGCGGTTGCTGCAAAGCGGCCACCGGCGGATGGTAATCGTCACCGGAGAAGCGGGGATTGGAAAAACTGCGCTGGTGGATGCCTTCTGCAGGCAACTGGAGCACTCAGTGAGAGTAGCGCGCGGACAGTGCATTCAGGGGTTTGGTGCGAAAGAGGAGTATTACCCAGTGACCGAGGCGCTCTGCCAGCTTTGCGCGTCGCCGGATGGGGAGGCAGCGTGCCGGGTCCTGGAGAGGATGGCGCCGGCGTGGCTCGCGTTGGGTCGGGAACATGGAGCGGGAATCACCCCTGCGACACGCCCTGCCGCGCGGGAAAGAACGATCGGGGATCTCTGTGGAGCGCTGGAAGAGCTGGCAGCCGAGACGCCGCTGATCTTGATCTTCGAGGATCTGCACTGGGCAGATGAGTCCACGCTGCATCTCATCTCGGCGCTGGCGCGGCGGCGCGCACCTGCGAAGCTTATCGTGATTGCTACCTATTGCCCGCGGAATGGCACAACCAGGTTGGGCGAGGATCCACTCGAGGGGTTGAAAGAGGATTTGTTGATGCGGCGCTTGTGCCTCGAGATGCTGCTCCATCCACTCAAGAAAGCGGCGGCGCGCGCATTGATCGGCAGAGAATTGGGGCAGGAGGCGCTGCCGCCGGGGCTGGTTGATTTTGTTTACCAGCGCTCGGAGGGCAACCCGCTGTTTGTGATCGCCATGGTTGAGCACCTGGCCGCGCAAGGTGTTCTTGTCCGCTCAGGAGCGAACGGCTCCGGACCAGCCCCACCAACAGGCATCTGGGAGCTTCGCGCTCCTTTTCCGGAGACGGAAGCTGGATTGCCGGAACAACTGGCGCGGATGGTTGAGCTGGAGGTTGAGCGCCTGAGCGAGGATGAGCAGCGCATGTTGGAGGCGGCGAGCCTGATGAGCGTTGCATTTCCGGCATGGGCCGTTGCGGCGGCGCTGGCCAAGGATCCAGTCGAGATTGAGGAAGCGTGCGATGGATTGGCGCGGCGGTTGCATTTCGTTGTGCGGGCCGGACAGGATGAACTCCCGGACGGGACCAAGTCGGCCTTCTATGTTTTCGCGCACGGGCTCTATCGCGAAGTGTTGTATAAGAGGCAGGCGGCAACGCGGCGCGCCAGGAGACATATCCGCATTGCGGAGCGGCTGGGCGAGTTATTTGCCGGTCGCGAAGTCAATGTGGCGCGCGAGATCGCGATGCATTACGAGGCGGCGGGAGAACTTGAGCGCGCGACGAGCGTGCTCGAATCGGCTGCACGGCAAGCGCAGCAGGCGAGCATTTGCTGACGCAGCGACGTTCATCGCAAATCGTGACCGTGCGAGATCGGGATTCATCCACCAAAGATTGACGATTTCTGGATGGGAACTTGATGCCTTTATTCTTGCGGAACGCTACTGTGGGCTCTGTAAGCAGGAGACCCCACCCATGCGCAGCAAACTCAGCACTTTCGCTCTGGCGTCCGCAGCTTTAGCGGCAGCCGCGTTGTCCATCCCCGCGATGGCTTCAACCTCGACAACACTCAACGTTCCCTTCGGATTCACAGTAGATGGAAAGGACCTGCCTGCCGGTAAGTACCTGGTCGTGCGAGAGGACGGTCATGATTTCGTCAGGCTTAGGAGCGTGGATTCGTCTTACAGCTTCGTCTGGATGGCCAGCCCCAGCGCAACCCGCTCCGATCGAGTGATTCTCAAGTTCGAACCACAGGGCGAAACACATGTTCTGGAGTCCGTTCAGTCCGGACCGCTGGTTACCCGCGTCCTCAATCGGAAGTCCAGGACGACCGAAGACGTGTCCGCGCAGGAAGCGTCGGGGCAATAATCCGATCGCCAGGCTCTCCCCCAGGGCGTCGTCCAACGACGACAAAAAGAAGGACCTTCGCCGCGGCGGAGGTCCTTCTTTTTGTCGTCAAAGCTGGACTGCACGATACATAAACGTGCTGTCTGAGGGATCGATGTTCACGGATTGAACGCGGATGCGGACCGCAGGTAGACTATGCGGACCTGATCAGGGAGTGATCCTAAATAGGGACTGTTCCTAGATGCCCATTCCAAACTCGCTGGCCTGTTGCTCGCCGGCGTTGGCATAGAAGTCGTAGGGCGTGCGGCGCTTGAACTTGTAGCGGCTGCGCAATTCTGTGCCCAGATAGATGCCCAAGGCGGCTACAGCCATTCCCACGGAGAACCAGCCGATTACGCGGAGAGTGTTGCTCTCGCCCTTCTCTTCGATGGCAATCTCATTTGCGGACTCAGGAATTTCAGGTTCAGCAGACATTGACTTGCAGCCTCCCACACGACCATGATAACCCAGTTTCTTTTTTGACCGGCCTTTCTGGCGAAAGTTAGCTACCACTTTTGTTTAGTGCGTAGAGCCGATTCGGGAAAGGTATTCAGCTTTTGCGGGTTCGGGCAGGAAGCTGGCGCGGATGGAGTTAGCAGCCAACTGGCGCAGCTCGTCGCGGGTAAAACCTTGCACGGTATGGGCCAGCAGGTATTCGTTGGCCAGGTCGGAACCGAAGAAGGCAGGGTCGTCGGAGTTGAGCGTGACCAGCAGGCCTTCGTCGAAATAACGCCTTAGCGGATGGTCGGCAAACGAGGCGCAAACGCCGGTCCGGACATTCGAGGTCGGGTTCAGCTCCAACGCGATGTTGCGCGTTCTAAGTTCCTCAATGAGAGCGGCGTCCTGGATTGCCGAGACAGCGTGCCCGATCCGCTCCGATCCGATTGCGAGCGCCTCCCAGATGGCGTCGGGGCCGGTGGTTTCGCCGGCGTGGTTGGTGAGCCGCAGACCGGCTTGACCAGCCCTGGCGTAATGCGCGCGGAAGGGTTCTGAGCCGGCACGGCGCTCGTCGCCTCCGAGACCGATGCCGATGATCGATGGGTAATGGGGGCGCATTTCGGCAGCCTTGCGGAAGACCCGCTCCGCCTCCTCGATCGTAAAGTGGCGCACGGCGTCGAAGATCCAATAAAGCGAAAGGCCCAGCTCGCGTTCGCCGCGTTCCCGGGCGCGTTCCAAAGCGGCAAAGATGGGCTCAAGCGCGCCTGGATCGAAGTTGCGCCACAAGTAGATGACGCCAACGGAGATGTAGACCTCCGCGTGGACCACGCCTTGCTTTGCGAGATGCTGCATCATGCGCCAGGCGGTCAGCTCGTAATCTTCAGGATTGATCAGCCGCCTGGTGACGGCCTTGAAGCCTTCGATGAAGGAAGTGAAGTCGTCGAAGCGGTAATGCGATTTGGCCTCGCGAAGCTTCATGGGGATGGCATCGTTGCGGGTGCTCAGCTCCACCAGTGTGGAGGGCAGTATGGTGCCTTCGAGGTGCAGATGCAACTCGGCCTTGGGAAGCCGGCGGATGAAGTCTTTGATATCCGACATATCTTAAGTTTACCGGGAGGTTTCCGGTCAAGTTCCGTTGACTTATTTAAGTCGCTCGGCGCAAAATGGAGCATGGAACAAAAGGCCATCCGCACCTCCATCGACCTGCCGCGGGATCTGCATCGCAGACTGCATGAGGTGGCTGCGCGCAAGGGCTGCTCGGCGCGCAAGCTCATTCTTGCAAGCATCGAGCAGACGGTTGCAGAAGCCGCACCGGCTCGGCCGAAGCGCCGCCTGGACCTCTCGACACCGCTGATTCCGCCTGCTGGCCGGAAGCTTGCTGCGACCAACGAAGAGATCTATGAGCTCATCGAGTTCCCATAGTCCACGGGCCTATTTCTTCTCCGAGGGACTCAGCATTCCGGACATCAATGTCTGGCTGGCGCTCGCCGCGCCCGAGCACCCGCACAACTCGTTGGCCGAGCGATGGTGGCGGCGGCATGAAGGGCCGATTGCATTTGCGCGCCTCTCCCAGCTTGGGCTTCTGCGCCTAACGACCACTGCGGCTGCGATGGGCGGCAAGCCGCTGACAATCGACGAGGCTTGGAGTGTCTACGACCGTTTCTATGACGACGACAGGGTCACTTTCGTTCCCGAGCCATCCGATGTGGAGAAGAGATTCCGCGAGAGTGCCGTTGGCCGAGCGGCTTCGCCAAAAGTCTGGGGCGATGCATGGATGCTGGCGATGGCAAGCGCCGCGGGCGGCGTCCTGGTGACTTTCGATAAGGCGCTCAGCCTACGCGGCGCGCATTGCCTGTTGTCGAAACGGGGTTGACTCCGATAACGCGGTCTGCGGCCCGGATCAATAAGTGGTTTCGGGCGCTCAGCTCAACGAGCGTAGAGGGCAGAATGGCGCCTTCAAGGTGTAAATGCAACTCGACCTTGGGGAGCCGGCGAATGAAGTCTTGAACGTCATCCATCCGTTTAACGCAAGGGGTGAGGTTCAGCTCCCCTCCGGTAAGAATTAGAGCGAAACCGAAGTAGGTGTATGTCCTGTTGAGTCCTGTGCCGGGTCACGGCTGCTTGGGACCGCGTCGATTTTAGAGCGGGTCTCCAATTCGCGTGGAGTTTGTAGATCCGTGCAGGTGGCTTTTCTTGGGGGAAAAAGCCACTTGAGGTCAGGTGGATTCCCCCCTGACACCAATTGCGTGAACCGCTATAGCCGTATAAAGTCGCCCAGGGATCCGGCAGGCCTTATCTCGTAAGAGCAGGACGTAAGTCCTTTGTTTTGCAAATCGGTCACGAGCCGATTTGACGTAAGTGCTTTGTTTGAGGGGTCGAAATAGGAAAAATACGACCTAACATATTTATTTTCATCTAGATGGAATGAAAACCGGAAAACGGCATGTGTTTTTTCCGGCGGGAGGGCTTGTTTTTCTTCCGTGATGACCTTTCCGCGGTCGGTTTCTTGCTCGATCTCTTGCGATTATGCGCCCATGAGGGGAAATGAACTGCAAATTGCGGCGAGAATTCTTTCTGGGATGAAGATGCTGCGGCCGCGTCCACTTGAGTGTTGCGGCTTTGGGGTACAGTCACTCTGGTTTCGCCCTAGCGTTCCTCAGGGAAATGCGATTCATGGCCAGCTACACATTGCCAGCGCCCATCGCGATAGACAAAAACATCCGTGAAGCGGTTCTTCCGATGGAATTTTCCGTCCTCGGTCCTTATCCCGCCGATCCCCCGGACGTAGGCGAAATCGCCATACACCTGCGCATGCAAGTCAGACAATTCGAAATGAACAGTGCTCGGCGTCGCGGCGTTGGCCAGCGTTGTGCGACGGTCGATCAGTGTGCCATCAAAGGCAGCCTCTTCGAATTCATCTGCCAGAATGCAGCTCAGCGCAGCCATGTCGTGCTGCTCCTGGGCTCGCAACCACACCTGCTCGATCTGAACCAGCGTCGCCGGATCCTTTGGCTGACCCGCTGGGCAACCCGCGCCGTGCGCCAAGGAACTCAAAAGCAACCAGCAAAAGACCATTTTCATTGGCATTCCATCCTGGCTGTCAGACGGCAACCGCAGGACATTTGACTCCAGGAATAGATGAACAGAGCATGCTGCGGACACTCAGCGCGGCTTTGCGAATTCGGAGCGATGGCGGCTGTAGAAGAAGTAAATCACCAGGCCGATGCCCAGCCAGATCAGGAA
>Ga0182016_10000983_pt1 | contig 34997 bp, 20 predicted proteins | sample 712S2MmetaG_FD_120491 | JGI IMG/M metagenome (GOLD analysis project Ga0182016, IMG submission 120491) | Permafrost microbial communities from Stordalen Mire, Sweden - 712S2M metaG | ecosystem: Environmental > Terrestrial > Soil > Wetlands > Permafrost | place: Sweden: Stordalen | collected...
ACAGCGTGGTCTATAACAGTTGGCCGGTTTACTTCTGCGTGTGGTTGCGCGAGCTCAATCCCGATTCAAACAGTTTTTTCTGGTGCGACGCATATGCGGTGGTGGAACTGTCTTATGCGGCGATGGCCTTAATGCGGCACCATACGGAAATGACCGATACCGTGACAAGTCTGCTCGGGATGACGTCGACGGTGCTGGGAATCGCGACAATTTTCATCATCCGGAAAGAGCTGCTGCAACACTACAACCAGCGCGAGCCTTATGGGCTGTATCTTGGCGGAGTGATGACGTTCTTCTTCTCGTTTCTTTACTTCCAGTCCCAGCTTTACCCAATCGCCAAGGCCAAAAATGATGCGGCTGTGCGGACGGAGACACTAAGCGGCAGACCGATTGTTTGAGACGCGCTGATGTAAGTGGGCCGTTCGGCTCGTGGATATCGAGAACACCCGGAGATCGATTTGTACACACCCAAGTTCAATCAGCTCGCCGACCGTGCAATTCTGCTTGAGGCAATGCAGCGCTACTCTTTTGCGATTTTGTTCGGCGGGGACGGCGCCGAAGCCGCAACCGCGACGCATCTGCCGCTCATCGTAAAAGACGAGGGCGAGCACGGGTTGATCGAGGGACATTTTGCACGGGCCAACAAGCACTGGCAGGCGCTGGCCGGGCGCGAAACGCTGGTAGTCTTTCCCGGGCCCCATAGCTACGTTTCGCCGGCAAACTATGTTGAAGAGCTTTCAGTGCCCACATGGAATTACATCGCGGTGCACGCTTACGGAACGTTATCGCTGGTTGAAGACGACCCCGGCAAAGAAGCGCTGGTTGACGAGCTGATTGCGATCCATGAGCCCCGTTATGCGGAGCAATGGCGTCGAATGCCGCAGGGCTACCGCAAGACCATGCTCGCCGGGATCATGGGCTTCAGGATTCCGATCGAGCGCATCGAAGGCAAATTCAAGCTGAGCCAGAACCGCAAGGAGCAGGAGCGCGCCAATGTGCGCGCCACGCAGGCCGCCGGCTCAAGCGACGAGCGCGAGCTGGCGCAGTGGATGGAGCGGCTGGGAATTTTAGCGCATTAATGGCTATTGACTTACTGCTCATGGCTCTATAGAAGGAGGTTCATGATGCCGCATTCAATGACGGTGGTTACGTCGAGAGCCTTTGGATTTGCGTTGATGCTGACAGCTCTTTGCCAGGCAGCAGCGCAAAACAACAATACTCCATATCCGGCAATGGCGCCGCTCGCCCAATACATGATGGATCGAGACGCTGAGATCGCGCTCGCCCGCAGCGCTGCGCCGCCCTCCATTTCAAACGATGCCGAAGTGATGGTGCTGGGACCGCAGGGGTACACAACCGCGGTGAAAGGCACGAATGGTTTTCTCTGCATTGTGGAGCGAGGCTGGGCCGCGCCAAGCGACAATCCGGACTTCTGGAATCCCAAACTCCGCGGTCCTCTCTGCTTAAATCCGGCGGCAGCAAGAAGCTTTGAGCCCATCTACCTGATGAGGACAAAACTGGTGCTCGCGGGAAATTCGAAGAAGCAGATGGTGGACGAGACCGTTGCGGCGCTCGATAAGAAGCAGTTGCCTGCGCTCGAGCCGGGCGCCATGTGCTACATGCTTGCGAAGCATCAGTACTTAGGCGACGGACCGAAGAGCTGGCATCCGCACCTGATGTTTTTTGTTTCAGGCGATGCCGGGAAAAGCTGGGGAGCCGATCTGCCGGGTTCACCGGTAATGGCTGCAAATTTCCCTGAAGAGAAAGCGACCATCTTGATGGTCCTGGTCGACGCCTGGTCGGACGGAACCCCGGGCCCTGCAGTGGATATGAACTAACACTGAGGCTCGGTTGGTTCCAGACCGCAGACTGAATCCGGGGCGCTACACTTTGCGCGAATCTGTAATGTGCCATAGCACGCCGCTGGGATCGCTGAGGTAAAGCACGCGAATTCCCCACGGCTTCATCTGGGGCGGCTTGCACATGATGCCCGGATACTTTTGCTTGAGCTCGATGCGCTGGATATGCTCCCACCAGGCATCGGCATCTTCGACAGCGAGGCTCATCATGAAGTTGCCTGCGTGTTCGGCGACATAAAACGTCTGGAGCAGAAACCGGAATGAGCCTATCTGCAACTCCGCAATCTGCTCATTGCTCCAATTCACGGTGAACCCGAGATCGAGATAAAACTGCCGGGCTAGCTCCGCGTCCCGTGCAGGGACAAACGGCATGAGATTGGTTACCGGGCTCGGCAGCATGCAGTTCACCTTGCGCAAAGTCTAGTGGCTCAGGGCCGGAATATTTGGCCCGGCCCGACTAAGTGTTCTGCTCCGGCGGGCACAGATTGCTGTGACGCCTGGCATAAACGAAGTAAACGACGAGACCAATCAGCATCCAACTTCCGGCGGCGATCTTTGAGGTTACATCGACCGAAATGATCATTGCCAGGCAGAAGATAACACCGAGGATTGGTACCAGCGGCACCCACGGCGCGCGGAATGGCCGCGGATGATTGGGATTGGTTTTGCGCATGACCCAAATGCCAATGCAAACCAGCACAAAGGCAAAGAGCGTGCCGAGATTGGTCATGTTTCCGGTGATGTCGCCAGGCAGAAACGCGCCAATAAGTCCCACAAAAACGTACAAGACCCAATTGCATTTATAGGGTGTACGGAATTTGGGATGCACCTCGGCAAAGAGCTTGGGCAGCAGACCGTCTTTCGACATGGAGTAGAAGACCCGGCTCTGCCCAAGCAGCATGACCAGCATGACCGAAGAAAAGCCGGCCAGGATGGCGATAGAGACCAGCACCGATAACCAGCCGTAGCCGGGCATGTAAGTCTTGATGGCATAGGAGACTGAAGCTTCTTTGCCTTTGGTTGGATCGATGAAATCGAGGGCCGGAGCAATGCCGGTGAGCACCCAGCTGAAGAGGATATAGAGGCACGTGCAGATGGCCAGGGATCCCAGAATGCCGATGGGCATGTTCTTGCCGGGATCGATGGTCTCCTGCGCGGCGGTGGAGACGGCATCGAATCCGATGAAGGCGAAGAAGACCACGCCCGCGCCGCCAAGAACGCCGCCCCATCCATGCTTGAACATGCTCATGTGAGCCGAGTCCTGGGCAAGCACGAAGGGCGTGTGGTTGACAGGATTGATGAAGTGCCAGCCCACGGCGATGATGATGATGACGATGGTGACCTTAACGCCGACGATGACTGCGTTCACTGACGCCGATTCCGATATGCCCTTGATGAGCAGCAGCGTCATGATGAGCAGGATGACCAGCGCCGGCGCGTTGATAATGCCGTGAATGCCTCCCGGCCCGGTCTGCAATGGCGAGTGCCGCCAGACCCAGGGTATAAGGTCGGGAAACAGATTGTTGAAGTACTCGGTCCAGTAGATAGAGAGCGTGGCCGCGCCCAGCCCGTACTCCAGAATCAGCGCCCAGCCGATAATCCATGCCACCAGTTCGCCCATGGTGACGTAGGCGTAGGTGTAGGCACTGCCGGCAATGGGAATCATGGCTGCGAATTCGGCATAACATAGGCCTGCGAAGGCGCAGCCGATGGCGGCAATGATAAAGGAGATGGTTACCCCCGGACCGGCATTCTGCGCGGCCGCTGCGGGCGTGCGGGCAAAGAGACCGGCGCCGATGATTGCGCCGATTCCCAAAGCGATAAGTCCGGGCCAGCGCAGCGTGCGCTTAAGGCCACCTGTTTCGTCGACCTGCCGAAGCAGCGCCGCAAGAGGTTTGGTGCGGAAGAGGTTCATGTAGTTCGAAAGTCTATCAGATTGGCCATAAGGAATGGCCGAAGAATGCAGTGTCCTATTGTAGTGCGTCATGCAGATGGGCAGTTAAGAAGAGCAGCTTTTCCTCGTTTGACCTCTTCGTGGATGTCTTTTGTTTTCGCTGTCCAGATGAAGGGTTTGGGCTGGGCGTTGTGTTGTTCGATGTAGTCGAAGATGGCGTCCTGAAGCTTTTCAACGCTGGTGAAGACGCCACGCCGGAGTTGGTTTTCGGTCAGGTCGCGGAAGAATCGCTCGACCATGTTGAGCCAACTGCTGGAGGTTGGCGTGAAGTGAAAATGAAATCGCGGATGTCGTGCGGCCCAGGCGAGCACGTCAGCGTGTTTGTGGGTGGCGTAGTTGTCGACGATCAGATGAAGTTGCTTATCTTTCGGGGTCTGGCGGTCGATCATACGCAGGAACTTGAGCCACTCCTGATGGCGATGGCGGTCCATGCAGGTGGCCATCAGCTTGCCATCGAGCGTATTCAGCGCTGCAAACAGTGTGGTTGTGCCGAAACGCTTGTAGTCGTGGGTCATGGTCTGAGCGCGGCCTTTTTTCATGGGCAGGCCCGGCTGCGTACGATCCAGTGCTTGAATCTGGCTCTTCTCGTCGAGCGACAGCACCAGCGCGTGCTCGGGCGGATTCAGATAGAGTCCGACGATATCTTCCAGCTTCTTGGCAAATGGGGGATCATTGCTCAGCTTGGACGTATGCACGCGATGCGGCTTCAGGCCGTGCGCACGCCAGATGCGACGCACACTGGCTTCGCTGATGCCCGCCGCGGCGGCCATGGCGCGCGTCGACCAATGAGTCCGGCCGGACGGTTTCTGCTGCGTGGTCTTCTCGATCACCTCCCGCACCATCTGCGGGGAAATCGCCGGCCTGCGGCCTGGTCGTGGAGCATCGCGCTCTAACCCTTTGGCGCCCTCCTTGAGGAACCGCGCTCGCCAGCGGGCTGCCGTGCGCGCCACCACGCCCAACCGCTCACCGATCTCAAGATCCGTATGCCCATCTCCGGCCAAAAGCACGATCCTGGCACGTAACACCAGCCGAGCCTGGGTCTTGCGACCACGAGCAAAACGCTCCAACTCCCACTTCTGCTCGTTCGTCAATGCTATCCGCGCAGCAACTCGCATCGTCCGTGTCCTCTATCCTAAAGAACACGGCACAATGTTAAATGTTTCTATTTATGACGCACTACACGAGGCAGTCTCACTTCAATCTGCACACCTTTGCCTGGCGCACTGGTCAGCCGGAACTTGCCTCCCGAACGGTGGATCCTCTCGCGCATTCCGTGCAAACCGAAATGGTGCCCGTTATTGCTTTCGATATCGAGCGGATCGAATCCGCATCCATCGTCGGTCAAATCCATTGTCAGGTCCCGGCTGTTATAGGCAAGCTCCACACTCACACGCTCCGGATGGCCGTGCAGCATCGAATTGTAGACAGCCTCGCGCGCCACCATCAGCAGATCGTGCGCAACAGGCTCCGTAACGGGAAACGGCGTTCCGGTTATGGAGCAGGCTACCGGCACCTGGAACTCGCTGCTGACCTGCTGTGTCATGCTCTCGAGCTTTCTGCCCAGGCTGCCGGCGTTGCCCGGCTGGCGCATGTTCCAGATTGCTTCGCGTGCTTCGTTAATGGTGGCCCGCAACTGCAGGCGAGCGACATCCATCAAGCCAGAGTCCGTATTGCTTTTTACGCTCTCCATCGACAGAGCCTCGAGCAGCGCTGAGACTCCGGTGCATCCTTGAATCACCGTGTCGTGCATTTCGCGAGCCAGCCGGCTGCGCTCCTCGAGCACTGCCTCAAAGCGCTCGCGAACGTGCTTTACCCGATACTGGTAACTGGCGTAGATGAGAAGCGCCGCGAGCGCGAGGCACGTCGCCATGAACCACCAGGTGCGGTAGAAGAACGGCCGCTGCGCAAATCCGATATCGGCTTCGGTGACGGCCGCGGGATTGCTGGCCTCGAACACCTGCACGCGGAATAAGTAAGGGCCGGAGGGAAGGTTGGTGTAGTCGGCCCGGCGCGATGCGCTGGGCGCGCTCCATGCCTTCTCAAAACCTTGCAGCATGTAGCGGAAGCGCAAGCCGTCCTGCGCGCGAAGCCTGATCGGCGTGAAGTCAAACTCCAAGCGGCTGATGCCCGGCTTCAGCACAATCGGTGCATCGATGGGCAAAATGCGTCCATCTGCCAGGACGCTTTCAATCGACAAGGGCGGCGGGGGCAACGGCGGTTGTTGCGACAGCGGAATATGGATGGGCCCGAGGTTGGTTGGGAACCAGGCTTGGCCGGATGCGGTAATGCATCCTGAAGGCTGTGTGCCGCCATAGATTTCGGTGTTGGGCGCAATGTCGGCGGTGGGATAAAAAGTCAGCGCCAGGCGCCGTGGAAATTCGCCGGCCTGAGCATCGAGTTCCTTGCGATTCAACAGCGCAACGCCATTGGGCCCGCTGATCCACAGATGCGCGGCCCCATCCTCAAGAAGCTGATACACCGCGTTGCCGGGCAGCCCGTCGGCCTGTGTGTAATGCGCCAGCTTGCCGTCGCGATAACGGAAGAGGCCATTGTCGCGCGTCCCAAACCAGACTCCCCCATCCGAGTCTGGGTGAATGGCCCACACCTTCGACTGCGCCAGCCCTGTGGTGGCCGCATCGCTCACGAATGCGCCATTGTGCATGTGGCTCACGCCGCGTTCGGTGCCGATCCACAGATCCCCGTTGCGGTCTTCAACCAGCGCGCGTGTGCTGAAATACGCCAGCCCGTCTTTCATCTGGTAGCTCTTGATCTTCGGCCAGCCGTCGTTCCAGTCGATTCGATTGACACCCTCATCGGCGCCCATCCACAGTGATCCGTTACGGTCCTCGAACATCACGCGCACAAAGTTGTTCGATAAGCCGTCATGCGTGGTCAGATGCGCGGTGTGTCCCTGCGCGATGCGGTAGAGCCCGTCGCCGTCCGTCCCCACCCACAGCGCGCCCGAGCGGTCGCGATACACGCTCCTCACATGCACGTTCTCGAGACCCGGCAGATCCTCTTCAGTGACCACGCCATTTTTCAAGTGATAGAGACGCGTTGAACCGATCCAGAAGCTGCCGTCGCGGTCTTGATAGATGGTTCCAAAGTCAGCGTCGTTGGCCTTGGGCAGAGGAACGATGCTGGCCTGTGCCGGCGTCAGCCGCAGCATTCCCGATTGTGTCCCGATCCAGAAGTTCCCTTCCCCATCCTCGAAAAAATTAAGCACTGTGTTGCTGGGCAGCGATGCCGGAGCTGTGATCTGAGTCAGCTTGCCGTTGTTGAATTGCCAAGCGCCCTGGCCGATGGTTCCGATCCACAACACTCCGTCCGATGTCTGCCGCAAAACACGTACCGTCCCCACGATTCCGCTGACTCGCTCAAACCGTTTCTGGCCCGTCGCCAGCCGGTTCAATCCTGAAACCGTTCCCACCCATATCGTGCCGTCCGTAGTCTCGATAATCGACTTCACGCGGTTCTGGCTGGCCTCACCGCTCATCGTGAACTCGGTAATGAAGCCACTTCCGATACGAATCAGTCTTGATCCGCCCACCCACAAATTGCCTTCGCGGTCGGCAAAGATGGCGTGCACCGCCAGCGAAGGAATGCCGCTGGTTCCGTCGACGCGCACAAAGCGGTCGCCGTTGAGCCGCATCAGTCCATCGTCAGTGCCCACCCAGATTCTGCCCTGCGCGTCCTGGGCCAGAGTACGCACAAAGTCGTCGCTCAGCCCCTCGCGCGTGGTCCACGAGGTGAACTGGCCCTTTGCATACCGCGCCAGGCCGCCGCCTTCCATGCCGATCCACAAGTCGCCGTTGCGCGCAACCAGCAGGCAGAAAACGCTGTTCTGATGAATTGCTGGAGTGTTCTGGCGGTCGAATACCGTGAAGTGTGTGCCGTCGAACCGCAGAAGCGCGCCACTGGTACCAATCCAGAGATAGCGGTCCGGCGTTTGCGCAAAAGCCTGGACGGTCGGCTCGGGCAGCCCGTCCGATGCCTGCCAGGTGTGCCGGGTATATCCCGCCAGCGCGCTGGTCTGGGCGGTGCAGATGGCCGCGCCCGTGAGTATTGTTGCGCTTAGAGCCAGACCGGCAAACAACCTGCATCGTCTTTCCATTGCGGCGCTCAGTATATCGCGAATGAATTCAAGCTTGCGAAAGCTGGTAGTGGGTCGTGTTGCAAGGATTTTCCCGCAGGAGCTAAAGCCCGCAAATATTTGGCGAGGCTAATGTACAGGCTGAAGCCCGTACCCTTCAAGGTGACCTGCTTTCCCAAAAGCCGAAGGTTAAACAAAATCTCGCCCCGATCAGACTTTGGACGGATCAAAACAATCGCGCACGGGAATAGAGTTGACTTTCTCGAAGTGTGCGGCCCTAGGCCGCGATAGAAAAAAGATTTCGGGCACGGTACGTATTCCAATGCTTGTCTTCATCACTCATTTTTTCAGGTACTCGGGGCTTTCACGAGTTGCGCGCCGTATCTTCACTGCGGGGTTATTGCTGTTCTCTGCCATAACGGCCACTCCCGCGGTAGCCCAGGCTGCGTCCACGGTCATCCGCATCGATGCCAGCCAGGCGTGGAGCGAGCCCGGCCCCGCGGACTACAACCTGGAATTCGCAACAGCGCCCAACGGCGACACCTTCGGGCTGAATACTCGTACTCTTTTGCTGAACGGTAAACCCTGGCTCCCTGTCGGCGGCGAGTTTCACTTCTCGCGGTTTCCGCGCGCGCAATGGGAAGACGAACTCCTCAAGATGAAAGCTGCCGGCGTTAAGGTGGTCACCGCCTACGTCATCTGGATCCATCACGAGGAGATCGAGGGCCGCTTCGACTGGCAGGGCCAGCGCGATCTGCGTGCATTTGCCCAGCTCTGCGGCAAGCATGGGTTGTACATGGTTGCGCGCATTGGCCCGTGGGACCACGCCGAGGTTCGCAATGGGGGATTGCCTGACTGGGTTATGAAACAGGGCCCCACACGGGTCAACGATCCTGCGTATCTGGCATCAGTCCGCAATTGGTACGGCCAGGTCGGCGCTCAACTTAATGACCTGCTGTGGAAGGACGGCGGACCGGTCATCGGCGTCCAGCTTGAGAACGAATACTCCAAGCGCGGTCCCGGCGCTGGTGATGAACACATTCTCGCGCTGAAACAAATTGCGCAGTCGAGCGGCCTCAACGTACCGCTCTACCTCGTCACCGGGTGGGACAACGCCGTTATTCCGCCTCACGCAGTGGTCCCGGTCTACGGCGGCGGATATCCCGATGAGCCCTGGGACAGCTCCATCGTCAAGTTGAAGGCGGCACAAGTGTATGCGTTTCGCTTTCACAGCCGGATCAACAGCGGCCCAAAAATAAACGGCGCAGGCGACTCGCCGGACTCGACAGATCCAGCGTCACTGCCATATCTCACTATCGAGATCGGCGGAGGCATTGAAGACACGTATCATCGCCGTCCCGTGATCGCCGCCGACGATATCGGCGCGCAGGTTCCCGTGATGCTCGGCTCCGGCGTCAATCTCTATGGAACGTACATGTTCCAGGGCGGCGAGAACCCCGATGGCGCGCTTACCACTTTGCAAGAGTCGCAGCAGACCGGCTACCCCAACGATCTACCCATCAAGTCTTACGATTTTCAAGCTCCGCTTGGGGAATTCGGCCAGGAGCGCGCCTCTCTGCGCAAGCTCAAGGTCTTTGACTACTTTATGAATGACTTTGGCGACGAGCTGGCGCCCATGCAGGTGCACGCGCCCGATTTGACGCCGGCCGACCCTTCAGACCTTTCAATTCCGCGCGCCTCAGTGCGTTCGCGAGGAGACTCGGGCTTCATCTTCTTCAACAACTATGTGCGCGGATATGCGATGCCGGCTCGTCCCGCGTCTCAATTTGAGATTCGCCTGCCGTCGGGGACGCTCACCGTGCCCCGCCATCCCATCACTCTTGCTTCCGGCTCCTACTTTATTTGGCCCTTCAACCTTCACCTCTCGAGTGTCACTCTGCGTTACAGTACCGCGCAGCTTTTCACGCGAATTGAGAACGCCGGCGTGCCCACTTACTACTTCGAAGCACAGCCCGCCATCCCCGTAGAATTTGCACTCGACGCCGCGACCGTGAAAAGCATCACCGCATCCAGCGGCCAGGTCACCCGCGAGCAAAATGCAATCTACGTGAGCGAGGTCTCGCCCGGTCTCGATGCAACTATCGACGTTCTTTCCACCGATGGCCATCAGGTTCGTCTCGCCGTCCTCACCCGGGCGCAAGCCGAGGATGCGTGGAAGGTGCGAATCGGCGGCTCCGATCACCTGCTGATCGCTGGCGCCGATTTTTCTGCCGATCCCGACGCGTCGCAGGGTGAAATTTGGCTGCGCTCTCGCGCTTCATCCCACTTCACGTTCACCTTGGTTCCTCCGCCCGCAGCCCCCTTGAAGGCGAGCCTCCCGCTGACTACCTCTGCTTCAACCTCGAATTCCGTAAGCTTCAGCGCTGAGGCTGCAGCCTGGACACCCCCGCTTGATTGTGTGCAGACCGAGGCTGCTGGAATTGCCCCCCGGGTCAAAGCGGGTCCAGCGCTCGACTGGCGCCCGCATGGCGTGGCCCAGGCGCCCGACGCCGGTCCGCTGCCGAATGCGGCTCATTGGTCCATTACTATCCCGGCGGGCGCCTTGCCTGCAGGAGCAAATAACGGCGTGAGCGACCTCTACCTGAGAATCAATTACGACGGCGACGTTGCCCGTCTCAGTTCCGGCAGCCGGCTGCTCGACGACAATTTCTACAACGGCGAGCCATGGACAATCGGCCTCAAGCGCTATCTCGCCCCTGAAGGGCCGACCACTTTCGAGCTGAGCATTCTGCCTCTGCGAAAAGACGCGCCGATTTATCTTGAGACAGCGACCCCGCCTGCGTACGCGCCCAACGGCCAGGCGATCAAGCTCAAAGGGATCACTCTGGTTCCCGAATATCAGCTTGAAATTGACGCGGCTCTGCGCTGACGGGCCTACCTCCAGGCATAAAGCGCACTTTTTAAAGTACTTTCCCGCGCACTTTTATAAATCTTCTAATCAGACTTTCGTCGGATTCGCGTTGTTTCCTCAAAGGGCTATCATCCCTACTTGCGTGTTTCCGGAGCCGCGCGCCTCGCGCAATCAAGCCGCGCTCTGCTCCGGCAGCCCGCTTTCGACGAAGGCCAGGGGGAGATTATGACAAGAAAGATCAGCCTCATCATGGGGGCGCTCGCAGTATTTATGCTGGCCGCTGTTTTGGGCGGCACAGCAGCTTCGGCACAAGGCAACTCCGCTACGCTTACCGGCACGGTCAACGACCCAAGCCTTGCTGTGATTCCCGGCGCAACCATCGCGGTTACCGATGAAGCCTCAGGAGTGGTCCGCACCACCACCAGCGATAGCGCCGGCTTCTTCTCGATGGTTGGCCTGCCGGTGGGCACCTACGACGTGAAGGTGTCGGCTCCGGGATTCAACAGCCTGCTGCGCAAGGGCGTGGAGGCTCACATCAACGACCAGATCGAGCTGAAGGGCATTGCCCTGACCATCGCGGGAGCCAATGCTACTGTCACTGTTACTGCTACCGACGAAGAGATGACGCCGACAACGTCCGGCGAATTGAGCTACACGCTGAGCGACACTCAACTCCACGACATCGACATTGAAGGCAGAAGCGCCATTGAGCTGCTTGCTTTGATACCGGGCTCGGGCAACACCGGCAACTTTAACGGAACCTACAACAGCGCCTCCGCCGGATTCACGCAGAACTCGAGCTCCTTTACGGTGAACGGCAATCGCTTCGATCTGGTGAACCTGGTAAGTGATGGCGCGCCAGTTTCCGATCTGAACACTGCCGGTTCGGCCGCCGTCACTCCCAACGTGGATATGATTTCGGAGCTCAAGGTGGAATCCGCGGCTTATTCGGTCACCGAACCTAACGGGCCGATCGTTGTTTCAACGCAGACCAAATCCGGCGGGCGGCAGTACCACGGACTGGCTGAGCTGACGGCGCGCGATCACATCTTTAACGCCAACGACTGGCAGCAGAAAGCCAATGGCCTGGCCGCTCCTCAGACTTCGCTCTTCTACCCTGCCGTGCAGTTGGGCGGGCCAGTGGGATGGCCTCGCGTGAGCCGCGATCACGACAAGCTGTTCTTTTTTGCTGCCACTGAACTTTCGCAGCAGCATGTCGATCTGTTACCGCGCAAGACGGCGGTGCCCACCCAGGCTATGCGCGGCGGCGACTTTAGCGATACAACTTACCTTGGCGCACTCTCGAATGCGAGCAACAACTATCTCATGTGGCCGGTGTCGAGCCAGCCCTGCAGCGGCTCGTTTTACAGTTCAACCTGCGCCAATGAGGTTTACGGATCAAATTCATGGGGTCATATTCAGAGCAGCGCCATCGATCCCGGCGGCCAGATTTTGCTGAACGCTTTTCCGCTGCCTAATGTGGACCCATCGACGCACGGTGGATACAACCTGATCACCGACTTCACGGCATCGATGCCGCGCAACCAGGAAACGCTCAAGCTGGACTATGCGGCCACTGAAAAGACGCATGCTTCACTCCGCTTCAACCACGAGAACGAGAGCGTTCCCTCGCCGTACGGCCCGTGGAACCAGTGGAACATGACGCCGTATCCTGCGCCGCAAACACAGAAGAACGCGTCGAACTCGATCGAAACAAATCTGACCAACGTGATCTCATCGCGCCTCACGAACGAGGCGTCGCTGGCCTGGACGCGGTTCTCGCTTTATACCGCGGTGACCGGCCTTGATGCTGTCTCTTCCACCGCGCTCAAATATCCTTACGCCAACCTGTTCCCGTCATCGAACCCCGTTCTGCCCAATGTGAGCTTTGAAAAGAGCGTGGGCGAGTTGTATGTGGGCGGCGGCGAGTTGCCACCGTATCTCGGAGCCCAGGACAACTACACATTCAACGACGGAGTCACCTTCCTGATGGGGACCCACCTGTTCCGCGCCGGTTTCTACGCAGAATACGCGCGCTACAACCTGCTCACAACCGGCAGCGATAATGGTTCGGTGGACACAGAGAATTATGACTCGCTCACTGGCAACGACTGGGCAGATCTGCTTATCGGCAACATTTCAAACTTCAGCCAAACCAGCGCCAACATTCACGGCGACATGGCGCTGAAGCGCTTTGACTTCTACGGCCAGGACACCTGGAAGCTGAACAGCCACCTTACGGTGAACTATGGTTTGCGCGTGGATCACATTGGCTGGTGGTACGACCGCGGCGGCAACATCGCCATCTTTGATCCGGCAGCCTACAATGCGAGCTCAACTTACACCACTTATTCCGGAATGGAAACGCATGCCAATACGCCTTCCGTTCCGCTTTCAGGATCAAAGCCGCTCAACTTCCAATTGGCGCCCGGCGTGGGATTCGCTTACTCTCCGGCCTCCGACGGCAAGACCGTATTCCGCGGTGGTTTCGGAGTCAATGACTATGCCGACCCTGGCATCAACGCCTTCTCGGGAATCATGGCGCCGCCTAAATTCCAGGTGATCAGTGAGTGGGCCGGTTCCACGCCGTACACCCTCAAAGGCGTTTCACAACTCGATATTTCGTCGACGGTGCCAACAGTTTGGGGTACTGCCAATCCTAAAGATCACCTTGCGCCAGTCACTTACTCATGGAATGTTGCCGCCTCGCATGTGTTCTGGGGTGCTAACAAGGTTGAAGCCAATTACGTCGGCAACTCCTCGCATAACCTGGTAGGCTACGGAATCCAGAACGCAGTACCTGAAGGCAGCGAGACCGGTCCGTGGTATGGAACTTACTACGATCAGATGGAACGCCCGTATGAGCTCTACGGCGATATCTCGACCCATTTCCACAACCTTAACTCCAACTACAACGCGCTACAGCTGATGCTGACGCGGCAAAAGGGCTGGTTCAACTACTGGGGCAGCTACACATTCGGCAAAACGCTGGCCTACAACGCTGAAGACGCATTCGATATGAAGCGCTGGTACGGCCCTGCTCCTTTCGACCGCTCGCAGATTCTCAGCTTCTCCTATTACTTGAAGCTGCCAGCCTTTGGCAGCAAACTGTCGCAGAGCAACAAGGTTGCTCATGCGGCTTTGAATGGCTGGCAAATCTCGGGAATCTTCCAGGCGATGCAGGGCGGGCCAATCGGTGACAACTTCGGCTCGGAATATGCGGTCAACCAGAACACCTTCGGCATTTACGGCACCGTTTCAAACACCGTTGACGGGACCACGAACACCGGTGTCTCCCTGTCGAATGGAGCTTTCTCAGACGGTACTCCCGATGAGGTTGCTGTGCCCAAGCTAACCTGCAATCCGACTCAGGGACTCGCCAAGAACCAGTATTTCAATCCCGCCTGCTTCGCAGCGCCGTCGTATCTTCAGAACGGAACGTATCGGCTGCCTTACATTCACGGACCTGCCTACATCAACGACTCCGTCGGCATCTTCAAGGCCATTGCGTTCAGCGAACAACGCAGTCTTGAGATCCGCGGCGAGGCATTCAACCTGTTCAACCACGCGTGGAACGAGTTCATTCCATACGACGGGAATATGTATATGGGCTTCACTGCTGCGGGCGGCCCGACCAGTTCCACCTCGGCCGGTACCATCGATAACAAGACCGGCCACCGCGAGATTTCGCTGGCAGCGAAGTTCTACTTCTAAGCCGCTATCAGCTACCCTCGCAACTCCGGCGGCGGAAACATCGACTGTTTCCGCCGCCTGCCGCATCGCCTACTATCCTATGTATGCGTAAGCTCCTCGTTTCCGTCCTGGCATTTCTCGGCTCGCTGACTATCGCTCATCCTGCCCCCGCCCAGGATTACGCTATCGGCGCCGACGTTTCATTCCTTGCCAAATGCGAGCAGGATGGAGTTGTCTTCAAAGAAAATGGCAAGCCCATCGACGTGCTGGTCGTGCTGCGCGAGCACCACTACAACTGGATTCGCCTGCGCCTCTTCGTGGATCCCGCCGCCAGCACGGACAAACTCCCCAACGATCTGCCCTACACGCTGGCCCTCGCCAAGCGCGCCAGGGTGCTCGGCTTTCACCTTCTGCTCGACCTGCACTATGCCGATAGCTGGGCGGACCCCGGCAAGCAGCCCACCCCCGCCGCGTGGAGCAAGCTCAAACACAAGCAGTTGGTCGGGCAAGTCTTCAATTACACCCGCGATACTATCGCCACCTTTGCAGCACAGGGCGTAATGCCCGACATGGTGCAAATCGGCAACGAAGTAACCAACGGCATGCTCTGGCCCGATGGAAAGCTGCCTGATAACTGGGACAACTTCGCCGACTCGCTCAAGGCGGGGATCGCAGGCGTCGACGCGGGCCGCGGCGTCGCTCCGCGTCCGCGCATCATGATCCACATTGAGCGCAGCGGCAACTACGATGCGGCCGTGTGGTTCTTTGACAACCTGATCGCCCATCATGTTTCTTTCGATGTGATAGGGCTCTCCTACTATCCGATGTGGCACGGCAACATCGCGAACCTGCGCGGCAACCTTCACGACCTGGCGTTGCGTTATCGACGCCCCATCATCATTGTTGAAGCCGCGCAGAACTGGACCCCCAGCGGCGAAGCGCCGAAAAAAGCCGACTTCCCTGAGACCCCCCAAGGCCAGTTCGAGTTTCTGCGCGCCGTCGATGCGGCAGTTCGCTCCATCCCCGATCATCTCGGCCAGGGCGTCTTCTGGTGGGAGCCCGCAGCCGAGGGCCCCGTCGCGGGCCGCAGCTTCTTCGACAACAGCGGCAATGTCCTGCCCGTCATCACGGCCTTCGACAAACCCGCAGCCGACGAACCCGCGGCGCCCTGACCCGGCGTTTGCACCCAACATCAGAATCGAGCAAACTTAATTGGGAAAAGGTGGCGAATTCGAACCAATGAAGGAACAGACCAGGATCAAAGTCCTTATCGTCGACGACCACCCACTCATGCGCGTGGGCATCGCCGCCATTATTGAGGCCACGTCCGACATGACCGCCGTTGCGCAGGCCGGCAGTGGCGAAGAGGCCGTCGAGCTATTCGAGAAGCACCTGCCCGACATCACTCTGATGGATCTGCGTCTGCCGGGCATCAGCGGCGTCGACGCCATCCGCGCCATCATCGCCCGCCACCCCAATGCCAAGTTCGTCGTGCTTACCACATACGAAGGCGACGAAGACATCCACCAGGCACTGCAAGCCGGCGCACGCAGCTACATCATCAAGGGCATGCCGTACGATGCACTCGTCAACGCGCTGCGCCGCGTCCACTCCGGCGGCCGTTTTCTGCCGCAACCCGTCTCGCGGGCACTCAACTCACGCATCCCCAATTCGGAACTCAGCTCACGCGAGCGAGAGGTTCTCGATCTCATCGTTCACGGAAAGAGTAACAAAGAAATTGCCTCGCACCTAGGCATCACCGAGTCGACGGTCAAGTGTCACGTCAGCGTTATTCTCATGCGTCTTAACGTAAGCGACCGAACCCAGGCGGTCGTGACGGCTCTGCAGCGCGGCCTGATTCATCTCTAGGGCCTGTTGACGCTGCCCGGTCAGCTTATTTGCCGGGCAGCCTCGCCTATTGTCCGTCTCCGTTCAGCGTCACAGCCTGTGGCGATCGGGTCGCGTTGTCGGTAATGTTCAAAGTCGCCGACAAGGGCCCCGTAGCCCCAGGAGTAAAGATCACCTCGATGGTGCAGTAGTTGCCGGGCGTAATCGCGTGGCCGCCGCAGTTGCTGGTATGGCTGAAGTCGGTAGGGTTAGTCCCGCTGTTGCTGATTACAGACACAGTCAGATTAGTCGTGCCTGAATTAGTTACGGTCACCGGAAGCGTGCTCGTCGATCCCACTTTCGTCGCCGGGAAGCTGAGACCCGTGGTCGAAAGTGTCACCGTCGGCGCGAATCCGACTCCGTTCAGCGTCACAGTCTGCGGCGATCCCAAAGCGTTGTCGGTGATGTTCAGTGTCGCCGTAAAGGGACCCACAGCCGAAGGACTGAAGGTCACCTGGATTGTGCAGTAGTCGCCGGGCGCAATCACATGGCCGCCGCAGTTGCTGGTATGGCTGAAGTTGGTGGGGTCAGTTCCACCGTTGCCTATCGCAGACACCGTCAGGTTAGTCGTGCCCGAATTAGTTACCGTCACAGGAAGCGTGCTCGTCGTGCCCACATCCGTCGACGGGAAGCTGAGACCCGTCGTCGAAAGTGTCACAGTCGGCGCGATTCCGTTTCCGCTCAGCGTCACCGTCTGCGGCGATCCGGTAGCGTTGTCGGTGATGTTCAAAGTCGCTGAATATGGACCCTCAGCCGCAGGAGTAAAGTTCACCTCGATCGTGCAGTAATTGCCCGGAGTAATCTGATAGCCGCCGCAGTTACTCGTATGGCTGAAGCTGGTTGGATTAGTCCCGCTGTTGCCGATTACAGACACAGTCAGATTAGTCGCGCCCGAATTAGTTACCGTCACGGGTAGCGTGCTCGTCGTGCCCGCATTCGTCGACGGGAAGCTGAGACCTGTCGTCGAGAGTGTCACCGTCGGCGCGGTTCCGCTTCCGCTCAGCGTCACAGTCTGCGGCGTCCCGAAACCGTTATCAGTGATGTTCAGAGTCGCCGAATAGGGCCCCGCAGCCGGAGGAGTGAAATACACCTCGATGGTGCAGTAATTGCCAGGAGTAATCGGGTGGCCGCCGCAGTTGCTCGTATGGCTGAAGTTAGTGGGGTTAGTCCCGCTGTTCCCGATTTCGTTTACCGTCAGGTTAGTCGTGCCGGAGTTAGTAACCGTTACAGGAAGCATGCTCGTCGATCCCACGTCCGTTGACGGGAAGCTGAGACCCGTCGTCGAAAGTGTCACTCCCCCGCTGACCGAGATACTCTGGCTTGCCTGCGCGGTCAGATTAATTGTCGGGGTCAACGCCAGCAACGCATTGAGGGTATCGCCGGTTGTAGAGGTTGAGATTACCAGGTTACCGAAACTTGCAACGCCAGAAGCCAACGTTTCTGAGAGTGTTCCGGTCAGCAACTTGGCGCTGTCAGTCATCGTCACTGTGCCGGCATTCGCCGCAAAAAGCGTTCCGCCTTCAGTCAGGCTCACTGCCGGCGCAGGGTTCAGTGCCACGCCCTCTTCCGCACCGGATGGGGGCTGCGTTGTAAATCCGATAGCGTAGTCAGTTTGCACTGCGCCCGCATCCATGCAATTTCCCCCTGTGTTCGGGTATGTCGAAGTGAAATTTGGATCGCCGCGCTGGTCCATCGTAAACGTCAGGTCGTAGTCGGTGGTCGCATCGTACAAGCCTTCAACAGAACCAGCGCAGATTGCCGTGCTGCCCGGCAGCGGGATCAAAGTCTGCGTCGGGCCGCCGTAGTTGTACAGCGGAGCAAGGTTGATGCCCGGAGAAGTAACCACGTCTCCCACATAGAGTGCCATCCCATTGGAATCAGGAGAGGCGCCATCGGTTGCCGCATTGGGATCGGTGGTTATGTTGCCCGATGCGATCGTGTTCTCTATGTCGGACTCAGAGCCGCCGCTGTCGTCGAGCATTGCTCCGTAGAAGCCTGAGTTGCCGGTAACAGTCAGGTTAAATCCGGCAACAAATCCCTCTTCAGCGCCCAAATCCGCAATGGCGCCCGCGCCAAATCCAGAAGTGGACGAGTTGTTGTAAATCGTGTCATATCCCAGCAACACACTGCCGTATTCAACTGCAGTTACCGCGCCGCCATCCTGTATCGGTATGCCGCTTGAGGAAGGTCCTGTAGAAGTGTTGCTGTTCATAGTGCTGGCCACAATCTCGGCTTCGCCAAATTCCACCGCGAATACAACGCCGCCAAACCCCCCGGTGTTGCCACTGAAAGTGCTGTTGTTCACTGCTGTGTATCCATCTTCGTCTACTACCAGCGCACCTCCGCCGTCGGGAGCGCCATTGTTTGTAAAGGTCGATCCGGAAATGATCACTTGATCTTCGTCATTGAAAATTGCTCCGGCATCATAGCCGCCGTTATCTGAGAAGGTTGAATTAGTCACCGTGAGCGTCGGGGAAGATAACTCAGTCGAACTACTGGCCAGCGGCCTGACGAGCGCGGATTCACCGGCTGCGGACAACGAATGAATGCCGCCGAGCGGCTCTGTATGGCCGTCAGCCAAAGTTGCAGATTTGCGGCCTCCCATTGGCCGCACGCGGTTGGCAAAGCCGGCGCGCCCGCCCAAAGCCGTTCCAAAGAATCCTGGCTTGGTTCCCGCCGCCGAACTCAAAGCCCCGGCACTCGCCAGCGGACCGATGGTTCGGCCCATCGCCAATGGACGATCTTTCGCGAACTTCGGCGTGCCGCTGCTGGTGTCGGTGAAGATTGCTGCTGAGTCTGGCCCCGCCCCCAGGCCCGTAGTGCCGTTGTACGAGAAAGTGCTGCCGCTGATCGTCAAATTGCCTTCGTAGTTATAGATCGCTCCGGCCTCATCGCCGAGGTTCGAAGTAAACGAGCAGTTTGTCACGGTCAAATCGGCTTCGACGTTGATGCCTCCCGTGCCGGAGTCGTCTCCATTGGTCGCCGTGCCGTTGCCATTTGTAATGTTCAGGTTCGCGATCGTATCAGGACCGTCGAGGTTCAGGCTGGGGTTCGCGGGGTACCCGTAGACATCAAAGATTGCGCTGCCGGTGGCCGGACTCGCCGGCGTAGCGCCACTGATTGTTACAAGATTGGCGCCGAGTTTTGTGGGCCCGGTAACGGTGACGTTGGCCCCCAAATCTATGGCGCCAAAGTATTCGTTAGAATCGGTGGGCGAAGCCAGCGTAATTGTCGTCGCCGCACTAAAGTCACTGGGCAAGAACGTCACATTGCCGGCGCCAATGTAGTCCGCAGCCCATATCGCGTCGCGCAGGCTGCAAGCTGCATCGGGCGTCGCTCCCCCAAGGCTCTGGTTGCTGCAGTCCGTAGACGTGTCTTCGCCATCCGTTGTGTCGCTGCTGACCGTAACCACGAACGACGGCATCGGCCCGATGGCGATTCCCGTCTCTGAGCTACCGGGAACCCCGCTGGCGGTGGCGCTGATGCTTTGTGTGCCCTGGGTGCCAAAGACCACCGAATAGGCCACTTCGCCGCTTGAATACGGAGTGAACTGGGTCACCACGGCGGTGCTGTCTGATGTTGTTAGATTCACCGGACCGGTGAAAGTCGATACCTCGTTGCCGTACTGGTCGGCCTCATAAATGTATACCTGGGCAGTTGCGCCCGCGTACCACGTGCTTGGATAGCCGGTCACTTGCAGGCTCATGGCCGTTGCCGCATTCACGCTGACTGAGGTCAATCCTGTAATACTGAGCGACGTGTCTGTCGCGCCCAGGGTCTGGTAGCCCTCGGTAACGAGCGTTGCGCTGAAGGTGCCTACACCATTCACCAGCGTGCCGCTCACCGGCAACACCAGGCCGGTCCCGGAATCGGAACTATAGAACGACAGAGTGTCGGAGAAGCCCGTGATTACATTTCCCGCCGCGTCTTCCGCGGTAACCGTGAACTGGAACGATTGGCCTGCCGTGACGGACGAAGGTGCACTGACCACAAGCTGCGCCAGTGGGCCAAACACCTCGAAGTTGTTGCTGGTACCTGCAAACGAGGTTGAACTGTAAACCGGTAGCGAGAAGCTGAAGTTGACGCCCGTTTCCAATGCCGTAGGCGTCAGGCCGCTGAAATCGGCCACCCCGCCGGTTGTCGTCTCCGTCAGCGTGCCCGTTATGTTGGCGCTGTCGCTGTACGCAATGGTCACCGGCACACCACTTACTCCGTCGGTGTTGTTTGTGCTCAGCAGCGTGTCGGTTTCGTACACCGCCACGGTGGGGTCGGGCGAAATGGCGGTGTTAACAAGGGTATTGGTTGGTTGTTGTACGAATGCCGCGCTTGTGTAGTTGGTCTGAACCGCGCCAATGTCAACAAAGCCTGACGGGCAATAGCCATCGGTCGGAACCAGCGGATATCCGCGTTCGTCCGTCGTTATGCCCGCGGGAATGTTCGCCAGTTCGCCCGCGCAGATCGCCGGCGAACCCGGCAGCGGAATCATGGTTGAGAGCATCGCATTAATAGCATTCCCCAGCAGGCCGCTCACCATTGCATTGACGGGCGTGCCCGAGGTTCCCACCATGTTGCCGTCCGCCCCATTGGTGATGCCGCTGGTCCCACTGCCGTCGCCGATCAGGTTGTCTGCGCTGGCAGCTTCGAATGCGCCCACGGCATCGTTGTCGTTTCCTGCCGTGTTGCCGGCCACAATGCTGTTGGTCGCGGTGAGCGTACCGCCGTTGTAAATGCCGCCGCCGCTGCCGCCGATGCAGCTGGGGCCACCGGGGCAAAGTTGCGGAGCCGAGTTGCCTGATACCGTGCTTGCAGTGAGCGTCGCCGAGCCCGAGCTAATGAATATGCCGCCACCGCCGCCGGTGGATTGAAACGACAGGGAGTTGTTGGCAACGGTGCTCTCAATCAATGTCAGCGTGCCGCTGCTGTAGATGCCTCCGCCGCTGCCGGAGCCGTAGGTTATTTGATTGCCTGACACCGTGCTGTCAGTCAGCGACAGCGTGCCGCTGCTCGAAATGCCCGCTCCACTGGCGCCGTTTGCGGCTACGTTTCCTGAGATGGCGCTATCCAATACATTCAGCGTGCCCTGGTTGTTGATGCCGCCGCCCGAGCCGCTGTTCTGGTAACCGGCCGAAATGGTCAGCCCATCCAGGAACAACTGCGCACCGGAACTGACCGAGAGCACGGTACCCATGCTCATATCGTCGTCGCCGGAGATGGTGAGCTGGTTGGCGCCCGGACCCACAATGTTTACCTGCCCGATGATTCCCAGGGTGCTGCCCTGGCCAGACGCAGGTCTGCCGATATTGATCGTCGCCGGCAGGGTGATGTTCGACGAGAATGAAATATCGCCGTAACCCGCCGCGTCGACAGTCTGCACCGCGGCCCGCAGCGTGCAATAGTTGTTGGGGTTGCAATAGGCGACGCTGCCGTCGCCCGAGTATTGCACTTGAATGTAGTTGGTCTGCACCGCACCAGCATCCACGCTTCCGCTCGCGCATTGCCAGTAACCGGGGCTCATTGCCCAACCACGCTCGTCGGTTGACAAGGGATTGCTGCTTGCATCAACCGCCAGGCTGGCGGACCCGGCGCAGATGGCCGCGCTGCCAGGCTGCGGCAGGTAAGTCTCGGCCACACCGCCATAGTTGCCCAGCGGCAGGGTCAGCGGATTCGAGCCGGCTTCAACGTTCCCATTCTCCGGGGGAACGCTCGATCCTGTGCAGGTTCCGGTGCCGAAGATATTGCAGTCCTCTTCCGTCGTGCCGCCATCGAGGTTGTTGTAGAAAACGTTGTTGCTGGCGCTCAGAGTTGATCCGTAAAGCTCGATTCCCGCGCCGTATTGAAGCGCCGTATTGTTCGAGAAGATGTCGTTGTTGGCGACCAGCGAACCTGAAACCGACTCGATGGCGCCGCCCAGACCCGATGTCCCGTTGGTGGCAGAGTTGCCGTTGAAGGTGCTGTTGGCTATGGTTCCACCATACGAGTAGATTGCACCGCCAGTATCGGACGTGTTGCCCGAGAATGTGCTGTTGGTAACCGTCAGCGGGCCGCCCCCAACAAAGATCGCGCCACCCCCGTACAGTGCGCTGTTGCCGATGAAAGTGCTGTTCGACACCGTCATGCCGGCCCCTGGCCCACCGTAGCCGTCCCCGTTGTAAATTGCGCCCCCGCTGTTCTTCGACGACTGGTTACCGATGAAAGCGCAGTTATTCACCGTCAGCGAGTAATTGCTGTACAAGCCGATGGCGCCACCACCAACACCATTGCTCGTTATCAAGCCGTCTTCGATGGTCAGGCCGGAGATGGCCACCGAGTAACTGTCGCCATCAAAATAGAAAACCGAGTACTGGCCGGCCCCCGAAATGGTCAACATATTCGGGCCGGGGCCATTGATGGTCACCATCTCTCCGCTTGAGCCGGGCAACGAGCTGCCTAGCGTGATAGTGCCGGTAAGCCCGCTTTGGAAGTTGATGGTGCCGCCCTGGTTATTCACGTTGGTGTCATTAAGGGCGTCACGCAGCGAGCACTGGGTGCCGGTGCCGGTGGTGGCGCAATTGTCCGGCGAGTCGGTGGAGTCGGCAAGGGTATTTACAGTGAAAGTGGGCCCAATCACGGTCAGCGGGCCGTTCGACGCGCCTTGAACCACTGAGTTTTGGTAGGGAGTGTCTTCGCCGTAATACTCGGCGAAGAAATTCCAATAGCCGCCCCCGAGGCTCGTGGTGCTGCAGGTGTAGGTTGATGTAAGGCCATTTGTGACGCGGGTGCCGCTGCAGAGCGCCGTACGGCTCGCGGGACTACTTAGCGCATTCCAAACGAAGAACTCCAAAGGCCCGGTGGGCGTACCGTCGGTGCTGTCACCGGTTACCACGGCGGTAATCGTCACCGACTGGCCCTGATTGATGGTGGTGGCGCTGGTAATGCTCAAGGTAAACGACGTGAGCGATGCCTGTGCGTCGGCGCCCGCCGCGCCCAGGCACAGCAATGCCGCCCCGGCAAATGCCGAAAGACGCCTTGCCCGGCGAATCTGGTGGAATGCGGCGGATGAAAGCGAGCTTGCGCGAGAATACAGGCAAACCAGGGCAGCAACAGAAAGAAAGCGCATCTTCGACCTCACTCAGGGAATTGTGGGGTGACGGAGGAACCCTGAGTAAATTCAGGCACCGTGGAGGTGCAAAATGATTGATCTAAGTCTCTGCGCCGGGAATGCTCCCGGTAGCAAGCGAGTGGAACTGGACTGATCGCCTCGCAACTTGCGTGAGGGGGGAAACTATTGGGAAGCGAAGCTAATGTCGCAGATTCCCTACCCCGATGTCAACGCAAAAGAGACGCTGAACGCAATGGATACAAACTGTCTCACTCGAGGAGTTCACCCCATGATTTGTCAAGGGCCACGTAACTTAGTCCATTGGATATAAAGCGTTTAGCGCCCTATAATCGCTGCTGGCCATTACCCGCCTTTGCCGCACAATACTAGATAGCATCAGATAAGAAAGGACGGCCACGGGCCATGAACAGCACCAGCTTCTCAGCCACCAGCGTCGCCCGCCGCATGGTCCAGTCCCTCACTAGCGATTCCACCAAATTCCGTTTTCCTTCAAAAAGCACGCAGAAACTGTGCAGCCGCGATCCTCTCCAACAGGATCAACAACTTGGCGCCAGCTCGCAGCACAAATTCCATGCAGAAACCGTACAGATCCCATGCAGAAACTGCACAGTTCCACGCAGAAACCGTGAGGACGTACCTCAGGTAATTGTTTGCCCGCCAAAACACGGCGCGAACCCACTTCAGTAAAGCGGACCTGCGATTCGCGTGGCGATCAGTCTGTCGTATATCGAATTTCGAGGCGGCGAATTCTGACGCACGAGTAAGCCAGCACCACAGCAATGAAAATGCTGAGGCCGAGGACGGCTACCCAGGCGGGTACAGGTTCGGTCTGCACCGTCAGCAGCGCAAAGATGCCGTCGCCTGGGACACTGACCGGCATGAGGGGCCGCAGGTAAGAAGCCACGCTGATTTTCTGCAGAAGCGACGGCATGACCGGGTTGATGGCCTCCCAGCCCAGGAACAGCAACGCGGCCGGCATGGGATTGCGAAACATCATGCTAAAGAGAAGGAAGACAGCCCCGTAACCGAGGCATCCCAGAACGACGATTGCAAGATAGGACTCGAGCTGGCCGAGGCCAGGTCCATGAAAGATGTAATCCTGCCCCGCCGCCCCGTACTCCGCATACATCAGCGTAAAGTCGGCCAGGATCGCGGTTCCGAACAGCAGGATGGCGCTGATGGATCCGGCGACAAACTTGGCCAGCAGAAGAACCTCTCGGCGCACTGGCGCCAGAAGATAGAAGTGCAGGCTGCGCTCCACCATCTCTCCGCGAATGAGACGCGAAAAGATACCGAGGCAACCGAAAAACACGCCAAGGCGGATGTAATAGAACTGCACAACGCCGGCCAGCACGTTAGTATCATCGGCGAGTTGGAAGGCAGGATGCCTGTCGAACAGCAGGTGGATGAGAATGATGACGGCAGGTATGAAGGCCAGGAAATAGATCCAGCTTGCCTTCCACGAAAAAAGGTTTCTGCGGATCTCAATGCCCACCAGCCGCCGGCCCTGCGTCCACCACAAGGCCCATGGCTGCTCAAGAACAGACTGTACAGATGTGCCGGTTCTCTCTGTCATCACGAGGCACTCCCGTCTGAACCGATCAGGTACTGGTAGATGGCGCGGGTATCGTCGTCTGCGGGTGCGACCGCATCAATCTTCACCAAGCCCTCGATGGCAATCGAGTTCAACAGCCGATAGAACTCATCGATATTGCCGGTGCGAAGGAAAACACCCTTTCCATCGGCATGAAGTCTCGCCTCGACGCAATGGTTGATGGAGAACATCCGGGAAGCCAGCAACTCAGGATGGTCGCAGCGGATCAGCACCTGCATAGGTTTGTCGCGTACTTCCTGACGCACCTGGTGGATGTTGCCCTCGGCTACAAGATAACCGCCGGTGATGAGAACAACGCGGTCTGAGATCCGGTCTACTTCGTCAAGAATGTGGCTGGAGATGATCAGGTGCATACCCTGCCGGCTGAGTTCCTCAAACAGTGCAAGCGATTCAGAGCGGGCCATGGGGTCAAGTCCGTTGAGCGGCTCATCGAGAACCAGCACTCGGGGATGGTGTGCGATGGCCTGGGCGAGCCGGACCTTTTGGCGCATACCCTTGCTGTAACCGGCGATGCTCCGCTTTGACGCGTCTCCGAGCCGCACACGGTCGATTGCTTCGCGAGCCAGCCGCGACGCTTCTGCTTTGCTCATCCCGTGAAGCAGCAGGCTGTCGATCAGAAAATCCCAGCCGGTCAAGCCGCGCGGAAAAGAATCGAACTGGGCGCAGTAGCCCACCTCGCGAAAGAAGTGGGTTGCATCGCCAGGCGTAAGGCCGAGCACAGAAACATTTCCGCTGGAGGGCTGCACCAGTCCCGTCATGAGGTTCATCAGCGTGGTTTTGCCTGCCCCGTTCGGGCCCACCAGCGTGGTGACTCCGGGTGGGATACTGAGTGACACGCGATTCACGCCCAGCACTTCACCGTAGAACTTCGACACGTCTTCGAAAATAATGCGATCGCTCATCGAAGTCATCCCCTGACCACCTCGCGGGCGCGAATGCGCACATTGAGCATGACCACTGAGACCAAGCAGATGAATAGGAGCATTGCCAAGATGGCTGCATTGGGAAGCTCCCAGTCAATGCGAATTGAATCCGGTACGCCCATCAGCCGATGCCAGAGTTGCGTCATCATGGCCGGCAGGTTGAGCAACAGGCCCCACTTGGTGCGCAGAATTAAACTGGCCACGCCGCCAACGCCGGCCGGAATAAGCACTGCGGCGAAGATGCAACCGGTTGCCACCATTCTCCATTTGACCCACGATGACAGAGCAAGGCCGAGGATGGAGAGAAGCGCGATCCAGAGTACGGACCCTGCAAGCAGCCCGAATGCTACGCGGAAATTAGCGGCAAACCATGGCAGCGGGGATGTGTATCCCTGGTAGGCAAAGAGCAGGAGTGCTGGGACCCATGTGACGAGGGAGAGCGACGAGAACAGCGCGATGAATTTTCCCAGCACGTATCCGAAGCGAGAGATGGGGTGGCTGAGCAGGATGGGTAGGGCGTTATCGGCGAGGTCGAACGACACCAGTCGGGGCGCAATCCAGGCCGCGAGCACCAGTGCAAGCCAGAATTGAGAGTTGAGCACCTTGAGAAAGAATGAGGCGTCGATATCCAGGTGCGCTGAGCCTCCCCGCAGGATGAGCGCCCTCGCGATGGGGCTATTGGCGAGATAGATGAGGACCAGGTAGACGACGATGGGGAGCATGGACGCAGCGAACAAAACCAGGGTGATTTTGGACGACCACGCTTCAGCAAGTGCATAGCGCGCGAGTACGACGATGCGCGACGGCAGCGAGGTGACAGGGCCGGTGTAGGCGCGATACTCGTGCTTAAATACTGACAAGTCCCCCCCTTGCCGGCTCGTTCTCCATGGCACGCAAAAAGATGTCTTCAAGCGAATCGCGCCGCCGGTGGATGCGTCGAATCTCAATGTGGTTTTCCGACGCGAGAACGTAGACGTCGCGCACTTCGATGGAGTCGGGCATAACCAGCTTGACCCGCCCGTCAGGGAAGGATGCGCACTCGCAGCCCAGCCCGCGCAGGCGCTCGCAGAATTCGGTGGTCGAGCCCACGGTTTCCATCTCAATAAAGTTGCGGTTCGAGCGGCGCTCTTCTTCAATGTTGCGCAACGCCGCGACGCGGCCCTGTTTCAGAATCAGCACCTCATCGCAGGTCTCATCGATATCGCGGAGCAAGTGAGAAGAAATCAGCAAACGGATGCTGCCCTCTTTGCGAATCTCCTGAATGGTCTGGATCATTCGCTGACGAGCCATGGGGTCGAGGCCGTTGGTAGGTTCGTCGAGAATGAGAAGGCGCGGACCGTGCGCCAGTGCCTGGGCCAGCTTGATGAGCTGTTTCATGCCTAGCGAGTAAGTGCTGATTTTGCGGTAGCGAACCTCACCGAGGCCGACATAGAACAGCGCCTCGTGAGCGCGCTCCAAAGCCTCGCTCCGAGGCAGCCCGGCGAGTTCCGCCATGAAACGGACGAAGCGGACCCCATTCATGTTGCCGATGAATGAATCGTTCTCAGGCATGTAGCCGATGCCCTGTCGGATGCGTGCGCGGTCGCGGCGAGTATCGAGCCCGAAGACACGTGCCGCGCCGCGGCTGGACTCGTGAAAGCCCAGCAGCGTATTGATGAGTGTGGATTTTCCGGCGCCGTTGGGGCCAAGCAGCCCAATGGCGTTGCCGCGCAACTCTCCGGTAACCCCGTCGAGAACGGTTCGTCCGCCGAGTCGCACTTCAAGGCCATCAAGCTCGATCATTCCCACTCTATTTAACTACGGCGTGGCCGGCAGACTTGTTCCGTGAATCCCAGACTTGTTTCGTGAATCGAGGATCGCGCCAAGCGTGAGGAAATCGAATCCGAAGAGACGGCTGTCACTGGCAGCCTCAATGCGGCTGTCCTTGCCCCACGCGCAGGCTACGGACGGCCTGGAATCGGCGGCCAGCTTGCGGATCGCGTTCGCTGAATCGCCGTTGAATTGAGAGAGCAGCGGCGTCAGCACTGGGCTAAGGTTCTGATATGCAACCGCGGAATAATTCTCATTCTCATCGCGGGGAAGCAGTGCGCGGAACGCCGCAGACTGACCGAGGGAGTTCCCGCTTGAGTGAATCTGCATCGCGTCCATCACCAGGGCGCGCTGCGACGCGACGATCATAAAGCCGTCGTCAAACGTATAGTTGGCCACCACGTTTCCGGTGGTAACGTCTTCGATCGCGTAATAGCTCTGCGAACCGACGGTACTGGTCTCGATGGCGACGGTATGCGCGTTGGTTCCCTGCGTCTGGCTGTTCACCGCCTGCACAATTCGCTCGAGCGTGTTCTGAAGGCGATTCGGATCGTTCACTTCAATCACGACTTTCCAGGACGGAGTGGGTAGTACCGGGCCGTCGAGAGCGATCAGAAAGTCGCCGCCCAGGTTGGCAATCAGGTCGTCGCGCACACTGATCTGGAGTTTGGAATCGATCTCGTTCCAACTTACATTGGAGCCCTTGGTTTGGGAAGCCATCTCCATGATGTCATCCGCGATGGCAGCCGGATCCTTTGAAAGGCCCGCCACCACAGCGGCAGCATTCGGACTCACAAAATCGAGCGACCCGATGGGCGCAGGACTGCCCAGCCATGAAGCTACCCTCTGCCGCGTCCCGGAAAACTGCAGGTTCAGATGATTCTGCGGCATGCCGTTGGTTTCGCGATGCTCGGCAATCAGGTATTGCAAGTCGCCTATGCCGCTGCTTTCAAGGGCTTGTTCGCCGTGCGACGATTGGGGCTCGTGGTTCAATTTGTTTTGCAACATGGCGTGCAGGTCAGCGGCAAGAATAATGCCGGCGCCACGCTGGTAAGCTGCAGCAATCTGCGTGCCGAAACCGCCCGCGGCAAATCCGCTGGCGCCCGCATCCAGCTGCGCGTTGAACTGCTTCAAGGTCGGGATGCTGTTTGAAAACACTACCTCGTGTTCGCGTACAAGGGCATAACCGCCATGGACCGCAGTGGTGGTGCTTGCTCCCGCCAGCGAAGCTTCGTCGAGGACGACAAGGCCGCCCGTCGCGGTAGAGAATTGCTGGCGCAGCTCGGCATTCAACCCGCTGCGTTGCACCGCGGCGAGAATGGCGACCCCAGGTTGATCCCCTTCTCCGACTGCCGCGATGACCACCTCGTCGCCAAGATACTGGCTCACGTCGCGGATCTTCTCCACCAGCGAATTCAGTTCCTGGGTGTTGCCCTTTTGACCGCGCGCCCACCACTGCTGCAACTCGGGGCTTTGGCTCAACTGGTCCTGGAAGATGGCGTTGGCCTGGCTCAGGTAGTCGCCCAGATTGGGAATGCTGATATAGAGCAAAGTGTCACCGGGCATGCGCGGCAACAGGGCGCTGCTGTAACGCGACTGCGGAAAGGGAATCTGTGCAATGAGATGCTGCACGTTGGCCAATTGCGCCATGAGTCCGATGTACTTTTCGCGATCGGCACTCCACGCGAACTCCTGATCGAGCGGCTCGGGAGCGAGATTGTCACTGGTGGCCATCTGCTCGCCTGGACGAAGCAGCGCTTGGATTCCGGCGTGGGCCACATCGACCGATCCCTGCAGCACCGCAACGCGCGAACCCTTGATCCCCGAGTTGATCGAGAAAAGCGTTCCGGTAACGGCCACGCGGCAATCCGGAGTTCTAACATACAAATGTCCTGAGGTGCGGTGCGCAGCCGTGACGATCAGTCCACCCTCACTAAGCCCGACCGTGGTGTTTCGTCCGCGTGCGGTCACGTCCAGCGTGCTGCGCTGATTCACTTCCACAACCGAGCCGTCTGAGAGGCGCAGAACGGCGTGCGAGTCGCCGGCGGTTCGCATTCGGGCTCCCTCAGCAAGTTTTGTACCGGGGGCGAGCCTCGTTTCTCCGGGTCCGGAGATCAGGTAGGCCGAGCCGTCAATCGATTCGACCTCTGCGCGAACACCCGGAGGCACCTGCCAGTATGCTTTGTAGACAAAGATTCCGGTGGTAAGCAGCGCGCAGGAAAGCGCAAGCGCCCAACCCCATGCCTGTGGGTGCCTTTGCGGCATAGATGCGACGTGCTCTCGGGAACCGACGCGAGGCCGCGCCCAGTTGACTGCCGTTTCTACGCCGCCTTCGTGGAAGTGCCGCAGGCACAGGCCGCACTCGCCGAGATGCGCCTGCACCAGCAATGACCGAGCCTCAGAGAGAGTGCCGGCGCGATAGCCATCCAGAAGCTGCCGCACGTCGTCGCAGTTCCGAATCGCACCCGAGAAAACTTCGTGATTGATTTGAATGCCCAGTCGCTGCGCAGCCTTCGCGGCAGAGGCGGTAATAGCCTCGGTGTCCGGCACATCGGCCTGTAGCGCCTGCGTAGCCCTATCAAGGATCGATTTCTCTTCCCTTTTCATCGCGTCCTCCGTTGTAATTCGGTCAACCGTTTCTTGAGCTTCGATCGCGCCTGGTGCAGGGTCACGGCCACAACCGCTGATGACGTGCCCATCAACTTTGCTATCTCGCGGTTTTCAAGCTCTTCAAGGTAGCGCAGCGCGAACATCTCCGCCGCGCGCGGCGCCAGCTCGCCGATTGCCAGGCGTAGATGCCGGCCCAGCTCACGGTTCGAAATCGTGGTCTCAGGAGACGTGCCGGGCTCGGTCGACGCTATTGCAACAGCGAACTCCAATGGTTCGATGGCCGCAGCCTTGCGTCGCCGCAACAGGTCAAGTGCGCCATTAATGGCCGCGCGGTACAGATAGCTTCCCGCATTCGCCATGGACCCCGATTCACCCGAACCCACGCGCAGAAACACTCCCTGCGCAACATCTTCCGCATCGGCCATATTTCCGGCAATGCGATACGCCGACATCAACACACGCCGATAGTGCTCCACAAACAATGGCGCAAGGCGATCGTCGCGTTCCCCTACCGGAATGATTGCGGCAGCTGCGCTCACTGGTCCACTTTCTTGACTCTTCATGAGGATGACGCTCCAGCAACACAATTATTAATTGCGCCGATGCTGATTACGGGAAAGCAGGGTTCGATGTTCCACGGCAGGATCGGGTCACGCGGTAATTCTCGAGTGTTTTCTGCCGGTACCCGCGTGTGCGAATAGAATTGCGGCTTCGATTGCTGGCATGTCGATAGATAAGCAAGCATCGCTTCTATGATCTCTTTTTCCTGAACCGATACCAAAGTATTGTGTCCACCGCCATCAAGCGCGTTTTATTATCGGGTGGCAGGCTGAAAATCGATGTGCAAATTGGTTCGGATTGTCAACGGCTGATGGACTGATCCTTCACGTGCGTCTCGACAGTGCTTCACCCGGAGGAGATGGAGTACTGATGGCACATGGCGCAATGAAAGGATGGAAAGCCGGCGTGAGGAGAGCATTCCAACTGCTCTCGGTTTGCTTTTTTCTATTCCCGACCTGGATGACTGCGCTCGATCCGGCTCACCGAATCTCACAGTACGGGCACTCTTCATGGAAAATTCAGGACGGATATTTCGGTAGCCAGCCCGTCTCGATTGCGCAGACGACAGGCGGATACCTGTGGGTTGAAACCGGAGGCGGGCTATTTCGATTCGATGGCATGCAGTTTGTTTCCTGGACCTCGTTGACAGGAGAAAAGCTGCCATCCCCCGACTACTGGCCCATGTTGGGCGCAAGGGACGGCATCCGGGCTGGCATGGCAACACAGGCTGCGTTGAATGGATCGTCGGAGCGCGGCATCGCCAAAAACCACCCGTCACCGTTCGCGACGCGTGCTGCAGCGGTACATCCGGCCGGGTGAGTTGTTCCGCGAGAATGCTTCGGCGAGTCTGGGCCTCTGAACAGATGCGCGGACTCTGGTCCCGGGAAATCTCCTCTTCTCGGGTGTCAGTGTGCACGCTGACTAACATTTCCTGCGTGGATTGGGTCGCGATGACTGATCCGGCATCAGGCAACCCTGGCCGCTTGATTTCGGGCTTTGCGAAGCAGTGGCGCGGCCTGTGCGAAAGGTGTGCCGTAAAAGTGGAGGGCGGCTCTGGCGGAAAGCGGTCGGGAAGCTAGCCGTGCCCATCCCGCCATTGCCGAACAGAATTACCAGAAAATACGTCCGGGACGTGCACACATCTTTCAGCGGAACGATCGGCCCTCGGTTCAGAACTGGCTGCATTCAAACGGGGATATGATTGGCTATAGATGCTGAAAATTGAAAGATCGCGATGGCACCTTAAGTGTTCGCGCCATCCCATGTTTGACCCGGAAGCTGACGGAGTCGGCGCCATCAAGGGTGGCTGTCCTCGCTGCCTGGAGCTGCAGGCCATTTTTGAGAGTCACCAACACACCTTGCGTCTGATGCGTGCCTTGGCGCCGATCCCGATTCAGCATGCAGGGTCATCAGATCCAGGCCCTGACCGCCAGCAGCATCTGTTCGCTTCCCTTCCCTCCCCTGAAAGTCGCCGAACCTGACTCCCGGTCCAGCTCAAGACTCGGCAAAATGAACCATTTTGTGTTCCGGGTCAGTGCCAGAGTGCGTCGGCAGTTCGCGGACAAGACCGGCTACAAAATCGCCCCTCCTCGGGAGGCCGCAAGATCAACGCCGATTGAGTTTCTGCTGTTCGCTGCCTGGAAAAACGGTGTGCATGGGGGAGCGCGCCAGGCCTACCGGCCGACACCGAAGTTCAAGGGCGGCATTTTACCTTTCAAGTGCACGTGGCCTCTCTTTTCATCCCCCGAACCCCGTCTCGGGCTTGAGCATTGCCCTTGTGTAGTTCTCAAGAAGTGATATGGTTAATTATATGAATTAGCTATAACGATATAGTTAAACATATCAGCTGCATTCTCGATGATATGTTATAGTATATAAGTATGAGAAATGATATACCAAAGCATATCAGACCCATGCGGCTCCAAGGCTTGCCCGCAGATCTGCGCCAACAGATAAAGGATGCGCGGGCTAAGCGGGGCTGGGGGCAGCGGGAACTCGGCGGGGCGGTCGGCCTTCAGCAGCCACATATCTCCGCAATCGAATCCGGAGAAGTCGTGCCCCGTTTCGACACCCTGCTCGACATCGTCCGCGTTCTCAACCTGGACCTGCTGGTCGTCCCGCGTGAGTTCGTGCCTGCCGTGCAGTCCCTCATCCGCGCGCAGCAGGAACCGGAGGGGTCCGAAGAGCGGTCACTCTATGCAGGCAATAATGAGGACGCCGGGGAAGAACGGAAAGAACCCCAATGACCTTCGATCCCAAAACCTTGAATGCGCTCGCCGTGAAACTCCATGGCCGACAGATCGGCGTCATCAACCGACTGGGCGGCGACCGCCATTTGTTCTCCTCGAGCAGAGCTATATCGACGATCCGGACAGGCCGACCCTCAGCCTTTCTTACAAAGGACAGTCGGGCGGGCTCGTCATCCCGACGCGCGCCGTCACCACCCGCCTGCCCACCTTCTTTTCGAACTTGCTGCCGGAAGGGCATCTGCGCGACTATCTGGCCGCGCGCGCGGGCATCAAGCCGCAGCGCGAATTCTTTCTTCTAGCGATCCTCGGCGCCGACCTGCCCGGCGCGCTTGTGGTCGAACCGATGGAAGGGAACAAAGCCGCCCATGAGGGCGAGGATCAGCAGGAGGAACAAGGCGTCGGTGAAACCGCCCTGAGATTCTCGCTGGCGGGCGTCCAGCTCAAGTTCTCGGCCGTGATGGAAGCAACCGGGGGCCTGACCATTCCGGCCAGCGGCATGGGCGGATCGTGGATCGTCAAGCTGCCCTCGGCCCGCTATGCCTCTGTGCCCGAGAACGAATACGCGATGCTCGCCCTCGCCCGCACCGTCGGCATCGAGGTCCCGGAGAACCGCCTCATCGACGTCGCTACTATCAACGGCCTGCCGCAGGACGCCGGCGCCATGAAGGGCCACGCTCTCGCGGTGAAGCGCTTCGACCGCGGCCCCGGCGGCGAGTCTGTGCACATGGAGGATTTCGCGCAAGTGTTCGGGCTCTTTCCCGACGACAAATACCGCGAGCGCAGCTACGCGAATATTGCGGCCGTGCTGTGGGCGGAAACCGGGGAAGCCGGCACGTATGACTTTTTGCGGCGTCTCGTTTTTTCGGTGCTGATCGGCAACGCCGACATGCACCTCAAGAACTGGTCGCTGCTCTATCCCGACCGCCGGACGCCCGTCCTTTCGCCGGCTTATGATTTTGTCGCCACACTCCCCTACATCCCGAACGATACGCTCGCGCTCAGTTTCGGCGGCAGCCGCAGTCTCACTGAAATCAAGACCGATCAGGTGCGCCGCTTCGCGGATACCGCGCGCCTGCCCGCAAGTCCACTGTGGCCGATGGTGACGGACATGACCGAGCGCACCGTCGCCGCATGGGAGAACCTCGATGAAAAAAGCCTGATGCCGGAAGACATGCGCAAGGCGATTGGTGAGCAGATCCTGGCGGTTGCCAAGAGCGTCAATCAGTCCACCAACAAATAATTTACCTGCGACCGATGATGATCAGCAGTACCATGAGACGCTTCCGATGCGCGGGGCAGAGGTCGCGGGTCCAATAGGTTGTGTCTCAGGGTGCTGAAGATGCCATCCTCTGCGCTCAGCTTCAACAAATTTCGCAATAGATCCCGCCGGTGGGCGCCAGCATGATCTGTTCGCTTCCATTCCCTTCCCTGAAAGCCGCCGAACCTGACTCCCGGTCCAGCTCAAGACTCGACAAAATGAACCATTTTGTAGATACGGATCCACGCCGCTGTCATCGCTCAACTGAAACGTCTCTGTCGCCGGGAGAATGTTTTGACGATACGGAAGACCGCCAAGCCGTGCTCAGTGAGCGAGCGGTCGTGAAAATGCAGTGGCATCGACCGACAATCCTGCGCAGGAAGATCGGCGAACGCTGGGCGACTTGAACGAAGCCGCTGCGGCGGCGGACGTATTCGCGTGTTCCTGAGCCGGCGTTTTTTGAGGCTGCCGCAGTAGTTTGGTTCGCAGAGAAGGAGGATTCTCTGTGAACCAAC
>Ga0182016_10000984_pt1 | contig 34995 bp, 26 predicted proteins | sample 712S2MmetaG_FD_120491 | JGI IMG/M metagenome (GOLD analysis project Ga0182016, IMG submission 120491) | Permafrost microbial communities from Stordalen Mire, Sweden - 712S2M metaG | ecosystem: Environmental > Terrestrial > Soil > Wetlands > Permafrost | place: Sweden: Stordalen | collected...
CAAGAACGAGTTCCTCAGCGTGCAAAAGAACATGCGCGACAAGCTGGGCCTGAATGTGGTCGCGGTGGATGCGAGCGAGCGGTTCCTGGCAAAGTTGGCTGGCGTCACCGACCCCGAGACCAAGCGCAAGCGCATCGGCGCGGAGTTCATTGCCGTCTTCGACGATGAGGCCAACCGCATCGCGCAGGAAAGCGGCGGCGTGGACTGGCTGGTGCAGGGAACGCTCTATCCCGACGTGATCGAGTCCAGCAGCGTGAAGGGCCCCAGCCAGACCATCAAGAGCCACCACAACGTGGGCGGGCTACCGCTGGGCATGAAGCTCAAGCTGATTGAGCCGTTGCGCGATCTCTTCAAAGACGAGGTCCGGCGCATCGGCCGCGACCTGGGCATGCCGGAAGAGATTCTGGGCCGTCAGCCCTTCCCCGGTCCCGGCCTGGCCGTGCGCATCCTGGGCGAGGTGACGCCGGAGCGCGTCGCCCTGCTGCAAGAGGCGGACGAGATCGTGGTGGCCGAGATCAAAGCCGCCGGACTCTACAACTCCATCTGGCAAAGCTTCGCCGTGCTGCTGCCGGTGATGAGCGTGGGCGTGATGGGCGACCAGCGCACCTATGCGTACACCGCGGCGGTGCGGGCCGTGCACTCGGAAGACGGCATGACCGCCGACTGGACTCTCCTGCCTTACGAGGTGCTGAAACGCATCAGCAGCCGCATCGTCAACGAGGTGCGCGGCATCAACCGCGTGGTCTACGACATCACCAGCAAGCCGCCTGGGACGATTGAGTGGGAGTGATGTTGTCATTTAGGCAGTTCAGGGGAAAAGTGAACCTCTGTGGTTGCCATGGCATATGTATAAAAATATGCCATAATGTTCATGAGGTGGCGGATGATTATTGAAACGGCGGTGATGGGCGAGAGTGGGAGAGTTGTCCTTCCTTCTGCCATTCGAAAAGAGTTCGGGCTGAAAGCGGGCGACCGTCTGACTGTAGTCAGCGGGGAAGGAGCTATCCGAATTCTAAGCAGAAAGATGGCATTAGCCAGCATTCGAGCGGGGATTATCAAGAAGCGCGGCAGCCTGGATGGACTACTGGACGAGTTTCTTGCGGAAAAACGCGAGGAAGCCGCACGTGAATAACATTGTTTTGGATTCTGCGGCCGTTCTGGCAATGGTTCAGGGCGAGCTGGGAGGAGAACGAGTCGAAGCATTGCTTGATTCGATCGAACTCGGTGTGGCCGTGAAGGTCGCCATAAGTTCGGTGAATTGGTGTGAAGTTCTAACGCGAACCAATCGGGACAACGATGGAATGACTGCGCAAGAACTCACGGCGGCCCTAAGTGGCGTAGATGTGATTCCCTTTGGCCAGGAAGATGCGGAAGTTGCAGCGGCTTATGCGGTGTCCAATCGAGCGCTCTCGCTTGGGGATCGAGCATGTCTTGCGCTCGCCAAGAGCCTACAGGCAACCGCATGGACCGCAGACAGGTTTTGGATCCAATGCAAGCTGGATGTGCCGGTTGAGTTGATTCGGGCCTAACCGCTAAGACGGGTGCTATGCCGTCTTCGGCCGCGAATACCAGCCGAAGACAGCGGTTCCAACCAGGATCACAGCCATCATCCCGATCCATGTCAAACCGGCCAACTGGCCGACGAGCGCCTCGCGGGATTCGACTTCGCGCATGTTGCGGCCGGCGAGAACAAAGCCAGGTTGCGGCCCATTCACGCGCTGGATGACGGCAGCGATGCGTACGTCGCGTCGCGGCTGCCAACTGAGGCGGTCTTCCCCGTGCTGGCGGACATGGTCGAAGACGCCGCTGGGCGGGGCGGGAATCTTGCCATTCAATTGCGCCTGCGAAGCCAGTGGGCGGCCCTGATCGTCGTAGGCAATCAAGAAGGGCGTGAGGCTGCGAGAAAGATCGACCGAGCCGGCGGGAACTGCCTCCGCGGGCGCGATGCCTTGTTCGAGGCGGGCAACCAGATCGCCGGCCATCGCTATCTGCGGATCGTTCGCGCCCAGCCGCAGCACCTGCTGGGGAATCGTGTCGAGGGCCAGCGCAAGGCCAGTCGCAAGCGCGGTCAGGACCAGTGCGTTGAACAGTAATGCGGGGCGTGAGAATGTATCGCGCAACATAGCAAGATGCTCCTTGGCAAGGGAAGTGGCGAGGTCGCGAAGGACCAGCGGGATCAGGGTTCTGCGGGAAAGCGTGCGGTCCTGCAAGGCGTCGCGGAGTGTCTGGCGCATGGCTGGCGCGTATGCCTCGCGAAAGGGCGGCGGGTAAAGCCGAAGCGCGGCAGAGTAAAGCCGTTCAAGCCGGTTATTTTGCGGCGGAGATTGCGTCATGAGCGGACTCCATTCGGAATCAAACCCAGCGAGCGGGCGGAGGAGACGGCAGCATCCAGCCGCTCCAGCTCGACGGCCAGCACAGACTGGCCCAGGTTGGTCAGGCGATAGTAGCGGCGGCGCTCATCGTCGGAGACGCCGGATTCCTCAACAAGGCCATCGCGCATCATCCGGTCTAGCGATCCATAGAGGGTTCCGGGGCCGAGCTGGACGCCGCCCCCTTGCGGCGCGCGAGCGTCTTTCATGATGAGGTAGCCGTGTTTGCCACCCCATCGACCAGCACCCGTCGGTGGGGACCCCGTCTTTTCGCCTTCGGCCAGCGACAGCAGGATGGCAAAAACAGCAGGTGAGAGGGGAGCAGCGGGTGCGGTTCCAGTGGCCATGGGAAGAATATACATCTGTAACGGATATATCCGCAACGGTTATTTTCCAAAATATCGCGATGCTGGATTTAGGCCATTGCCTCCGCGGATTCAAAACCGGCTCCACGCGCAGCGCAGCCACCTCGCGGGAAAGCGTGTGAGCCGCTGGGAGCGGAAGAGAACGCGAACCACCAGCCAGTTGATCGCCAGCAGGCTGAAGGCGCCGATCACGCCGCCGGTTACCGAGTTGTCGTCCCCGATGATGGCATTTTGCACGGTGTTCGGGAGTGAGAGCAGAATAACCAGGTCAAAGGGATTGAGCCGAGCCAGTTCGCGCTTGCCAAACAGGCGCAGCAGCATCACCAGCACAAGGTAGACGATCACCGGGCGGGCCATCTTCTCAAGGATGGGGAGCGGCAGGTGAAACATGTTTTCAAAGATGATTGAATGGGGCATGAAAACGAGGATAGAACGAATTTCCAATAGCTCGAAGAGCCAGAAGTAGCTTTACTGGTTTTGTTGCGCATTCGCGAAGCGAATCACGCAATTCACCTCGTGCGTCTGCTGGTCTGCGAGGACATCGTAGGTGACCTTGACTCCCGCAAGCGACCGCATGAGGACTGGGTCCTCCTTCTCCGCCCTGATAACGAAGTTGGCTACATAGCTTTCATCGAAAGGGTCGCCGGGGAGCATCTGCCACACGCGCATCAGCCTGCCGCGCATTTCATCGCTTACCCCGTCAAACTTGACAAAGGCCAGGTGATAGACCGGGCCGGGATCGACTGCAACCGTGTAATTCACGGTGCCCGAGGCTTCATCGAACTCCGGATGCGGAGTCACGACGCAATCCAAAAATCCCGCGGCCTTATATCGGGATGCAATCAGAAACCATGTGGTGCGGAGCGTTTGCCCCTTTGCCGCAACATGGGCATCCGGTCCGACGATCTTGTCGATCTCCGCCTGGGTAACCAGGGCGTTGGGCGGCAGATGGATGGCGCCAAGTTTGTAGAACCGCCCCTCCTCAACAGTGACTGAGAAAGGAATATCGATGGCAGCGTCCGTGGTTACGGGGCTTCCCGAGCGAGAGGCATGAACCTTGACAGCAGCATAGCCTTCATCGCCGTAGAACAACTCGATGGCGTACTCCAGGTTTCTGGCAGAATGCTCTGTGTCAAACGAACTCCCGGCTAAGTGGCCGGCGACGGACTCGACCTTGGCTTGCAGCGCGGACGAAACGCCTTCCAGATGGATCGCTCCCACCCGCACCGGCGGAGCTGTGATGTCAAAGCTCATGGCTGTGACCTTGTGCAGCTTCCGATCGGTAAAGGGTGTAGCTGCAACGGTAGTCTTTATACCCTGAGCGGCAAGCATCTCTTCGAGCGCCCCGCGCACTCCGTCCAACAGGCCGCCTTCCGCCGGCACTTTTCCGTGGTAGAGCGGAAAACGGTCGTGCAGCGCGTCGTCCAGTTCCTTGCCCGGCGTAAGCGGCAGGTTCTCCAGGCGTACGGGAAAGAGCGTGGCAGAGGGAACTAATGTATAAACGAGATCCACGCCATCGAACTTGAAGCTGAGGGTCTCGAAGACGCCGGTGTCCATCAACTTTTGGGAGTGGCCCTTCATCTCCGCAAAGTTCAGCACAGTGCCCTTTTTCAGCTCCGCCGCAGCCAGCAGCTCCTGGTCGGAGTACTCCGGAGCGCCTTTGAATTGGATGGTCTTGGGCTGGAATTTTTGAGCTGTGCCCGGCGGGCAGGCGGAAAGAAGAGCAGCGAAAATCAAGAGCAAAAAAATCGCACGCCTCATGGCACGCCAAGAGTAGCAAAGATGGCCCAAAATGCGCGAATGTGCAGTCGAAACCGGAAAAATACCGCAATAGCGCAGGTTTCTATAGCCGCACGCATTCAGTCGATCGATTCGATTCTATTTGGCGGGGGCAGGGCTCGCGGGCGCTGGCTCAGTCGCGTCTGTCACTATCCGCAACGTCGAACCGAGGCGGTGATAGTTTGTGTAGCTGGTCTCGCTGAGCAAGAGCAAAGGCTGCTGGCCGGGGCGCGGATCGGAGGTGGGCTGTTCCGTTGAGATGGCCAGGCTTCGCACCGGCCGCATGTAACTCCGGTCGCCGATCTGCACGGCGCCGTAGACGACCGCATTCCTGGCTATGGCAAGAGGACCTCTGTCGTTCAAATCGGCTTCCAGGGTGATACGAAGAATGATGCCGGTGGCCGGATCGATGGAGAGCGAGCCGTGGTAGCCACTCTTCGCAAGGTAGGGCTCCGCATCGGCATCGGGCTGGTTGAGCACCTGCCCGCCACCCCCTCCTCCCCGGCGGCCTCCTCCGCCTCCGCGGCTCATCGTCGACTGATCGTGGAGGCAGCAATAGTTGAGGATGTAATGCGAGGCGCTCTTGGGAACCGAGTATCGATAAACCGCGATCTGGCTGGCTGAGCCCTGCTCCCAGTGATGAAATGCCAGTGTGCCTTTGTCCGTGTCGATGAGGACCAAAGCCAGCATAGGGCCGAACTCACCGCCCAGCGTTTGGATGCCGAATTCCTTGTCAGGTTTCTTGGCGCTGGCTGAGCCCGTGCCTGCCTGTGCATCCGCGGCTGGAAGGAGCCGGTCCTCGCGGAAAGTAATCTCCTGCGCCGATGAACCCACCGGGTGCAGACCGGCGCGGGCAGGCCAGCCGTTCTCCACCAGAACCTGGGGACTGTCGTCGAAGCGGTATGTGGTTCGGGTGGCGATAAAATCGGGCAGATGCGGCAGAGTCTGAACAACATAGGCGCGCGCCTTGTCGAGGATGCGCTTTTGGGTGGCGATGTCGGGAGAAGGCGTTGTGGGCAGTTCACTCGCCGGGGGATCGAGAAATGTGGACTGTTCGGAGAGCAGATGAAGCGCCAGCGTGGCGTGGGGGCCAAGAGTCAATTTTGCTTCAATGCGGCCAAGCGTGGCAGGCGTCAGCCGCTCAGATAGCTCCAGAACCGCGATCTGAAAAGCGAGCGCATCATCTGCCCGATGGGCCCCGTCGCCTCCGGTGAGCAACTGCTCCAATTGCGCCACAGTCACGCGTTTAGCCGCGCCGACGGGAAGAGCCATAGCCGCCATGAGCACGAACAGAATCAGCTTCCGCATGTCTATGGACCTCGGCACCGGCTGCCAGCGGTGCTTCGGATGCAGGATACAAGCTTTGTTCTGTACCTTGAAATAGAAAAATCGATGCAGATTGGATACGTGATGAGAATGCCGACCGCTGGTCGCAGTAAATGCAACGAAATCGTGCGAACTGCGCAAAGACTTACACGTTCACGGCAGCCTTGTTCTTGAAGAAGTCCAGCGATAGCGCCAGCCCTTGATTGAGGGAAATGCGAGGTTCCCAGCCTAAAACCATGCGGGCTTTCGTAATGTCGGGACGGCGGCGGGTGGGGTCGTCCTCGGGCAGAGGTTCAAAGCGCAGAACGCTCTTCGAGTTTGTCACTTCCAAGATGGCCTGGGCGCATTCGAGGATGGTGAATTCGTCGGGGTTGCCGATATTCACCGGCAGGTGTTCGCTTGAGCGCGAAAGGAGCAGAATCCCTTCAATCAGGTCGTCGACATAACAGAAACTGCGTGTCTGTCTGCCGTCTCCATAGATGGTGAGCGGCTCGCCTTTCAGGGCCTGCATCATCAGGTTGGAGACGACCCGGCCGTCGCTGGGATGCAGGCGTGGACCGTAGGTGTTGAAGATGCGGACTAGATGGGTGTTGACGCCGCGGGAACGGTGGTAGGCCATTACCAGCGCTTCGGCAAAGCGCTTGGCCTCGTCGTAGACGGAGCGGGGGCCGACGGGGTTGACATTGCCCCAGTACTCCTCCGTCTGGGGATGCTGAATCGGGTCGCCATAGCACTCCGAGGTGGAGGCGTGGAGAAAGCCCGCGTCATATCGGTATGCGGTTTCGAGAGCATTCTCGACGCCGACGGAGCCTACACGCAGGGTTTCAATGCCGAGACGGAGATACTCCGGCGGGCTGGCGGGAGACGCAAGGTTGAAGACGTAGTCTACAGGGCCGAGATCGAAAGGCTTGCAGATGTCGCGCTCTTCAAACTGGAAGCGCGGCTCGGCCGACAAGTGGGCGATATTGTCGCGATCACCGGTCGAAAGGTTGTCCACACCGACGACAGTATGGCCCTCCCCCAAGAGCCGATCCGTGAGGTGGGAACCTAGAAATCCGGCAGCGCCGGTCACCAATATACGCATCGTTAAACTTTCGTACTCCAAAGCTAAGGGATAGCGGCCCGGCAAATGAGTCTCTCTAAAGGCCGTGTGAGCAGCAGGGGGACCGACAATTACAGTACCATGCTTCGCGGTTGTTACAAAACGGCGCTGCGCGGCTTTCCCTGCTGCGCTAGATAGCTTGCCGGCCTGCCCACGCTGACATAGGTGAAGCCACGATCCAGCATCTGCTGGGGCTTATAGAGGTTGCGGCCGTCGATCACGATGGGAAAGCGCACCGTGGCGTTGAGCCGCGCAAGGTCTATCTCGGCAAACTCTTTCCAATCGGTAAGAATCAGCACCGCGTCGGCGTCTTTCGCCGCATCGTAAATATCTTCCGCATAGCGGAGCTTGGCCGAGGGCGGCATGACAGCCCTGGCGCGTTCGATGGCGGCGGGATCGTACGCAGTGACGGATGCGCCTGCTTCCAAGAGCCTTTTGACGATTTCGATGGCGGGAGAGTCGCGAATATCGTCGGTATTGCCCTTGAAAGCCAAACCCAGCGCCGCCAGCCGTTTGCCGCGAAGGGTCCAAAGCGCCGAGAGAACCTTGTTGAAAAAAATATCTTTCTGCGTTTCGTTGATCTTGCGGATCTCATCGAGCAGGTTAAAGTCCACACCCCGCTGTTGGGCCACCCAGTGGAAGGCGGCCACATCCTTTGGGAAGCAGGAGCCGCCATACCCCAGGCCGGCGCGCAGAAACCCCGGCCCGATGCGCCTATCCAAGCCCATGCCGGCGGCAATGTCCTCAATGTCGGCATCGACGGCTTCGGCCAGATTGGCAACTGCATTGATGAAGGATATTTTCAAGGCCAGGAAGGCATTCGAGGCGTGCTTGATGATCTCGGAACTCTGCGCGGAGGTGACCAGCAGCTTGGCGGGACGGGAGGCGCTGCAAGCCCCAGGAAGCGCGCCCGCCTGCTGGTAATAACCGCCCTCTACCAGCGGCCGATAGACACGACGGAGCAGATCGGCTGAGCGTTCCGTGCTGACGCCCACGACGATGCGGTCGGGATGAAGGAAGTCCATGATGGCTGTGCCTTCGCGCAGGAACTCGGGGTTTGAAACCACGTCGAAGTTCGGGGCGTCAACGCCATGACGGTGGAGTACGCGGCGAATCCACTCGTTGGTGTAGACCGGCACCGTGCTTTTTTCCACGATTACTTTGTAGCCATTGATGTGGCGGGCGATGCCGGAGACCACGGCCTCGACGTACGACAGGTCGGCCGCGCCCGTGTCTCCCTGGGGGGTGCCCACAGCAATGAAGATGGCCTCGCTGGCCTCGACGGCTCTGCCCAGGTCCGTGGTGAAGTCAACGCCTTTGCCGCGATGCTTGGCCAGCAACTCGGGCAGATGGTCTTCGAAGATGGGTACGCCGCCGTCGCGCAGGGTTTTTACCCTGGCTTCGTCGTTGTCGACGCAGAGAACACGGTGGCCCATTTCAGCAAAACAAGCGGCTGCAACGAGTCCCACGTATCCTGACCCGATTACGCAGATGGAAACCGATTCCGGCATGGACTAGCTCTTTCTCTCTCGCTACCGCGGGTGTTGGCGGCACCAGAACTTGCGGGCCGGCGAATCTGCTCTTAGGCTATCCGGTTTGGGCGGAGATGGGCAAACATGCCCGGTGGCCTATATTTGGACAGTGCTCTTCTTCTGAAATCCGAGCTTCCTTGTCTATAGTTCTAAGTGCTATACTATTCAAGTGTCGGCAACTTCTCCCAGCACGCTTCGGGTGTTTGCATCCAAGCCATTCATGCGTTTTGCCCGCGGTTTTGGAATCGGCAACGATGATCTATGGGATACCGTGAATGGGGCTTTCGATGCAGATCTCGGCGGCGGAGTCTTCAAATACAGGCTTGCGCGGGAAGGTGAAGGTTCGAGCGGCGGCGCGAGAGCCTTGATCGCTATGAAGGCCGGGCGACGCGCAGTCTTGATGTTCGGTTTTGAGAAGAAGGACCAAGCAAACATCAAGCTTAATGAGCTGAAGGAATACCGGAAGGCCGCAGGAATCTACCTCGGCTATCCCGAAGAAGAGATTACGGCGATCGTGAAGAAGAAAGCCCTCTTTGAGATCGCTCCATCGAGAAAAGGAGGGGAACATGGCAAAAGCATATAAGAGCGAAGCATTGGCGGCGCTGCACGAAAGCATGTCCGACCTGCATGAGGCCGGCGCCATCGATAGCAGAACCATGCGTGAATTCGATCGGGCGTGTCTGACCCCCGTCATGAAATTGTCTCCGGCGGCGATCCGCCGCATCCGGGCGAAAGCGGCAGTGAGTCAGGCGGTTTTTGCGGCGCATCTGAATGTGACCACCGGGGTTGTCAGCAAATGGGAACGCGGCGAAAAACAGCCGCGAGGACCGGCGGCCAAATTGCTCACGCTTGCTGCCAAACACGGCATTGCGGCCATCGCTTAGGCTCGGCCGATCATGTTCGGCTTGCCCGTTACCCGCACTCAATCGACTGGGGGTGACACAAGTGCCAGGCGAGGGAAGAGAGACCACAAGGCTTCGGAAGCCAACCCCAGAGGCTTGATTGCGAGTGGACCCGCGCACGTCTCACGTCGGGATCAATCCGGCGCCCTGATCAATCCCTGTCTGGTAGATTGGGATTGCAGCTTTGGAGGCCCAGCCGGTCCGGTTGGACGGCGGACAGCCGAACGAGGCAAGCAGATTGCTGTTGAAAGGGATGGCGTCAATTCTTATGGCTGCGTCTGGCCCAATTGCGGTTCGCGAATTCGCTCCATTTCGTATTGAGCCCATGTTTGTGGAGCGGGTGTGGGGCTATCGCGATCTTCGCCCCTGGTATGACAAGGTTGCTGGCGATGGCGCGCCGATCGGTGAAGTCTGGCTCACCGGGGATGAATGCACGGTGGCGAGCGGTCCCCTTGCCGGAAAGACGCTCGCGAGCCTGTTTGCCGATGCGCCGGAGGAGATGTTAGGCGAGGCTGCCCGACACAGCGGCTCGCCGTTGTTACTCAAAGTCCTCTTTGCCAGGGAAAAGCTGAGCGTGCAGGTGCATCCGGACGACGCTCTGGCACGGAAATACGGGCAGCCTCGCGGCAAGACCGAATGCTGGTATGTGCTGGCGGCCGAGCCGGGAGCGGAGGTGGCAGTTGGGCTCAAACCCGGCGTGACGCTCGACAGGGTCAAGGAAGGTATTCACGCGAACACGCTGGAAGAGAGCCTCAATCTGCTGACTGTGGCGGCGGGAGAGACGATCTATGTGGACGCAGGGACGGTTCACGCCATCTGGCCGGGGTCGATTTTGCTGGAAACCCAGCAGAATTGCGACCTGACCTACCGGCTCTACGATTATGGTCGAGGGCGCGAACTGCACATCGCGAAAGGGCTTGAAGCGGTGCGGCTCGTTACTCGTGCGGGCAAGGTTCCGGCCAGGGTACTCGACGATCGCACGATTCTGGTGGATGAGGGCTATTTTTGCATAGAGCGGGTGGCGGTGGGCGCGGGCCGGACGAGCGGAAGTCTGGCTGGCGCGAGTGAGCGAGCGCCGGGGCTGGCTTATCTGTTTGCCGCTGCCGGATCAGGCCGCATTTCTTTCCCAGGCGCCGGTATTGAACCGGTCGAATTGCCGGCACGCGGGATCGTGGCCGTACCTGCCGCCGCGCCGGAGTTTGTGGTGGAGAATTTGGGTGGGCTGGACCTGATCCGCATCACGCCCAACTGGCCCAAGGAAAGCCGATGACAGCGCCGGACTGGCGGGCCTCGGTCGTGGCCTTCATCCGTGCAGAGGCGCTGCCGGTGGACAAGTTTGGCCATCAGCCAAGGCTCTACGCGCTGGCCGCCCGGCTGGGACAGGGAGTGGTTTACGACGACGATGTTCTCTTTGCCGCAGCCTGGATGCACGATCTCGGAGTCTTCCTGGGTCATCGTCCCAAGGATCCCGCGGAGCTGACGAAGTGGAATCACATTCCTTATACCGTTGCCCGAACACGCGAGCTGCTGGCTGGATGGGGATTCCCGTTGGATAAGCTGGAGGCCGTTGCGGCAGCCATCGAGACCCACCAGCCCCAGGACGAGCCCGAGCGACTGGAGGCGGTTCTGCTGCGGGACGCCGATATCTTGGAACAATTGGGTGCTATCGGAGCCTTGCGCGCGTTCGTCAAAGTCGGGAGGGACACGCGGTATGCCCGATTTTCCGATGTGCTGGCTGTATTGAAGAGGACTGTGGAATACCTCCCCACCAGGTTGCAATTGAGGAGCGCGCAACTCCTGGCTGCGGGGCGGGTTGAATTTCTCAGGTCGCTGATTGCCACTATCGAAGAGGAAGCTGGGGAGGCGTTATTTTAGGGGCTCACGGTCAACAAGCGCTCGGCTCGACATGCTTACCTGCTTGTAACCATTTGAAGGATGTTGGCTTTGGTATCCTGAACTGTAGATGTACACTTGCCTCGGAAGGGATTGCTTCCAGAGGCGTCCTGCAGTTTCGATGGAGGCGCACGATGCGTTCGAAGTTCGTCTTAGCGGCGGCCTTTGTTGCCGCGGCAGCGCAGGCATTTGCACAGACCTCTCCTTCAGCCATTGAGAGCCCTTCGCAGGTCTTCATCGGGGGCGGCGTCTCCATCTACGATGCCAACTTCTATGGGAACAACGTGATGGAAGGCGCCACGATTTGGATGGACATATTTCCCAATCGCGGACCGAAGATTTTACATGGACTCGGCCTGGAAGCGGAGGCCCGCGACATCAGCCTGGGACGCCCGTCAACGCCTAACGTGCCGCCGAATCTTCGCGAGGACACCGGCGGTGGAGGGGCAATCTATAGCTGGCATCACTTCCACAATTTCTCTCCGTATGCCAAGTTTCAATGGGAGCATGCCAGCATCGACTTCAAATACCCTGGCTACGGCCACGACACCCGGGATCTCTATGCCGGCGGCGTTGGGGTCGATTTCCGGGCCGGACATAATATATGGGTTCGCGTGGGTTGTGAGGATCAATACTGGCAAAGGCTCTTTCAGGACCACGCGATTTCCACGCCCACCGGGATCATACTCCGGCCAAAAGGCGTAACCATAGGCGCATCGTACGCATTCAATCGTCTCCATTTGGATTGATGGCCCGCGCGGAAGCTTCCAGTCCGTTCATTCATGGGTGCGCTCGTTCACCGTTCCCCGCGCGAACTGCGCATACCTTCCCCGTTGAAAGTTTTTGATGGCTTTTTAACCCCTTTACCCATTCGATTGCGGATTTGCCGGTAAAATTGAGAGCGATATGAGCATTCGATTCGCACTTCCCCAAAATCTTCGCGGCGCCGTAGACCTGGCAACCGCCGACTGGCAAGCCAACAGCAATATTGACCGTTTCTGGAAGAAAGATGCCCGCCTGTGGACCTCGGACGGTGAGGAAAACTGGATGGGCTGGATCGACATTGTCGAGCGCCAGCAACGGGATTTGGCGAACCTTGCCGAGCTGGGCGGGGATATTGAGAGCGGTGGCTTCAAGGCGGTTCTTCTGGTGGGAATGGGCGGCTCCAGCCTGTGTCCCGAGGTGCTGGCTGAGACCTTTGGGCAGCAAGAGGGCTTTCCCGCCCTGCAGATCGTCGACTCCACCGATCCGGAGCAGGTGAAAGCGGCCCGCGAGCGGTGGAACCTCAAGAAAACGCTCGTCATCGTGGCCAGCAAGTCAGGTTCCACGCTGGAACCCAACATCCTCAAGCAGTATTTCTTCGATCAGATGCAGGACGCTGTGGGCGAGGACGAAGCCGGCAGCCACTTTATCGCCATTACCGATCCCGGCTCGAAGATGGAGCAGGTGGCCAAGACCGATGGCTTCCGGTACATCTTTTACGGCGACCCGCAGATCGGCGGGCGCTACTCGGCCCTCTCGAATTTTGGCCTGGTGCCGGCCACTGTGGCTGGCTTGCACACCGGCAAGCTTTTGGACGCCGCGGCCAAGGCTGTGGCCGAGGCCAAGCTGGCGTTGGGAGAGAATCCGGCGGTCGAGCTGGGCCTGATCCTGGGCACGGCCGCCAACGCAGGCCGCGACAAGATCACCATCTTTACCTCGCCTGAGATCTACGACCTTGGCGCGTGGATGGAGCAACTGATCGCCGAATCGACGGGCAAGCTGGGCAAGGGCATCACTCCGGTGGACCGCGAGGCGATTGGCGAGCCAGAAGTCTATGGCAACGACCGAATCTTTGCATACATAAAGCTGGCGGGCACGGCCGATTCCAGCCTGGACGCAAAGGTAGCAGCTCTCGAGGCCGCGGGCCATCCGGTCATCGCCGTCGAGATATCGGATCTCTACGAGATCTTCGGGCAATTTTTCAGTTGGGAAGTGGCCACGGCTGTGGCCGGCTCGGTGATGGGCATCAATCCCTTTAACCAGCCGGACGTGGAGTCGGCGAAGATCGAGACCCGCGCTTTGACCACGGCCTACGAGAAGACCGGCCGCCTGCCGGAGCGGGAACCGGTGCTGGTGGACGCTGGCATCGGAATCTACGCGACCGAGGCCTACGCGGCTACATTGAAGGCTGCCGCGCCGGCAGCGACGCTGGCCGGTTATCTGCGCGCGCATCTCGATCAGATTCACACTGGCGACTACTTTGCCACGCTGGCCTTCCTGCCCATGTTCCCTGAGCACGAGGCTGCGATCCAGGGCTTCCGGCATAAGGTGCGGGACGCCAAGAAAGTAGCGACTTGCCTGGGCTTTGGTCCGCGCTTTCTACACTCCACCGGGCAGGATTACAAGGGCGGCCCCAACACCGGAGTATTCCTGCAGATCACGGCGGAACATGACCCAGAGGCCGATGTGGATGTTCCGGGACAGACCTACAGCTTTGGCGTGGTCATCGATGCCCAGGCCGCCGGAGACCTGGCGGTGCTGGAGTCGCGCGGACGGCGGGCTCTGCGGGTTCACCTCGGAGTCGATATCGCAGCCGGGTTGGAGACTCTGGCCGCGGCGTTCGATCAGGCGCTCCGGTAGCGACTAGGGAATAGGGGAAGCCTGGGAAGAAACAAAAGTGCGACTTCAACAAAATAATCGATGAGTTCCACCCCGATCTGTTGACTCCGAGGAACGGAACTTTTTCTCGTGAGCCGGGTTTCAGCAGATGACGGCTTCCGCCAAACCTCGTCTAACGGTTTGAGACGGGAGCATCGCCTTCAAGAGCTTGTGCATGCGGCGCGGCGTTGATTTGCCGTAGGAACCGCGCTTCAGGCGGAGGAGAAAAATGAAAATATATCGGACCTCGATTATGAAAACCATTCCCCAAGTTCTGGCATGGACCGGCTTGGTGGCACTATGCGGCGGGATTGCGGTTGCCCAGGCGGCAGACTCCGACTCTGTTACGGTAACGTCGCAAGCGAACGGGCAGCGCCCGGACGGGCAGATCGAGATGGACGTGGTTCACGCGCTCGATGCGTCAAATGCGCTGAAGGGCGACCTGATCACAGCCGCAACCATCCAGGGCGAGGTCACGCTCTCGGGAACCGTGTCCGGGGAAGCTTCAAGCGAACTGGCGGAGTCGATCGCCGGCCATGTGACGGGCGTGACCAAGGTACACAACAACTTGAAGATCGGCAATTCGCAGCAAGCCCAGGCAGGGCAGGCTCCGCAGAACACAGCCCCAGGCGCGCAGCAGATGGCGGATAGCGCGGGAGACGAGGCCATGGCGCCGGTTCCTCCGCCTCCGCCCGCTATGAACGATGGACCGCTTCCGCCCCCTGGCCAAAGCCAGGATCAGGGCCAGGCGCCTTATCCGCAGGCGCGGCCGCAGTATGGCTCGGCCAATTCCCGCATTACGCGCTTGCAGCCTCCGGCTTACGAGGCGCCGAAGGGGCCGGTCACCGTGCCGCAGGGAACGCTTTTGCAACTGCGAACCGCCGAGTCGTTAAACAGCAAGAGAGCCAAGGACGGTGAGCCGGTTCAGTTTACCGTGATCCGCGATGTTGCGGTTGGCGGCGTGCTGGCGATTCCGAAGGGCGCAACAGTCCATGGCGTGGTGACCGAGGACAAAAAGGCCGGCGCTCTGGGCGGAAGCCCCGTGCTGGCGCTCAAGCTCACGTCGATGGACCTTGGCGGACAGAGCTATCCGCTCGATACCGACCAATTCAAGGTGAAGGGGCCGAATAAGGCCGGCCAAACGGTTGGCAACGCGGTTGGCGGCGGTATTCTGGGAACCATTATTGGCTGCGCGGTTGGCCGCGGATTTGGCTGCGCGGTTGGGGCTGGGGCCGGTGTTGCCGCGGGTACGGCGGCTTCCGCGGCTTCGCCCGGACCGGGGGTCTGGATTCCCGCCGAGGCGCTGGTGACCTTCCATTTGAATGCGCCGCTGACGGTTACACCAGTGAACGCCCAAGAGGCGGCGCGGCTGGCGCAGGGGCTTTATACGGGCGGGCCCATCCTTTACCGGCGCGGCTATTACCCCTACGGCTCTCCGTACTACGGTTCACCTTATGTGGCCTATGGCTATCCGTACGGATACCCGCCGGTCTATTACCGGCCCTATTACATGGCCGGCGGGTATTACTACTGGCGGTAAGGCGGAGGGACTAGGGACTAGGGGCGAAGGGACTAGGGACGAAAAACAGCGGGCATTCCGGCAGGCCGGATTGCCCGCTTTGCTTTTTGGGCAGCATTCGAACCGGTCGGTTTCTTCACCAATTCGGATTGGACGCTTGTTCAATCCGAATCGAACGATGTCCGGGTTCCCGGTCGTCTATAATGGCTGAGAATCGCGTAGAGCGAGAATTGTGCATCCGTATGAGATGCCCACCCCATGCAGCCGATCCGAACTGGCGCGCTGGCGGGGATGGGGTCAGCGGGCAGCGCGTAGAGAGTAGAAGGTTCAAGTCCATCCATGATTCGTTTCCTGCAGACAGACAATCGCGTTACCAAGGCGCTACTGGTGGTCATCATCGGCGCCGCCTCGGTCTCAATGGTGGTGTATCTCATTCCCGGCCTGACCGGCGCGGGCGCCACAGCCGCCGATACCTACGCCGTGATTTACCCGCACTGGTACAGCCGGCTGTTCTCCTCCGGCGTGGCTGTGAGCCAGGAGCGGGTGGATAGAGTCACTCAGCAGCAGGTTCAGCGGCAGTACCCGCAATATGCGGGCAACCCGTCAATCATGCGCATGTTCGAGCCGCGCGTGGGCCAGCAACTGATCCAGCAGCAAGTTATGCTTGCAGAAGCGGAAAAGCTCGGCATTCACGCCACAAACGACGATCTGATCCAGTTTCTGCACAAAGGCCAGTTTGGCGAGCTATTCTTCCCCAACGGGCAGTACGTCGGAGACGAACGGTACAGGAACATAGTCACCAGCCACGAAATCTCGGTGACCGATTTTGAAGACCAACTGCGGCAAGAAATTGCCATCCGTCGGTTGCAGGCGCTGATTACAGCAGGAGTCACTGTAAGCGACCAGGAAGTTCGCGAGGAATATCGCAAGAGCAACATCAAGATCAAATTCGACTATGCAGTGATCTCAGCCGACGAACTAAGAAAAAGCATCAATCCCAGCGACAAGGATCTCGCGTCTTTCTTCAAGACCAACGCGGCTCGCTATGCCACGGCGGTACCGGAAGAGCGCAAGATCACTTACTTTGCATTCACCCCGAATCAGATACCCGGCGGAGTCCCGCAACCCACACAGCAGGAGATTCAGCAGTACTTTAACGAGCACCAGGCGGAATATACGGTACCGAAGCAGGCCCGGTCGCGGCATATCCTCATTAAAGTCGATGCGGGAGCGGACGCCAAGACGGACGCAGCGGCCAAAGCCAAGGCGGAGGACATCCTCAAGCAGATACAAGGCGGCGCGAATTTTGCCGACCTTGCCAAAAAGTACTCCGACGACACGGGCAGCAAAGCCTCCGGCGGAGAGCTGGGCTTTTACCGCAGCGGCGCCACGGTGCCGGAGTTTGAAAAGGCGCTTTTCAGCCAGAAGATCGGCGACATCCAGATTGTGAAAAGCCACTACGGGTATCACATTATCCAGGTGGAAGAACGCCAGGACGAGCGCCCCGAATCGATTAACGAGGTGTTGCCCACTATTCAAGCCACGCTGAATCGCCAAAAAGCGGCCAAAGCCGAGGAAGACTACGCACATCTGCTAACCTCCGAAGCTAGCCAGAACGGCCTGGAAAAAACCGCGGCGGCTCACCACTTCGAGCTGGTGACCACGCCTCCGGTTGCCAGCCAGGGGGTTATTGCCGCGCTGCCCGACGGATCGCAGCTTATAGCGAAGGCCTTTCAGTCCAAACAGAGCGATCCACCGCAATTTGCTCCCACTGGCGAGGGCTACGCGATCTTCCAGGTTACGGGCATCGCCCCGGCCCACGCGCCGAGTTTCGACGACTGGAAGAGCCACGTCGTGGATGACTACCGCGAACAGGTGCTGGCCCCGCTGCTCAGCCTGAGAACCAAGCAAATGTCGGACAAGGCCAAGGATTACAACGATCTGGCCAAGGCCGCCAAGGAATTCGGAGCGACTTTGAAGACCAGCGATCTGGTTGGTCCAAGCGGTCAGGTACCCGATCTTGGGCAGGTTTCGCAGGTGGCTCCGCAGCTCCTGAACCTTGCAGTTGGGAACATCAGCGGGCCCATCGACGCGCAGCGGACCGGCGTCGTGGCCAAGATCGTTGACAAGCAGGAGCCTACCGCGGACGAGATCGCCAAGAACTTCGATCAGATCCGCGACCAGATGCTGGACGAGCGCCGCGGAGAAGCATTCAGCGTCTTCTTGAGCGGGGTGATGGACAACTACAGGAAAGACAAGCGCATCCTGATGAACAAGAAGGCCACCGAACAGCAGGCTCCGGGCACATAACCAAGCCGGCAGCCGAAGGATCGAGAGCCCGCTTCCTCGAACGGACGCGGGCTTTTTTGCGCTTTTCGGCCAGGTTCCGGCATTCCAGGCTATCGGCGGCGGATAATGAAGCCATGCAATTTCAACGCTCGTCCGGAGTTCTGCTGCATGTGAGTTCGCTGCCTTCGTATGGGGGCATTGGCGATCTGGGGCCGGCGGCCCACGAATTTGTAGCCTTTCTCGCCGCAGCCAAACAGCATATCTGGCAGGTTTTGCCGCTGTGTCCCACGGGATATGGCAACTCGCCCTATGCGGGTTCGTCGGCCTTTGCGGGCAATCCCTCTCTCATCAGCCTGGAATTTCTCTCCGATTGGGGCTGGATCGACGGCGAGCGCATCGGCGGCCTGGCCGGGCGAAGCGGCAACGTGGATTTCAATGAGGTCGAGGAGCGCAAGCTCCCGCTCGTTTTCGAAGCGGCCGGGAACTTCCTCGATCATGGCCGGAACGACCCGAAGTTGGCGAAACAATGGATCCAATTCGAGGAGTTCTGCCGCGCCGAGGCCAGCTGGCTCAATGACTACACTCTCTATGCCGTGCTGCGCCGCCAGTTCAACACAGGCGCGTGGACGGCGTGGCCCGAGCCGCTGCGCCGCCGCCAACCGGAAGCTTTGGCCCAGGCAACGGCCGAGCACAGCCGCGCACTGGCTCAGGAACGAGTGCTCCAGTTTGCCTTCTCCCTCCAGTGGAAGAATCTGCGCGAGGCTGCGGCGGAAAATGCGATTCGGATTCTGGGCGATGTGGCTATCTTTGTCAGCATGGACTCGGCGGACGTGTGGGTGCACCCCGGGCTGTTTGAACTGGACGAGGATCTGAATCCGGTGAGCATAGCCGGGGTGCCTCCGGACTACTTTTCGCCGACGGGGCAGCGCTGGGGCAATCCGCTCTACCGCTGGGAGGTGCAGGCCGAGCAGGGATTCGGCTGGTGGATCCAGCGGATTCGCCGCGCCTGCGCGCTGTACGACATTGTCCGGCTCGACCACTTCCGCGGCTTCGACGCTTATTGGTCTATTCCGGCCGAAGAGGAGACGGCGGTCAACGGCGAGTGGATCAAGGCGCCGGGGCTGGCGCTGTTTCGCGCACTACGTGCGGCGTTGGGGCCGCTGCCGCTGGTGGCTGAGGATCTGGGCGTGATTACTCCCGAGGTGGAAGCGTTGCGGTTGGAGCTGGGCATGCCGGGAATGAAGGTGATGCAGTTCGGGTTCGGCAGCAAGGGCGCGCACACGCACCTGCCCCACCGCTTCACGCCCGATACCGTGGCCTACACCGGGACGCACGACAACGACACGACCCAAGGCTGGTGGGATGCGGCCAACAAGGTGGAGCGGAGCGCGGTCGAGGCTTATGTCGGGCCGGTGGGCCAGCGCCCGGTGTGGCCTCTGATTCGGGCCTTGGAGGCAAGCGTGGCGCAACTGGCCGTGGTTCCGGCGCAGGATCTTTTGGAATTGGGTTCGGAGGCGCGCATGAATACCCCGGCCGTCGCCTCGGGCAACTGGGACTGGCGCGCTCCGGAGGCAAGCTGGAAGCCGGAACTGGCCGCGCGGCTGGCCGGTCTGGCCGAAGTCACCGACCGCGACAACGATCCACTTGGAGAGACTGAAGAAAAGAAATAACTTAGCGGCTCCACGGGCAAAGGCGAATAATTATCTGCAAGGTTTTGAAAATAAATAGAGGGGGGTGGGGGTATTAATTAAATGGTAATGGGAGGCTGTGGGCAATAGTGGCGGATTGAGCACCCCATCGAGCGAAGGTCGCTCGATGGGGTGCTCGACTGCCTCTCAGCTCTTGCAGCATATTTCCATTGTGCATCAGAGGAGAGCAATTATCGGCAAACGTCTGCGGTGGTGGGACGCTATCGGTGTTTGGGCAGAAAAGACAAAGAGTGTATGGCTTCCCGCATGGTGGCAGACCCGGCCATGCATAGAGATCAAATTCCAGGTTTCAAAAAGTGAAATGGGGAAACCCGCCTTTCCCGAATCCGGAGTGGACCGTCTGTGCCGCCCGTGATACTCCTACATCCTGTCCTTTGCTGCTATTTTTGATAGTGTCATGCCACCCGTAGCCACTGAGACGATCAACGAGGTCGATTTCTGCGGAAAGATTGCCGCAGCCGCCGGACCAATATTCGCCCGGTTGCAGGAGCGATGCCCCTTTGTCGAGGCGCGTATCGAGGGCATGGGCTCGACAACCGGTAGAACCAAGCGAAAAGACCTCCGCTTCTACGGAAAGAACAACAAGCTTCTTCTAACCGGAGAGGTCAAGCTCCCGGGAGGCGTCTCAGCCTTCGACAGCAAGCTGATTGAGGAGGCACAACAAAAGGCCGATCATGCGAACGTACAGTTCTTCTTTACGTGGGATGTAAACACTTTTGTTCTGTTTGATCGCTACAAACAGGAGAAAAGCCTGCTCGACCGCCGCATTAAAGTCTGGCATCTGCGGCTGAATCTCGGGTCAGCGCAAGAGGTTGCCCGGCCCGAAATCCTGGAACATATTGCGAATAAGTTTCTCCCGGACCTTATCGCCGATCTCTCGGACATCGTTACCGGAGTCAAGCAGAATTGGTCGTTGCCGCCGGACGAAATCTTCCTGCGGTCCCTTGAAAGCCATCTCGATTGGCCGGTCATGCTGCTACGCGGGTTTCTATACAGTGAGGCGGAGACCTCCCGCGTATTCGACTCGAGCCTTCAAGAGTGGATGGTCGAGCAGGGAAGGCCGTTTCTGCGCTCGCAACCGGAGGAATGGCGCAATGCGATCGATAATGCCGCGCGTACTTTGGCCTACGTCTGGACCAATCGGTTTATCTTTTACAAGGCGCTTCGCGCCAGGTTCCCTCAGCTTCCCCGGTTGGAACTAGGGCCTTCCATAAAAACTGCCGATCAGGCTTTCCGGCGTTTGAACGAAATACTGAGGAAAGCCGCCGATGAAAGCGGCGATTACGAGACGTTGCTCTTCCCGGAGCAGCACGACTGGGCGAACGATCAGGTCTTTTCGCCCGACGGCGCCGTCGATGCCTGGCGTGGATTTCTCCGCGGCATCGAGGCCATCGATTTTCGGGACGTTCCCGCCGATGTGGTTGGCCTCATCTTCCAAAAGCTCATCAGCCCGGAAGAGCGCCATCGCCTGGGCCAGCACTTCACCGGCCCCGACCCGGTGGACCTCATCAATTCCTTTTGCATACGCAGAGCCGATTCGGTTGTTTTAGACCCTGCCTGCGGCAGCGGCAGCTTTCTGGTACGCGCCTATTACCGCAAGCGCGCCATGAACGACCATCGTCCGCACTCTCAACTCCTGCATGAGCTATTCGGAGCGGATATCGGACTCTATCCTGCCCACCTGGCGACCCTCAACCTGGCCGCGCGTGAGATTAACGATGAGGCGAACTACCCTCGTATCGCGCGCACAGATTTCTTCGACGTGGAGCCCGGCAGGCCGTTCTGTCGGCTTCCCGACGGCCCTCATAAGCATAGTCCCGTGATGCTGCCGCCGCTTGACGCTATCGTGGGCAATCCGCCTTATGTCCGGCAGGAGAAAGTCGGCAAAGAGGAGAAAGAGAAACTCTCCAAGCGTGTGGAGGAGGCTTTTCCTGGAACGGAACTGCGGGGCCGCGCTGATCTGCATTGCTATTTCTGGCCGCACGCCTGCCGGTTTCTCAAGGAGGGCGGCTACTTCGGATTCCTTACCAGCGGGCAATGGCTCGACGTCGATTACGGCTTCGCCTTGCAGCGTTGGATTCTTTCCAACTTTCGCATCGTAGCAATTCTGGAGAGTGCCACCGAGCGGTGGTTCCCGGATGCCCGCGTCAAGACATGCATCACTATTTTGCAACGATGCTCCGATCCTGAGAAGCGGCGGGCCAACCTAGTTCGCTTTGTTCGCTTTGAAAAGCCTCTGACAGAGATCATCGGCGTGCTGCCAACGGGCGGCGTCGGCAAAGAGGCGGAGATTGCGGAGATGTCGCGCCAAAGCGCGGTCGATGCAGTCCGCGATCAGCTTGAGCAAATAGAGAAACCTGTGCATGAGGACCGGTGGCGGGTTCTCCTGAAGAGCCAGGCCGAGTTGTGGGAAGAGGGGGTCCGGGCGGGCGAAGTGTTGAAGCCGGGAACGCCTGTGGAATCGCCGGAGGATGAGGATTCCGAGGAGCCGGAAGATGATTCGGGCAATGAACAGGTGTGGCTGAGGGACCGTCTCGCAGAACGGGATTACGTCGCGGGGAAGTGGGGGCGTTATTTGCGTGCACCCGACCTGTATTTTGAGATCATGTCTCGATTCAGAGACCGTTTTGTGCCTCTCGGAGCGGTTGTTGATATTCGCTTTGGCGTCAAAACGGGCTGCGACGCTTTTTTTATGCCGCGCGATGTGACTGAGAAGTTTCTCGTCAAAGAGGTTTCCGACAAGGATTTCAAAAGGCTTACCGGAATGCATAGGGATGAGTTTGTCAGTGGTAGAGTCCGTCTTATCATGGATGGCGCAGGCACGTTGCACCCGATAGAAGCTAAATATGTCAAGCCAGAGGTTCATAGCCTCATGAAGGTGAATCGGCCTGTGGTTAAGGGTGTGGACTTCGACCGCGTCGTGTTGATGGTAAGCGGCCCTCTTTCCGGGCTTCGCGGAACGTATGGGTACAAATACATCAAATACGGAGAAACCGCCACCTATGCCTCCAAGAAATCAAAGGCCATACCGATTCCTCAGCGTCCGAGTTGCGCGGGTCGGGACCCATGGTATGACCTGACTAAGCTCGTCGATCCCGGCTTTGCTCTTTGGTCAAAGTCACAGCAATATCGCCATATTATTCCAGCTAATCCGGACAAAATCATTGCGAACTGCAATCTTTATGATCTTTCCTCAAACGTCCTTAATAAGCATGAACAACTTGCGCTTGTGGCAATCCTTAACTCAACATTGATTGGGTTGTTCAAGACCTTCTATGGAAGATTTGCCGGGACTGAAGGGAACCTGAAGACAGAGGTTGTCGACGTGAACCTGATCGAGGTTCCCGATCCCCGAACGGTAAGCGAGGAAGTCTCGAAGCGTCTCTTGGCTGCGCTTCAATCAATGAAGAGGCGAGTTGTTGGCGGAATGGTTGAAGAGCGTTTCATGGACTGCCATTCTTACCGGCGTGCGCTGGAGTTGGCATCGCGTCCCATTGAGCTTTCTGAGGAGTTGCGACAGCATGATCGGCGCGATCTGGATGACGCAGTCTTTGAGCTGTTGGGAGTCGACGACCAAGCTGAGCGGCGAACATTGGTCGATCGCCTGCACGAGGAAACGGCATTGCACTTCCGCGCAATCCGAGTGATGGAAATACAAAAGATGGAGGATCGCGCCAAAGGCGGTAAGCGGGAGTTCACGTCAGAGGAGCAGGCAGCCGATGCCTGGGACGCTGTCGATCTCACCGACTTGACGCCTCTTTCCGATTGGGTTCGCAACCATGCGGAGGCACCGACGCGCGAGATTGTCATTCCCGATGAGCGCCCGGTGGACCTGGCCTCAAGCAGCATCTTCGATCACGAGGTGGTCTACTTCGGCAAGAAGCGGCAGGAGCACGTCGTTTGCCCGTCACGCGGCACAGCCGAACTTCTGGCCCGCATGGCTAATCTGGGCGTCTCAGGGCCGCAAGTCTTGCCGGTTGAGGACGATGCCGCGCTGCGCTTATTAAGCGAGTTGGAGCAGCGCCGTGAGGTAGCCTCGGCACGGCTTCGGGAATTGGTTGAGAGCCGGACTTCCGACCCCGACAATCAAGATGAGGTTTTCAAAGTCTTGGAACGCTGGTTTGTTCTAGGCAGATCGCCGAGAACTCGCTAGTCTCTGCGCGCCTTTGCCGGGTGCGTCAGATCCCGCTTTCGGGACCTGGGAAACTACAACCATTGCCCTGCCCGTTGCACAAAATTACGCCCCGCCGGCGCACAATGGGGATGGTGAAACCCATGAAAGAAATCGCGCGAGGGTGCAAGTCGCGTCCGCATTCCCCGGATCGATCTCTCCGGTACCTGCCCGATCCACACCCCAAAATGCCCCCTACCCCTCCCTAACCCCCGGGGGGTATAAATCCATCCAATATTTTCTCATAAAGATATGCTTATGAATGGCTTACAAATTACCTATATTAACTGATTGGTAATCTTTTCCTTTAGATTTTAGCCTCAAATCAGCCGAAAATACCGCTTCGGCCTACACAGAGGTCTCCTGAAAAGTCGCCTCAAGGCAAGGTTTTTGTGCCTCGAACCTGTCGCGGGTGGAGTGGCGAGCCAGGCGCTTTAGTTGGCGGGGTCTTTTTGGCGGGTGGCTTTTACGGCGGAGAGAATGCCGATGCCGATCATGACAATGGCGCCCGCGGCGATCCAATGTGTGGGTACGTGCATGAGGCGCGCGGCGTAAGCCAGGCCGGCGATGAGAATTGCGAATCCCGCAGCGTAAATACCAAACGACATGAGAGCTCCTTCTCGAAGCAGCCGTCGGGCTGCCGATTCCTGCTCATTGTGATGTGCGCAGGCGGGAGTGGGTTGACTGCCGCGCGAAAACGCAGGATGAATCGCGCACAAGTAGAGCTTGGCACTGCGGTCTGCCAGGCGTCTGAGCGGTTTAGACCAATCGCGGATTCTTAGAGCTTTTGGGCGCGGTGGACGGCGCGAACACCGTTGACGCGGCGGATGCCGAGGACCATGCGGTTGAGGTGGTGGAGATCCTGGGCTTCAACGATGAACTCGACGCTGGCTTCGCCGTTGTCGTCGTGGCAGATATCGACGGCGCGGATGTTGGTGTTGTCGTCGGAGATGACGGCGGTGAGCTCTTTTAACATGCCGGCGCGGTCATCGCAGGCGACGGTGATCTTGACGGGGTAGCGCTGGGGGCGAGCGGACTGATCGCCGACACGAGACCACTCGACTGCGATGCGGCGGTCGCTCTCATAGAGCAGGTTTTGCACGTTGGGGCAACTGCGGGCGTGGACTGCGACGCCCTTGCCGCGGGTGACGTAACCGACGATCTCTTCGCCGCGAATGGGGTTGCAACATCGGGCGCGATAGACGAGCAGGTCGTTCTGACCCTCGACCTGGAGGGAGTCCGAGCCGGTGAGGTGGAGCTTACGAACGGCGTCTGACATGGCTGCCTCGGCGCTGCCGGGCTTGGTCTCGGTGGTTGGTTCGGCGTCGCCTTTGGCAGCATAGCCCGGGGCCAGCTTGTTGAGCACCTGGTGGGCGGAGTGCTTGCCCTGACCGAGCGATGCCAGTAGATCGGCGGCGGTGGCCACGCCGTATTCATTGGCGATGCGGCCCAGATCCTGATCGGCGATCTGATTGAGCGGAACCTTGTATTTGCGGGCTTCCCGCTCGAGCAGCTTGCGGCCGATTTCGACGGCGCGGCGGCGCTGATCTTCATTGAGCCAGTGCTTGATCTTGTTGCGGGCGCGGGGGCTTTTGACGAAGGTGAGCCAGTCGCGGCTGGGCTTGTGGTCTTTCTGGGTGACGATTTCAACGATGTCGCCGGTGCGCAGCTTGGTGCGCAGAGGGACCATGCGGCCGTTGACCTTGGCGCCTACGCAGGTGTGGCCGACTTCGGTGTGGATGGTGTAGGCGAAGTCGATGGGCGTGCCGTCGGCCGGAATGACGACCACCTTGCCTTTGGGGGTGAAGGTGTAGGCCTCGTCGGGATAGAGGTCCATCTTCAGGCTGGAGAGGAACTCGTTGGGGTCGGTCATCTCCTTTTGCCACTCGACGAGCTGGCGAATCCAGTTGAGGCGCTCTTCGTCACGGGCGGTAACGGCGGCGCTGCCGGCTTTGTACTTCCAGTGAGCGGCAATGCCTTCCTCGGCGATGCGGTGCATCTCCTCGGTGCGGATTTGCACCTCGAACTGATGGCCGCTGGCGCCCATGACCGTGGTGTGAAGCGACTGGTAGCGATTGGCGCGGGGGATGGCAATGAAGTCCTTGATGCGCCCCGGCACCGGCCGCCACAGGGTGTGGATGAGGCCGAAGACGGCGTAGCAGGAGGCCACATCCTGGGTAATGACGCGGATGGCGAGCACATCGTAGACCTGGTCGAAGGAGACCTTGGAACGCTCGAGCTTCTGGAAGATGGAGTAGATGCGCTTGATGCGCCACTCGACGCGAGCCTGGATGTTGTTTTCGCGCAACTGCTCGACCAGCGTGTCTTCAACACCGTGGAGAAACTGTTCGCCCTCGATGCGGCGAGCCTCGACGGCAGCAGTTACTTTTTCGTAACTGACGGGATCGGTGTAGCGGAAGGCGAGGTCCTCGAGTTCGCCGCGCACCTTGCCCATGCCCAGCCGGTGGGCGAGGGGGGCGTAGATGTCCTGGGTCTCGCGAGCGATGGCCTCCTGGCGGTCGGGACTGAGATGCTCGAGGGTGCGCATGTTGTGCAGGCGGTCGGCCAGCTTGATAAGCACTACCCGCACATCGGAGACCATGGCCAGCAGCATCTTGCGTACGTTTTCGGCCTGGCGGTCTTCGCGGTTGGCAAACTGGATTTTGTCGATTTTGGTGACGCCTTCGACGATGTGCGCCACCTGGTCGCCGAAGCCGGCTTCGATTTCTTCATTGGTTGCGGGCGTGTCTTCGACAGCGTCGTGCAACAGGCCGGCGGCGATGGCGGTCGCATCCATCTTCATCTCGGCAAGCACCTCGGCCACCTCGAGCGGATGGACGATGTAGGGCTCGCCGGAGGCCCGCATCTGGCCTTCGTGATGCTTGACGCAGAACTCCCATGCCTTGCGGATGAGGGAGACATCTTCAGTGGGGCGGTTGGCCTGAACCTGCCTAAGCAGCGCTTCAAAACGCTCATCGATGAGGTTTTGGGGGAGAGGCGGCTTGACAGCGCGGACGGCGACCTGCGATTCCCCCAGAGGAGACGGGGGCGCGGTCGAAGCCTCTGCCGGTATGGCTTCCGGTGTAGTCGCCATGCTTTATTATAGGCCGCATTCGAATTGAGCGAATGAAGGCGCTGTCTCGGCAGGGTTTTACGCCGCAATCAAAAGCATGGAGATGCCCCGTCGACCGCAGACGAATGGCTGCACGGGGTCAGACTATGAAGGTGGCGAAGCAGTAAGATGAGGCTACGATGAAACGGACTGGATCGGCTCGACCCGCGCCTGGAACTGCTGTATCGGGAACCACATTCCCCGGCGCGCGCGTGAGCCGCCGCGCTGCCGACCGGCTGCGGAGCGGGTCGCTTTGGGTTTATGCATCCGATATTGAAGCGATTGAACTGCCCAAGAACGGCGAGCCTCCGGCGCTGCTGCCGGTTGCGGACAGCCGGGGCATCCTGCTGGGCACTGCGTTGTATAGCCCTGCATCGCAGATTGCGCTGCGGCTGATCTCGCGCGAGGCAGTGGACGAGGCCGGATGGCTGGAGCTGCTGGCAACCAGACTGCGGACGGCGATTGGACGGCGGCGACCGCTGCTCGACGAGCGGACCAACGCATGCAGGCTGTGCTTCAGCGAGGCCGACGAGTTGCCTGGGCTGGTAGCGGACAAGTACGGCGAGCTGGTGATTCTGCAACTGCTGGCCAAGGGACTGGACTCTGCGGCGGTGCGGGCGGCTTGTGTGCGCGTGTTGCGCGAGGAGCTTGCGCCCATGGCGATTCTGGAGCGGCCCGACCCGCGCGTGCGCGAGCTGGAGGGGTTGGGCGCGGCCAGTTCCGAGCCGTTGTTTGCCGCGGATGGGGCGAGCCCGTCGGGCAGCACGCAGTTCCGGCTCAACGGGCTGGTTTTCCAGTACGACGCCAACGCGGGACAGAAGACAGGCGCGTTTCTAGACCAGCGGGACAACTATTCCGCCGCCGCGGCGTGGGCCAAGTGGCTCGGAGGCGGCCGGGCGCTGGACGTGTGTTGCTATCAGGGCGGTTTTGCCCTGCATTTGGCGCAGGTCAGCGGACAGGTGACCGGCATAGACGCCTCGCGCGCCTCGCTGGAAGTGGCGGAGCGGAATCTTGAGGCCAATCGCGGGCTGCTTACGGCGCAAGTGGATTGGGTAGAGGCGGATGCGTTTCAGATCTTGCGCGATTGGTCGGATGCGGGAGAGAAATTCGACGCCATCGTGCTCGATCCGCCGGCTTTTGCCAAGACGCAGCGGGCGGTGGAGGGGGCGCTGCGCGGTTACAAGGAGCTGAACCTGCGCGCCCTGAAGATGCTGCGCCCCGGAGGCCTGCTGGTGACCTGCTCCTGCTCGCACCACGTGGGGTGGACGGAGCTTGAGGGCGCCGTAGCAGCGGCTGCCGCCGATGCGGGCCGACGCGTGCGATTGCTGGAACGGCGCGGCGCGGCTCCAGACCATCCGGTAGTGCTAAACCTGCCGGAGACCGAATATCTGAAGTGCCTGGTGCTGGAGGCGGAGTAGTCAGAGGCGGGCAGCCTGCGGTGCGGCGTGTACGCGCGGCCAGAGTCGCTCCCACCAACGGCGCAAAGAGGGCCGGGCCGGCCTGTTGGCGGTCGGGTTCGGCGCGGGCTGCTTCGCCTCGGCCGAGTTCGCTCGCAACTGGGCCATGGTGTCTTTGACCAGCGCCCGCAGGGACTCCGCCTCAAAGGTGCAGGAGCGCAAGTAGGCCGAGACAGTGAGTCCGGCTTGGGCGGCGCGCGTGCGCAGTTGCGCGGATTCCGCCTGACTGAGCCGGATCGTGATGCTGGCGGTCTTCAAGTTCCGATCGAGCACAGTTGGCAGATTGCGAGGAGCCTCGGTTGGACTATCCGCAAGCGAAGAAGAAGCTGGCTGCGAGGTAGCCGTTGGGGAGCCTTGATGCGCTTCGGAACTGCGGATTGGCTCTTGGCCGATAGACGTTGGGACCGGGGGAGGGGCTGGGTCCAGGGATGGATCGGGGGAGCGGTAGCGCGCGTGGGCGCGTAACGCGCGCTCGTAGCTGAGGGTCGCATAATCATCGGCAAGATCGTCGTCGCTCCAGACGGAGGCGCGATCCCCGGCGGCGGCGGCGGAGGCGGGTGCGGCAAGACCCGCCAGCATGGCCGCGAAACTGGCGGAGGTGGGGGAGGGGGAGTTTGCCGCAGATTGCTGCATGGTCTGGAGCATATCGCGAGTTCGGCGACAACGGGGAGGGGTTTTCGACGCGAAAGGCTGGGCGGGTTCCGTATGAGGACCGGAAGTTTGCCGGTTCCATAATTAGACTGGAGTGACTCAGCGTGGAGGGTCCGGGCATTCCTGGGGCTCGGGGAGCACTCGTCCAGGCAGGCGCAAAAGGCGGGTGATGGCTTCGGCGCTGAGGGGGCGGGCGAAGAGAAAGCCCTGGCCGAAACGGCAGCCGAGTTGCCGGAGGAGACGATATTGCTCCACGGTTTCGATGCCCTCGGCGACGACGTCCATCCCCAGCACGCGCGCCAGTTCGATGATGGTGCGCACGATCTGGAGCGGCTGGTCTCCCTGGGTCATGCGGCTGACAAATGAGCGGTCGATCTTGAGCACATCGAATGGAAAGGAGTGGAGGTGGTTGAGGGAGCTATAGCCAGTGCCGAAGTCGTCCATGAGCAGGGAGACGCCGAGCCGGCGGAGGGTGCCCAGCACCTCCACGGCGGTGCCTATGTTGGAAATCAGGCTTGACTCGGTCATTTCCAGGCCGAGCTGGCGGCTTGAGATGCCGGACTCGAGCAGCAGGGCCTCGACATGGTCGGCCAACCCCTTACGGGAGAATTGGCGGGCGGAAAGGTTGACGCAGACACGCAGCGAACAGTGGAGGGGGTCTTCCCGGCACCACTTTTGAATCTGCGTGCAGGCTTCGGCAAGTCCCCAGTCGCCTATGGGCAGGATCAAGCCGTTCTCTTCGGCAAGGGGAATGAAGTCCATGGGGGGGACAAGCCCGCGTTCGGGGTGAGCCCAGCGGATCAGCGCCTCAAGGCCAACGATTTTGCGGGTGGAGAGCTCGACCTCGGGCTGGTAGAAGAGGACGAACTGCCTCTCATCGAGAGCGTGGCGCAGGTCTGTTCTTGACGGCCAACCGGGGTGCGGGCGCGCAGCGCGGGATTTCCGCTTCCCGTTGGCGGCGAGCGATTTGCGCATTCTGCGGAGTTCCAACTGGCTGGAGACCATCTCCGCAAGACTCTCAAACATGCGCAGTTCGTCTGGCGCCAGGCCATGACGGGGCTGATGACAGAAGATGACCAGTGCGCCCAGGATTTTGCCGTCGAAGGAGCGCACGGGGACTGCGGCGAAGAAGGCCGCATCGAGCAATTTGAGGATGAGCAGAGGGCCATCGAGCTGAGGGCTTTGTGAGAAGCCGGAGACGACTACCGGACCGTCTTCGGCCAGCACCAGATCGAAGATAGAGTTTTTGCGAGGCAACTCGCGGGCGAGGGGGCCCCAGGACGACTTGATCCAGACTCGGCTCTCGTCGGCAAAGCCGAGTCCGGCCGAATCTGCCTGGAAGTACTCAGCGGCCAGCCGGGTGATCGCGTCGTAGCCAGGCTCGGGGGGAGTATCCAGAATCCCGGTGGCAACGAGAGCAGAGAGCCGGGCAGCTTCCTGGTGACGATCGAGCCTGCCGGTCTCCAACTCAGCCTGTTGCATGATGACTCCAGCCTACCCCTCGGCGGCACTCGCGGCTTGGCCAACGAACAGCCAGAGAACCTGCGAGGAGACGACGATGAGGTCTTGCATCTTCTTTATCGGAAGAGATAACCAAGGGCATGAGGTTACGCGGGAACTTAAAGGTTGAGTACCTATCCGGGGCGGACCGGCGCGCTACTTGCCTCGCGCGGGCTGTGCGGTTTCGGTCCAAAGAAAGGCCAGGCGGTCGGCATCGTCCCGGATCTGGCGGTCTAGGCCCGTTTCGCCGCTATGCCCTTCCGCCGGGTTCGCGTGGAGCAGGATGGGCCGGCCGCTGGAGGAGGCCGACTGCAGCAGGGCGGTCATCTTGCGGGCATGGAACGGATCGGGACGCGTGGCGCCCTCGCCGGTGACGAACAGGACCGCGGGATAGGCCGTGGCGGGCTTCACGTTATGGTAGGGCGAATACTTGAGCAGGTAGGGGAACTGCTTTTCGTTCTCAGCCGAACCGAATTCGGTGGTCCACCAGGAGCCGACGCCGAACTTCTGAAAGCGCAGCATGTCAAGCAGCGGATCGTCGCCGAGCACAGCCGAAAAGAGCTCTGGCCGCTGGGCGATGGCCGCGCCCATCAGCAGGTCGCCACGCGAGGCGCCCGATATCGCAAGATGTTGCGGCGCGGTGTATTTGTTAGCGATGAGATACTCAGCCGCCGCAAAAAAGCCGTCGAAGACGTTCTGCTCATGTTCGAGCGTTACCTGCTGGCCGCTGGCGCGCAGGTCTGCCATGGCCAACCATCCGCCCTGCTGGAGCCACCATGCGTAGAGCGGGCTCCAGAGGGGCATGGCGCTGATGCCGAGGCTGTTTCCGGTCATGAGCAGGCGCTCGGTTCCGTCCTGCTTCAACCCTTTTTTACCGGCAATGAGTATGGGGATCGGCGTCCCATCCTTCGACTTGAACGCCACCTGCTTCATCTCGTATTGGCTGGGGTCGAAGGCGATCTTAGGCTGGAAAAAGACTTCGCTTTTGCCGGTCAAGGTGTCGAGCCGGTAGATGGCGGGTGGCGCGAGGAGGGACTCAACGCGAAAGAAGCCGCAGCGATCCGTGGCGCGGCCCGCGACCGCCGAGGATGAGCCGGCGCTGGCGGAATCCACCGCGCCGGCCGGTCTGCCGTCCAGCGTGTATACAGCCATTTCTGTCTTTGAGTTGTCGATCCGGTTGACGTAAATCTTTGCGCCGACAATCGACCAGGCGTCGATCGCATCCTGGCTTTCGGGCACGATGGTCTTCCACACATCGGGCATGATGCCGGGGTCGGCCTTGAGAATGCGGCCTTTAGGAGCCTGGTAATCGGTCTCCACATACCATGCGCCGTGGGCGTAGACCGCCTGGAAGCGCGCATCGAGTCCCCATACAAGGATGTCAAAGAAAGAGCCCAGCTTGGTGAGGTCGCGGAAGACGATGTCAACGCGGCTGGGAGGGTCGCCACGGCGGATGGTGACGACCAGATAGCGGCCGTCGTCAGTTATCGTGGGAGAAAACAAGTCGCCGCCGGCGAGAGGCTCGCCGCGAAACTCGCGGCCAAAGATCAGCGTGTCTTTCGAATTTCTCGTTCCGAGGACGTGCCGGTAAAGTAAGGTACCTTCCTTGCCATTGCGCGAGTAGTACATGCTGGCGCCATCCGGCGCGAAGGCGATGCCGAGATAACGGGCCGCGGGCAGCTCGTCTTCTAGGGCTTTGCGGGTCTTCACATTGAAGACACGGATGGCGGTCTCGTCCACTTCGGCCTGGCGAATCCCATAGGCAACCAGCATTCCGTCGCGAGAGACATCTTCGAGAGTGACCGAAGTGCCTGGGTCGCGGCTCAGCGCGGCCGGGTCGATCAGGCGCTCGTCTTTTGCTGCCGCGCCACGGCGCACATAGATGGAGGATTGCTGCTCGCCGGCCAGCCGCTTGCTAAAGAAGATACTGTTGGCGCGCTGCAAGGGGATGGACGCGACGGAGACGTTTTCGAGTTCGTCCAGGTCATCGAGGATCTGCGGCCGAATGCGGGCCTGCTTGAGATAGCGGGCCGTGTAGGCATTCTGGGCATCGATGAAGGCCTGTGTCTCAGGGCTTTTGGCGTCTTCGAGCCAGCGGTAGCTGTCGAGAATTTTTGTCCCGAAGTAGTCATTGGCAACGGGGATGGCCTCGGCGGCGGGCGGCGGGGGCAGCGCGATGCCTTCGTGGCCATGAATGGCCTGGGCTGCGGCACTTGAGCCGGCGGCCAGCCAGATCGCCAATCCTAATACAAAGGTCAGCTGCACGCAGTGCCTCATGGGGACAGGATACTTCGCGCAGCGGCGTCTCGTCCGCGCGCCAGCCCGGTAAAATCGAGTCCAGTGGCAGGATCGCCCCAAACTCAACCCTCTCAACGCGCACCTTCCTGGTGGGTACGCGGCCTGGGGCTGCTGCGTCCCTCGCACGCGCACACCACATACACGGCAACTATCCTGCTGATGGCCTCCACTTTTCTGTCGCGGATCATCGGGCTGGTGCGGGTCAAGTACATTGTTTGGCTGTTTGGCCGGGGCGTTGAGGCCGACGCGCTGAACGCAGCTTTTGTGCTGCCGGACATGATTTCGTATTTTCTGGTGGGCGGAGCGGCATCCATCACATTTGTCACCATTCTCACGCGCTACCGGGAGACCGGACGGGAAGCGGAGGGAGAGCGATCGCTGTCGGTGATTCTGACCACCATGTACCTGGTACTGGGCGGGGCCATTTTGCTGGCCGAGATCTTTGCCCCGGCGTACATCCACTGGTGGTTCCCCGGGTTTGACGCGCGCAAGGCCGCGCTCTGCGTCAAGCTGACGCGCATTCTGCTGCCGGCGCAGTTGTGCTTCTTTGCCGGCGGAGTGTTTGGCGCGGTGCTGCTGGTGCGCAAGCAGTTCAGCGTGCAGGCGGTTGCGCCCTTGATCTATGGCCTGGGCACCATTGTGGGCGGCGTGCTGCTGGTGAAGCAGATGGGCGTTTCTTCACTGGCGGTTGGCACCCTGGCGGGAGCGTTCCTGGGGCCGTTCCTCCTGAATTGGTATTTTGCGCGGCGGACAGGAACGCATTACCAGCCGATTCTGGACTGGCGCGACCAGGGTCTGCGCGAGTGGGTACGGCTGTCGCTGCCGCTGATGGTAGGTGTATCCCTGGTGACCGCCGATACCTGGATCATTCTCCACTTTGCCTCGAAGACCAGCGGCGCGGTCTCTCTGATGAGCTATGCCAAACAGCTTTTCACAGCGCCCATGGCCATGCTGGCGCAGGCGGCGGGCGCGGCGTCGATGCCGTTTTTTGCGAGCCTGTGGAGCAAGGAGCGCCACTACGAATTCGCCACCGGCGTTGCCGACTCGGTGTCGCGCGTGGCCGCGCTGGGGCTGCTGGCAGCCTCTGGCATGGCGGCACTGGCCGCACCGCTGGTGGAACTGATCTTTCTGAGCGCGCGCTTTTCCTCAGGCGACGCGCGGGAGTGCGCGGCATACTTCGCGGTGTTTTCCGCGGCGATGTTTCTTTGGGCGGCGCAGGCCATTTATGCACGCGCCTTTTATGCGGCGGGGAACACCTTTCTGCCTATGCTGGCGAGCACAATTGTGACGGCGGTCTCTTGGCCTATCTATTACGAACTCTACCATTGGCATGGAGCGATGGGGCTGGCGATCGCCTCCGACCTGGGAATAGCGCTGCAAACGCTAACTATCGCCGTGCTGCTGCACCAGCAGCGCATGGTTTCGCTGGCCAGCCTGGACTATGAGGAACTGGGCCGCTGTCTGCTGGCCGCGCTGACTAGCGGAGCGGTGGTTTGGGCGGTAGTTTGGAGGATGGGCGATCTTTTCGGCTATGTGGGGTGGAGACATCTTCCCGCGCAGATTCGCTGGACGGACCTGGGCTTGCTGACCGCTGGAAGTTTTATATGGATTGTGGCGGCAAAGTGGGTGCTGGAGAAGACAGGCTCGGCGCTGCCCAGGGTGGCGATAAAGCGGCTGGGGCTGAGATAAGCCGTTTCCAACTCATTTCTACCTATCTAGCTTATTATTAATGGTTTATAAAATGCAACGGACGATTCATTCCCGATTCGTATTCGCGCTATTCGCAGATTCGAGATTGGCCCGCGCAATCTTTGGCGATGGGGTTGACTGGGGTTTGCCGTCCGCCCAAAAAGCACAAGCGCCCCGTGGCAATGCGGGGGCGCTTGCGCTGATGTGAAACCCGAGGTTCGGCTACAACTGAAGAGCCTTGGCAGGCTCGGCAGGGGCCGGGGTTGCAGCGACTGGCGCTGGCCCCGACTTGCCCTCAGCCTTGCGGATGTCGATGCCGCCCTTGAAGAAGGCGCCATCTTCGATGCTGATGCGGGCGGCGGAGACATCGCCGCTCAGAGAGCCTTCGGCGCGAATGTCCACGCGGTCGGTGGCGGAGACATTGCCGCGCACCTTGCCCAGAACGACGATCTCGCGGGCGGTGATGTTGGCGGCGACCTGACCGTTGCGGCCCACCGTGACGCGGTTGCCGGAAAGGTTGATGGTGCCTTCTACTTTGCCGTCGACAAACAGCGACTCCGAGCCGGTGATCTCGCCCTTGATGAACAGGCTTTTTCCGATGGTGGCCTGCTCGGCGCTGGCAGCCGGGGGGCGGCTGGCGGCGGGTTCAATAACCGGAGGGGGCGGCGGCGCGGGGCGTGCAGGGGGTTCCG
>Ga0182016_10000985_pt1 | contig 34992 bp, 19 predicted proteins | sample 712S2MmetaG_FD_120491 | JGI IMG/M metagenome (GOLD analysis project Ga0182016, IMG submission 120491) | Permafrost microbial communities from Stordalen Mire, Sweden - 712S2M metaG | ecosystem: Environmental > Terrestrial > Soil > Wetlands > Permafrost | place: Sweden: Stordalen | collected...
AAGTAACTCTGTAAGAAATCCCCTGGAAACTCTAATAAAACTATCTAGTCACCGATAAAAATACATGGCGAGTTGTTCGCTAGATTTGTTATAGTGCGGCAGTCGATTCATTACCTCAACGCGAGGTGCCCTTGAGCGTCAACAGAGATTTTCCTGCCGAAGATACCTTCCTCGTCACCGAGACCCAGGTGAACGCCGATGGTGTCCATGAATGGCCCTTTGACCCGTCTTTTCCCGTGGATGCGCTGCAGCACAGCCTGAGTGGAACCCGTCCGTTCCGGATGAATCGACACGATTATTTTGAACTCGTCTATCTGATATCAGGCGAACTGGTGTGGCAAGTCCAGGACTCATTTCTGACCCAGTCCGATGGCGACCTTTTCGTGATGACGAGCCCCAAATTCCACCGGGTTACCGAGCGGTCGGGACCGAAAGCGGACGTACGGTCGCTGTTCTTCGACCGCAACCTGCTCGCCTCGGTTGCCGGCAGCGACTTCGAGTATCTGGACTATATGTTTACCCAGGCCACGAATCAGAGACACATGGTTTGCGGGGACACGAGCCTGCCATGTGAGATTGACGATTTGATTCGCGAGATCGCCAAGGAACTCCCGGCGCGAAGTGACAGGGCCCGGCTTTGCGTGAGGACCTATGTGAAGATGATTCTAGTTCTCTTGATGGACCACGTTGCAATTCCAAGCCAGCGCCATTCCAAAGCATCACGGCGCCAGGAATCGCTGGATCGGCTGAGACCATTGTTCGAAATGATGGAACGCGATTTTACGGGCAGAATCTCTACGGAAGACGCGGCAGACGTCGTGAACATGAGCCTTTCAACTTTCCGCCGCACCTTTCTCCAGATCACCGGAGAATCGTTCGTGCAATACCTGAATACATTTAGAATCGCCAAAGCACAGAAACTGCTGGCCTCAACAGATATGCCCATTTCTGAGGTTTGCCTGGAGGTCGGATTCTGCGATCAAAGCTATTTCGGCATGATCTTTCGCAGGCTGACGCAGATGACGCCCAGGTATTATCGCCAGAAGGTTAATGAAACTTTGGAACGTCAATCGGCAACCGCTCCGATTCAACGCCCGCAAGGAATCGCAGGGTCTGGCAATAACCCAATATACAACAGGGATCTGATGTTTTCGTCAGCATTTAAGTCGATGGAGTTATAGAACCGAGTGTGCCTTGTCTGTAGCCTGAATTACGTGCAGCTTCAATCCGGGTATGCGCGCCCAGGGACTACTGATGACCTTCAAGTTTTTCAATTGCATCCTCGCATTCCTTCTGGTTTTCGGAACAACATGCGCAGCAGTCGCTCAGCAGGCCGGCACAGGAATTCAGATTTCCGCGGGCAGCCATGCCCCGGCAACACCACTGAAGCATTTTTGGAGTAATACAGTAGGCGCTGGCCGCGCCAATGAGGGGCTGCGCGCCAGTTGGCAAGAGCAGCTTCAGATGGCTGTGAAGTTCGACGGATTCCGCTACGTCCGCTTTCACGGACTTTTTCATGACGATATGTTTGTCTATCACGAACAGAATGGAAAGCCCGCTTATAACTTTCAATATATTGATGATCTGTTTGATCGCATGCTTGCCGATGGCGCTCGTCCCTTTGTCGAGCTTGGCTTTTCTCCCTCGGACATGGTAACCGAGAAGGGCAGCACAGGGTTTTGGTGGAAAGGAAATGGTTCGCCGCCAAATAACTACCAGAAATGGTCAGAACTTGTGCGTCACTTTCTGAACCACTGTATCGAACGATATGGCGCGGACGAAGTTAGAAGCTGGTATTTCGAGGTCTGGAATGAGCCCGACCTGGGAGGGTTCTTCACTGGAACGCAGGCCCAATATTTTGACCTTTACAAAACAACAGCCATTACGATCAAGCAAGTCGACCCGCAGCTGCGTGTGGGAGGACCGGCCACGAGTAACTTCCACCCAGATCCGGAAGTTCTCAAGCAAGCCGTAGCTGCACACGCTGACCTCGAGAATCTGCCCTGGCGCCCGACCTGGTTGCCCGAATTTTTTAAGTACTGCACGGAAAACCATCTGCCGCTGGATTTCCTCTCAACACATCCTTACCCAATGGACTTCACGACCGACGATAAGTCCAAAGTGCTCCTGCACCGCGGAATCAACTCTACCCATGACGACCTTCTTCTGCTTCGAAGGTTTGTGGATTCCAGTGCCTATCCGCACGCTGAAATCCATCTGACGGAGTGGAGTTCTTCCTCCTCATCCCGCGATCATACCCACGACTCGCTGCAAGCCGCCGCATTCATTGTGAAGACCAATCTCGATTCGATCGGGCTGGTAGATTCGTTGTCCTATTGGACATTTACCGATGTGTTCGAAGAACAGGGAGCCGGAGACAGCATCTTCCACGGCGGCTTTGGAATGATCAACTATCAAAGCATCCCCAAGCCTGTGTTTCATGGCTATCGCTTTCTGAACGAACTGGGCGATGAGTTGCTGGCCAGAAGTCCGGGGGCCGTTGTTACGCGCAATTCCAAGACGGGGAAACTTACAGCACTTGCCTACAACTACCCGCCAGAAGTTTCCGTTTCGCTTCCAGGAACCTCGTCGCTGGAAGAAGCCGATAAGATGACGAACATCGGCAGTGCCCGGGCACTATCCGTGACCTTGACAGGACTTGCGCCCGGCGCTCCGTTTGAGATTGAGACGCTCGACAAGGAACACGCCAACACCACAGCCGCGTGGGAGGCGATGGGAAAGCCGGATCCTCCAACACGTGAGCAGACCGCCGCATTGAAAGCCGCTGCATGGAATACTAAAAGGGAAATCCTCCGTAGCGATGCGAACGGTACGTTGATAATCCATCAGTCCTTGCCGGCATGGGCACTGCTGTTGATTCGCCAACTCTGAAGGTCCGTCAGTTTCGACTTGCGAGCAGCGTTCGAAGATACCTGGAACCGTCTTGTGCTATTGCATCCGGCGACGGCGCCAAGTCGCGCCAGATGGCTGCGGCTGCTGACATCTCTGGCAGGTTGAATCCGAAGCTTTCGATGGTCAGGTACCCCTGGTATCCAATTTCGTTCAACGCATCGACCATGCCGCCAAAGTCCACGTGCCCGCTGCCTGGAATTCCCCGATCGTTTTCGCAGGCATGAATATGGCGCAAGCGCGACCCCAGCATACGGCATGCTTCTGGGATACTTTTCTCTTCGATGTTGGCGTGAAAAGTATCCATAAGCACTCCGATGTGTTTGTGTCCGACGGCATCGCAAAGTGCCGCAGCATCGGCCAGCGTGTTGAGAAAGAAAGTTTCAAACCGGTTCAGCGGTTCAATCGCCAGCGTTACACCATTCTTCTCGAGCACCGGCTCAAGTCCCTGGAAGCATTCGATGGCCCATTGCCATTCATCTGTGTTACGCCGCCGACCAGGCAGATAGCCTACGGGAGCATAGACTGGCCCCGAAAGCAGCGTCGCACCAAAAGCAGCAGTGAGCTCCACGCAGCGCGATAGATGATCTTTCGTCCGGGCTCTCACATCACGGTCACCGGCAATCGGACTCAGCCCCGGAGGCAAAATCGCGCAGATGGTGCATGCAAGGTTGTTGACATCGAGTTCCTTGCGAATGGACTGCACCTCCACTTGAGATGGGTCAAAGACGGGAATCTCGAACGCATCGAAGCCGTAGTCCTTGACCTGCGGCAAGATATTGAAAAACGCCGGTCCGAACTGTGCAGTCCAAAGAAATGAGTTGACGCCGATTTTCATATTGATGCTCCACGGGGATCCCAAACGGCCCGGCTACCATCGATTCCGCATTGATACCGAAGGGCTTCAAGCGGGTGAGGCTCTGAGCCGTTTGCGCCCATGATCCACACTGGACGCTTATCCGGCCGGCGCTCTTCATAAGCAAGCGCCATTCGGTCCGCACGATTCCAGAAATCCTCATCCGTAACCCGAAACGAAATCCATCGCATGTCAGGCGACCATGCCGCACAGGTTGCGAATTGGCCCAGATTCGTCAGTTGGATAATCTCTCCACCGTCCACTGAAACTCGATACAACTCAAGCGCGTTGCCGCTTGAATCGCTATAAAGAATGTTTTTCCCGTCCGGAGAAAACGTCGGAGTCACTGCGCCCATCGGACTCTCATGCCATGTAAGCTGGGTTACTTCACCGCTATCTGTTTCCATCAGAAACACGGCGTATCCGGTGCTGACATGTTTCGTGAACGCGACCAGTTTGCCATCAGGAGATACATGCGGATCGCGGCCTTCGCCCAACGCCCGATATTCGCCTCCTGTCGCGTCGACCTCGCACATCAGCGGCGGCTCGCACCCGGCCAGCCCGAAGACAATCCGTTTCCCATCCCCAGACCAGCACGGAAAATACACAACCTGCGGCGCATTCAAAAAGGTCAACTGTCCCACGTTGCCGCCATCGGCATCCATAACATAAAGGTTGTAAGCGCCATCCCGGTCTGAAGTAAATGCAATCCTCGCTCCATCCGGTGACCAACTCGGATAGCGTTGATGAGAAGCTGGACTCCTGGTCAGGTTGATCGCAGACCCGGTATATGGGTCGACGCAAAAAATCTCCGTATTCCCCGTACGCACGCTGGTCATGAGGAATCGATGCCCGGGCAGTTCGCCGGAAAACTCCGCCGGATGCGCCCGCGTCTGCGTCAATTGACTGGTTGGCTGACTCATTTCTGTGCCAATCTACTCTCAAAATTTGGCAATGTCACTAACTGGCCTCTGCGCATCGCCGACTCATGGGCGCAGATGCCTGCACAAGTCCAGTTCAGCGATTGGTAAACATCTGGAAACGAGGGCCGCTTTTCAACGATGCTGCTTACAAACTCGTTGACGAGGTGCGGGTGTGAACCGCCATGCCCGCCGCCCTGCGTAAACGACAAATGCGCATTCTCCGCGTCGTAGACACCCTTTTGGGTGAACCGTCGAATTGGATTGGGCAACAGGTGCGCATAGTCCGGGACCGGGATCCGACTCGGCTTTTCGCCAACATGCACGATGAGAGGTTCCCCTTCGATCCTGGCCCACTCAAAGGAAGCTGTCTCGCCATAAACGTCAAAGCTCTCTATATACTGGCGCGCAGTTTCGAAAAGCGATCGCGTCACCTCAAAGGCCAGGTCCTGTTCTCGCACTTTGAAATGCGCCGTCTCCACCGCAAAGGGCGACCCATATTTGCTCGCCAGGGTGTTCGCGATATGCCCGGAGCCAAGGCACGAAACGAACTCCGCCTGCCCGTTCACAATGGCCAGGCAAGGGCTCACCGCATGGGTCGCGTAATGCATTGGCGGCAGGCCCTCCCAGTATCCAGGCCAACCTGCCATCTCCTGCTGGTGGCTGCCGCGCATAAACTGGATACGGCCCAATTGACCGGTATCGCGCAGTTCCCGGGCGAACAGGAATTCGCGAGTATAGATCGCCGTTTCCATCATCATGTAGTTCTTGCCCGACTCTCTAGCCGCGTCTACAATGCCCCAGCACTCCTCAATCGTTGTGGCCGCGGGCACAGTGCATGCCACATGCTTTCCCGCGCGAAGTGCGGCGATGCTTTGCGAAGCATGCAAATGAATCGGCGAGTTGATATGCACGGCGTCAACAGCTGGATCCGCAATCAGTTCATCGAAATTGGTGAATAGCCGCTCGATCCCGTAGGTCGCTCCGACGTGCTCCAACTGCTGGCGAGTTCGCTGGCAAACCGCGTAAAGGTTTGTGCCGGGATGCTGCTGATAGATCGGGATGAACTCTTTGCCGAAACCGAGCCCAACAATGGCGATATTTAGCTTCACTTGTTTCATACACGTTCCTCCCAGCCCGCAGACCGGCTTGCATTTAGTTACTCGCATGATCAGCGACCGTGCCGGGAAAATCTGTAGTAAATTCGCGCAAGAGTCAGACAAAAGTGGCAAAGGAACGCCGCCTGAACCTTGACTTCCCTGAGCACCTCGGCTCGCTCGAAACCGCCGGCTGTTCGGGCTACATTCCTGAACCGTTTATCCGAAGCATCACTGCTCCGTGAGCTGGCACCTGAGTTGAATACCCTTTGCCGAGCGGACCTCGATCTACGTGCTTCCATACGTCCCGAACTCGTGCCGAAGTTGACGGCCCAAGCCCCACGTCTTGAGTTGAAACCCTCATAACCGCATCTGTCTTTCCGCGGTTGAAAAGGACTGCCGCCACGCCGCCATCACTGAGTTTTCTTACCCAGACTTCACGCGTCCCACTTGGGGTGACACGGGTTCCCTGCTGGCCCAGCTCGTCCTGGTCAACCGCGATCACCTCTCCGTTTTTCAGGATGTCCGCTATTGCCGACGGCATGCTGGTCAAATCACAGCTTGCCATCAGCGGTGCCGCCAGAATTGCCCACAGGCTGAAATGGGCCCGTGCCTCTTCTACCGTCAGCCCAGGAAGACCAACGAGAAGAAGATCGGGATCGTTCCAATGCCCCGGCCCCGCATATTTCTCTAACCCAACCTGGCTGTCGAGAATCCTTGTCCAGCCCCGCGGATATCCACCCTTCTTATTTGCGGTCTCCCCACCGCAATCCCAGCAGTCTTTGCCGTCTCCCGTTGTGCGCCACAGGTTACCCACCTTTGCGGCCCATAACCAAGGCTGGTTATCTCCCCATTCACACAGGCTGAAAACCATCGGGCGACCAGTCAATTGAATGGCACGGCTCATCCTTGCATAAACCGTCTTTGCATCAAGCCCTTCCGTCTTGCACCAGTCCTCCTTGACATAGTCGACATCCCATTCAGCAAACATTTGCGCATCGATCTCTTCGTGGCCTCGGCTGCCGGGCGCCCCAGAATCGCAGTCTTCCGATCCAGCGTCGGTGTAGATTCCGAACTTAAGCCCCCTACCATGGATGTAAGCAGCCAGCGCTTTCATTCCAGAAGGGAACTTCTCCCGATCAGCTGCCAATCTGCCTTGCGCGTCTCGAGACTTCGCTTTCCACCCCGCATCAACCACCACATACTCGTATCCGACGTCCTTCATGCCACTGGTTGCGATGAAATCCGCGGCCGCCCGGATCTTCTCTTCATTGATTGCGAGTTGGAAGGCGTTCCAGGAATTCCAGCCCATTGGCGGAGGTGGAGCGAGACCGCTATCAAGCGCGAAACCCTGAAAGCTTGATACCGCACAAAACAGCACAGTGATGAACGCAGCTCGCATCGTTTTCTTTGTGAATATGAGAGGCCCCTGCCACGGCTTCGTTTTGCGCATAACAGACTGCACCATTGGCTCCCCTTACTTTGGCAATTTGACGTCGTTGCAGAATGACTCGCAAATTGAGTGGGCAATGTAACCTGCGGAGGTCGCAAATGCCCTGCCATCGTGGTCGACAATTCCAGTTCGCGGGTCAAGACCCTCCGACACGATGCCGCCGTTCCAGGCGGTCTCAAGCAGTATCTTTTCAGCCTGGTCTCTTCCCAGTCTTAGTCGTAGATGATCGGCCACGCTGAATGAAGTTGTAAACGGAACGCGATAACTTCCCGGTAGCCCGTATGGCTGATCTGAGTTGGAGAATTTGTAATTAGGCGAATGAATCCAGGCATACGTCCGAACGAAGAGCGGGTCGCCTTCGCTGATAAACCCGAGCACTGGTAACTTCATCAGCGAACCTGGAGGGACATCGGCAAAGATGGGGTTGACGCCGTCGGTTGCGCTTACGAATATCTCGCCGACGGTAGCTGGTGTTGGCGTTGAAACGCAAATCCGCAAGATAGCCGCATGCAAATCAGCTGCTCTCTTCTGCATCTCCTTTTGACTCACTGAATCGTGCAGGCTCCCATACAAACCTGCGGCATCGACGAACGCTCTCCATACGAGCACGTTATCGTAGGTGGAAAACTGTTGCTTGCGATACTGGTCCTGCGCGTCCTGCAGCGTGCTGTAAAGCCCGGCGGTCTGGCCGAAGTGCTCTTGCAGGCGATCGATCAGGCTCGTCAGCGCATCCCGGTGAGCTTCCAAGAACTTGCCGTCGCCGGTCTTCGCGATGTACGCATTTAGTGCAATAATAGGCGCCGCACCCTCGTCCAGTTCGTATCCGTCTTCGAGCACAATTCCATCGATGAATCGGCTATGCGTCCCCGTATTGCGTAATTGAACTGTGAGTGCGTAGTTGAGCGCCTCTCGAGCAAAGGGAACATCGATATCGAGAAGTCCGGGAAAGCTCCAAAGCATTGCATCCCGGTCCCAATAGGCAGCAGACACATAGTAGCGCGGACTGCGGGATGTGATCCCGGTAAGCTGTTCCGTGTCCAGCGTTCTTCCCCATGCATAGAATTCTGTAAAAAGATAATTGCGATTCATGCGAAGATCCAGGTCCGCCCGCCCCGTCGAGCGCGTGCGTTTCCTGCACCATGCCGCAGTCTGATCGATCAACGCATCCGTTCCGCCACGGTCAATGCTTTGATCGAGAACCTGAGCCGATTGGCCGGCACTATACTCCTCAAGTCCAACGCTGATCACGTAATGGACTTCTTCACTCTGCCCAGGGCCCAGCAATACCTCGCGCGTAGCCTCCACTTCGGGGGATACGCTAACGGGTTCGCTCGACAACTTCGCTGTCGACCCTGGATAGAGAAGTGCCCAGGCAAAGTGTGTATCATGCGTGATGAACGAAAACACGTTTCCTTCATCGAACCATGGAACTTGTCCCACGGTGCGAGTGCCCTGCAATGGCACCGGAGTGTAAGTCACTCGATCCAGCCCGCCCCAGGAAGCATTCAGATGAAACCCAACATGTGCAGCTTCCGCTCGCTTGTTCGTCAGAGTAATTCTGAGAAATGCCGCTCTGGCTCCAGGCGGGGCACAGTAGGTTAGCGACCCTTCTATGCCATTCAAGGCAAAATGCGCGGTTGGAATCCAATACTCGATGAGATTCCAGGAGAGCTTGAGCGGTCCGAGCGGATTCCCATCCACCGTCAATGACGGCTTCAGAGCGGGCGATCCTCTATCTCCAGTAACCTGTAACAGGCCTCGGTCCCGCATTGAAAGCGCGTTAAAGCTTAACAGTGAGCCATCGACAGGGTTGATCTCTGGCAATGCGATCCATTCGTTTCCCGTTGGGATCACATCCAAGTCGCCATAAGAGACCGGCGTCTGGAGCCATTTCTGCTGTCCGAGGGATTGGCATGGCACTCCTATTAAAAGAGCACCCAACAGTAAGGTGTTTACAATTGCGAGATTCCTGGCTGTGTGCATTGCCGGATTCCTCATTCCCTTTCTTGCTTGTCCCGCTTGAATGCGCACCTTGGCCGGAATTGAGATCGATGTTCTCGCATCTGAAGGGAACCTCCCGCCTCCATGCACGTGCATCGGGGCACCATTGAGCAAAGTTTAGGAAATCCAGTCACCTAGCCTAATCCGATGGGCTATCTCAGGATCGCTTCTCGTTGCCCATATCTTCTATGACGATTTTGACCGCTCTCTGAACAAAGTCGCATCTGTCCGCCAATAAGATTCTGGGAAGGCGGGCCAAGGCCATTTGCTTCCCTGGAGCCTCGATTAAACCGAAACGTCCTACTAAGCCCGAGGTTCATGAATCTTGAGAATTTGATTTGCGGCGGTTGCTCCAAGGCTCTGACGAACCCCGCTTGGCCAGATAATCTCAATCTTCTGGATCTGGCTATCCGATCCAAGTCCAAAGTGAATACGCTTGTCGCTGCATGATCCATACCCGACACTCGTGGTGGCATGGTTGTGTTGAACGCCGCTTGCACTGGTCACGGTCACACGCGCACCGAGCCCGTCCCGATTGCTTCGGGTTCCTTCAAGCTCGAGCAAAACCCAGTTGTGACTGATCGGACTTCGATTCATGAGCAATTCAGGAATGTCATTCAGGCAGTTGACCACGATGTCGATGCGGCCATCGTTGTCGATGTCTCCAAACGCAGCGCCCCGATGCGCTGCCTTTAAATGAAACCCATCGCCGGCCTCGGAAGCGACATCGCTGAAGGTCATGTTGCGGTTGTTCCGCAAGAGGCAATTCTGCAACTTGTACGGCAAGTGATCGAGAAAATCGGAGTTGTCGAGAATTGCGCCATTCGCCGTGAAGATATCTTTCCAACCGTCGTTGTCGAAATCGTAGATGCCAGTTCCCCATCCTGTCAGTTTCAAGGATGCTGCGGAAATTCGCGAGGCAAGCGATCTATCGTCGAATAGCCCTTTGCCGAGATTCTTGAAGAGCAGGTAGCTGTCGCCGTACATGTCCGTCTCGAAGATATCCGGCAAGCCGTCGTTATCAATATCCCGGAAATCGATACCCATACCGGCAACGCTTTTGCCATCCTGGTTGTATGAGACACCACCGAAAATGCCAACTTCGGTAAAGGTCCCGTCTCCGTTGTTATGGAATAGAAAATTCCTCAGAGTGTCGTTGGAGACAAAAATGTCGACGAATCCGTCTCCGTCATAATCCGCAAAGGCAACGCCCATCCCCTTGCCGATGTGCTTCAGGAGTCCTGAGGATTCTGTGACATCCGTAAAAGTGCCATCGCCATTGTTGTGAAACAGCAGGCTCGGCACCCCCTCATAACTGTTCGGTGAGCAATATGCACTCACACCCCGGTTCATGCAGATGACGTCTGACTCCGGAGACCACTTCAAGTAATTGATCACGATCAGGTCAAGGAAGCCATCGTTATCGTAGTCAAACCAACCGCCCGCAACCGAAAACGCCTTGGAAAGTTGCAGATGGGTTTGCAGCAGCCCGGCCTTCTGCGTCACATCCGTGAACGTCCCGTTTCCATTGTTGTGGAATAACTGGATCCCGTTGGCGCCGGCAACAAAAATATCCTGATGGCCGTCATTGTCGTAGTCGGCTGCTGCCACCCCGATTGAGTAATATGCGCCCTGCAATCCCGCCTGTGCGGTTACATCGGTAAAAGTTCCGTTGCCGTTATTCCTGAAAAGCCGGTTGTGGAATTTCGGGTCGTTCTTGTCCATCGTAGGCAGTTGCGCACCGTTGGTGAAGAAGATGTCGAGCAGGCCGTCATTGTTGTAGTCGAACAGTCCCACACCTCCGGCCATTGTCTCCACCTGGTATCTTCTTGCGGACCACGAATTATCGTGCTTGAACGATATACCGCTGGAGGCGATTCGGTTTTCGAAGTTGAAACCGCTTGCCGCCCCTTGTCCAGGCAGTGCTGACAGTAAGTGTGTTGCCGGCATTTGGCTGATGCCCGCGGCCGCGGCCAGTTTTGCAAATCCTCTTCGAGTAATGCGCGGCACACTCACTGCGTGACCTTTCCAGCGTTGCTCGGGACTTTTGCCTTCTCGCTCGCAGCAGACGGCTTTGTGCCCACCTCTTCGATGTGCAATATGGTGTCAACGGCCGGGTGCTCGACTCGCTGAACTATTCCGCTGGGCCAGGTAATTTCTATATCTCGAATCTCGTTCTCCAGCCCCAACCCGAGATGAACCCGCTTATCGCTCGACGACATGAAGCCAACGCTTGTAGTGACATGCTCGTATAGCGCCCTTCCGGACTTGGTTGTCACTTTTACCTTTGATCCGATTGCATCCCGGTTGCTGATGTGCCCGCGCAAGTCAAGCGTAGTCCAGTGGTTTCCATTGGGCGCCTTGTTCATGAGGATCCTTGGCCTTTCTCCCAACGAAGTAACAACGATGTCGATCCAGCCATTGTTGTTCAGGTCGACAAACGCAGATCCCCTTTGGTAACCAAGCGTTTCAAAATCCGGTCCCATATCCCCGGAGACATCGGTAAATCTATTGCCTCCAATATTCTCGAACATCGAGTCGTGCTGCTTTGAGTTGGATGTGAGGTCATCTACGTCCCCGTTGGCGGAGTAGATATCTTTCCAGCCGTCATTGTTGTAGTCGATGAAGCCAATACCCCAACCCGAATAAGGCCTGCTTAATCGCGCAATCCCTGTGTCGACTGAAACGTCGTCAAAATATTGCCCTTCCCGATTCTTGAGAAGAGTGAATAACTGCCCAGACAGATCGTTATAAACAATGTCGACCCATCCATCATTGTCGAAATCCTTGGCGTCGGCACCCATGCTGGAGACTGTCGCGCCGCCCTCGCCGTACGCCGCCCCGTAGACCAGGCCTTCCTCTTTGAAGGTTCCGTTCCCTTGATTGATGAACAGAGAGTTAGGCTCGGTGTCGTTGGCGATGAAGATATCCATCCAGCCATCTCCGTTGAAGTCTGCTACAGCGATCCCCATCCCCTTTCCGAGAGCTTTGCTCAACCCGGATGACTCGGTTACATCCTGAAAGTGGCCATGCCCCAGGTTCCGATAGAGCCGCGGGGAAACGCTTCGATAAACTTTCGGACTACAGTAGGACTCCCTGTGTTCCGTCTGATTGCTGTCGCGCCCAGGAGCCGTTGTGTCTCCCAGTCCGCAGCGTTTGTCTGTCTCTGGTGTCCAGGTTGTGTAGTTGGAAACGATCAGATCCAACAGGCCATCGTTGTCGAAATCGAACCACGCGGCACCTACACTCAATACATTGTCAGGCTTTTGATCCAGGCCGGAACCCGTCGTAACATCAGTGAAGGTCCCATTGCCATTGTTGTGGTAAAGGGTGTTTCTTCCCGCGTTGGCAATAAAGATATCTGCGCTTCCGTCGTTATCGTAGTCGCCGACGGCTACGCCGAAACTGTAGCCGAGCATCTGACCGTTCAATCCCGCTTTGGCAGTTACATCCTCGAATGTGCCATCTCCGCGATTCCGCAACAGCGCGTTGTAGTATGCCGAGCTTGTCTTGCGAAGTTCAGGAAGCTTGGCACCGTTGGTAAAAAACAGGTCCATCTTTCCGTCGTTGTCGTAGTCCAGTACTGCAACGCCGCCGCACATCGGCTGCGGAAAATATTTTCGCCCGGTAAAGTCGTTGTTGGTTCTGTAAGAGATGTTGCTCTTCGCTGCGACGTCGCTAAACCATGAACTCTTGACATCTGCCTTCGCTGTGGTCTGACCTGTGGCTGGGATCGTGCCAAGTGCCAGGCACACCAAACCCAAAAGCGCGGCTATTCCGCTAACAGGAACCCAGGGAAGGTTCACTGAATATCCAAATCCTGCCTCGCATGGAGCTGAGATTTTCTTGGATGTGAGCAAATAGCCAACCTGCAGTAATGGGTTCTTGAAACAGCCGTCAATTGTGTTGTGCTGAAGCCAGGATCTCCTGCTTGATCTGGAGGGCCTGCGCATCATCAGGGCTCAATTCGAGTGCGCGGTTCACGACAGTAAGAGCGCCTGCATAGGTAGCGGTCTGCTTCAACGCAATTGCGAGCAAAACAAGCACCTGCACATCCTTTTCATTTTCCGCTGGACGCAGCACCGCAATCGCCGCCTTGGGCTTGGACTCCTGCAGATATTCACTGGCAAGGTTCTTTCGCGCTTCGGTCAGAGAAGGATCGATCTGAATCGCTTCTTCCAGTTCCGGGATAGCGTCGCCCTTGCGTCCCTCTTCAAGCAGCAAAACTCCGAGCGAAGCATGCCCATCTGCCGATGCCGGCTGAAAAGAGAGATATTTCCGAAACGCCGCCTCGGCTTCAGCAAGTCGTCCCGTCTGGCCGTAGCACATTCCCAGATCGAAGTACGCTTCATAGAAGGTTGGCAGCGCCTTCACAATTGCTTCGTAGCGCACTGAGGCTTCCTTGTAATCCCCTTTCATGAGGAGTGGTTCCACTTCTCCAAGGTTATCTCTCAGCGAGCGCCCCATCGCAAAGTGCGTCTCCTCAGCGGCAGCAATCTTCTGCACTACACCGGCGTATTGCTCGGCCTTTTCCTGCATTCGTTGCTGGCGATAGATCTTGACCAACAGGAGCGCAGCGCGCTTGTCATTGGGCGACCGGTCCAGTGAAGCTAGCGCATCGGCTTCAGCCTGCGGCAACCGTTGCAGTGCGGTGTAGGCTTCGGCCCGCCAGATCAGCGCTTCCGTAGAACTGCTATCGACGTCAAGCACCTTGCCGAAGGCAGCGATCGCCTGCTCTTTCTTGCCTTCATCCAGCAGGTAGCGCCCATATAGGGTCTGCACCCCAATTACTTCTCGTTGCTCACGCGCCAGGCGCACCGCCTGCTTGAATCCCTCGTCAGCTTCTTTCTGCGCGTTGACCCGCGAACGAACATAGGCGAGCGATGCAATCGCGATTGGATCTTCCGGCCGTAATCTGACTGCCACCAGATAGTTCTTTTCCGCATCAGCGTCTTTGTCCTGATCGAGGTAAAGGTCGCCGAGCGATTTCCATGCAAAGAAGTCCTTCGCATCCAACTTTACGCATTTCTCCAGATCGGCCTCGGCCCCGGAAGCATCATGCAATGGCCCGGATGCGAGCACCGCGTGCAATTCAAGCGCGCGCGGAGAATCAGGATGGCTTTGCAGGAATTTCTGCAGTTCCAAGGCAGCGTCAAACGGCTGCCCGATCTCGATGAGGGATTGTGCATGCAATACGATTGCATCCTGGGAATCCGGGTGCTCGTTGCGATAGATTCTGTATTCCTTCTCCGATTCGAGCCAGCGATGTTTCGTCTTCAACGCCTCGGCTAAGGTCTTGTGGTCGAGCGTCTCCTTCCTCCCCTGATCGGCGGATTGCATACCGAACCCGAAGGCTGGAGTTGTGGAGACTAAGAAAAAGACTGCCGATAATGCCGCCAAAAGACGTCTCATCGGGGAGCGGAGAATCCAATTCATCACAGCGATATCATAGCTGAATCAAAGAAAGAAGGGATGGGCGCAAACCCCATCCCTTCGCTGTTGGTTGAAGGCGCTAGAAAACGATTCTAGCTCCGAGTGCGATATTGCGCGGACCCTCGAAAGTGGAGAACTTGTTAATCGTTCCAAACTGAGTTGGACCGTCGCCGAGATTGGTGTCGTAGCTGCCCAGGCCGGGATGGTTCAGCCAGTCCGTTGCGTCCATGCGAATCTGCAGGTAGCGCGCTCCATCCGCGCTGAAGAGCGGAAGATTCTTGCTCAGCCCCAGGTCGGAATACCAGTTGTCGGGGTTGCGGAGTTTGGTGTAGATCACAGGCAGAATGCGGGTGTCGGATGTCGAGGTGAAGGATTTCGCGTCGACAAACTGGGTAAAGTCGAAGGCCGGAGTGGCCACAGAAGAAGACTGCAATTCTCCGTTGTAAACCGAGTCCTTCGGCTTTCTCCAATGCGAATTCCTCAGGGTGCTTTCCGTGGCTCCCGGCGCATAACTGCCGAAGACGTTGTGGAAGTGGAGGGCGCTGCTGTCCGTGCTTGCCTGGCTAGCCGAAGTGAACTGGATCGGCCCTCCAGGCACGGTAACAAAAGTTCCGGTTACATTCCATCCGCCGGCCACGTAATCGACAATGCTGCTGCCCAAGGTGGAATGCTGATTCATCCACTTCCGTCCGCGTCCAAGCGGGATCTGATAAAGGCCAATGACAGAAAGGCGTCTCGGCTCATCCAGCGCACTCAGGCCGTATATATCGCGAATCGACTGGTAGTCCGCCGGAGTTTTGGCGCCCTGCCCGCCCACGCCGGGGTTGCCCTGGCCGACCTCCGGACCGCCTACATTATCCATGCTTCTGGAGATCGTGTAGTTCGCCAGGATTTGCAGCCCGTCCTTAAGACGATGCTCGAGGCGCAGGTCGAGAGCGTTAAAGAGGGACCTGCCAATGTTGGAATTGGTAATCTCAAGCTCGCCAAAATAAGGAGTGCCGTACTCGAGGTAACCGATCGCAGTGGTCGGACCGGCGTAACCGCCAGGAAGAGTGGGACCGCTAGCACTTGGAACAGTTGGAGCCAAAGGCGACGGTACGGTCGTGTTGGCGTAGATGGTTTGATTGGCGCCGCCTGGACCGCCCGTATAGAGTTGAGCCGGGAAGTGGCCGGGGTTGTCCTTGGACAGCAGGGTGTTACTGTGATTGCCGTGGTAAACCACTTCAAAGAGGAATCCGTGCTTGGCTTCGTACTGCAAGCCCAGGTTCCAGTCGTATTCGAATGGCATGTGGGACTTAGTGTTGACGGCGCCGACCCACCCATAGTTGGCGGATTGGGCGTTCAGCAGCAGGTTGACTGTTGACGCGTTTGTGTGTTGGGTCGCCGGCAAGTTCTGACCCGCGGGGGTAGGCGACTCGATGCAGCCGCAATTGGGATCGCCGTTTACAGGGTGAAGATTCGCGGGAAGAGCCTGCCCAGTCTCATAGGTCTGGAAGAGATCGATACCGGTCGTCTGCACGTTGTGCTCTGTGTTGCCATCCTGACCGGTATAAGCCACACCCGAGGTGGAGCTGTAGCCGTTCAGAGAACCGCCGGTAGGCAGGTAGAACACGCCCCCCGCGCCGCGAATGGTCATATTGTTCCGGACCCGCCAAGCGGCGCCGAGACGGGGAGAGAAGTTGTAGGGATGCCAGTCGTTTGCGTTCATTGATGGATGCTGCGGAGTTCCAACGAATTCCAGCGCGCCGTTGGGGAATTTCCCTTCCGTCGCCCATTGCGGCTCCACCAAATTGCCCTGAAGGTTAGAAGGCACATTCGCCACGACGTCGTTGGCCCACGACCATCCACTTGCCAGTGTGAAGGGCGAGGGAGCATTGGGGTCCCACACAGTGAGGATGCCATTCTTGTTAGTGGATACGGGAGATTCCGTCTCCCAACGGAGTCCCAGGTTCAGGGTCAGATTCGGACTGGCCTTGAAGTCGTCCTGGGCATAGGCGGCATAGTAGTTCTGCCGGATCGTGTTGGTAAATCCGCTATTGTTTTGACCCCACGCGTACAGGCCCATCAGGAAATCGCCTACGCCATTGGCATGTCCCTGAGGACTCCAGTCGGTCTGACTGTTTTGATCTGAGTACTGATTCGCCGACTGGGAAACGAAACGGTACCCTTGGCCAGCCTGGCTGGGGGTCTGCTCCGCGGAATTTTGAAAGTTGTCGTAGTACCTGCGGCCTTCGTAACCGAACTGCAGCGTATGGCGACCGAGAATCTTGGTGAGCGAGACCGAATAAACGTAGTTGGTGGACTCAAGCGCGGTGGTTCCAGCAGATGGGAAAGTGCCGTTGCCGCCCCAAACTTGATTCGCACTGGTGTTATTCACCTCGGTCCATGGGCCTGCGATGGGAGGCAGAACCATCCCGCCTTGTGTTACCAGCGCCAACGTTGGAGCATCGAAGCCAAAGTTGCTGATATTGACATTGGAAGGGTAAAACGATCCGGCCGCGTTAGGCGCATAGTTGCCGCCGACGCGCGCGTTGAGCAGCAAGGTCGGCGTGAAGGTGTAGTCGTAGCCAAGTGTGAGGCCGAAGCCATTCGGGTTTTTGTTGATATAGCTGGGGTTGTTCGGTCCAAAGGTAGAGGTCTGGGTCTTGACCGCGTTGTTATGAACAAAACGCGCGAACATGCGGTTCCGGTCATTGAAATTCTCATCGATGCGGATGTTATAGGTATCCGTGGACCTGATGTCATTCTGCGCTTCCGAGAAATTATTGCCTGTTCTGGTGTTCGGAACCGGGTTCAATCCCGGCGTGGGCAGCGGCATAAGATACTTCAGATACTGCTGGATGATGGGGCTCAGGTAGCCGGGTGGAATGAGCGTTCCGTTATTAGGCAGCAGTGTCAGGTGCTGATATGCCATATCGACAGTGCACGCGCTGCCCGTGTGTCCCGAGCCATCCGAGCACACCTGATTGGGGTAGGTGCTGGTTTGGTAGGGGTCGTACATGTGCGGTTGAGGATAGTTGTTGCAGGGTGCTCCTGTGGAAGTTGGACCAAAGTTGTCGCAGCCGGGCAGGTTGCTGGCCACTCCCATATCGGAGACATCGCCGGTACGTTCCTGCGGCGTCAGCACGCTGCTCAAGGTGAGGTTGCCGGCGCCGCCCTTGCTAAAGCGCGAACCCTCATAGTTGAAAAACCAGAATGTCTTCTCCCGGCCGTTGTAAACACGCGGCAGAACCACCGGACCGCCTATATTGAAGCCAAAATCGTTCTGATGGAAGCCGGCCCTGGGAGTCGGCAGCCCGTTGACAATGGTGCTGTTGTTGTCCCAGGTATTCGCGTTCAAGATTTTGGACTGTGAGAAGTCGAAGAATGACCCATGAAGAGCCTTCGTGCCCGACTGCGTCGCTATGTCAATCGCGCCGCCGGAGAGGTGTCCATACTCCGCGCTCATGCCGCCGGTCACCACTTTGAACTCTGAAGTGTCTTCGATGGTCGGAACCGTTGGTGAGAGCTGACGATCCATGTTCTGCGTGATGGGGATGCCATCCACCAGGTACTCAGTATTTGAGGTGCGGCCGCCGTTGACACGCAGGTTGCTAAAGCTGTATTGACCGTGGTTGATGCCGGCATTGGCGCCCGCTACTCCATTGGAATTAAAGGAGCCTTGGATGTCGCCTGAATATTGCAGCGCCTGCAGCACGTTGCGCACTTCGCCGAGGCCGTTGAGATTGGGGAAGTTCTCGACTACCGAATTGTCAATCACCTCGCCGGTCTCGGCGTCCTCATTTCGTAGAAGAGGAGCCGCGGCAGTTACGGTCACTGTTTCCGAACTGGCGCCCACTTGAAGCTTCAGGTCGATGCCCAGGTTGGCGTCCACATCGAGGGTCAGCCCGTCGCGAACGGTAGTCTTGAATCTTGGCGCAATCGCCTCGACACGGTACTGCCCAGGGTTCAATTGCTGGACCAGGTAGATCCCGCTCCCATTGGTTGAGGTGTCAATGCTGATTCCTGTCGCGATATTGGTAACCGTCACCTTGGCGCCGGGTATGGCCGCACCAGTGCTATCGCTAACATGGCCTGTAATCGAACCCAGGCCGCTCTGCGCCATGGCAATCGCAGGAAATATCAAGATCCCAATCATTAAGAAAATCGTGAATTTCGCTCGCATGCGTCTCCTTCGTGGTCTCCAAGTTCAACTGTGTGGCCGATCTCTGCAGTGACGCTAGACACTCGCCCAGGTCGCAGACAGGACTGGTCTGTCCATCGCATGCAATCCTATCCAGCGACAACATCATGGTCTGTCAGTAACCCGCCAATCTTTATGAGGAAGCTATCACTCAGACAACGCCGCGAAGGCCGCCGATTCCAGACGAAAACCACGCTCTCGCTGGCAACGGGTCTTCCGGGAGTTGTTACCGGACCGTACGCCACCGTCAGTCAAGCGCGGAGAAAAAATCACATTCTCAGGGGCATTCCGGGCAAACCAACAGCCTCTAATGACCTGCCATGGGGCAAGAAGTTGGACGGGGAAGATGTTGACCGCTCAATTGTGGCCCTCCACATCCATATAAGAGATCAGCCCCACTGCACATCCTTATGTCGGGAATACGCACCGTGCAAAAAGTGGATGGTGAGAGTTTTCAGGCAGAACCAGGGTGAAGGGCGCACCGTCACCGATGTAATGAAGTAGCGGGAAAGTGAACTGAAATATGGTTAGCGCACAAGGATGACCGCTTAAATAGCAGTTGAATAACTTTTCGATAATTTGAATCTATTTCTGCTGCCCATACAAGCAGGTGAACCGGGTTTAATCAAAGACGGCGCCAGAACGCTGAGCACATTCCGGCGCCGCAGTTGACATCCACCTTACATTGGGTTCAACGGAACGACGATCCGATCGATGCACGGATCACCAGTGGGTGCGGTGGAGGGCACAGACAGCACGACTGTGTTTGCGCCTGCGTTCAGGGGAACGTTGACCGTGACGTAGCCCGGGACGTTCCAATTTCCGTTGGTAAACGGCAGCGGCGGTGAGACGATCTCCGCGCCGCCATTGGCGTTGATGTCGATGGTCGGCTCCGTAGGCAATCCCCAGTCGCTGGGCCGGTTTCCGTTGACTTCATAGATGCGGATGGCGTAGGTGCCTCCCGTCGCAACGTTGACATTGTTGAACGTCATCGAGGTGCCCTGCACGACAGCAGCCACCATTGCCCCGCCCGAGCAACCCGAGCAGCCCTGGACAAAGATCTGCGGGCCCGCCAGGATGGAGTTCTCCGCCTCAAAGGTGGTTCCATAAGGTGTCGGGGTGACTGCAACCGGAGCTGTCTGGCTCGATCCGGTCTCAGTGAGCGCGGACAGCACATAATAATAGGTTGTCCCGTTGGTCAGGCTCGTATCGGTTGTCGAGGAAATCCCATACACGCCGGAAGCGGATTGCAAAGGAACAAAGGGTCCGCCCGGAGCGGTTCCACGGGAAAGAGTATAGGTGAGAACGCTGGGGTCGAGCGTCCAGGTGAAATCGGCTTCCTCATCGTTGGGGGTGCCAACGAAGGCAGCCGGAGGAGGCGGTGCTGGAATCGCCGAAAGCTCTGAAGGTGGCTTCCACTTGTACATCAGTTGTTTGCCGAACTCATCGTCTTCCCTGAGCACGATGTATTCCCCTGAGTCGAGCTTAATTGCGTGCTCGTTCTGCCACATATCGGTATTGCCCACATTCAGCAAACCGCCCACTTCATCGCTCGGAGTGAACCGGCCCACATACGAGCCGTCCCTGGTGCTGTAGATGTAGGTGTAGTGCGGCGTGTTGAAATCGACGAAGATGAACTGACCTGCCTCGTCGAACGAGGTGCTGTTCCAGGTATTGTTCGGGTCGGGATCGAAGGGGATATTAGTGACCCATGTGGCCTTGCGGTTGCCCTTATCCCATTTGTCGTATCGCGCGATTTGATTGAAGGACGATTCTCCAAAAACGCCATTGGCGGAGACATAGAGCGTACCGCCTTTGCTCTCATCGGGCTTGAAAACGGCGCCTGAAACACTCGACAGTTCGGGAAAATCGCTCGGTACGTTGTAGATCGCCATGTGATTGAAGTCGTAGATCGGCGCGCCGTAGGTATCGAACCCCTGGAAGAGATACCGGCGAAGGTGAATCGACGGCTCATAGGGGGGAGTGTTCGTCCCGTAGTTCACCGACCAGATGTCCCCGTTGCTGTCCATATAGAAGGAGCCGCCGTCGCGGTGCTCATCGGGGATTGGCTGTCCCTGGTAGGTTCCCTCGGTGGTGGGCTCGAAAAATTCGTCCAGCGTCATGAGGCCGTCGCCGTTCAAATCCCGCCAGATGAACTCGCCGTTCGTCGGCTGAACGACGAAGTCCGAGCCCCCGGATGCCGAGCCGTAATCGAAGGCTACGCAGGGAATCGCAATCTCCTTGCCCGGCCCCTGATGATTGCTATCTTCATAGCGGTAGATCTCCATGCTGACGCCATGCTGCGTGGCGCCGATGAGAAACTTCCTGCCCTGAATATACTGAATCTGCGCGGTGGACAGGATGCTGGTGATACGCAGATCGTCAGGATAGAGGAAGCGGTTCATGGTATCCGCAACATAGGTGGCTTCCTTGCCGGCCGGCTTGTCGTAGTCGACTTTGAAGCGATGGTACGGATCGTAGATTTCATCATGCGACTTAGGATCAACGGACAACAAAGACGCGAATTCGAGGCCGTCCAATGACCAGTTCTGCTGCCCGAAGATGTTATAGCTCTGCAATTGCAAGCCGTGTCCATTGCCGTGTTGGACACCCCAACCGTTCTGGCTGACGTATAGGTTTTCATCAGCGTCCGTGGCAATACCGGTGATGCCTCTGAACCTCCAGGGGCCGATCTTTCCCTGGTCATCGCGGTCTCCGGCATAGACTCCGCCCTTGGCTCCGAGCGTCGTCACCAGGGTTGGGTTGTAAGCGAGGTTTCCGTAGACCTTGATGTTTTGGTCCGGCCCCTCATCTCCCACAAAAAGGAAGCCGAGATTGTCGATCCAAAGAGCGGAAACTTCAGCGCCGTCCGGCAGAGTAATGGAATCGATCGGTTTGCCTGTGCTGTCGAAGTGATCGACATTGGCAAGGCCGTAATCTGCGTTAAAGCTGTCCACATTGCCGTATGCATTGGTGGGATACGGGGTCTGATCCTGATGGCTGATCCAGAGACCGCCCTGGCTGTCGACGGCGATCCGGACCGGATTCTGTATGGAAATGCTGTCGATCAGCGCCAGCGTTTTCCGATCGAACACATCGACAACATTGAAGTCGTTTTCCGTTATATAGATCTTCCCTTTGCTGATTGCGATGCCATCGACCGCATAGCTATTCCCCAGAGTGTTACTGCCAGTCAGGCTGACGGAAGCAGGGGTAAGATCGGCAACATTCAAAATCGAGAGGCCCTGTCCCCCGTTGGTTCCACCCACAGTATTGCTCTTGTAGATGTACTTCGAATCGGCCGCGATCGCATCGCCTCCACCTTCATTCCAGTTTTGGCTGTTGTTCGTATCATCGAGAGGACTGATCAACTTGCCGTCTTTGAAGATGCTGACGACTCTGCCTCCTTCATCCCAACTGGTATTCGTAAAGACTTTGCCATCGGGCGTGGCATAGATGGAATCGGCATCGAGGGGTACGGCTTGCCGGGCATGAGGGGTAGTTCCATTTCCTGGCAGGCTGTTTCCAATCCAGCTCGACGTGTAGTCGAGCGTATTTGGATCCGGATCGGTTGTTGCGGGATGCGATACTTCGGGGTGCGGAGGAGCAGTTTTCTTTCGCTGAGCGATGGATTGTGTCGGCATGGCGATGGCAAATATGAGCGCCCCCGCCCCGATGAGTTGCGGGATATTTTTGATGTTCAACGTATACCTCCGAAGAGCGGGTGAGCGATGAAATGCTCATGACCGACTCAACCTTAAGGTGGAGGCAAGAGAATAGTCTGTAATGATTCCGCGGAAATATCTGACGAAATGCCACCGTCAAAGGCCGTCTCAGACCACTTTTATGACGGCTGGCTCGATAGCTCTCTTATAGGTGGCGGTCGTTTTCTTACAGAAGGCAATCTGTTTGATAAAGCTCTGAAAAGTGAAGTCAAAGCCCAATGACCACGCTATGCGACTCAACGCACGCTTGCTTGCATCACTTTCCCAGGCGGCTCGAACCATTTCCGGGCATCATCGAGCACGAGCACCCAATCATTGCCGCGGCCATACGAGCCGGGCGGATTGAATGTCCTGGTCTTCTCCTTCTTGAAGATTCCGATCGATGTGGCCTCTCCGTTGCGCGGGTTGTACCACCACGCATGTAGCTTATTACCCTGCACCGTTTCTGTATTGATAACTGCCGCCTTCCCTTGCGGAAAGTACACGAATGCATACCCGTCGCCTCGAGTTCCCTGCAAATGGTCCGCTCCCTCTGGCAAGTCTTCCACAATCAATCGTTGATCAGGCACTCGGGAGAAATACGGACGGGACTCCATCAGCCGCCGCAGATACTGCATTTGACCCGCACCAGGAAGATTCAGCGACTCGTTCCACCTTCCGCGCGCCAGACTCAATGGCTTGCGCTCGGGTGTCTTCATCTGCCAGATATCGTTGCACCCATACGTATCCCCTGCTGCTCCCGCAAAGACAGCCCAATACGACGCCTGGCGCGCATCGTAGTCGTCAAACCATCCGAATTGCTCCGGCTTCCAATTTACAGGATGGTTTTCATAGCGATGCTCGCCGTCGATGGTCGGCTTAACTGGCGTGAGTTGATAGTCCTTATCGATCATCCTGAAGTTCGCGCCGTCCCTTCGACCGTGACCACTCTGCATAAGATTGAAATCCAGCCACGACGAATCCTGAAACCACTGCGATGAAGACCGCTCGCCGGACGGATGGTAGGTGATCAAATGGCGACCTCCATCTCCTTCTCTCAGTCCTTCGGCCATCGCGCTCCACACGTCCACCACGCCGGTAGCGTCTCGATCCCCTCCAAGTATCCAGATGATATTGGGCCTGTCGCGGTATCGGCGCCCTAGAAACAACCCATACTGTTTTGCGTTGGTCGCGTTAAAGATCACCGGCCCCACGCCCCAAGCCTTTGTCACTTTGTCGCCCCATGTCGGCAGCATTCCCATAAACAGGCCACGTTCCCGTGCCATATCCACCACTGCGTCGACATGCTTGAAGTAGGCTTCATTCGGCTTGGTGGGATCGTCATCGATCAGGGGCAGGTCTCCGTCTGCATTCGGTGTGTGCAGTCCATCGAACTCTGCCAGAACAACCGCCTGGATAACATTGAATCCCTTGCCGGCGCGGTCATCCAGGTATCGCTTCGATTCCTCAAGCGTCAAGCGATGAAAAAGTTCCCATGCCGTGTCGCCAAGGTAGAAGAAAGGCGTGCCATCTGCGTGCATCAGGAATCGGTGGTTTGGTGATACTTTCAAATCCCCATGATCAAACTCGGTTGCCGACATAACACCCGTCAAGGCTGCTAGCCAGAGCCCGCAGATAACTGTTACAGAAGTCAAAAGATGCTTCATCCGATCCTCGATTTTCCATCGTCAACGAGACGGCTGCCTGGGATCGGGAACTACCCGTAGCACAACGACACTATGAGCTGGCACATTGGACGAATATCCCCCAGGAAGAACTCCAAGATCCAGGTGTGCCCAAAGGTCGCGCACCTCCGCGTCCCCATAAATTCCCAAATCTTCCCAGCGTATCGTCACCTTCGCCTGTGCCGCCGTTCGGTTGAAAACTACAACAGCCTGCGGCGAATCCTTTCCTGCAAGCGGTCGGGCCCAAATCTGGAACCCCGTCTCCTCTTGCAGCACAAGCGTGCCAGGCTCTCCGAGCGGATCTTGATCGACAGCGATCAGCTCACGATTGGTAAGAATACTCTGAGTCTTAGCGGACATCGACACAAGATCGTTTCCCGCCCAAAGAGGAGCCGCGGAGATGGCCCAGAGGCTAAACACAGATTGCCCCTCAACATCACTGATCCCCGGCACGCCAACTTCCAACATGTCAGGATCGCTCCAATGGTTGCGCCCGCCACTGGAAGCATGAAGCGCATTCTGATCGAAGTTCCGCAAGATCCGGTTCCACTCGGCACGCCCGGGCTCACCAACATCCTGAGTACTCCTCCACACATTCCCCACCTTTGGCGCCCACATCCAAGCTCGTTCGTGTCCCCAGTTGCAGATGTAAAACAGCATGGGCCGGCCTGTGCGCGCAATCGCATCTCGCATCCGGTCGTAAAGCTGCTCCGCTGTAAAACCATCTGGCTTGAAACAGAAGTCTTCCTCGATCAGATCAATGCCCCAGGCCGCAAAGGTCCGCGCATCCAGTTCTTCATGCTGAAAGCTTCCTTCATATTTCGCGCAGGTTTTCGTGCCAACATCGGTGTAGATGCCTGCCTTCAGACCCTTGCTGTGGATATATGCCACGAGCGCGGGAATTCCATGAGGGAACTTTGCCGGATCGGGATGCAGCGTTCCGTCCTTATCGCGATGGCCGAACGGAACGATGCATTCCTGAATGATGACATATTGATATCCAGCATCCCGCATCCCCGAGGAAACCATTTTGTCTGCAATTGCTCGAATCTTGCCATCATCGTAATCGCAACCCAGACTATTCCAATTCGCCCATCCCATCGGAGGCGTGGGCGCAAGCATTGCGGTGCCACTGTCCACCTGTGCTCTCGCGACACTTGGCAAAACGACCAATACAGTGATCAGCAACCCCGCTGTCTGCCACGCCCTCTGTTGGAAGCACTGTCTTACCCTTCTCGGCATCACCCGTCCAGTCACCTGCCGCATCCGTCCTCCCCTGGATCCCTTGTTAAACCTGAAGTCCCGTGAAACACAATCGAAGAAACGCTGTGTGTCAATGCGCGACTTCAGTCCTGCCGAAAAAGGGCGGAACGACAAGGCGTCTTCACTCCTGAGCAACTCCTGAGGATTCGCTATCTATATTCCTGTTCGATTTCGGCAATCGGAGAATCGTTGATTCTCATTCACCGTTAGATTGTGAATCTATAACGATCTATCCACGTTTTCTAGCATGGCTATCTCCGCTTGATTCCCGCCAACACAGGCATATACTGAATTGCGCTTCGACAATAGGACCTTCCTTACGTGTAGTACCCTGGTGGCTTTGCCACGCTATCCCCTTCTCTAGACAAATTGAATTAGAAGCGCAAGTCGAGGTGAAATCAATTGTTCAGGGGAATTATTCTGGCCGTCGTTGTTGTCGTCGTTTCTTCTGTCTCTGTCAGCGCCCAAGTTGCGCCTGCGGCCGGAAGAGGAAGTTCCACGCTCTCCGCGGGTGGAACGATTGTGGCCTTTCTTCCATACTCTGATGCAGGTAGTGTTTTACCGGGCTACCCGGAAAACGTTTCGTTTGGAGCCGGCGCCTTTGTCGATTTCAATGCCTCGAAGTGGTGGGGAATCGAAGCTGAAGGACACTGGCTCCGATTCCACGAGTTCGCACAAGTCCACGAGGATACCTATTTGATTGGTCCTCGCATCCTGATTCCAAAGGGACGGTTCAAGTTCTACGGCAAGGTACTTTATGGTTTCGGCAACTTCGCATTTCCCTATGGATACATACAAGAGCACGACCCGGTATTGACATTCGGCGGAGGAGTGGATTACCGTCTGACGCGCAGAATTTCAGTGCGCGCAATTGATGGCGAATATCAGCGTTGGCTCAACTTTCAGAATCAAAGCCTGTCCCCATTCGGAGCCAGTGCTGGAGTCGTCTATCGCATTTTCTAGCTCTCGACTCGCGTCCGTTGCATCGACTATGGCCCGTCGCCTTCGCTCTCTCAGTGAACTGTAATCGTCACTGGAACGGAATGTGTGATGGCAGGAATGTTTGCGGCCGTAGCAGTCACGGTAAACGTGAATGTACCGAACGGCGTACCGGGATCGATTGGCCCTGACCCACATCCCTGGACGGCCAAAAAGGTGATACAAAGCAGGAGCAACATCCCGCGCTTGCTCCGGCGTCGAGACCAAGACAACAGCAGCACCCCCGCCGCCAGCGCGCCAGCGTAAGCTCGTCGACCACCAATTTGCGAAGACGGCTTTGGTATGTGCGGAGGCGTAGTAGTAAACGTCATCGTCGAAGTCCCAGGTGGGCTGTCCACGTTAACACTTGGAGCTACGAGAACTGGATCGGGATTGAATGTGCAAGTCGTCTCTTTCACTTCTGCATCGGCGCATGCGAGATTCACATGCTGGTTGAATCCATAAAGAGAGGTCATCGTCACTGTGAATGAAGTTGACAGGCCAAGGCGAACCGATGCGCTTGCAGGTATCACCTTTATCGTGAAATCTCCCGCGCCCGCATTGATAATTTCCGTAAAGATATTCGATGTTCCGGGGCTGAAGTTGCTATCTCCCGCGTAGTGTGCCTTCAGCCTGTGTGCGCCCGAATTTGAAAAGAGTTGTGTGACCGTAGCCGTTCCTGTGCCATCCAGGGTCGCGTCCTGTTCCGGCGTAACGCCATCCAAAAACAGAAACTGCACTTGACCCGTTGGGACGATGCTTCCCGAGCCAGTCACCACGGCAGTGAATGTAACACTCTGGCCCAGATTTGCAGGGTTCGGCGTGCCAGACAAGGTAACTGTGTCCGCCATGCCGAGTACCTGGTGCTGGATTGAAAGTGTGCGCGAATGGAAGACAGAATCGCCACTGTAGGTAGCCGTAACCTTGTGGAATCCAGGCGAGAGAACCGCTGAATCAACTGCTGAAGCCGTGCCGGCGCTGAGTGGCGAGATAGCCACCGGCAGGTCGTCAACGGTGAAGGCGACTGTTCCCGAGGGGGCCCCGTTTTGGGGTTTGTCCGCTGCTAGATTCGCGGTGATGGTGAACGGCTGTTTATAGTCGGATGGCTCGGGCATCACCGCCAGACTCATCAGCACCGGGAAAGACCCAGGGCGCGGAATGTTGAGCATCACCACAACATCGGTTCCAGAACCAAGAACCAGATCCGGGGCGCCGTCATTATTCACATCGACAGCCATCATGCGCCACGGCCAGTCGCCCGCGCCATAGCTGACTGGTGCTGTAAAGCCCCCCCCTTTCTTGCCATAGAAGATGCTCACCTCCGCTGAGTCGGAAAGCGCAATATCCGGAATGCCATCGAAATTGAAGTCGGCAACAGCCGCGATTGTAAAATTCTGTGAAGGTGCGACGAATGTCACTGGTGCTTGAAAAGTTCCGTCTCCATTTCCGTAGAGAATCTGAACGCTGCCTGCATTCGGCTCCACAATATCCAGGATGCCATCGCCGTTCACATCCGCGATGGTCGGCGTAAAAAACGACATCGGAGTCGGAATGGGCGCTGAAGGAATCAATCCTGAAAGCGGGGCCACAGGCGAAATCTGTTGCCCAAGCGCAAAGGTGCCGTCGCCATTCCCCAATAGAATCTGTATGGATTCAGTTGCCGCGCCGGTGTCAATTGTGGCAATCGCGGCGTCCAAAAAACCATCCCCATTGAAATCACCTAAGCTGACGGCGCGATGAATATAGCTGTAATCCGGCGGGACAATGGGTGGATACGGATCCGGGAGCGGCGCCGCAAAGATACTAAATTCCCCGCCGCCAAGATTGGTGAGAAAGTATGCATACTCCACCCCCACCAACGCGAGATCGCTCAGGCCGTCGTTATTGAAGTCTCCGCTTGCGCCGCAACAGAAACTTACGGAAGAGTCCGGTACAGAGAGAGGAACTCCTAAATTACCCGCGCCATCCCCATACTGGACCCATGCCCCGCCTTCAAAGCCCGCCACACCCGCAAAGACATTGCCGCCGAAAACACCCGTGGCCAGTACACCGTCACTGGTAGTGTTGGCGATACCCGGCGCCGGATCAGGCCCAACATTCATTGTTCCATCGCCGTTGCCAAGTAATACACGCGTGAGTCCGTGACCTACGGCAGCAGCAATATCAGGATTGCCATCGTTGTTGAAATCGGCAGTTGCCAAGCCGCCGCTTAAATGGTTTAGCTCAAATGCGAAAGCAGATTGAAATGTCCCATCCCCGTTGCCTGGCAGCAGGGTAAGTCCGTCGCCTCCGCGAACAATAAAATCCTTTTTGCTGTCGCCGTTGAAATCGGCATAGATCGCCGGGTTGAGCGAACCATACGATTCCAAAGGCGTCAAGGAGTGGCCCAATAAACCGAGCACCACACTTTCCCCCTGGTCGCGTGCCAAACCACCCACAGGGTAAGAGACTGGGGCTGCATAATTCGAGCCGCCCAGGCCAAGGAGGATGCTGATTCCGTCCTGGCCTATGAGAGCAATATCCCCGATTCCATCACCGTTATAATCGGCAACCCCGGCCACCCACACTTGCGCGCCATTCGCAGAAGGAATCTCCGGCTGGGCAGTGAAAGTGCCATCCCCGTTGCCGGTAAAAACCTGAACGCCATAATCCGCCTGAGTAGTGATCAGATCGGGCAGCCCGTCCCCATTGATATCGGTTACGAGCAAACTTGTCGAACTGGCATTCAGCAGCGATGGCGACTGAAAAGTCCCATCTCCATTGCCCAGGTAGATTTGAATCTGGCCGGGAATACTAACGCTACCCGGAGCAAATGGCTGGTTGAAGTCCTGGTCCTGCGTGAGGACGATCAGGTCTTGATGGCCACTCTTTCTGGTGTCGGCAGCAATGGCTAAACCTGGTCCATAGGGCCCACTGCCTGGAGGCTGCAAGATGCCCTTTGGATATGAACTGAACGCTCCTGCTCCATCCCCTTTGAGCACCATGAGTCCACCACTGTGCGGGTCGGGTATGGCGATGTCCAGATTGCCATTTCCGTTGAAGTCCGCCAGTGCCGCGCCACCGGTTGCGGGGAAACCGTCACCGGCTATTGTGGCCAAACAAGGACCTGAGTAGCTTTGATCAACCGATGATGTCTTTGCCGCATGAAAAGTGCCGTCTCCTTTATTCAGGAATGTGTCAATTTGAATTACGGTGTCTAAAGACATACTGCAAGTCCCACCGCCGCTAACATGGGCGGAAAGAACCCACTCGCTTACTATTACAAGATCGGATTTACCGTCATGGTTGATATCTGCATTGAGGATATTTGCGGCATTGCCTTGGAGTGGTGTGCGCGACGCGTAGGCGCCGCCGAGTTGGATGGGAATCGTTTGACCTGCGGTGAAGCTTCCATTTCCCGTGCCCAGCCATACATTCAATGTATTTGAGCTGTCGATGAAGGCAAGGTCGAGTTTGCCGTCTCTGTTGAGGTCCGCAGAAACAAAATCGGTGACGTCATGCGGCGTATTAAGGATGGGTGCAGCCTTAAAAGATTGCGCTTGATCAACTGGTGTCAGCAGTGCAATCGCCGCCGCGATCGCCAGGAAATGGATAGACACCATCGTACTGCAGCGAGCATTCGCGTAGTTTGATTGCCGACGGCGAACCGTTCCGAAGTTCATTCGGTTTGCTCTCCGATCCGGCTTATGAACATTGCAGTAAATTCGTCCGTCTCGGCGGTCTCAACTTCGCACTGAACGCCAACTGCGGATAACGCATTCACAGTGGATTGCATGACCGCACCCATTTCTATAACGAATTGGGATCGAAGTCTGACGGAATCATCTTCATTCAACTGTGAAATCCAATGTAGGAGCATCTTACTTCGATAGAATTGCTTTGGAAAATAAACGAAATGAAATTGCTCCGACTCTGTACGGTTCTATCTCTTGCACTTCCCGCACTCCCATGCCTGCCACAAGGAAACGCGCCGGTCTCACTGCAGCAAAACGGGTGGAGCATCGAGTGTTCTGTTGCGACCGACTCGCTTGCGATTTCCGAGAGCAAGCTCGGCATCGTACTCCGCAACGTTCAACTCTCGCTGGATCTGCCTGCAGGCAACAGGCGACTCTCTCATTTTTCAGTGCAGGTTCGGAATAACCACGAGCTGGTAATCGAGACCACCGATCCCAAGACCGCGTGGGTATTCGATCTGCAGCCAGACAAGCTGGTGATTTCAACCACCACGTTCCACGGAGTGCTTACTGGTTCGGCGGCCACCCCTTCCGGCCGCATCATCAGCCGCCTGCTCGACCCGGAAGGCTTGGCTGTAAGGTGGGAAGGAACGGGCGAGAACGCGGAAACATACGGCGGGAAGCACCTATCCAACGTGTCGCACCTGCCGCGTCGCCACCCTGAAGTCACTTACCTGAGTCTGGGGCATGTCTCTGCGGCCGGCTTACATAGTCTCTTCGATCAGGCCACCGACACCGCAATCGACTTTGGTGAAACTGCGAATCTCGCCAACATCGCAGGCGATGATGCTGCCTTCTCTCTCAGTTTGCCTGTTGCCGACAACGCCTCCATCACGCTCACTCCCAACTACTACACGAAGACGCTCGGACTCCCGTACTACGTTCGATTCGACGACTCTCGGTTTCATGCGGCACCCATGGTCTGGTCCAGTTGGACGAGTTATTACGAAGCTGTCACCGAAAAGGACGTCGTACAAAATGCTGACTGGCTCGCTTCAAACCTGAAGCAATATGGCTTCCAGTACGTGCAGCTGGATGACGGCTACGATCGACGCCCAGAAGGACATTCCTGGATCGAGAATTGGGATGCAGACCGATTCCCTCACGGTCCCGAATGGCTGACCAGCCACATCCATGCGGATGGTCTCAAGGCCGGTCTCTGGCTCGTTCCAAACGCCTACGCCCCGGCCCTCAAAGACCATCCGGATTGGTATCTCTATGACAAGCAGGGAAAGGTTCTGCTCGACTACGCAACGCCCGCTCTCGACTCCACCAACTCGCAGGTCTTGACCTTCGAGCGCCAATTGTTCACCAAGCTCGATAGCGATGGTTTCGATTACTTCAAGTTCGACGGCGAGTCGGCGTTGCCGGCATACGCTCCGCCAGTCGATAAGAGCCGCTTGTATGCGCCGCAAGCGGATTTCATCCAGAACTACCGGGAGAGGCTCAAGATCATTCGCGATACAATCGGCCCGGATCGCTTCATCGAAGTCTGTCCGACTGGAGTGCCGCTGGATGGCATCGGATTCGTAAACTCCTATTTCAATGGAGACGACCTTTATAACAATTGGCAAGGAATGCATTCCTTCTTTAGCGGCGTACTTTCCAATCTCTTTCTCAATCACGTTGTGTCCTATGTGATGCCAGGAGAAGGACTGGAACTCGGCGCGCCGATGACCGTTGAAGAAGCCTCCGCAAAGCGCCCCAAACCCACAATTGAAACAGAACGCATCCGAGAAGATCCCATGACCGGCTTTGGAACAACCATGGCCGAAGCGCGGACCCTTGTAACTTATGTATCGCTGACGGGAGTGGCGTACCCACTGGCGAGTGTCATGCCCGAACTCCCGTCTGAGCGAGTCGAACTGTTGCGCGCGACCATGCCCACGCTCCCCATCTATCCCATTGACCTTTTCAGTCGTGGAACTGAAAGCAGTTGGCTCAAGTTCAAAACGCAGCGTCTCGAAACCTACATTCACCATTACCCAGAACTCCTGGACCTCAAGGTGAATTCTTCAGGTGGAATCTACGACGTAGCCGCGGAGACAAACTGGCGCAGTGCATCTACAGAGCGGACATTGGATTTTGTCGATCAACTCGGTTTGTCAAAGGGGCAGCGTTACATCGTCTTCGACTTCTGGAAGCAGCGTCCCGTTGGCGTCTTTAGCGACAAACTCGATCTTCAAATCGATCCTCACGATACTGTAGTTTTGCTGGTCCATCGTCTATTGAACAGACCGCAACTCATCGCCAACTCGCGGCATATCTCCGGCTCCTATTCTGTTGTTCGCCAGGAGTGGGACGAGCCAAAGAATGAGCTCCGTGGCCAGTCGACTCCAATCGCGGGCAAGCCGTACACCCTGTGGTTTCACACTCCTGTGAAGGAGCGCAAGGTCTCAGTGAACGTGCTGTCGGAATCAGGGAACGAAGTTCCGTTCCATTGGCAACAAGATGGTGAGTTCGCCAGCTTGACTTTTACCGGCATGGACGAGCCGGAAAACTGGAGCATTCGTTTCTAACTCAGTGCAGCCGCCAGCAGCAGGAAGTCCGCGGCACTCCAGGTCATGCCGGTGTCGTATTGCCCTGCACCGGTTCTGGCGTCGTGGTTCTCCCGAAACCCCGCCTCACGCGCGCAAGTGTCGCAGAAGCGGCGGGCGATCTCATTGGCCAAGTGCGTTTCTCTGCTTTGCAGCAGCCCATCGAAGATCAAAAGCGTCGATGGGCCCCAGACCGGGCCGCGCCAATACCTTCCTTCCCCAATAACACCAAAACAGTTTGACTTCGGCAGCGGTTCGCGTGTTTACGAGGCGGACTCGTCCAATTTCTGCGCACTCGCCAGAAGGCAGAATGCGCACCCCGTCATTCCCCAACTACCCCTTGAATCCGATCTCAGAAAGGAGAAAGCCACGAATAGAGAATAGTTCGATTTCATCGAAGATACAGACTGAATACCTGCCGATTGACCCTCGAATGCGAACTGATTCTGCTCGACGACGGATCTGCGGCCCGTCATCTTGTCCTCTTCGCTTACCAAGAAGAGATTGAGCCCGCCGGGAGCCGGTCACCTCACCATCCGAATAGTTTCTTGCCAGAAGAGTTCACAACGAGCTTTGACTGCCCGCTCCGTGTGCCTGCACTTTTGGGCTCTGAATGGTAGTTGGAAGCAACTCTTTCTGCAGAGTTTGTCACTCGCTCCCAATTAACTCCCTGCATATCTCTCAAACCCTCAACCCTCAACCCAGACTTGAGCCGCAGTCCCACAAGGGGTTGCGGCTCTCACTTTTTTAGGAGAAACCATGAATTACGTAGAAGAGTTCCTCAAGAAAGTCCAGGACGCGGAAGCATCCGCAGCATTCCATCACGAACTTTCGTCAACCGACTTGTCGGGGGTCGAGCTCGATTCGACACTAACCTCAGCCCTGCAGCGTGGGTGGTACATCGCACCCGTATTGGAACGCAGCAAGCATTTCCTCAACAGTGCGGGTTACCCAACCCAAGACCGCGTGCAACTTCGCCACTGGGTCAGAGAATACTCTGAGTGCGGTTGCAACTGGGCCGTCGAGACCGGGGAAAGGTCCCAACTACTCATCCTGGAATTCACGTACGACTTTGGACGTGAGATGGTTCGATATCTGTGTGAAGACGACTGGTCGTGGCGGACCACAGTCCAGTTCACTGATCAAAACGCGAGGTTTGTTTGCTTCCGTTATTCGGGCCAGCAGATTCGAACCCTCGGGTCCAACTTTCCTGGAGTTCGGATTCATCTAGGCGGTTGCCTGTTAATTCCTCCGAGCATCTTGGTCAAAGGGTCTCAGCTTTCGTATTTGAATCCCGGCGCCCGAGTACTTGATCTTCCCGTCTGGCTTGTCGATGCGCGACGCGCAGGGATCGCTGCCTAGCCGCCCTATCTAAGGAATCTACCGCAGCATGAGTAAATTGGCGGAGGGGAATTTGACTCCCCTCCGTACCTGTCCGATACGAGTCAAATGCTCTCATCCGGTTTGCACCTTCGCAGGTTAGCGAGGGGGATTCCGCATTTCCCGCCGCAGCCAAATAGCGCAATAACGTAGACCCTGAACATGTGGAGAACCGCCGAATGTCCGGCGTGGCTTCTCTATCGACGAATCCCTTCAACTTTACTGAAAGCAGAAAACTTATGGACGAAAAAACCCTCCGAATTTTACTCGGCCCCGAACTTGCCCTTGCTCAGGCCATAGGCCACGAGGCTATGCGAGAGAGGCGAAAAATGTGCACCGGTAAAATCTGTAGTTCCTGCAAGAGCCCTCTGCCGCAGCCGCAAACGTCAGAGGCAAAGCGGTGCGCAAGCTGCGCCAACAAACACCACGTTCGTATGCTGTTCCACCGCAGCTTCAGCTTCGGATGGCATTGCAACTTCTCCACAGAGCGATGGCGGCCGCTCCCGAAGCGTGTGATCTTCAGCGATGCAGCCCGCATCTGGGAGGCCGCCAGACGAGGCAACGGCCTGATCGATGACGCGTCCCGGGAGGCGCTCGAACTGGCCATCGAAACTGGCAGGGGCGGTATTATGCTCAGGCTGACCGACGAGCAGTATCAGGCACTCGGAGGTGTTCTATAAGTCCGAGTCTTTGCCAGCGAGGATAGCCCATAGAAAACAATAAATCACCAGCATTCTCGTGCCGGCAAACTATAGTTTCTACACCTGCCCAGCCTTCATAACAGCCGCAATATTTGACATCATTCCGCATGTTCCCCGATCCCCTCAGCCGACTGAGATCGGGGGCGAAGCAACGCGG
>Ga0182016_10000987_pt1 | contig 34942 bp, 28 predicted proteins | sample 712S2MmetaG_FD_120491 | JGI IMG/M metagenome (GOLD analysis project Ga0182016, IMG submission 120491) | Permafrost microbial communities from Stordalen Mire, Sweden - 712S2M metaG | ecosystem: Environmental > Terrestrial > Soil > Wetlands > Permafrost | place: Sweden: Stordalen | collected...
TTCTCCACGGCGAACTCCCTCGCGCAGGCGCTTGGTGAAGACCATGAGGAGAGTTTAGCGCGGAGCCGTAAGAGATTTTCATCGCGGAGACGCCGAGACGCTGAGAGAAACAAAAGGCAAAGGCAAAACTGGAGGGCGCTGAGACGGCAGAGGACGCGGAAGGGTAAGGTTCTCCGATATCAGGTCCAAATTGCCAGCAATGGGATCCCGAAACGGACCGCTGATTCCCTCATCCACGGCGCGCCCAGCAGCGCTTCGACCTTCTGCTAGACTGACCCAATGCAGATCCGAACCACCCGGCGCGGCGCCCTCCGCACTTTCGCCGCGGCCGCCCTCGCGGCGCCGTTCTTCAATCGCGGCCGTTATCGCCTCTTCGCGCAATCGACAACCGAGTACTCCGAGCGGGCCGTTCGCCTGATGCGCGAGTCGCTGGTCATCGACATGTTGAACCAGTTCCTCTACCGCATGGATCTGCAGCCGAAACTTCACCAGTGGCTGTCGCAGCCGGGCGCGTTCACCCAGCCCGATTTCCAGCGCTTCCTCGATTCCGGCATCAATGGCGCCAGCTTCGGTAACGGCGCCGACAACTTCGAGGACGGCATCCGCCTCTTCGCCAACTGGAACAGCTTCATCGCGCAGTATCCCGACTGGCTGCTGCGCATCGGCTCCGCCACCGACTTCGAGAAGGCCAAAACTTCCCGCCATTACGGTATCCTCTTCGGCATCCAGAACGCCGCCCACTTCCGCCGGCCGGACGATGTCGACACCTTTTACGGGCTGGGACAGCGCGTCTCGCAAGTCACCTACAATTTCCGCAATCTGGTGGGCAACGGCGCCTTCGAGCCGCATGACGACGGCATCAGCGAATTCGGCGCCACCATCGTGGAACGCATGAATCGCGTCGGCATGGCGGTGGATTGCGGCCACGCTGGTGACCGCACCATGCTCGACGCCTTCGAAATCTCCAAGCGCCCGGTGATCATCTCGCATGGCAATTGCCGCGCGCTCAATCCCGGCCATCCGCGCTGCGTCACCGATGAGGCCATCCAGAAGATGGCGAAAACCGGCGGCGTGATGGGCATCAATTTCATCAGCTTCATGGTGAAGGATCACGAGCCGACCACGGTGGATGACGTGATCGACCATATCGACCACGTCACCAAACTCGTGGGTATCGAACACGTGGGAATCGGCAGCGATTTCGGCATCGAGAGCAACGATTTCGCGCCGCCCGAAGTGCTGAACAACATGCTGCAGAGGGCCGACAAAAGGTATCGCGTGCACCATCGCGAGGCGGTCGGCGATTTGGCCGGCGACAAGCGCATGTACGTGCTCACCGACGCGCTGATCCGCCGCAAATACACCGATGAGCAGATCCGGCTGATTCTTGGGGAAAATTGGCGGCGGGCCCTGAACTCGATCTGGAGTTCACCTACGGGCGCTGATAAATAATCCCGCCTTTGATTACGGCGAAGATGTCCCTGGTGCGTTTGATGTCGGTGGAGGGATCGTCGCGCAGAATCACCAGGTCGGCGATTTTGCCGGCTTCCACCGTGCCGTACGATTTCTCCATGCCCACGGTGCGGGCGCCATTGTAAGTTGCGGCGCGGATCGCTTCAATCGGCGTAAGCCCGCATTGCTCCACCAGCAACTCCATTTCGCGATGGATATTCGGCTCGGCATCCTTATTGGGACTGCCGAAGCTGTCCGTCCCGGCCGCCAAAGGCACGCCGTCGTGGTGCGCCTTGCGCGTAATGGCGACCGTCCAGAGCCAGATAGGGTCGTCGTCGCCGCGTTTGGACGCGTTGGTGACGAAAAGCGTCTCGTCGAGGATCGTGCCCATATCTTCCATGAGGCGCAGGACCGTCAGCATAGTTATGCTATTGATCGGGCTCTTGGAATAATCGATGCCCTGGCCGCGGCGCGCCGCCTCGTACGATGGCACCGGCGGGTTCATACCTTCCGCCCCGAGGTAAACGCTGTGCGAAACGACGTCCACGCGGTCAACGATCACCTCGGAGGGCTTTGCGGGAAAGACCGAGGAGTGCGCCCATACCTTCAGGCCCTGCTTGTGGGCTTCCGCGGTGACCTTCATGATCGTGTCCGCGTCCAGGTCGGCGTAAATCTTCAGTCCCGTGGCCCCCGTCGCCTTGCCTGCGGCGATCACCGCCGGGAAGTCGGATTGGGGAGTGATGGCGCGCATCCAGGCGACTTCACCGGCCACGCCGCCGTGCGACGACGCCTTCGGCCGCGGATCGGCGAACCACTGCGGTCCGGCCACGAGGGTGGAATAGTAGATGCGCGGCGCTGCCTGATTGTTGTCCGCCGCTTTCTTGGCCAGAGCGGCGAGAACGATGTTGTCTCCCCCCATATCGCGGACCGAAGTGACTCCGCCGAGCAGTCCGAAACGCAGAGTTTTAGCGATTTGCTCCTGGTCGCCCGGTCCGGACGTGAGATGGACGTGAGCGTCCATCAGGCCGGGTATGACGGTCATGCCTTTCATATCGCGGACGTCCGCCCCTGTAGAAAGGAAGCCCTTCGAAGCATCTTCGACCGCCGCTATTCGCTCTCCCTGGATCACGATGCGCATGTGCGGCCGGGCCGCGGCGCCGGTGCCGTCGATCAAATTGACATCGTTGAGCACCAGCACTTGCGCCGATGCGGCACAAGCGAACAAAAGCGGAATGAAACGGGTCATCAGGAGCAGAGTATAACAGGGCACGCGATAATCTTACTCATGGGTTACATGGCGAACCTGATTGTGGAGGGCAGGGTAGTGCTGATCGTGGGCGGCGGAGAAATTGCCAGCCGTAAGGTGGAAGATCTGCTGGCGGCGAAGGCCCGCGTCACGCTGGTGGCACCCGAAGTTTGCGAGAAAATCGAGGACTTGGCGGACCGCATTCAGCTTTACCGCAGACCGTATGAGTCCGGCGATATCGGCAATGCCTTCATCGTGATTGCAGCCACCGATGACGAGCAACTCAACGCCGCCGTGTCGAGGGACTGCGCGGCGCGCAACGTTCTGGTCAACGTGGTCGATCGCCCCGCGCTTTGCACCTTTACCGTGCCCGCCACGGTGCACCGCGGCGATCTGACCATCGCCATCGCTACCAATGGACGCTGCCCGGCGCTCGCCAGCATTCTGCGGGAGGAACTCGAAGGCCGCTACGGCGAGGAGTATGGCGAACTGGTGGAGAGATTCGCTCAGTTGCGCAGGGAGATGATGTCGCAAGGCTGCAATGGCGCGCAAATTCGCGCCAAGCTGGCCAGCATGTATACACTGGAATCCCATAATGAGCCGCGACCGCAAGGGAGTGGTCCTCGCGAACAATGCACCGCTCCCTAGCGGTCGCGGCTCACTAGGGACTACCGGGTGAACTTCAGCACCCAAGCGGGCTGACCGAGTAACTCGTCGGGAACGTCCGGCAGGTCGACCGTAATCGCATTCCCGCTCGCCTGATAACGCAGCGGCGCCGCCCCAAGCAGCGTCACGGAATTCAGCTTCGCCCCTGTGTACTCCTTCAGCGTGAAATGCCGTCCCGGCCAGCGCGGCAGAATGGCATAGAAGCTATCGCCCTTGGCCGTAAAGAACGCCTCAATCGACGCCTTCCCGCCGCGCGGGGCCTCGATCAGTTTGGCGAAATCGTACTCGGTATTAAATTCCTTCCCGTAGCTGACCGGTGGCTGCGCGCCCGCGGTCCACTGCTTCGCCGCCTTCCAGGGGCGCGTCCCATAAATCGCGTCGCCGTTCACCTTCAGCCAGGAGCCGATCTGCAACAGGCGCTCCTCCATAATCGGCGGGATCATCCCATCGGCGCGCGGCCCGATGTCGAGCAGCAGATTGCCGCCCCGGCTCACGATATCCACCAGCATCAGCACCAGCTCACGCCCGGAGTGGTAATGGTCGATCCGTTCGGCGCGATTGTAGCCGTAGCTGAAGCCCATGCCGCGGCTTTCTTCCCACGGGTGGTCGGTCGCCGCCAAACCCGGCGTATATTCCGTGGTCCAGTAGCCGCCGTGTTTGTGCCTGGTGTCGCTACCCCACCGGTCGTTCACCACTACCTCATCCTTCACCGGCGACTCGTTATACAACCACGCCAGCAGTTCGGGACTGCGCCACTCGGCCGCCGTCATCTCCCACTCGCCGTCGCTGAAGACGATCGACGGTTTGTAACGCGAAACCACGTCCTTGAACTGCGGCATCATGTGCTCGGCGACGTAACGCGGCTTGTCGTGGAGGTAGAGCGGGTTGTACCACTCGTAGAGCGAGTAGTAGATCCCCATCTTGAGACCTTTGGCGCGCACCGCTCCGCTGAGGTCGCCCAGCAGATCGCGGTGCGGCCCCGCTTCCACGGCGTTCCACGGGCGGCCCCACGTTTTGGAAGCCTCCGCGCTGGGCCAGAGCGCGAAACCTTCGTGATGCTTGGAAGTCAGCGCCACGTACTTCGCGCCGGATCGCTCGAAGACATCGGCCCAGTGCGCGGGATCGAAGAGCTCGGCGCGAAACTGCGGGGCGAAATTGGCGTACGGATAATCGGCGCCGTAGAGCTTCTGGTGCATTTCCCAGCTGCCCGCGTCCACCGGGTCGGCGTTCGGTTTCTGCCCTTCGGTAATGGCGTGCCAGTACCACTCGGCATACGCCAGCTTGCCCGGGATCACCGGCGCATAAGCAGGCACCGAGTAGACCCCCCAGTGAATGAAGATGCCGAACTTGGCATCCGTGAACCAGGCCGGCGTGGCGCGGCGGTCGAGCGACTTCCAGTCCGGTCGATACGTCTGCGCCACGGCGCAAGCTGCGAAAGCCAACGACAGCGATACGAGCCTCTTGGACATGCGTGGTCCTCCGAAAATTCCCATACAATAAGAAACCGTGAATAGCATAACACCCGTCGTCCGCACGTTGATTTTGGCCAGTGCCGGCGCAGCGGCGCTCGGCGCACAAGGCAATCGTTTCGATATTCTGATCACCGGCGCCAAGGTGGTGAACGGGTCGGGATCGCCATGGTTCTACGGCGACGTCGGCATTCGTGGCGACACCATCGCCGCCGTGGGTTCGATTCCCCAGGCGGACGCCACCGTGCGCATCGACGCCAGAGGGATGGTGGCCGCGCCCGGCTTCATCGACATCCATTCGCACGGCCGCCGCGGCATCAATACCGTGCCCACCGCTGAGAACTACCTGCGCGAAGGCGTGACGACGTTCCTCGAAGGGCAGGACGGCAGCTCAGCCGTGCCGCTGGGTCCGTTTCTCGATGGCATTCGCAAGACTCCCATCTCGGTGAATTTCGCCACCTGCGTGGGGCAGGGAAGCATTCGCTCGGAGGTCATCGGGCTGGCGAATCGCAAGGCGACGCCGGAGGAAATCGAGAAGATGAAGGCGCTCGCGGAGCAGGCCATGCGCGATGGCGCATTCTGCCTTTCCACCGGCCTGTTTTACGTACCGGGCAATTTCACCCCCACCGAAGAGGTGATCGAGCTGGCGAAGGTGGTCGGCCGCATGGGCGGATTCCACATCTCGCACATGCGCAATGAAGCGGCGCAAGTCCTCGATAGCGTCAAGGAGACCATCCGCATCGGCGAGGAAGGCGGATTGCCGACGCAGATCACGCACCACAAGATCATCGGCCAGCCGAATTGGGGCCAAAGCGTGGAGACGCTGAAACTGGTGGAAGCGGCACGGGCGCGCGGCGTCGACGTCACTATGGATCAATACCCCTACACCGCGTCGAGCACCGGGATTGCCGCGCTGCTGCCGCAATGGTCGCTCGAAGGCGGGCAGCGCGCCACTGCCGAACGGTTGGCCGCTCCCGAGCAGCGCGCGCGCATCAAAACGGCGGTAGTGGAGAATCTCAGGCTCGATCGCGGCGCGGGCGATCCCAAGAACGTGGCGATCGTGACGTGCGGCTTCGACCCTTCGCTCGCCGGCAAGAACCTGGCCGAGATCACGCGGGTGCGGGGCCAGGAACCGACCCTCGAAAACGCCGCCGAGACCGCCATGGATCTCGTATCGAAGGGTGGCTGCTCGGCGGTTTATCACGCCATCTCCGAAGAGGACGTGGTGCGCATCATGCGGTCGCCCTATGCGATGGTGGCGAGCGACGGCGACATCCCCGTGTTCGGCCAGCAGGCGCCGCACCCCCGCAGCTACGGCACGTTTGCCCGCGTGCTGGGTGTCTACGTGCGCGAGCAGCATGTAATTTCGCTGGAAGAGGCAGTCCGCAAAATGTCGGGATTTCCGGCCGAGCGGATGAAGCTATGGGATCGCGGCTTGCTGATTCCCGGCATGAAGGCCGATGTGATCGTCTTCGATCCGGCCACCGTCGGTGATCGCGCCACTTACGACAAGCCTCACCAATACTCCGTCGGCGTCAACGAGGTCATCGTCAACGGCAAGCTGGTGCTGCATGAGGGTAAAGTGACGTCGGAGCGCCCCGGCAAAGTGCTGCTAGGCCCAGCGGCACGATGACGTGGCGCGGGCTTCTGCCTGCAGCGCCGAGACGACTCATCTCGGCGGGACGGGTCGAGATGAGAGCCTGCGCCACATCACGGCAATAGCGCCCGCCTACTTTCGGGGTGCCGCAAGAACGCCTCCGCTTGCCCGAATCCGCTTTCAGTGCCGCGAAAGCGCGTGATCTCCACCTGCTTGGGATACCACTTATCGGGCGCTTGCGACACGTGGGCGTAGCAGGCCGCACGGCGAGTGCTCTCCACGCCGGAGATATCGACATACTCGGCCGGCGCGAACATGGTGGTGTCCTCGGCAACCTCGTAATAGTAAAGCGCGAAGCTTCTCTCGGACTTCCACCACGCGTCGAGCACCAGCATCGACACGGCGCGATGGTCGCGGTGATGATCCACGGGCCACTGCGTGAAGACGATGTCGGCCTTTTCGGCGGCAAGGAGGCGCGCGAAGCTATCGTAATGCGGCGAATCGACAACGGCCTGCCCGTCGATCTGGTCGGCGAACGCGGCGCGGGCTTTCAGGATCTTGCAGGCATTCTGCGCTTCGGCGGTGCGGATGCCCGCGCAGCGGTCGAGGCTCGCGGCGCCGCAGAATCCCTCGCCGCGATTGAGATAGAGCAGCACGACGTCGTGGCCGAGCGCGCTATAGCGCGCGATGGTGCCGGCGCAGCCGCACTCCGGATCGCCCGGATGTCCGCCGGTGACGACGATTTTCAGCGATTTCGCCGGGGATTGTGCGAACAGGGGCGCGGCGGCGCACGCGAGGAGACTGCGGCGAGAGAGGATCACGGGGCAATTGTAATACGGCTCAGTCGGTCAGTTCCGGTGCCAGCTCGCTGAGGATTTGCTCGGCGACGGTGCGGAATTCCGGAGCTACCCGCCGCAGGTACTGCTTGGAATTGGCTTGAGAAGCCCGAAGGGCTTCGTACAAGGGTCTCCATCGGTCGTCTGCCCCTGCGTGTTCCAGCAGCGCAATTGCATCGTCAAGATGTCCCGTTTGGAGGGCGATTAGGAACGTCCAGACATCGCGCGGGCCGATCTCGCTAGCGGCGAGCTCTTCCAATCGCTTTCGGGCTCGCTCCCAATCTCCATTCAACGCGAGGAAGCCGGCCAATACGAACTCGTCTGCCAATCGTCAGGAAAAAGTTCGGGGAACCGCGAGACAGCTTGAAGGGCTACGGCCGAGACGCGCTTACCTTCTGTCCCAAGGGAACGGGCAAATCGCAGTGCCTCGGATCTACGCCATTCATGCATCGGATCCAGCTCCACTGCTTTGAAATAGCTATCGAGGGCCTCCGCGGTGGTGGTTCCGTAGCTGCGAAACCGATCGCCCGCTTGCCCCGCCTTGTTGGTATCGGCTTCGGTGGTCGAGAAGAAGAAGCCTCCGTCGGCGCCCGGCGAGACATTCGGGTCGAAGTTCTGGCAGCGTTCGACGAAGATGCGCGTGGCGGCGAATGCCGGGTCGGAATCGCCCACCCCGGCGGCGTGCAAGGCATCGAGAACGTAGCGCGTCATGGAGAGATCGACGTGCCCGGTATCGGGAGGTGTGCGCCGGCCGCTACCCATGCCCCACGCGCCATACACCGCGTCCCGCGGGTTCCAGCCGTTCTGTTCGGTGAACTGTTGCCGCCGCAAATAGCCGATCATGGGAGCGATTTGCGCCTGCCAGCCATCGCGGCGCGCGCGGCAGATGGCGCTCACTGCGAGGGCTGTGGCGTAATTCGGATAGTCGGGGATATCATGATCGGCGGTGCCCAGGTTTCCTTCCAACTTGGACTCCGATTCCGGTGAAAAAGTTCGTGACGCGATTGAGCGTATGTTTTCATCGCGGTAAGCGTGGTGCAGAAATACCCGGCAGCGGATTGCCTGCGTGACGCGGAGACTCCTGTGTGGCTCTCTCTCACGGTTCGCCCTAATGCCTTTGAGGGTGTCCACCGATAAGAATCCAGGGTGACGCACGAAACAATATGAACTTCCGATGGACTATCTCGGCCCGAACCGTGGCAATTGCCTGGGTGGCCGTTGTCATTACGGCTGTTGCCGGCCTGCTCATTCAGAGATCGCTCATTCGCGAGCAAGGTCTGGCCATGGCGCGTCAGGCTATGCGAGGAATCATCCTCTCGGCGGAGAATACCAGGGACAGTGTGGCGGCCATGAATGTGGGTGGCGCTTTCGACCGGCAGGGGCTGCTCGCCGAAGTACGGAAGGCCTCGGATTTCCGCACCACACGGTTTTACGGCACCATCCCCGTGGTTGCGGCCTGGAAGGCGATCGAACATGTCGCGGCTAAGGAAGGGTACCAATTTCGCATTCCTTCCCACGATCCGCGGAACCCCAAGAATGCGCCCACGCCCGACGAAGAGAAGATTTTGACTCAATTCAGCGACGGGAAGTTGGAAGAGTACTTTGCGGAAGACTCCAAAACCAATGAGATGGTCTACGCCAGGCCTATTCACCTCGGGGATGAATGCATGATGTGTCACGGTGCTCCTGCCGCCGATAACAAGAGCGGTAAAGACATCGTCGGATTTCGCATGGAAGGCTGGCATCCGAGTGAAATCCACGGCGCGTTCGTGCTGCGTTCCAGCATGCGCCCGGTGGACGCGGCAGTTCGGGCAGGTGTGGAAAAGGCGGCGGTCTGGCTGATTCCAGTGGCACTTGGTCTAGGCTTTTGCGCATATCTGGCCACACGTTCCATACGCGCTCCGCTGGCTCAGGCGGTGCTGGTGCTGCAGAAGGTCGCGAAAGGGGACCTTACGGACGAGCTTCGGCATTCCAGCAACGATGAAGTGGGAGACATGGCGGTAGCCATGCAGGCCATGTCGGTAAGTCTGCGCGGCGTTCTGCGGGAGATTGCCGATAGCGCACAGACCCTGTCGGCGACGTCGACCCAGCTCGCCGCCAATTCCGGCCAGATTGCCGACCATTCCCGCGAGGCATCCGAAAAGGCCCACTCGGTGGCTGCGGCCGCGGAACAGATGAGCTCCAATGTGACGTCAGTCGCCGCAGGCATGGAACAGACCACCACCAACCTCGCGCAAGTCTCTTCCCATACGGAACAGATGACCGCCACCATCGGTGAAATTGCGGACAACTCCGAAAAGGCCCGCCAGATCGCCGAGAGCGCCATGGATCAGGCCGCGCGGATCACCGCGCAGATCCAGCAGTTGGGACAGGCAGCCCGGGAGATCGGCAAGGTGACGCAAACCATTAGCGAGATCTCGTCGCAGACCAATCTGCTGGCTCTCAATGCCACCATCGAGGCTGCCCGCGCCGGTTCAGCTGGCAAAGGCTTTGCCGTGGTCGCCAATGAGATCAAAGCACTGGCGCAACAGACTGCGGCCGCCACCGAAGATATCAAGGGCCGCGTGGCGAGTGTCCAGTCTTCCACGGCAGGCGGCATTGCGGAAATCGAGAAGATTTCCACCGTCATACACGAGGTCAGCGATATTGTGAGCTCCATTGCAGCGGCCATCGAGGAGCAGGCCACGGCGACCAAAGAGATATCGCGGAACATCGCCGAGGCCGCGGCCGGCGTAGGCGATGTGAATGTGCGGGTAGCGGAAAGCTCGGTGGCTACGCAGGAGATCGCCAAGGAGATCGTGGTAGTCGACCGTGCCGCGGAGCAGATGGCGGAAAGCAGCGGGGAGGTGCGGAACAGCGCCTCGGAACTTTCGAATGTGGCCGAACATCTGCTTCAGGCGATGTCGAAATTCCAGGTCTGACGCCTATGCCGCATCTTCCGTGCCGCGCGCATGAGCAAGCGGATCTGGTATGCCGGGTAGAATGAAGCAGAGATGTACCCGCCGGCGCTGCTCGATCATTTCCAGAATCCCCGGAACGTAGGCGAGCTCGCGCCGCCCGCGGTCACGGTCGAGGTTTCCAATCCGGCATGCGGCGATATTCTGCGTCTGTCGGTGCGCTTTGAGGCCGGAATTGCGCGCGAGGTTCGGTTCAAGGTGCGCGGCTGCACCGCCAGTATCGCGGCGGGTTCTGCTCTAACCGAGTGGATCGCGGGCAAGACTCGCGGGGAACTGGGCGGCTTCCTTCCGGAGGCGATCGACCAGGCGGTCGGCGGATTGCCGGCGGAATCGAAGCACGCCGCGGCGCTCTGCGCCGACGGAATCAGGGCTCTGCTGCGGGTGCGCTAAATTCGCTCAGACCGTAGGCGGTCTACCTCGGTCGCCAGCGCCGCCAGTTGGCGGCTGCATTCCTCCGGAGCTCCGCTTTTGGCGCTGCGCTCGAGTTCCGCCAGCACGGTTGCCGCTGCCTTGGCGCCGACATTGGCGCAGGCGCCTTTACAGTAATGCGCCAGCCGGGCGCACTGCTGCAGATCGGTCCTGCGGATCGCCATGTCGAGCAGCGGCATCTGCTGCTCCGTGTCCGCAATCAGTGCCGCCAAGATTTCCCGCATCAGCGCTTCATCTTCGAGAGTCACCTCGCGAAGTTGTGCGCGGTCCAGCACCATGGTTGTATCGCTTGTCCCCACACGTTCAGTCTGCGCGGATAAGGCGCCATTTGAAATCGGCAATCGGCCTGAACCGGCCGGGAGTTCGGCCTTACTTCTGGCGCGGGATGCCGAACTGGAAGGACGTGTCCACCGGGTGCAGATTGGCGTCGAGATTCGCCCTCACCATGAATGCCGGCGCCGCCGGAGTCCCGAACCGGAGATCGAGGGCTTCCACCGTCGTGCCGTTCTGCAGATCGGAGGAAGGCGAAACGCGCCACAGAGGAAACTGCGAGAAACGCAGAAATTCCTGGAACAGCGGCAGGTGCTCCGCAACCTGAATGGCGGGATCGGGCGCGGGTTTGCGGTAGACCGTGGCGCGCGTGGGGTCGAACTCACCCAGGAGATCGACATCCTGCACCGCGAAGGAATCTGCGGTCTCGACTACGCCTCTCCAGCGCCAGGGGTTCGCCGGGCCGGGGACGGCCAGGGTTCGTAGCGGAGCGGCATCCTCGTAAATGCGCGACTCCAACTCGCCCACGGCGCGCGCATGCAACACTCCACGTCCGCAATTGTAGAGGAGCAGGAAGGCGAGAGCGACCCAGGCAAATCCGCGGCCATGCAGCGGCCGCTGCGTATTGCGTGAGGCGATTTCCGATCCCACCAGCTTCCCGAGAAACGGGGCGGCGATGCAGAGCAGGAAAAATGCCCAAATCCAGAGGTCGTAAACGTTGGTGAGGTCGAGACGCAGCCAACGCGCGGAAAAAGGCAGATAGAGGCGGATCCCGTAGGTGTTGGTGAGATCGAGCAGTAGATGCGTCGCCACCGCGATCAGGGCAGCCAGGAAAGCGCCCGCCCAGCGGATCTTTTGCTTGCGCCCAAAAACCCACACCAAGGCAACCGTTCCCAGCGCCATCACCGGCATCGCAAGGAGGGAGTGGGTGAGATGGCGGTGGTAATGCAAGTAGTTGAGCGGTCCTCCCGCGGTGGTAACAATGTCGATATCGGGGGCGTTAGCGGCGAGCAGGAGAATCGGCGTCGCCAGCGGGGTCCAGCGTTTGAGGCCGATCCGGCTCAGGAAGAGGCCGGTGGCGGTGTGGGTGAGGGGATCCATGGTTGAGAAAGGAACCCATATTTTCCCTCTTGACATCAATCGCGGATTGCAATAATATAATTGCATATTGCAATATTTTCTTGTCCCCACCGGTGACTGCGGCCCTTAAAAGGGGTAAGTCGGTCACCGGTTTTTTATTGCAAACTTCGCGCTGCTTCCGCGTTCGCAAGTCCCTCGCGGGACGACGCGATCGCGACGATCCGCCAAGGACCCGTCCACGGCGTCACCCCGACGTACGCAACTCCAGGATCGCCGGGTTTGTCAGGCAGATGGGTCGACATGAAATTGGTTTCGTTCCGCACCAGCGCCATCGGCGGAAATCCAGCCGGCCGGCTCTCGAAAATTCCCAGCCAACCCCCGTCTGCTGTCTGCTCTGTATATGGGAGCGAGCTCTGCGCCGGACGATCCGCCCGGTAAGCGAATCGGAATTCGGTGACCTCGTCTTCGATGAGCAAGTCGAGCAGTGGAAACTGCTTCGGAAGCACGTACCGGAACGCGACGCCATCGTTATACACGCGGACTTCGAGATCGATGCGTCGGCCGGTGGTGCTGTTTTGCAGGTAATCGGCGAACAGGCCGTTGTACCCGTCCCCTTGCAGTGTCTTGCTGACGCTGAGTCCCACGTTCTCGCCGAGTAGCGGCTCTTGAAAGTGGATGTCCAGCCCCATGCAGGAAGTGTCGATGAGCAGCTTTCCGCCCAGCCGCACCTGATACGCCAAGCTATTGAGCTGCGCGCCCGCGGGGAGTGTCGTGAAAAGGCGAAACTCCAGCCGCCCGTCGGGAGAGACTACCTTGCGATCGTCCTGCGCCTGCGCCGCTCCCACCAGAAGCGGGAGCACGCACACCAGGAATCTGCGAAAACCCATCCTACGCCCAGCTAAAGCCGGAGTCGGAGAAGGGAAGCGAGCGGACCCTCTTGCCCGAAGCGTTAAAGATCGCGTTGGCCACGGCCGGCAGGATCGGCGGCAGCGCGGGCTCGCCCAGACCGGTGGGCCCGTACGTGGTTTTCAGATAATGCACTTCGATTTCGGGCGGCGCCTGCGCCATCCGCATCATGCCGTGCTGGTGGAAATTGGTCTGCTGCACACGGCCCTTCTCGATGGTGATCTTCTGGTTCATCAACTCGCTCATGCCGTCGATCACGCCGCCCTGGCAGATATTGTCGGCGGCGCTGGGGTTGACGATCTGGCTGCCGACATCGGCCGCGATCCAGATTTTGTTGACCTTCACCTTGTGCGAATTGGCGCCGGTGGATGTCACGGTCACCTCCGCCACTTCCGCAAAATATCCCTGGTGGCTGAAGTGGAATCCGATCCCCACGGCCGTTCCTTTGGGATAGGTCTTCTTGCCCCAGCCGGATTTCTCGGCGGCGAGTTGCAGCACGCCCTTCATACGTTCGGCGTTCACTCCCGGAGGGGCCGAGCCGCCCGCCGGTACGGCGGGCGCCTGATTCAGCAAGTCCATACGGAATTCGACGGCGTCCTTGCCCGCGGCTTGCGCCAACTCGTCGATGAACGAGTGCATCACGAAGGCGATGGCGTTGCTGGTGGGCGCGCGCAGAGCTCCGGTTCGCAGTCCCAGCGGCTGCACTGAGGAGTGGAGGGCGTAGTTGGAAACGAAGCGCTGCGGAAACTCGAATGGCCCCACCCCGCCTGACGCCACGAAGTTTTCGCCCTCGCCGTAGCTGATGAAGTGATTCTGCCAGGCGACGATCTTGCCCGAGGCATCCAGGCCGGCCTTCAGATACTGGAACCCGCCGGGGCGATAATAATCATGCTCCATATCGTCTTCGCGCGACCAGAGCAGCTTTACCGGCACTCCCGCCTGTTTGGCGATGGCGGCCGCTTCAATCATATAGTCGTTGGTCAGCCGGCGGCCGAAACCACCGCCTCCGCGGACCATATGCAGCACCACGTCGTCCTGCGGGATGCCGAGGATTTGGGCCACCTGGCGCCGGCCCGAACCCGGCTGCTGGCTGTTGGTCCAAATCTCCATCTTGCCATTCTCGAAACGGGCCGTGGCGCCCTGCGGTTCGAGCGGTGCGTGCGAGATGAAGGGATAGGAGTAAGCCGCTTCCACAACCTTGGCAGCGCTCTTGAACGCCGCGTCGACGTCGCCGTCGTTGCGCAACGTGCGTTGCGGAGGCTGCTTGCTCAATTCCTCGGCTTTCTGCGCGAAAGCCGTGCTGCTGCCAGCGGCCGCGGCGCCTTCGTCCCACTGCACCTTGAGCGCCTTGCGAGCCTGTTGGGCCTGCCACCAGTTGTCGGCGAGAATCGCGACCCCGTCCACCAGGGCCGGATAGCTCGTCGGAATGCCGTGGAAGTCCGGACCTTTCACCACGAAGGCCTGCTTGACGCCGGGCAGCTTCTTGATCTCTTCCAGATTGGCGTTGACCAACCTGCCGCCCAGCACCGGGCAGCGCTCGAACGAGGCATGCAGCATGCCCGGAAGCTTCATATCGATGGCGAAGATGGGCTTGCCGGTGACGATGTCGTGCAGATCGATCTGCGTCTGGCTGTGGCCGATGATCTTGTACTCGGAAGGATCTTTGAGCTTGAGCGTCGACAGGTTCGGGGCGGGCAGTTCGGCCACCTTGGCCGTCAGTTCGCCATAACCCAGCGATTTGCCCCGATGCATCACCCGGCCGGAAGACGTGGTGCATTCCGATTCCGGCACCTTCCATATCTGCGCCGCCGCGGTAATGAACAGCGCACGTCCAGCTGCGCCCACCTGCCGCATCGGCATGAAATTGACGGGCGTCGCGGTGCTTCCTCCTGCGCTCTGCATGTTGTACTTCGATTCATCGAATGGCGCCTGCTCGATCTGGCATTGCTTCCAATCGACATCGAGCTCGTCGGCGATCAGCATGGGCAGCATGGTCTTCACGCCTTGGCCGACTTCGGGATTCTTAGCCAGGATGGTGACTGTGCCATCGGGCGCCACCTTTATGAAGTTGTGCGGATCGGGTGTCACCTGCGGCGCGCCGCGGCCTTGCGCGGCGGCCTGGCGTTCGGTGGTGAGCCCAATCATCACTCCGCCACCGGCCAGCAAACTGATTTTCAGAAAGGAACGGCGTTCGAGCATGGATTTTTCTTGAGTACGTTTCATCGTCGGCCTCCTTATTCCCGATTCCGCAGCGCCGCTGCCGCAGCGCCGGCGCTTTTGGTGGGTGCACCTGAACTCGCCAGTTCGGCCGCCTTGTGGACCGCGGCGCGGATGCGCAGATAGGTTCCGCAACGGCAGAGATTGCCGTTCATGGCGGTGTCGATATCTTTGTCGGAGGGCTTGGGGTTCCTGGCCAGCAACGCCGCGGCGGACATCATCTGTCCGGGCTGGCAGTAGCCGCATTGCGCTACGTCGATTTCCTGCCAGGCGACTTGCACCGGATGGGTGCCGTCCGGAGAAAGCCCTTCGAGCGTAATGATGGGCCGGTCTTTCACCATTTCGAGGGTGGTGATGCAGGCCTTCTGCGGCTGCCCACCTATATGGACCGTGCACGCTCCGCATTGGCCGATGCCGCAACCGTATTTAGTGCCGCGAAGGTCGAGGATGTCTCGCAGCGCCCAAAGCAGGGGCATATCGCCCGGCGCGTCCACCGTGCTGGTATGTCCGTTCACATTGAGTTTAAAGGCCATAGAGTTCTCCGAATACCGGTATTCTATACCATTTGGGTCCACTATGCCGTGATCAATTCGGGTCAGGGCGCCAGGCCCGAGGGAGAGCTTCGCTTGTCGCTGCCCTTGGCCTTTCGGGGGGTAAGCTTCAGAGGTCCTTGCAAAACTCCCGGAAACCGCTTACTTGCGCGCGCGGCTCATTAATCCCGTGTTGAAACAGCAGCCCTTACTGAGCCGCGACCGCGAGGGAGCGGTGCCTTTCGCCCCATTTCAGCCGAATATTGCAGGTACCCCTTCAGCTTCTCCAGGCGAGCGGAAGGGGGACTTGCAAAATCCCCGAAACCGCTTGCTTACGCGCGCGGCTCGGAAAGAGCGTAATCAACGGACAGCGGTTAACGTTTTCAGATCCCCGGCGCGGCGCTTATTGAATCGTGATGTTGACCGCATTCGCGACCAGCCCGTTGGCTGTCAACGCGATGGTCACGTTGCCTTTGCCTGCTAGCGACGCCGGTAGCAGCACGTTGGCCTGGTCCAGCCCCACAAAGCCTCCTTGCGGGCCGGCATACGCAACCGGAAGATTGGTTCCACCTACCGAAACCTTGACTCCCGCCGTACCCGCGGCCTGAAAACCGGTTCCGAATAGCACCAGGTACGCCTGGTCCGTGGACGAACCCAGGCTGACCGGGCGGGCCACGATGGCGCCGGAACTGTTGACTGCATAGACATTCTCCAGGGTGTAAGTACCGTCGGCGTGGTACACAATTACATCGGCGGCGGTCAGTCCACCGGCGTTCAGTTCGAATACTCCGGGAGCTACCGGCTCGATGTTGACGATGGCCGTCGATTCGGTTCCGTCGCCGCTGGTGACGGTTGCCTGCGCAGCCCCGACGGCAGAGCCCGGGGGTACTTCGAAGTTCACTTGCGTGGGACTCACGTACACCAGCGGTGCCAATGAAGTAGCGCCCGAGGAATCCACGATCGATATCGAAGTCCCTCCGAATTTCGTGGGGAGGGGCAGCGGGGTGGCGCCGGCGACGCTCGATGCCAGGTCCGTTCCGTATGCCGTCGCCAGCGAGCCGGGCGCGACACCCACCGCGGCGGCATTCGCCGAGGATACGATGGTCGCCTGCAGGCTAGTGGGAGCCGGCAGGGTGAGGAAGAGGAATACGCTGCTGTCGTAGGGTGTCACGACTGGCGAGACAAACGCCAGGTCCGGCTTGCCGTCGCCATTGAAGTCCGCCAGGACCCCCATGTACGCGCCGGTGTTATATAAGATCGGGACTTCTTTTTGAAATGTGCCGTCGCCATTCCCAAGCGCATACGTGATATCGGAGTCGCCGCAGCAGTGCGGCACCATCAGGTCCGGCTTGCCGTCGCCATTGAAATCGGCCACAATCGTCGTTTCCGCTCCGAACTCGGTGGGAATCAGAACGCCCGGTTTGAAAGTGCCGTCGCCGTTGCCGATGAAGACCACCAACGTCCAGTTGAAATTCTCGGTGGCGGCGGACACGATCAGGTCGGGTATGCCGTCCTGATTGAAGTCTCCGGTGCTCACCGAATTCGGCCATATGGTGGCGGACACAGATAGGTTCTCGGCGGGTCGGAAGGTCCCATCGCCTTTTCCCAGGAGAATCGAAATGCTCCCGGGGTTATTGTCCATGAAGATGAATCCGCTGTTCACTACGGCGAGGTCGAGATTGCCGTCGCGATTGAAATCGGCGGCCAGCAAAAAGCTGGGAGACGAACCGACCGAAAACGTGGCGCCCGCTTTAAAGGTGCCGTCGCCGTTTCCAGGGTCGACGGTCACCGAGTTGGAATCGTGATTGGCGATGGCCAGGTCGGGTTTATGGTCGTTATTGAAATCGCCGATGGCTACAAAGGACGAGCCGGAGCCACCGCTCGCTACCGCCCGGCTCGGCTGAAAAGTGCCATCCCCGTTGCCCAGAAAGACCAGCGCGCCATTGCCGCCGTCGTTCACTACCAGGTCCGCCTTGCCGTCGCCGTTGAGATCTCCGGTGGCGAGGCCGATGTAAGCCAGGCCGGCGCCGCCGGCAGCGTTGATGGGCACGGCCGTTTGGAAACTCCCGCCCCCGGCGCCGGGAAGGATCTCAGGCGGGGTACTCCACACGGCCAGATCCGGCTTGCCGTCGCCATTGAAGTCGGCCGTCACCATGCTGGTTGGCCCTCCGGGCACCAGATACGCCGGTGCGCCGGCGAAAGTCCCGTCGCCTTTGCCGAACAACACGCCGACAATTTGCGTGTAAGGCAGGGTGATGAGCGCGTCCGGGTGTCCCTGGGCGAAGACGATATCGAGATTGCCGTCGCGATCGAAATCTTCCACGTAGAAAGTCCCCGGGCCGTATTGAATCACGTACTGCGACACCGGCTTGAATGTGCCATCGCCATTGCCCAGCAGGATATAAATCAAGCCGCTTAATAAGTCGGTTACGGCGACGTCCTGCTTGCCGTCCTTATTAAAATCGCCGGTTGCCAGGAAGGACTGGGCGGTGTAAAGCGTAGTGAAAGGACCGGTCCGGAACGTGCCGTCGCCGTTTCCCAGCAAGGTGGCGATGCCGTTGAAACCGGCGGTCACCAAATCGGGGATACCGTCGCCGTTGACATCCGCGATGGCGATGCCGGTGGGAAAGTTGTCTGTCCCGGCCGGGTATGTGTTCCCGGTCTTGAGCGTTCCATTGGCGTTGCCAAAGAGGATCGTCACGGTGCTGTCCTGGTAGTTCAGCACGGCCAGGTCGTCTTTGCCGTCGCCGTTGAAATCCCACGCCACCGCCGCTATCGGTCCGAGGCCGGTAGGATAATTGACCGCCGGCTGCAAAGTGCCGGTCCCGGTTCCCAGGAGAAGCGAGACGCCGCCGGGCGCGGAGTTATCCTGCGGGCCGAAGTACACGGCCGCGATGTCGTGCTTGCCGTCGCCGTTGAAATCGCCCGCCACTACTCCTTGGGGATTCGCACCGACCTGATAACCTCCCGCGGACCTCACGCTGTAAGCGGGTGTGGCCGTGACCACTACAACCTGGCCCGGCGCGCCCCGCTGGTCAAAACCAACGATGGCGCCGACCCCGTCTCCCGCTAGGTCGGTAACGATCGTGTTTCGCGAGGACATCCCCAACGGATCTTTGGCGATATTGGGCGCGGGCCCCGACCCTGGCTTATGCGCCGTCAGGCCGCTGCAGGCGAAAAAGCTCTGCTCGATGTTGGGGACCATACCGACCAGCGAGGCCGTCTTGGCCTGGACGTTCCCCGTGATCTCGTACTGTGAGAAAGATTGATCGGGTTGGCGCAACAGCCCGGAGACGATTTGTTGCGGCCGATTCTGCAACTTGACCTGCGCCAGTTGTTGAAAATTGACCGGAGGGCAAACCGGCTGTGAAAATGCTTGTGACGCACCGATTAGCCCTAAAAGGATCGCTGTTTTCATTCGTCGCCTCCTCCGTAAGGTTTCATTCGAGTCAATTTCGTTCCCGAAAACTGCTGGGTTTCGGTCCTGTCGAAGAATGCTGCATGTAGACGCTGAGCGCCAGACCGTGATCCAGCCCGGCGGCCTGAAAGGCGACCGGCCGGAGGGGCCATGCGGCCACCGTGAGCGCGATGCGCGCGCTATTGCCGTCCGCCGGAAAATAGGCCAATGCGGAACCTGGGATCGTCAAGCCGGTAGCACCGGGAGTACCGACGCAATAGCACATACCCCGCGATCCGGTTGCCTCATCCACGAAATTGGCGAACACGATGGCGATGCGGGCCGTCGTCATATCGGTCCACTGTAGCCGCAGCGCCTGGCCCCTTTTCACCGGCCCCATTTCACCACGCATTTCAAAAGGCGCCGGCCCGTTGAGCGCGATACCGACGCGGCCCACATCGGCGCCGCCCCTGCCCACCACATGCAAAACGGCGGGGCTCAGAAAGTGGAGCAGCCGGTCCGGCTGGCCGATCAGATCCGACAATTCGCGGTCGAAGACTCCTTGCGTGCCGCGAAACGCCGGCAGTTTGCGAACCGTTTTGCCGTCGTCGACGGTCAGCTGGTCTCCCGCGCGCAGCGCCTCGGCCGCGGCGTGCGTCGCCAGCAGAGAGGGCAAAGTGGCCGGCGTGAATCCTCCCCGCCACGGTTCCGTCTGGCTCGTACAGGCGCCGGGCGGCGGAAGCAGGAAATAGGGATTGAGCTTTTCCAGTTTGAGCAGCTTTCCGAACCAGGCCGCGGCCTCGTCCGAAATCGGTTGCGCGCCCTGCTTCCCCATGGCCGTGCGAGTGATGGCAACCATGCCGATACGCGCCTCCGGCCACCCGGCAAACGGAAAGAAGTCCGGTTCCCGGCACGCGCCCCCACCGTTGCGAATCGCAGCCGTGACGGTATTGCTGACCGAAGGTCCGGCGTTGCGCACCTGGACGGGCACGAAGCAACCCTCCGGCGTATTGGCGGGCACCTGGAAAAGAATGTCGTCACCCTCCGCGGAGGCGCGTGCGGAGACCACAGTTGCGCTCTTGGCACCGATAAAGACCGCAGGAGATTTGGCATCCCCCAACCCGGTTCCCGAGAGCGCCAGGGTCTGGCCGAAGGTGGCGGCGTTGTCGACCGAGTTGAGCGTCCGGCCGCTGGCGCTCACGTTCTGAATTCGTCCCGGCCCCCAACCCTTGCCGTTTTGGGAGTAGATCCCGAACTGAGCGGGCACTATTTTGACCGGGTAGGGCGGGCTGCTCTTTCCATTCACCGTCACGGCCAGCGACGCCGCTCCCAGGGGCGCATCGGCGGGTATGCGCACGATCGCCGTGGAAGCGTTCACAGGCACAATCGCCAAGGTTTTCGCGTTGGTTGGGGTGAGGAGCTTCACTGACGGGGGATTCAGGCGGTCGCCGAAGCGGGTTCCGTGAACGGTCAGCCGGGCCCCTCGCGCAATCGCGGAATCGGCCAACCCTAAAGGGATGTTGCTGGCCTCATTTACGATGCCGTTGCGGGCGATTTCGGGCGCTTGAGCCCATGCCATGGCAGCATAGACCAGCCACGCGATTGCCCAGTTTCTCCGAATACGCCCCCCTCGATTCGGTCCTATTGTACAACTGCGAGTCAAACCGCTTGCTCACGCGCGCGGCTCGGAAACTCAGTGTGCCGTTACCGAGCCGTGCGCGTAAGCAAGCGGTCCCGTTAATCATCCCCCGCCTCCGCGGGAGAGTACACTGGATTCTTGACCGTCCGCAGTCCGCTGTTTCGCAAGCTCCTGTTCGCGGCCGCGTTGTTGATCGCCGTGGCGCTGGGCACCGCCGATGTCCTGCTCACGCGCTACACCGCCGAGCGCGAGCACTCGTTGGCGCAGCGGGAACTGGCACAATCGCTTCGTCTGATCGTGCGCGAGGTGACTTCGGCGCCGCCTCCGAACTTGCAGCAATGGGCGGAGGACACCGACCGCAAGCTCGGCTCGCGCGTGACCGTGATCGACCGCGCCGGTGTGGTTCTGGCGGACTCCCGGCACGATCCCGAAACCATGGAGAATCACCAGGCGCGGCCGGAAGTTCGCGCGGCACTCTCGGGGCAGACGGGCTCGGCAGTCCGGCGGAGCGCCACCCTCGACATCGATTTCCTGTACTACGCCGCGCCGGTGGAATTGCCGGGAAATCCGGGCGCCGTCCTCCGGCTGGCGATGCCGCTCGAACAGGTGGGCGCTTCCATCGCGGCGGTACGCCTGCTGATTTTGAAAGCCTCCGGATTTGCCGCGCTGCTCGCCTTCGCGCTGGCCTATGTGATCGCGCGGAATGTCACCGGCCGGGTTCGGCGCATGGAGGCGTACGCCACCGAACTGGTCAACGCCGATTACTCGGGAACGCTTTCGGCGGAAGCCGACGACGAGCTCGGTTCGGTGGCGCGCTCTCTCCGGGCCATGGCGGACCATTTCCGCGCGATGCTTGCCCGCCTGGCGCAGGAGTCGGCCCGGCGCGAGGCCATCCTGAGCGGAATGGTGGAAGGGGTTCTGGCGGTAGACCACAATCTCCGCATCACCTTTTACAACGAAGCGTTCACCCGCTCCATTCGGGCGCGCGCGCAGTCTTCCGAAGGACTCTCGGTACTGCAAGTGATCCGCGATCCCGACCTCCGCAGATTGCTCTCGGGCGTGATCGCCGGCGAGACCGCGGCGCGCGAGCGCATCTCTCCGCTACATGCCGATGGACACATTTTCGAAGTGCAGGCAGCTCCTCTGAACGAACAGGGGGTCGTGGGCGCCATCGCCACTTTCCACGACATTACCGAGCTCGAGCGCCTGGAGCGCGTCCGCAAAGATTTTGTCGCCAACATTTCGCATGAGCTGCGGACTCCCCTGGCGGCCATTCAGGGGTACGCCGAAACTTTGCTGGATGGCGCGTTGGAAGATCCGGCGAACAACCGCAAGTTCCTGGAGATCATCGTGGCGCACACCATCCGGCTGACCAACCTGGCCACCGATCTTCTGACGCTCTCGGAAATCGAAGCGGAACGCTTGCAAACTCCGGCGGAAAAACTGTCGGCCGTGGAACTGGCGCGGGACGCATTGCAGATGGTGGAAAGCCAGGCTCGCGAGCGGCATGTTCAGGTGTTTTTGGGAGCGTCCGAAGACGTCCACATTTTAGGCCACAAGGCACGTCTGGAGCGGGCTCTGGCGAATCTTCTCCTGAACGGCATTAACTATAACTATCCTGGCGGAGAAGTGCGCGTCGACGTCAGGCGCGTCGACTCTACTGTGCGGATTTCCGTATCGGATGACGGAATCGGCATCGCATTCACGGATATCTCCCGCATTTTCGAGCGATTTTACCGCGTGGACAAAGCACGCTCGCGTCAAACCGGAGGAACTGGACTCGGCTTGTCAATTGTGCGCAACACGGTGGAGCGCAGCGGCGGGTCGGTGACGGTAGAGAGCGAGTTGGGCAAGGGGTCGGTGTTCACGCTGACATTTCCCGCCGGTTGACCGCATTCATCACGTTGCCGAATTGTTACAAACCGATTACGATGGAGTTCTTCTCTCACGTACAGTCGGCAATTTATGAATTTTCTTCCCCGCGATGACAAGTTCTACGCCTTCTTCCTGAAACAGGTGGAGATCATCTCACAAGCCGCGCATGTGCTGCTGGAAGGAATGCGCGTCGGCAATTCCCGGCTGGCGGCAGCGGCTACCGAAATCAGCGTTCTCGAAAATCGCGGAGACGAGGTGATTCACAGCATTTTCACCCGCCTCAATCAGACCTTTATCACCCCGCTCGATCCGGAAGACATCCACAATATCTCCAGCGCGCTCGACAACGTACTGGACGGCATCGAAGACGCCGCGCATCGCCTGGTGTCCTACGAGATCGATCCGATTCCGCGCGACATGGTGGAATTGGCGACCATCGTCAACACGTGCGCGCTGGCGGCGAAACGCGCGATAGAAGCGTTGGAGGCGAAAGGACCCATCCTCGAACACTGCATCGAAATCAATCGGCTGGAGAACGAAGCCGATCTCGTCAGCCGCGCCGCCGTCGCAGACCTTTTTCGCAAGCAAAAGGATCCCATCACGTTGATCAAGCTCAAAGAAGTCTACGAATTTCTCGAAAACACGATCGATCGCTTCGAGGACGTCGCCGACGTGCTGCAAAACGTCGCCGTCAAGAATAGTTAGCGCATGTCGGTCTTCGGACTGGCGGTATTGATCATCGCGATCGCCTTGGTTTTCGATTACATCAATGGCTTTCACGATGCCGCCAACTCGATCGCCACCATCGTGGCGACACGCGTATTGACGCCGTTCCAGGCGGTGCTTTGGGCCGCCTTTTTCAATTTCGCCGCCGCCTTTATTTTTGGCACCGCGGTGGCGCGGACAGTTGGCAAAGGGTTCGTGGATCTCGGCCTGGTGACTCCGCAAGTGATTCTGTGCGGGATCGCCGGCGCCATCGTTTGGGATCTGCTGACCTGGTGGCTCGGACTTCCCACCAGTTCGTCGCACGCTTTGATCGGCGGATATGCCGGGGCGGCCATCGCCCGCGCGGGGGCGCTGCGCGGATTGCTGCACAGTTTCGACGCCCTGCGCGTCCCCGGCGGCGGAGAATGGCCGCTGACAATTGCATTTATTTTCCTGGCGCCGCTGATCGGCATGATTGCCGCCTACATGTTGATGGTCGCGGTCTATTGGTTGTTCCAAGACACAAGTCCGGCTAAGATGGACACCTACTTTCGCAGGCTGCAGTTGCTCTCCGCGGCCTCATTCAGCCTTTCGCACGGTTCCAACGACGCGCAGAAGACTGCGGGACTGATTACCGGCGTGCTCTTCACGTCTCACATGATCTCCGCATTCGAAGTTCCCAAGTGGGTGCTGTTGGCCTCTTACACGGCGATCGCCATGGGCACCTTCAGCGGGGGGTGGCGCATTGTGCGGACCATGGGCGCGCGTCTCACCCGCCTCAAGCCGCGCAGCGGATTCTGCGCGGAGACCGGCGCCGCGGGCGCGGTTCTGCTGGCCACTCACCTGGGGCTGCCGGTCTCGACCACCCACGCTATCGCCGGGGCGATCGTGGGAGTGGGGAGCATCAATCGCCTAAAGGCGGTGCGTTGGGGAATCGCCACCAACATCGTCGGCGCCTGGGTGCTCACCATTCCGGCGGCGGCGATCATCGCCTGGCTGGCATTTTGGGCGCTGAGGCTGGCGGGCGGGGCGTAAGGTTCTTACCGAGCCGCGGCCGTGAGGTAATAGGTCAACGCCGCGCAGAAGCTTCCGCGCTCATCTCCGCCCGCGGTTCCCACTCGGCCGCCCTCTGGCGCAACCGGGCCAGAGCGACGCGGTCGAAATCGAAGCGCTCGTCGAGCAGATCGTTTACCGAGAAACTGGCTTTGGCGACTCCCTCATGGCAATGAGCGCGCGATCCCATCACGACGTGGTACAGCTCGTGGGCGGCGACCCGTGCTATCGCCCGGCCATAGAAATAGTCGCGCTGGGCGCCGGCTTCATCGGCCAGCAGGGGTCCGATCAGGCGAGTCACATTGGCGCAATTGATGCGGCTGAAAGGCATGACGACGCCCGACGAGACTGAGGTTTCGGCCAGACTGGCGCCGCTCGGCACTGCCCGATCCAAGCGGTAATTGCCTGCCGGCATGCCGCACGTTCCGTGCAGTTCCAATACCACCAGCGCGGAATACTGCGCATTGGGATCGGGAGTGCTTGGGTCGCTGTAGACTACGCGATATCCGGCGGACTCCATAATTCCGCTTAATTCGCGTTTCATGTTTTCCAGCGGAGCGGCGGCCTGTCTGGGATCGAGGGTGAGATAGACGGCTAAATCGGTGTGCCGGGTGTCCCGCCGGGACACGGACGGATCGGTATGTAGGAGGCTCAACAGTGCCAAAACCCACGCGGACATGGCGTAGACCCACGGGTATTATAGCCGATTCGCGCCCACTAAGCCATCTGGGAGATAATAAGTGCCGATGAAAACGGTCTCTCTCATACTTTCCCTGGCTGCAGCCGCCGGGGCGCAAAACTACACTGCCCGCCAGATTACCGAACAGGGCGTCGCCATCGTTCGATTGAGCGACGCCGCTCACGGAGTGGAGGTCTCGGTGATGCCGTCGATCGGCAATCGGGCCTACGAAATGAAAGTACACGGCCACAATATTCTGTATTTCTCTGGTAGCGACCTGGCGCAATACGAGAAGCGGCCGGCCATGGAAGGTGTGCCCTTTCTGGCGCCCTGGGGCAATCGGCTCGATGAGAGTGCTGTATGGGCCAACGGCAAGAAATATCTGTTGAACCCGGGGCTCGGCAATCTGCAGCTGATCCCCCTGCCGATTCACGGTCTGCTGGTAACTTCGCCTTTGTGGAAAGTAACGGAGGCGTCCGCCGATGCGCATTCGGCCCACGTCACCAGCAAGCTGGAATTCTGGCGTTATCCCGATCTGATGGCGCAATGGCCGTTCGCCCAGGAGTACGAAATGACTTACCGGCTGGCGGATGGCATACTCGAAGTACGCACCACGGTAACCAATTTAAGCCGGGAAGCGATGCCGCTGGCGATCGGATTCCATCCCTACTATCGCATTCCCGACATCCCTCGCGACGAATGGATCGCGCATGTGCCGGCGCGGCAGGCAGTGGTCACCGACGGGCGCCTGATTCCGACGGGCGAATACAAGCCGATGGACCTGCCCGATCCGCTGCCGCTGAAGGGCCGCACCCTCGACAACGGTTATCGCGATTTGATTCGCGATGCCGAGGGGCGCGCGGTGTTTTCGATTGAAGCGGGCGGTAAGAAAGTTGAGGCGCTGTTCGGGCGCAATTATCCGGTCGCCGTAGTCTGGGAACCGGCCGGCCGCGATTTCATTTGCTTCGAGCCCATGGCCGGCGTTACCGACGCGGTGAATTTGAATCACGCCGGTAAGTACCCCGACTTACAAACGGTGCCTGCGGGCGGTAAGTGGACCGAAAGTTTTTGGATCCGGGCCAGCGGAATCTAGGGTGGGTTTCCGAGCCGCGACCGTGAGGGAGTGGTCCGCAGTGGAGTGTCGCGAATCTGCAACCGCTTGCTCACGCGCGCGGCTCGGTAACGCCCCTCCTATCTTCCGCCAATCTGAATATTCAGGCCGCCGCTCATCCCCATGCCCATCATGTTGGGCGGCATGATTTCCTGAAACGGCACGCCCAAGAACGTCGCCACGCGATTGGCCATCGCCGTCTCCGAGCCTTGCCCGCTCATCAGCACCGCCGAGCCAATCTGCGTGCTGGAGGAGTTCTTCTGGTGATCCAGCGGCAGCTCTTTCCCACTCTTGAAAACGATCACCGACTGCGCCACCAGCACGGGCTGCGGCGGGTTGGCCGTGTCGCGATTCGGCGGACCGCCCGCGCCCTGGATGCGCCACTGCTTGCGCGTTTCGATGCGCAGGACGTCGGAGATCTTGTACGTGTCGGTCTTCGCCCCTACAATCCGCTTTTTCTCGTAGACCAGCTGGTCCCTCGATTTGGTGGCGCCGACGGTGATCGACGAGGCGAAGCAGATGACGCCAACCCCGAGCGCCACTGCGGCGAGACCGATCCACAGCGCCATCGGCTTGCTGGAATGAAGAAAATAGGCGCCGAGTACGCCTGCAATGACGCACATGGCGCCCACAACCATGCCCTGCCAGCTGCCCTCGTGGAGCACCATTTCGTCGGCTGATTGACTCACGATCTTCATGTCTGTTTCCTCCTTTAATGCGCCGGCACGGTGGCGAGCTTGCCGGACTTGACCCAGATCCAGTCGGCGCCATCGGACACCTTATCGGGGTTCTTCGCCACGTAGAGCAGAACCGTTTGCGGCCCGGAACACTTCCGGTAGAGGGTGGCCGAGCTCGCGCCCTTGTTCCCGCCCGCAAAGGTCATTTCGAGATCGAAAGACGCCGGCACGTTGTCGATGCGCAGCACGCCGTTCTGAATTTGCGCCGTGTATTCCTTCAGGTGGCCGCCGGAAAACACCGTGCGCCCGCTGGGGCTTCCGCCCATGACGTAATGAGCCGGGTTGTTCTGGTCGTAAGCCAGGTCGAGCGCCACCTGGAAGTTGGAAAGCGGCTGCAGGGAGCCGGCTTTCACGAACCGCATGAGCATCGTGCAGGAATCCGCCGAACCCGGGCCCATGGTGGCGTCGACGAAATTAGCGCCGTCGTCGCCGGTCTCGGTGGCAAAGCGCTGCGGCGCGGTGGGCGGCGGGGGCGGGGCATTGGCGCAGGCGGGCGGCAACACAAAGAGGGCAGCCGCCGGCCTCGTGAGACTGTATTGTTTGACTTCCACGACGGTGGTGGTGGCGCCTCCGGGGGGAGTCATATCTCCCTTGACCACCATGCCGTATTTCGGCTCGCGCCAGACCTTGATCTTGATTTTCGACTGCGGATCCGTCCCTTCGAACACTTTGGTGGCGATGCCGTTGACTGTATCGCTGGTGGGCGGTTTGTTGGACGCTTTCAGGAGGCTGTCGACATCGGAAGCTTCGAAGGGGTCGCCCCAGTCGCCCGAAAAAGTTCCATTACTGCAACCGCTTTCCGGATGTTGCGTGTCCCAGCTCTGTTGGGTATGGGCCTTTAGATTGTAGAGGCTGCGTAAGTGCCTGTCGGTGTATTCCACCACCGCAAGATCGCCATCACGATAAATCTGCGACGCCATCGGCTGGCCGAACATGCCGTTAATTGCCGTCACCGAATACTGCGTTGGCACCGGCGCGTATTGCGCCCACAACCCCTGCCCAATCAGGGCCGCGAACATGCCGGCGGCCATTGGCTTTAGGAACATTTTCCCTCCGAATTTACGATCCGCTCTATACTGAACGCCGCAAACCCCGCCGGTTCGGATCATATTTTTCAGAATTTTGTGGGGCGGACCAGCAGTTTGGCGCGGGACGCCCACGTCCCGCTTTACCAATCGCAGCAAAGGCTTTAACCGATCCGGAAGAGGCCGGCCAAGGAGGTCCGCCCCACCCAACTGCCGGCCGGCCGCGAGGCGCCCCTTGCATCCGGGAGTAAAAGGTCGCAAAATCAACTCGTACTACATAATCTCCTTGTTGAGAGGCGGAGACCATGAAACTGTTTGCTCTGAGCACGATGGTGCTCCTGGTGGGAGCTGCGGCCGTCGCACGCGCGCAGAATCTGGATGCCAGTTATCAGAGTCTCAAAGATGCCCAGGCAAAGGGCGATGCGGCGGAAGTGAAAAAGTTCGCCTGCGAAACTTCCGCGCTGGCGCGCAAGGCCGCCGCGGAACCGGCTCCCGAAGATGCCGACGAAAAGGAAGCGTGGACCAAGCGCGTGGAATACGCGAAGGGAGTGGATCTCCAGACAGAGTATGCGCTATATGAACTTGCGGTGAAATCGCCGCCGGCCACCATGGTGGATCTGTTGGCGACGCTTGAGACGCAGAACCCTAAATGCAAATACCTGGACCAAGCCTATGCCAGCTATCTGTACGCTCTGAGTCAATCGGGCGGTACCGCCAAGATCACCGCAGTCGCCGAAAAGGCGCTGACGAATTTCCCGGAGAATACCGACTTATTGTTGGTGATGGTCAATTCCACTTTTGCCGCCAAACAGTCGGATAGAGCCCAAGGTTATTCCAACCGCCTGGTGGCGAGCTGGGCCAGGAAGACGAAGCCGGAAGGCGTTTCCGAGGGGGATTTCGAGAGGCAGAAGGCGGCGTCCCTTGGCAGGGGCTACTGGGTGTCGGGAATGGTTTCGGGCGAGAAGAACCAGTACGCCGCAGCCGACAAGAGTTTGCGCGCGGCGCTGCCGTACATCAAGGGCAACAATGCCATGGTGGCGCCGGCGTTGTTCTATCTGGGCACGGCCAACTACAACCTGGGGAAGATGACCAATAACAAGGCCAAGATCCTGGAAGCGGCCAAGTTCAGCGACGACTGCGCCGCCCTCCCCAGCGAGCTGGCGCAACAGGCCTGGAAGAATTCGACCATCATGAAGGCCGAAGCGGCAAAGATGCGGTAAAGAGGGGGCGTACGCCTTTGGTCCAGCCAGGGCCCGAGCCAGGGGCTCGGCGGCGGCGTCGGGATCGAGCGCCTGCAATTTCAGTTACCGGAGACAGTGACTCTCGATGCCTTTCGTCTTCGGCTGGGCCTGTTTCAAAAGGAATCCGGCGGCCGTCTTCCGATCGCGTCGAGCAGTTTCCCGTTGGCCGATTCCGCCTCCGCCGCCGTAACCCCGCTGGTACGATAATTCAGTACCGGGCGGCTCGCATAGACATAGATTCTCTCAAATCGAAGTTCTGACCGCCCGGCGCCTCACCGGCGGGATGTCAATGTGCTCCGTATCGATTGCACGGATGCGGTCCTCAGGAATATTACGATGGAACTTCGTCAGCCTCGACGGCAGTCACATAGCGATCGAACGTTGTTGGGTAAAACTCAAAATGCATCTTTTCGCCGCCCCCAAACAGGCGCATGAAAGTCGTCTGCACATTTTCATCCGGATTCACCATCCTAACCATCAGGCTCGGCTTCGTGCCGGGAAGGGCTGTAATCGACAGGAATCGCCGCGGCCCCGCAACAACAGTTACCGAATGCCCTGGGCGGACTTCCGGAAACGCTCTGCGCCCGCGTTAGCGTGTCATTGGAGCTTCAGGAATTGCGGCAGGCTCTCCGCCGCGCCGCCGATGGCGCGCGCCAGGCTCAGCTTCGCCAGATTGTGGGCGAACACACTGTTGATGTAATCGAGGTTCGCGCCGGCCACCGATTCCTGCGCCTGTACCACTTCCACGTTGTCGGTGACGCCGGCGTCGAAGCGTTGCCGCGTCAGATCCAGCGTTTCTTTGGTTACCTGCACGTTTTTCACGGCCAGTTCCACCTGGCTGCCGGCTGCGTCCAAGTCGAGGTACGCGTCGCGGATGTCGCCTTCAATCTTGCCTCGAAGGTCCTCGCTCTCCGCTTTTCGCTCGGTCAATGCAGCATCGGCTTGGTCGATGTCGCCTGCCACGCGGCCGCCTTGCCAGATGGGAATCCGGAGCGTTCCCAGAACCGTGAACGTGCCATTCGACTGTCCCGGCCTGGTTCCGATAGCGCCATAGTCGCCGCTGACGGAAAACGACGGAAGGTATTCGGCACGGGCCGCCGATCGCGCGAGCCGGGCGGCCTGCATCTGCGCTTCGGCCGCTTTTAGGTCCGCGCGTTTCATCAGGGCCTGTTTGAGCGCCTCCTCCAAGACGAGCGGGGGGGCGGCGGAAAACGGAATATCTTCGGAAAGCGCGTAGCGATCGCTGGCCGGCAAACCCACCAGCCGCGCGAGGTTGATTTTCTGCTTCGCCAGATCGTTCTGCAACGAGATCAACCGCTGCTGCTGCGTCAAGGCTTGCACCTGGCTCCGATTGACATCCGTCTGCGCCAGCAAGCCGACGCCGCGTTTTTCCGCGTTCTGCCGGTAGAGAGCTGTGGCGGTCTCCAGTTGCGCGCGCACCGATTCCACTCTGGCCGCCGCCGCGATCGTTTGGAGATAGGCGCCGCCGACGGCGAATACCACCAGGTCGCGCGCGTCCTCGGCCTCAAATACATTGGCGCGGACGATTTCTTTGCTCGAACGGTAGTTGTTGAGCGCCGTCATGTCGGCTACGGTTTGTGTCAGCGTGGCACGCAGGTCGAAGTAGTGGAACGGGCCGATCACCGCGGGAAGTGATGCCCCGAGACCCGGAATACTTCCCAATCCCTGCGCCTTGAGGGAGAGCTTCTCGTCGTACTCACGCAGAGCGCCATTGAGGTTCGGAAGCAGCGAACTGCGTGCCACCAGTTGCTGTCCGCGCGCCTGCCGCACCGCCTGCGCGATGCCGACCGCGCCCAGGTTGTATTGCAGCCCTCGCTCGATCGCTTCGCGCAGCGACAACCTGCCCGAGAACGGAAGAGTGGCCGGGCCGCCGGCGCTTCCGGCGAACGAGCCCGACACCTGCAGTGTGGGATTGATGGTATTGACGCTGGTGGTGGTTCCCGGAACGGGCGATTCGGTAGCAGTCACCCCGCCGTTCTGCACAGTACGGCCCGACAAGGGGACTTGGTTCGGCATGGGGCCGGCGGGCCCTCCGCCAACTTGAGCCAACGCGCCGCCCGCAAACAGAAGTGTGGCGGCTAGCGCGCGCACCTGAATGGTACCGTCCACAAGTTTGGTCATATATCCTGTCCCGCTAGCTGAGTTGCTTCCGGAAGCGCCACACGCTCAACGAAACCAGAACGAGCGTAAACGCGAGGAGCGCGAGAAAATTGGGCCATAGCGTACCGAGTCCGCTGCCGCGGAGCATGCTGCCGCGCGCGATGATTCCGAAATGGTAGATAGGGTTCAGATTCGTCAGCGGCCGCAACCACGCCGGCAGAGCCTGCGCGGGAGTGAGCGCGCCGGACAAGCTCGACAGCGGGGGATTTACGAAAAAGCTGGTCAGTTGCGCCTGTGCGGATGTCTTGGTGAACGTGGCGATGAAGGTCCCAATGCCGATGCCGCAAAGAACGCACAAGGCGGCGGCCAGCAGCACCAGCACGTAGCCTCCGCGAAACGGCACTTGAAACACCAGCTTCATCAGGCTGACGGCGCCCAGCACCATCAGGCAGAGAAGCAGGAAGAGGGGCACGATCTTGGCGGCGACAATGGTGTAGGTTCCGGCCGGCGACATCATCAACTGCTCCAGGGTCCCGGCTTCGCGTTCTTTTACCATGGCCGCGGCGGAGACGATGGAAGCATTCAAAATGCACAACATTCCGAACACTCCGCTCACCACAAACCACGAGCTAACCAGTCCCGGATTGTAGAGGTATGCGGGATACAGCACCACTTGACTACGCGGCTGTGCGCCCGCCGCCCCAACCCGCCGAAAATCCGCGTTCAGGCCGGACTGGCGCAGCCCGTTGTTATAGGTGGCAATTACGCTCTCCGCATACGCCTGCGCAATCCGCGCCGTATTGGCGTCCATCGCGTTCAGCAGAAACTGCACCGTCGCCGGCCGGCCGCGCTGCAGGTCTCGGCCGAAATCGTACGGTACGATCACTCCGGCATCCAACTTGCCTCGCGCGATCGTGTCTCCAAGCTGGCCGGCGGACAGGTAGTTGCCGGCCGGGGCGAAGCTCTCGCTCTCGGTCAGCGTGGCAATCAACTCCCGGCTTTCCGGCGTCCGGCTGTCGTCGACTACTCCCAGCCGCAAGTTCGCTACCGTCGGGTTCAGCACAAAGCCGAAAAGCAGGATCATCAGAATGGGCGGCACAATCAGGGAAATGGTCACCCGGCGGTCCCGGCGGATCTGGCTGAACTCTTTGCGGATCAACGCCATGAACCGGGTGTTCGCGATGCCTCGTAGGAAGTTGCGCATGTCGCTAAGCCTTGAGTTGCATCCGCCGCATGGTGAGCCATGCCAGCATATAGAACGTAGCGCCAGTGCCGCCGATAATCAGAATTTCGAGCCACATCGCGGGCCAGCCCGCGCCCTGCAGAAACGCGTCGCGCACCACGATGATGTAATGTTTGCCCCACACCAAATCGGAGATCCAACGGATTCCCGCGGGTATGTTGGCGATCGGAAACAGCAGGCCGGAGAGCAGGAATACCAGCAGGTAGCCCCCCAGTGACACCACGGAGATGGCCGCTATCTGGTTTGGAATCGCTACCCCGACCATGATTCCGAAACTCGCGACGCAGAAGACATACAGTACCGTTGCCAGCAGGAAGGGAATGGGGTCGCCGGCAAAGCGGGCGCCGAAATAGGTAAACAGCAACGCCAGCAGCGGCACGCATTCGGCCAACCCGACAACCATGAACGCCAACGTGTTTCCGAGCAGGTATTCATGCGCCGAGATATTGGAAACGTAGACCTGCAGAATGGTGCCCAGCTGTCCCTCCTGCGCCATGGCGAGCGCCGTGAGCAAAGGAACGAACATCGACAGCGCCAGCACAAAAACGCCCGGGCCAAGGTATAACTTATCCGACAATCCAGGGTTAAACCAGAGCCGGATTGAGGCCTGGACGGGCTGGGGAACCGGTACTGCGGCGGCGTTATAAGCCTGTACGATGCGGCTCGCGTAACCCGACATCAGTCTCGCCGTGTTCGAGTCCGAGGCGTCCACCAGCAGTTGGACCGGCGTATTGATCCCGCGCACAACGTCGCGTCCGAAATGATCCGGAATAATGAGGACGGCGTACGCGCCGTGCTGCAAGGCTAGCTGCGGCGATTGCTCCACCGGCCACGCCACCACGTGAACGGTCACCGAAGCGCGAAAAGCGTCGATCAGGCCGCGCGACGCCGACGAACCGTCCAGATCCTGCACCACCATCGGAAGGTCGCTCACCGTCAGCTTGAAGGACGTCCCGATGAGAACCATGATCATCACCGGGAGAACCAGTGCCATGGCCAGCGACATGCGGTCCCGGACCAACTGGGTCAGCTCCTTGCGCATCTGTGCCAGAATTCGCCGCATGGGTCGCGTCTTTAGTCTGCCGCCGCTACTCTGCCTTGTTGCCGCGCCTGTTCCACCACGCTGATAAACACATCCTCCAGCGAGAACTGCCCTTCCCGCGCGCTGACAACTTTAATTCCATCCGCAGCGAGCTTCTCGGCGATCCGCTTCTGGCCCGCCGCGGCATCTTCGTCCGTGACGACATGCAGCCGCTCGCCGAACTGCGATACGCGCCAACCTGCCATGTCCTTCTTCAGCAAATCGGCGGCGCGCTGCGGCTGATCGACAACAAACTCGATCAGATGACCCGGCTGTGCGCTTTTGATACCGCTCGGCGTGCCTTGGGCCACCAGTTCGCCCGCCACCATAAAGCCGATGCGATTGCATTGCTCGGCTTCTTCCAGATAGTGGGTGGTCACCAGAATGGCTGCGCCGAGATCGGCCAATCGGCTGATGACCTGCCAGAACGCTCGGCGCGCCAGCGGATCGACGCCTGAAGTCGGCTCGTCGAGAAACAGGACGCTCGGCTCATGGAGGATCGCGGCTCCCAGCGCCACACGCTGCTTCCATCCGCCCGGCAGACTCCCGATCACTTGATCCTGTTTGCCATTAAGGCCGGAGAAGGACAATACCCAACTTTTCTTTTCTTCGCGCTCCTCGCCGTTGACCAGATAGACTCCGGCGGAAAAATCAAGGTTCTCTTCAATCGAGAGATCGTCATACAGCGAGAATTTCTGCGACATGTAGCCGATTCGCTGGCGGACGGCTGGCGACCGCAGGCTGCCATGTTCGCCGGCGAGTTGCATCTCGCCGTGAGTCGGATTCAGCAGCCCGCACAGAATCTTGATGACCGTCGTCTTGCCGGCTCCGTTGGCGCCCAGAAGGCCGAAGATCTCGCCATATTTGATTTCCAGACTGAAACTCTTGACGGCCGTGAACGTTCCGAATTGCATGTTCAGATCTTTCGCACCGATCGCGACCTGGCCTCGCAGATCCTTGTGCTCATGCCGGCCGGGAAAGGGCTCAGCATGCACTTCCTCGCCTAACCGCCGCAGAGTCGCCACAAACGTGTTTTCGAGTGTCGGCTCATCGATGCGATACTCGAACCCGCTCAGCCCGGCCGCGGTCAGTTCCTTCTCCAGGAACTGTTTCGCGCGATCCGGATCGGGCACCAGAAGATCCAGACGGTCGCCGAAGCGCTGCACGTCGATGATTTCCCGGCCGGGTCCGCTGCTTTTCAGGAGAATCTGCTCGGCCTGCGCCAGGTTCGCGGTCCGCAGTTCCAGGCGTTGGGCATGCAAGCTGGCGCGCAGCTCAGCCGGCGTGCCCTGCTGATTGATTTGACCTTTGTAGAGCAGCGCCACTCCGTGGCACCGTTCGGCTTCGTCGAGATACGGAGTGGCCACCAGAATCGTCAAA
>Ga0182016_10000988_pt1 | contig 34934 bp, 30 predicted proteins | sample 712S2MmetaG_FD_120491 | JGI IMG/M metagenome (GOLD analysis project Ga0182016, IMG submission 120491) | Permafrost microbial communities from Stordalen Mire, Sweden - 712S2M metaG | ecosystem: Environmental > Terrestrial > Soil > Wetlands > Permafrost | place: Sweden: Stordalen | collected...
CCGCGGGCGCCCTCGACGGTAATGACCTTTTTCTTGGAGATCGGCCGGCGCTCCAGCGGCACGGCGATCTCGCGCGCACCGGTCAGATACTGGCCGGTGATGCTGTCCTCACAGGCCATGATGTCGGACGGCTTGCCCTCGGCCACCACCGCGCCGCCATGCACGCCGGCGGCCGGGCCCATGTCGATCACATAGTCGGCCGTGAGGATGGCTTCCTCATCGTGCTCCACCACCAGCACAGAATTGCCCAGGTCCCGCAGGCCCCGCAGGCTGGCCAGCAGTCGCGCGTTGTCTCTCTGATGCAGACCGATGGATGGCTCGTCCAGCACATAGAGGACGCCGGTCAGGCCCGAGCCGATCTGGCTGGCCAGGCGGATGCGCTGGCTTTCGCCGCCCGACAGCGAGCCTGAGCCGCGCGACAGGGTCAGGTAGTCCAGACCCACGTCCACCAGGAAACGCAGGCGGTCGTTGATCTCTTTCAGGATGCGTCGGGCGATCTCCATCTGCTTGTCCGACAGCTGCGCGTTCAGGCTCGCGAACCAGTCGCGCGCCATGCGGATCGACAGCAGGCCCGCCTCGCCGATCGAGGAGCCGGCGATCTTGACCGCCAGGGCCTCGGGCTTGAGGCGAAGGCCGTGGCAGACATCGCAGGGGGTGTCGGACTGATAACGGCCGAGCTCCTCGCGCACCCAGGCGCTGTCGGTCTCGCGCCAGCGCCGCTCCAGGTTGGGCACCACGCCCTCGAAGGTCTTGCTGACCTCGTATTTGCGGGCGTTGTCGTCGTAGGTGAATTTGATCTTCTCGGCGCCCGAGCCGTAGAGGATTATCTTGCGTGCGTCCTCCGGCAGCTTGGCCCAGGGCAGATCCATCGAGAAGCCATAGTGGCGGGCCAGCGCCTGCAGGGTCTGGGTGTAGAGCGGCGAGGGCCCGCGCGCCCAAGGCGCCACCGCGCCCTTGTGCAGGCTCTTTTCCTTGTCGGGAACCACCAGCTCGGCGTCGAACGCCAGCTTGGCGCCCAGGCCATCGCAGGTAGGGCAGGCGCCGTGCGGACTGTTGAAGGAGAACAGGCGCGGTTCGATTTCGGAGATAGTGAAGCCCGAGACGGGGCAGGCGAACTTCTCGGAAAACAACAGGCGGCGCGGCTCTTGGCCCCCGCTGTTCTCGTCTTTCGGCGCGTCGGCCCATTCGGCCACGGCAATGCCGTCGGCCAGGCGCAGAGCGGTCTCCAGGCTGTCAGCCAGGCGCTGCTCCAGGCCCGGTTTGACCACGATGCGGTCGACCACGACATCGATGTCGTGCTTGATCTGCTTCTCCAGCGCCGGGACGTCCTCAATGGGATAGAAGGTCCCGTCCACCTTGAGCCGCTGGAAGCCCTGCCGCTGCAGGTCGGCGATCTCTTTGCGGTACTCCCCCTTGCGGCCGCGGATCAGCGGCGCCAGCAGGTAAAGCCGCGTCCCGTCTTCCAGCGCGGTGATCTTGTCGACCATCTGGCTGACGGTCTGGCTCTCGATGGGCAGGCCGGTAGCGGGCGAATACGGCACGCCCACCCGCGCCCACAGCAGGCGCATATAGTCGTGAATCTCGGTGACCGTTCCCACTGTGGAGCGCGGGTTCTTGGAGGTGGTTTTCTGCTCGATCGAAATGGCCGGCGACAGGCCCTCGATCAGGTCCACGTCGGGCTTGCCCATCAGCTCCAGGAATTGGCGGGCATAGGCCGACAGGCTTTCCACGTAGCGGCGTTGGCCCTCGGCGTAAATGGTGTCGAAGGCCAGGGAGCTCTTGCCCGAGCCGGACAGGCCGGTGAGCACCACAAGCTGCTCGCGCGGGATGTCCACGCTGACGTTCTTGAGATTGTGCTCGCGCGCGCCGCGCACGCGGATGAAGCGGTGGGGATCGGACATGCAAAGCTCGAAAGGCCCGGCGAAAGATGGCGGGCGGACCCTCCTATGTAGGGCCTAATCCGCGCTTCGCAGCAAGAACATTATGGGAACTTGAAGGCTCGGGCTTTGTCGCCGCCGAATTGAACAAGCGGGCCTATTCCTGGAAACCTGCGAAAGGCTCGATGTTGGCGTCCAGACCAAGGCGTCGAGCCGCCGACAACAGCCGCCGGTCCCGCGTCCACAGACGGGCAGTCGCGGTTAGGCGCGTGGCGGCTAGCAGATGCGCGTCTACGTAGCCGATCCCCAACCCGATCAGTTCGTTCAACGCGATGAAATCGAACACTTCCGCGTCCGTCGCGACGATGGCCTCGGGCAGACCTCGCAGGGCGTCCAACACCCGTTGGCGCTGGGGAATACGGCCCAGGGCGAGTTCGCCCATAACATGCGGGTGCATCAGAACCTGCTCGCGCTCAAGCAGGTCGACCAGACCCGCATCGCTCCGGTGCAGGTGGTCGACCCACACCGAGGTGTCGGCCAAGATCACGCCGGATCAGCGCGTCGCCGGGGCGGAGCTTCAAGATCCGGCGCCGCGCCGCCCAGACGCGCGAGCCGTCGGGCGCTCTCACGCTGGATCAGCGCCTTCAACCCCTCGCGAACAAGCGCGGATTTTTCCGTTAGGCCCGTCAGGTTTTGCGCCGTGGCCAATAGATCGTCGTCGATGGCGAGGGTGGTGCGCATGATCTCTGCCTGGTGAAGAGGCACGAAATATCGCATCAATTGATGCTGATTTCAATGCGGGGCGGGCGGATAGGGCGCGCGCGCCTGAGCTGCCGCGGTCCAAGGGGCAGGTTGCGCTTCACTTGACGAAGTTATCGCCAAGCAGCTCCAGCACGTCGCCGGCGCGGCCGCTCAGCATGGCCTTGGCCGAGTAAAGCGCCGTGCCGAACACCTGGGCGGCCTCGACCTTGGGCGGCATGACCAGCTCCATGCGGTCGACGTGAACGTCCAGCAGGGCGGGACCCGGCTGCGCCAGCCAATCGGCGACGGCGCCGTCCAGGGCTTCGGCGTCGCGCACCGAGCGCCCCCAGAAGCCGATGGCCTCGGCGACCTTGGCGAAATCTGGGTTCTTCAAGTCGGTGTAAGCGTCCAGCAGGCCTTCAACCTTTTGCTCGATTTCCACGAAACCCAGGCTGGCGTTGTTGAACACGGCCACCTTGATCGGGATGTCCTCCTGGATCGCGGTGAGCAGGTCGCCCAGCATCATGGCCAGGCCGCCGTCGCCGGACAGCGAGATCACCTGCCGATGGGGCTGGGCCTTCTTGGCGCCGAGGGCCTGGGGCATGGCGTTGGCCATGGTGCCGTGGCTGAGGCTGATGATGGTGCGGCTCTTGCCGGTGGCCGGTATATGGCGCAGGAGCCACACCATGGGCGAGCCGCCGTCCGCCGTGAATACCGCGTCCTCGTCCGCGTGCTTGGCGATCAGGCTGGCCAGGTACTGGGGATGGATGGCGGCGCCGCGGCCGATCTTGGCGCGTTTGTCGAGGGTCTCGGCCGCCGCGCGATGATGGCGCAGGCATTCGTCCAGGAAGCCGCGATCGCCGCGCGGCTTCAGGCCCGGCAGTAGAGCCTGCAAAGTCGGCTTTATGTCGCCCACGGCCCCAAGGGCGATGGGATGGCGGCGCCCCAGATGCGCGCCATCGATGTCGATCTGGATGATCTTGGCCTTGCTGGGATAGAACTGGCGCCAGGCGAAGTCGCAGCCAAGCAGCAGCAGGGTGTCGCAGCTCATCAAGGCGTGATAGCCGCCCTCAGTCCCGAAGATGCCGGTCATGCCGACGCCGTAGGGATTGTCGTGCTCCAGAAAGTCCTTGGCCCTGGACGTATGGGCCACCGGCGCCTTGAGGGTCTCGGCCAGGGCCATGACCTCCGCGTGCGCGCCCGCGCAGCCCGAACCGCCGTAGACGGCGATCCTGGAGCCCGCGTTCAGCGCCTGGGCGATGGCGTCGAGCTCGCCGTCGCTGGGCCGCACGACGGGATGGGCGATGTGCACCGCAAAACCGTCGTCCTCGACTTCCTCCTTTGACACGTCGACCGGCAGGATCAGCACCGCCACGCCGTGCTTGGACAGCGCCGCCTGACAGGCCTGAGCGGTTTTGCGGCGGGCCTGGGCGCCGGTGCGGATCTCGTCGCAAAAGACGCTGCAGCTCGCGTAGACGCTCTTGAAGTCGACCTCCTGCGGAAAGTCGAAGCCGATCTCGTCGCGCACGATCTGGCTGGCGATCAGAACCACCGGCGCACGGTTGCGATGGCTTTCGAATAGGCCATTGATGAAGTGCAGGCTGCCCGGTCCGCACGATCCGGCGCAGGCGGTCAGGTCGCCGGTGATCATCGCCTCGGCGCCCGCGGCGAAGCCCGCAGCCTCCTCGTGCCTGACATGGACGAAGGCGATCTTGCTGCGCCGCAAGGCGTCGGTGACATAGTTGAGGGTGTCTCCGGGCACGCCCCAGCAGTGCTTCACCCCCGCGCCCTCCAGCGTTTCGACGACGACCTGAGCCACTGTTTTGCGGGCCATGTTCGCAACTCCTGAAAGGGCGCACGAGCCGGATATGACGCCTCGCCCCGAGGACTTTCCACCTCCGCCTCGGCAAAACAAGCGTGGCCGCGGCGCGCCGTCGCAGAACGGGTCGCCGCCGGCGCCATCCTGGCCGCCGACCTCCACGCCCTACCGGTGTCCACCGCCCACATTCTGTCCAGCGGGGCGCCGGGGGCCGTGGCGGCCAACGGGTCGGGCCTGCAGTGGAGCACGATCCGCTCCATCGCCACGGCCTGGGTGATGACGCTGCCGGCCGCTAAGCTGACGGTAAACAATATTCGGCATAGTCCTTTCCCAAATAAGAGGTTGGGAGGCGATTCAATGAGACGGCCGTCTTTGACCGCCAAACTGCTCATTGTGGTGCTCGCGCTGTCGTTCGCCTTTACCGGCATCTGCGCCGTGACGGGATTTTTCGCCTTCCGGCGCGCCTTTGTTCAAGCCAAGGAGGCCGACCTTGCCCTCTACGCCGCGGAGCGGGGACGCGAACAAAGCGCGGTGTTCCGCGCCCTGGCCCTCAGACACCAGGCGGCGACCGCCGCCTTGGTCCGCCGTCTGGACGCCTTGAGCGAGGCCCAGGTCGATCAGCGGTTCGCGCGCGATTTCCCACTGGCTTCCGATGGCAGCCGCCGCACCCCACCGGTCCTGTACTACGGCCGAAAGCTCCCTTCGGGCCAGGTCCAGTTTGGACTGGATGGCGACATAGCCGATGGCAAGACCGTGTCGCGGACGGAAAAACGCTTGCTGCTGACCGCACTCGATGTCGTGCAGGAGATCGGCGAAGGCCAACAGAACCGGCTCGATAACTTCGAATTCTTCACGGCCAACGGCAACGTCATTCTCTTCGCGCCCAATCCGCCCGGCTGGCTCGTGCAGCTGCGAGCCCGCCGACGGCAGTCGAGGCAGGCGGCGCCGGCCGGCCCGTCCGTCGGCCAGGTTCCCAGCTTGGTGCAAGGGATGCGGTGCGACCCCGCTCCAGATTCGAAAGAGTCCCGGGCGTGTTTCTCGCCGGCCGTCGTCGATGGCCGTGTTGTCGGCGCCTTCGGCTCGGTGCTCCTCAAAGATGAGTACTTGCCGGCGGTGTTCAAGGACCAGGCGCCCGGCGTCGCCCAAATGCTCATCACCGACAAGGGCGAACTAGTCGCCTCATCCGGGAATGCGGACGACGGCCGGCTCACTGAGAGCGAGCGACTGCAGTTGCGCACTCAAGCGGCGAAAGCCATCATCGCGGCTATCAAGCGTAGCGGGCTCAACAGCGGCGTGCTGACCAGGACAAACTCTGGCCGCTTGATCGCCTTCACCCGGCTTGAGACCCCCGCCTTGTATCTGGTGGTGGCGACTTCGCGGACTCCGATTGAGGTGCGCGCCGGCTGGACGTCACTGGCGATCGTCGGCGCTGGCCTGCTCGCCCTGCTCGGCACGGGCCTGATGATCTTTCTCTATACCCGCCGGCTGATCGTGCGGCCGCTGGAGCGGCTGGCCCGCCATAGCCTGAGAATGCGCGCCGCGACGGAGCCGCTGGACGCGGCGATCTTGAACGAGGCGTCGGATCTCGAAGCGCGCAGGGACGAAATCGGCGACCTGGCTCATTGCTTGGCCGAGGAACGGGCGCGCGCGGATGAAATCCTGCAATCGCTTGAGGAGCGGGTCGCCGAGCGCACCGGCGAACTGGACCGGGCCAACCGGGCCAAGTCCTCGTTCCTCGCCAATATGAGCCATGAGTTGCGCACCCCGCTCAATGGGGTGGTGGCGCTGTCAGACCTGTTGGCCAAACGCCAGTCCTGCGAGGAAGACCGCAAGATGGCCGAGCTGGTGGTCTCCTCGGCCAAGCTGCTTGAGCAGGTGCTCACGGACATCCTGGACGTATCCAAGATCGAAGCCGGCCAATTGACCTTGACCCACGAGCCGTTCGAACTGGAAAGCCTGGTCAGCCGCATCGCCCAGCTGCATAGCGCCACGGCCGAGCGCAAGGGCGTGAGCTTGGACTGGACCGTGTCCCCCGCCGCCGCCGGCCGCTATCTGGGCGACGAGGTGCGCATCACCCAGGTCCTGTCCAACCTGCTGTCCAACGCCGTCAAGTTCACTGCGCACGGCCGTGTGGGCCTGGCGGTCGACGCGGGTCCAGAGGGATTGACGCTGACGGTCGAGGACACCGGCATCGGTTTTTCACCCGACATGGCCGAACGCCTATTCAAGCCCTTCGAACAGGCCGACGCCTCGGTCACCCGCCAATTCGGGGGCACCGGCCTGGGTCTGGCCATCGCCAAGTCCCTATGCGCGCTGATGGGCGGCTCGATCTGCGCCCAATCCGAAGTCGGCCGCGGCGCCCGGTTCACCGCGACGCTGCCCTTGCTCAGAGCCGGGGAGGCGGTGAGCTATGAGACTGAGACGGCGCCGTTGGAAGTCGGGCTGGAAGGAATACGGGTGCTGTTGGCCGAGGATCATCCGACCAACCAGGCGGTGGTGCGCCTGATCCTTGAGCCTCTGGGGGTGAATATCACCCTGGTCGAGAACGGGGCCGACGCCGTGGAGCGGTTCAAGGCCGAGTCGTTCGACGTGGTGCTGATGGATCGGCATATGCCGGTGATGGACGGTTTGACCGCCATCCGCCTGATCCGGGCGCACGAGGCGCAGGCCGGAGGCGAACCAACCCCAATCATCGTCCTGACCGCCGACGCCCTTCCCGAACATGCGCAAGCCAGCCGCACCGCGGGAGCCGACGGGCACCTGTCCAAGCCGATCCGCCCCGCTGGCCTGATCGCGGCGCTCCAGCGGGCCGTGGCTCCGGCCGAGCGGAGCAAGTCCGAGGTGGCCTGATGGCGGTCTCGGTTTTGCCCAGGTGTCTGCCTTAGGCCCTTCTATTCAGCGTCAACGACGTGGCTGGGCGCATGGCCTGCTTGGCCTTGGGGCCGTAGCCCGCGACCGCGCCCCGCTGGCGGGCAATCTCTTCGGCGATGGCGCGAACCAGGCCCTCGGTGATGATCTTGGCCGCTTCCACCGCACGGCCATGGCGGGCCAGAACGGCATCGAAGGCGCGGGTGGAGACGATGAGGCGCTTGCGCAATTCGAAGGGGGCCCCCGCCAGCAGGTCTGGCCGCGACTGCACGCGCAGGCTTTCGTGGCGATAAAGGTTGGCCAGCCGGCCGGTCTCTTCGGCGTTGAGAGCGGCCTCGTGAGGACGGCGCGCCTCGAACGCCTGGACCTGCTCGGTGATCAGCGCGGTCAGGCGCTCAGTCAGGGTGATGAGCTGCAGCACGCGGCCGGCGGCGTCGGGAGCGTCGAGCGCCATATCAGGCGAGACCCTGCAGTTTTAGCATCTCGGCCTGGACGGATTTGGCTAGGCCGACGCCGTGGCCCTCGGCGATCTGCTTGCCCACAGCGTCCATCATGATCGACTTGAAGGCCTCGCCGCCTTCACCGCCCCCCATGTCCACGTCTTTGAATACCGACTGCAGCATGCTCGACAGGAAGGAGGCCTCGAACTTCTTGGAGGTCTCTGAAATCTTGGCGCGCGCCGTGGCCTGCTGGGCCGGGGTCATGGCTGCGGCGGCCGCTTGGGCGGGGGTCACGGGCAGGGCGACAGGAGTCATCACATCACCTGAATGTCGGCTTGTAGGGCGCCGGCGGCCTTGATGGTCTGCAGGATGGAAATCATGTCGCGAGGGGTCACGCCCAGTGCGTTGAGTCCGGCCACCAGGGTCGCCAGCGAGGCGCCTTCCTTGACCACCAGCAATCTCTTGCCCTTCTCTTCGTCGATAGAAACGGCCGATTTGGGCGTGACGGTGGTCTGGCCCTGGCTGAAGGGAGCCGGCTGGCTTACCTGAGGGGTCTCCTGCACGGAAATGGTCAGGTTCCCTTGGGCGATGGCTACGGTGGACACACGCACGTCCGATCCCATTACGATCACGCCGGACACCTCGTCGATCACCACCCGGGCGGGCGAGTCGGGCTCGACCTGCATCTGTTCGACCGTGGTGACGAAGCTGACCATGTCCATACCAGCGGGTGGGTGCAGGGTGACGATGGTCGGGTTGTCCGAGGCCGCGCTGCCGGGGAAGCTCGTGTTGATCACATCAGCGATGCGGCGCGCGGTGGTGAAGTCAGGATTCTTCAGGGTCAGCCGCAGCTGACTCATGCTGGACAATTGGAAGCTGACCTCGCGCTCGACCACCGCGCCGGCTGCGATACGGCCGGACGTCGGCACGCCGCGGGTGACGGCGGATCCCGAAGCCCCTTGGGCTGAAACCGCTCCGGTCTGTACGGTCCCCTGGGCCACCGCATAAGCCTCGCCATCGGCGCCCAGCAGCGGCGTGACCAGCAGGGTGCCGCCCAGCAGGCTTTTGGCGTCGCCCAAGGCCGAGACCGTGGCGTCGACCGGGGACCCGGTGGCGGCGAAGGGTGGCAGTCTGGCGGTGACCATCACCGCGGCGACATTCTTGGTGTTCAAGGTGGCGTCGCGGGTATTGACGCCGAGGCGCTCCAGCATCGCCTCCAGGCTCTGGCGGGTGAACGGCGAGTTGTTGAGGGTGTCGCCCGTACCGGCCAGGCCCACAACGATGCCGTAGCCCACCAGCATGTTCTCACGCACGCCCTCGAAATCGACGATGTCTTTGATTCGGGACTTGGCGAAGCTCGGCTGGGCGCCCAGGCAGACGGCGGCGAGCGCCGCAATGATGACAGGAATACGGGGCCAAAAGAGGCGACGCATGGACGGTTCCGCACGGATTCAGACGGATGGACCGCCTTTTGTGTCTACCCCATGCGATGAACGTGCCAACTTGTGCACAAAAAAACTATATTAAAAACAACATGTTATTTGCGGAGCTCGTGCTCCCGCCTTTGCGCAGGGCAAGTTCTGCCGGGCATTAACCATACTGCAAGCAGCGCGGCGGAGACTTCGTGTTAAGGCCATGCGCCAGGGATGTGCGCATGCGCTGGCGGGTTGAGGTGAAACCATGAAGATTGGCGGTCCGAACGGCGCATCTTCCGCTGGCGCCGTGGGGCGGGGTCGACCGGCGACAGGCGGCCAGGGCTTTGTCCCCACCGAGGCGGCGGAGGGCTCGGCTCCGACCGACCAGGCGAGTCGTCTGGAGAGCCTGGAAGGGGTGATCACCCTGTCCGCGCTGCTCGCTCTGCAGGGGGTGGACGATCCCCTCCTGCGGCGTCGGCGCATGGTCGGGCGCGCGGGACGCATCTTGGATCTGCTGGACGAACTGAAGCTGGCTCTGATCGATGGCGAGGCCTCGCCCGCGGTGCTCGACCAGCTGCTGGTCGCTGTGCGCGAGGAGCGCGCGGCCACGGAAGATCCGCGCCTGGATGCGGTGCTGGATCAGATTGAAACGCGCGCGGCCGTTGAGTTGGCCAAGGTCGGTCGCTCGCGCGCCGCCTGAACGGAATCCAAGCTTGGAAACGAGCTCGATTGAACCGTTCGAGCGATTTGCTATAAGCGCTGCGCTCGGCTAGATCGGTAGGCAACCGACTTGGAGGGCGTCAATGAAGGCGGCCGTGGTGCAAGTAGAAACGTCAAATTATCGTCCGTCCGACGATGAGCCGTTTATGAATGAACGGCAGCTCCGGTACTTCGAGCAAAAGCTTCTTTCCTGGAAAGAAGATATCCTGCGCGAATCACGCGAGACGCTCACGCATCTTCAGACCGACACCGAGAATCATCCTGACTTGGCCGACCGCGCCTCGTCAGAAACTGATCGGTCACTGGAATTGCGCACCCGCGACCGGCAAAGGAAACTGATCTCCAAGATCGATGAGGCCCTGCGCCGGATCGAGGACGGTTCCTACGGCTACTGCGAGGAGACCGGAGAGCCTATCGGTCTTGCGCGGCTGGAGGCGCGTCCGATCGCCACCCTGAGCCTGGAGGCGCAGGAGCGTCACGAACGTCGCGAGCGCGTCCACCGCGACGACTGATCGATTCACTCAGAGCACGATGGGTTTAGGCGGAATTGCCTAAACGCTGAAGCGTGCGCTAGATTCAAATATGTAGAGCCGGATTCAGACTTCGTGAGAAGCCATCTGGCTCTAGGTGAGCGAGGACGCTTCGGGCTCCACGGGGGCGCCCGCGCCGAGCATGGCCCGCATGGCTGGCAGAATCTCCTCCGGCCGTTCCACCGCCCGATAGGCGTCCAGGAACCACGCGGGGGAAAGACCCTGCTCGACGATGTGGGCAAACAGGTCGAACAGCCGCGTCCAATAGCCGCCCGGGTTGAGAAACACGATCGGTTTGGCGTGCAGGTCCAGCCGTCGCCAGGACAGCAGCTCCACCACTTCCTCCAAGGTGCCCACGCCGCCCGGCAGGACGGCGAACGCGTCGGATTGCGCGAACATGATCGCCTTGCGCTCATGCATGGAGTGGACGAACACGGTCTCGACCGCATCAAGAGCGCCTTCGCGGCTGCTCAGGAAGGTCGGCATGACGCCCAGCACCCGGCCGCCGGCCATGTGCGCGGCCCTCGCGCAAGCGCCCATCAGCCCCACGCCGCCGCCGCCGTAGACCAGTCGGACGCCGGCTGCGGCTAGGTCTTCGCCCAACCGTTGCGCGCCGGCCGCATATTGCGGGTCCGTTCCGTTCGACGACGCGCAGAACACGCAGACCGAGTCTAGGGCCTGGCCTGAAACCCGCTCTTGCGCTCTCATTTCGTCTCCCAATGCCGAGGCTGCCGTCATGACCGATTCGAACCGCTCTTTCGATCCGATCTTCGCTTCCTTCGCCGCCGGCGGCAGGAAATTTTCGCGGACCGCGACAGCTTAGCGACTTATGCTGCGGCTTGTCGCGCCGCCCCGGGGATCTGGGCATAATACTTGGGGATCAGGACCGGGTGATGAAAGTCGTACAAGCTTGGACCGCTTTGGCTTTTACCACGGCCGTGGCGCTGTGCGGCTGTGGCCGGTCCGCCCCCTGGGCTCCCGCGGCCGAACGACCCTCGAGTCGTCCCAATGACGCCAATGACAACGGCTACCTGGCCCCGCCGCGCGCGCGCCAGGCCATCTTGGCCGGCGACGGGGCGACGGTGCTGTCCGGCCTGGCCTTGGCCGGGGCGACGGTGCGGGTGACGAGCCCGGACGGACGACGCCAGGAGGCCAAGGTCGACGACGCCGGGGCCTGGAGCGTAAGCCTGCCCGCCGTCGGCCCGGCGATATATGGTCTGTCGCAGGAGGCGTCTGGCCGGTTGGACCAGGCGCAGGGCTATGTGGTGGTGCTGCCCGGCGCCCCGCCCGTGGCTGCGGAATTGAGGTCCGGGGCCGGTGCGCGGCTGCTGCAGGGCGGCGCCGGCAAGCTGCAGATCGACGCGGTCGATTTTGACGATACGGGCGCGGCCGTCGTGTCGGGTTGGGCCGCCCCCAACCAGCCGCTCCGCGTTTTGTTGGACGGCGTCGTGGCCGATGAAAGCACGGCCGGCGCCACGGGACGCTTCTCTCTCGCGCTGCCCAAGCCCTTGGTCGCTGGGCGGCGCGCTTTGCAGATTGTGGTCCCGAATGGCGCGAAAGTCCGGGCCGATCTGGAGGTCGGGCCTGCCTCGCCCTTTGCCGGCGCGATGCGGGCGTTCAAGCACGGCTCCAGTTGGCGCATCGACTGGAAGACCCCCGCCGGCGGCGATCAGACCACCATCCTGTTTCCCACGCCAAGGACCGGGCCTTGAACGGACGAGGCGCCGGACGCGCTGAGCGCGATCGCGCCGGCCGGGAGCTTGAGGCGGGCGGCAAACCCAGCCTCGCTCGGGCCCTGGGCGATCTGTGGGCCCTGATCATGCGTTCGCAGGCGCCGCAGTTGCGCCTGCGCACCGCCATAGCGCTCCTGCTGACCCTGGCGGGTAAGGCGCTTGGGGTGTGGGCGCCCCTGCTGATCGGACAGGCGATCAGCCGTCTGTCCCACGGGCGTGGCCCCGCCGCCGGGGTTGGGCTGTCCTTCGCCGGCTTGGCCCTGGGCTGGGCGCTGCTGCGGTTCCTGTCGGCGGCCGCGCCCCAGGCGCGCGACGCCATCTTCACGGTGGTGTCTCAGGCGGCCCAGCGGCGAGCGGCCACAGAGACCTTCGGTCACGCGCTCAGCCTGTCGATGGACTACCACCAGACCAAGCGCAGCGGAGCCCTGTCGCGCACCATCGACCGGGGCGCCCGCTCGATCGAGTACCTGATCCGCACCTTGGCCTTCAACATGGCGCCCACGGTGTTCGAATTATTGCTCGCCGCCGCTGTTCTGCAGCACGTCTACGACTGGCGCTACGCGGCGTTGGTGATGGCCACGGTGGTGGTCTACGGGGCTCTGACCTTCGTTGTGTCGGACTGGCGCATTGGCCACCGGCGAGCGCTTAACGAGGCTGATTCCGAGGCCGCGGGACGGGCGGTGGACGCCCTGCTTAACTACGAGACCGTCAAGAGCTTCGGCGCGGAACGCCGGGCGGTGGAGAGTTACGACGAAGCCCTCGTCGCCTACGCCCAGGCCGCGGTGAAAGCCAATACGTCGCTCGTGATGCTCAACGTCGTGCAGGCGGCGATCATGAGCGCAGGCCTGGCGGCTATGGCCCTGATGGCGGGCCTCGATGCCGCCGCGGGCAAGATCGAGGTGGGGGCGATTACCGCCGTCACCCTGATGATGATGAACATCTACGCACCGCTCAACATCCTGGGCTTCGCCTACCGCGAGATCCGCCAATCGATCATCGACATGGAAGCCATGGTCGACCTGTGGCGGCAAAAACCTGCGGTGGCCGATCTGCCGGACGCCCGTCCCCTGACGCCGGCGGACGCGCGCGGCGCCGAGCTGGTGTTTCACGAGGTGGGCTTTCGCCATACCGCACGCTCCCAGGGTCTGAACGGGGTGTCCTTCCGCGCCGCGCCCGGCTCGACGGTAGCGGTTGTGGGCTCCTCGGGCGCCGGCAAGAGCACGCTCGTTCGCCTAGCCATGCGCCTGATCGATCCGCAGGAGGGGGCGGTGCGCATTGACGGCTGCGACTTGCGCGATCTGACGCAGGCTTCCCTGCGCCGGGCCGTGGCCCTGGTGCCGCAGGACGTGGCCCTGTTCAACGACACCATTCGTGCGAACGTGGCTTTCGGCCGGCCGGGGGCCGACGATCAGGCGACGTGGGCCGCCGTAGACGCCGCCGAGCTGGGCGATTTCATCCGCGGCCTGCCCCACGGGATCGACACCAGGGTGGGTGAGCGCGGTTTGAAGCTGTCCGGCGGCGAGCGCCAGAGAGTGGGCCTGGCGCGGGCCTTGATCGCCGATCCGCGCCTCCTGATCCTGGACGAGGCCACCAGCGCGCTGGACAGCCGCACCGAGGCGGCGATCCAGGCGACGCTGCGCCGCGCCCGTCAGGGCCGCACGACCCTGGTGGTGGCCCACCGCCTGTCGACCGTGGCCGACGCCGATCTGATCCTTGTGCTCAAGGGCGGAAAGATCGTGGAGCAGGGCGACCACGCCGCCCTGATCGAGCAGGACGGCGAGTACGCGGCCTTATGGCGGCGTCAGACGCGGCGCAAAGCTTAAGGACCCGCCCCTCGCAGCTAAGTCCCCTCGCGGCTATGTCATCGGGCCCGCTCGCGCGCTCCGGCGATGTTGGCCGAAGCGCGGTCTTAAGGCGGCTAGCGCCAACCCCAGGTGCAGACCCGGTGATGGTGATGGAATGAGCACATACGCATGTGGTGACGGTGCGGCTGGGCGTTCGCGGTTCCCGCCAGCGTGGCGAGCGTGCTGGCGGCCAGAACGACGGCGATGACTTTTTTCAAGGTCTTACTCCTCCATTGGCCCCAAGGGGCGACGCTTAGATGAGCGCCCCATGGTGAACGGCTCATGAATTGCCGATGAAAAGCGCGACATTTTGTCAACCCACGCTCTCGGCGCTATAGCGCGCGATCAGGCCGGTGCGGATGGCGTGGCGATAGACAAGGGTGAAGGTCAGGCAAGCCAGAACGATATAGCCCACGGCCATGCCGCAGCTCAACGCGAGCAGCCCTGGCGCCGGGCCCTTGCCCGCCACGATCGCGCGCATGCCCTCAAACACATAGGAGGGCGCCAGAAGCCGGCTGACCGCCTGCATCCAGCGGGGAAGCGTGGACAGGGGGTAGAAGACGCCGACGAAGGGCGACAGGATCGAGGGGATCGGCCAGATCAGCCACTCCGACGCGGGGCCGAGGCGCAGCACGATGGACGCGCCGAACACGCCCAAGGCGATGCCGGTCAGGAACAGCACCAACACGAAGGGGATCAGCGCCAGGCCGTAGCTCACGAAGGACAGGCCGAACAGGCCGCTCGCCAGGACCAGCATCGCCAACAGGCCCACCAGACTGGTGCCGATGGCGGTGATCACCAGGCCCGACAGGTATTCGGACACCTTCAGCGGCGTGGCGAAGATGTTCAGGAAGTTGCGCGACCAGACATCCTCGAAAAAGGCGGTCGTCACCCCCTGCATGACGCGCGTGAGGAAATCCCACAGCAGCACCGCGCCCAGGATGGCGGGCACGAAGTTGAAGCGCGCTCCGGTCACGGTGTTGAGGTAGCGGGTGATGAAGCCCCACAGGACGATGTCGATCGTCACCCAGGCGATCATCGGCAGGAGCCGCACCGGGCTGCCACGGTAGAGGTAGATCTGCCGCAGCACGATGGCGGCGACGCGCGAGGGGTTCATGCCTCCGCCTCCAGCGACTGTTGCGCCACGCTGACGAACAGATCCTCGAGGGTCGCCGCGCCGTGTTCGCGGATCAGCGCGTCAGGCTCGCCCTGCAGCAGGATGCGGCCCTGAGCCAGGAACAGCACGCGATGGCACACCTCGGTCACCTCGTACATGTTGTGGCTGGTCCACAGCACTGCGCCCTGGCGCTCGGCGGCGAAGTTGCGGATGCGGGCGCGGATGTCGCGCGCCGACGAGGGATCGATCGAGGCGGTCGGCTCGTCCAGCAACAGGAGCTGCGGGTTATTGAGCATCGCCTTGGCTAGGCCCACCCGGGTCTGCTCGCCCGACGACAGTACGCCGCACTTTTGCCGGCGGAAGCGCAGCAGGTCGAATTCGTCGAGCACCGCTTCAATGCGCGCGCCCAGGGCCTTCACCCCATAGATCATGCCGAACACCCGCAGGTTCTGTTCGACCGTCAGATTGCCCGGCAGGGGGGCGTAGACGGCGGCGAAATTGGTGTTGGACAAGGCCTCGCTCGGTCTCTTGGCCAGGTCCACGCCGGCGATGCGGATCGCGCCGGCCGTAGGTTCCAGCACGCCCAGGATCATGTTGATGGTGGTGGTCTTGCCCGCGCCATTGGGGCCGACCAGGCCGACGATCTCGCCCCGGTTCACGGCGAAGGACACGTCATTCACCGCGACGGTCTGGCCGTAGGTCTTGCACAGCCCCTGAACGGACAGCACGGCGGTGGAATTGGCGGGGATCATCGAAGCCTTTAGTAGCCGCCCCTGCGCGCCGGAGCACCAATTTCCAGCTCAGGGAGCGCCAGGTTTTGTGGCAATTTCGAAATGAAAAGGGCGGCTCCTGTTGCAGGAACCGCCCTTAATACCCCCTCAGGGCAGATTTCTTGTCAACGAATGGCCATTATTGGCTGCTAAACGTTGTGTCACCCGTGAGCTGTATCCCCTCACTCACGGCAACTGGCCCGGTGGTTGAGGTCCCTCTCACCGGGCCACTCTTTCTTCAAAGCCTGGATCTCGCAAGAGGTCGGACGCGTGGAGCGGCGGTATCTGGCGGGCTGTGGCGCCAGAGGCACAGTGTGGCGGCCGGCTCATCCCGGCCTGAAGTCCGGCGCGCGTTGGCGGCCATGCGCTATTCGTCTATGGACAGCCGATGATCGTCTTCTGGATCGCCGCGGCCATTTTGTCCGCCTGCGCCGCCGTGCTGGTGCTCTACCGGGCGGCGCGCCTCGCCCGCCTGCCGGAAGGCGACCCGACGGTGGAGGTCTACCGTCGCCAGCTTGGCGAGATCGATGACCTGGCCGAGCGGGGTCTGCTGGCCGACAACGAACGCCGCGTAGCGCGCGCGGAGGCCGCCCGCCGTCTGCTCAGCGCCGCCGACTCGTCCCGGCGTGCGGTCGCGGCCAAGACCGCCGACCCCAAATTCGTTCGGGCGTGCGTGGTGCTGGGCGCTGTGGCCGCGCCCCTGGCCGCGCTGAGCCTCTATATCGCCCTGGGTTCGCCAGGCCTGCCCGATCAACCTTTCGCCGCGCGCTTGACGGCCTGGCGGACCGTCGCGGACCCCCGTCTGCTAACGGCCGACCAACTCATGGCCGTGCTCGAAGACGCGGTCAAACGGCGGCCCGACGATCCGCAGGGCCGACTGCTGTTGGCCCGTGTGCAAGCGGAGACGGGCCGTCTGCCCGCGGCGGCGCAGACCCTCAAGACCGCGGCCCGCCTGGCGCCGGCGCGGGCGGATATCTGGGCTGCCCTAGGTGAGATCCTGGTGGAACAGGCCGGGGGACAGGAGACCGCCGACGCTGTGGACGCCTTCGGACGAGCCCTGGCGCTGGATCCCGAGGCCGCTGCGGCCCGCTATCATCTGGCGCGCGCCAAGATCGTGTCCGGCGACGTGCAGGGCGGCCTAAACGGCTGGCGCGCCCTCGCGGCAACCTTGTCGGCGCCGGAGGAGATCCAGGCGCTTAACGCCCAGATCGCCGCGACGCAACGGGCCGGTCGTCTTATGGAGCCCGACGACGCCCAGCCGCAGGCGCAAGCCGAGAGCCAAACCCAGCCTGCCGGCCCAGGCCCCTCGGCAGATCAGGTCCAGGCCGCTCAGCAGGCCTTGGCCGGCGCCGCTCCAGCCGATCAGCAGGCTTTCATCAAGTCGATGGTGGACAGACTGGCGACAAAGCTGAAAGCCGAACCGCAAGATTGGCGAGGCTGGGCCCAGTTGGTGCACGCCTACGGCGTGTTGGGCGAAACCGACCGGCAGGCGGAGGCCTATGCCCAGGCCGCGAAGCGTTTCAAGGCCGATTCGGTCGCCATGAAGGCGTTGGATCAGGCGCGGGCGCCCGGTCCTAAGGCCTGAATCAGGCCCGATGACTTAAGTTCCGCGGTCAAACCGGCAGGACGCCGTTGGTCTTGGCCATGAAGGTGGCGATGTAGTCCATCAGCGGTGGGTTCAGGCAGTCGTAGGGCGGCAGGCGGAGAGCGCGCAGGCGCGCGCGGATGCCGCCCATCCTTTCGGGATGCACGCCCTGCTCGATGACCGAGGAGACGAAGGCCGCGAAGGTGGGCGCCGCCGCTCCCGGCTGGACGAACCGTTCGGGATGGACGAACGACAGGCCGGTGAACGGATGCGAGGGTTTTTCCACCGCGCCGTAAAGGTGAACGCCGCAGTCGGCGCAGGCATGGCGCTCGATCAGGGCCGCGGGATCGACCACCCTCAGCTTGTCGGCGTTGTGGGTGGCTTGGACCCGATCACTGGGGACGATCGCCACCAGGGCGAACAGCGCCCCTTCCGGTTTCCAACATTTGGTGCAACCGCAGACATGGGCGTGCGCCACCGGGCTGGACACCTGGACCTCGACCGGACGCTCCACGCACAGGCACCTCAGGGCGCCGCCGGCGAAATCCGCCGCTCCAGGCATGACGCCGTCGTCGACCAGCGGATGGATCTTCACCTCGGACATCAGCTTGATGCTCCGGCGGCCGGCGGGGTCAGCAGTGCCTCCAGATCGTGGTCGGCGCGCGCGGCCTTCGTCGCCAGGTAGCCGCGGTTATGCACGGTCACCGCCCCGAACAGCGGCCGACGGCCCACGACGTCCAGGCCGGCGCGCATGAGAGCGCCAATCTTCTCCGGGTTATTGGTCAGGAGCACGATCTTGCGGTAGCCGAGCTTGAGCAGGATCGAGGCCGCGTACTCGAAACGTCGCTCGTCCGGGCTGAAGCCCAGCACGGCGTCGGCTTCTATGGTGTCCATGCTCTCCTGCTGCAGGGCGTAGGCGCGCATCTTGTTGCCGATGCCGATGCCTCGGCCTTCCTGGTCCAGATACAGCAGCACGCCGCCGCCTTCCGCGGCCAGCCGGTCCATGGCGCCGCGCAACTGATCGCCGCAGTCGCACTTCATCGATCCAAACAGATCGCCGGTCAGGCAGGCCGAATGGACGCGCACCAGCACCGGCTGGGCCGGGTCAGGATCGCCAACGATAACAGCCACCTGATCGCGCGGGGTCGGGCCGCCGCGAAACACCAGGAACCGGGCGGCCACACCGCCGGCCAGAGGCGCTTCGGCGCTGGAGACAAGCTCAAGCTCGTGAAGCCGGGGCGCGTCGGCCGCGCGCGCGGCGCTGAGCTCCAGGCGGAACAGCGACGCGGGCAGCGCCGCGCCTGGCGCGGCGGGGGCGGCCAAGGCCGCGGGCAGGAACAGAGCCTGTTTGCACAGGGCCACAGCGGCTTCTTCGGCCGGTAGGGCCGCACGCCAGACCGGGGGCGGGGCGTGGCGGGCCGAGCAGGCCAGTCGCCAGGCGGAGCCCTGGTCCAAGCCTGCCAGGGGCGAGGCCACCGCCTGGTCCGTTTGCAGGCCCAGGACGCGGGCTCGGTGGGGAGAAAGTATAAGGCTAGCGTCCGCCATATCGGTGAAGGCGGACAGCACCGACGGCGCGACGCCGTCCAGAGCGGCGATCAAAGTTGCGCCAGACCCGTCCTGGATCAGCCCGTCCTGGATCAGAAGGGGCCGCCCAGCGCGCAGTTCGCCAACCGCCCGTTCCCGGGCGATCTGGGCGTCTTCGCCCAACAGCGCGCCTAGCGCCGCCGCCTGTGGACCCTCAAGCTTCCCGTTCACCGCATGCTCGCCTTAAGACCCGGAAGCGTAAAACCGGATCCTTGCTCAAATCCGAGGGCTGGCGCTTCAGTCCAGCTGCATCCCCTTAATTAGCAACGCGGGGGTAAATAAACCAGATCGGCCAGCCGATTTCGGCGTCAGGAGGTCGTCTGCGGCCCAAGGTTGGGGAGGCTATGTCATGGGTGTGGCGCTGACTCATGCGGACAAGCCGCTTTGGCCCGGTGCGGGAGATGTCGGGGCGGTGACCAAGCACGACTTGGCGCAATATTATGAAGCGGTCGGCGAATGGATGCTGCCGCACATCCGCGGGCGTCCGTGCTCGATCCTGCGGTTTCCCGACGGGATCGGCCGGGGCAAGCGCTTTTTCCAACGTCATACGGCCAAGGGGCAGTCCGCGCTGATCACCTCTGTGGCCGTGCCCGGCGAGAGCAAGCCCTATCTGCAGTTCGACCGGGTCGAGGCGCTCGTGGCGGCGGCGCAGACCGCGGCGTTGGAGCTGCATCCCTGGAATTGCCGGCCGTTCGAGCTGGCGAAGCCCGGCCGCCTGGTGTTCGACCTGGATCCGGCCCCGGATTTGCCTTTCGACGCGGTCGTCCTCGCCGCGCTTGAGGTCCGGGAGCGACTGGAGACCCTCGGCCTGACCGCCTTTTGCAAGACCACCGGAGGCAAGGGGCTGCACGTCGTTACGCCGCTGAAGGCCGAAGGCCTCGACTGGCCCGCCGCCAAGACCTTCGCCCGCGACCTGTGCCAGGCCATGGCGGCGGACGCGCCGGACCGTTACCTGATCTCCATGGCCAAGAGCCGGCGCGGGGGGCGGATATTTCTGGACTATCTGCGCAACGATTGGATGTCGACGGCGGTCGCGCCGTTGTCGCCTCGCGGTCGTCCGGGCGCGCCCGTTTCCATGCCCCTGTCCTGGGGACAGGTAAAACCGGGACTCGATCCCACGGGCTACACCGTTCGAACCGTGCCTTCGTTGCTGGCGAAGCTGACCGCGTGGGAGGCCTACGACGAGGGCGAACGCTCACTTGCCGAGGCGATCATGCGCCTGCGCGCATAGCGGCCGATGTCAACCGAAGCGCACGCTGCGCCGATGCGCGGCTGGAGCGGCGTTCGGGACCGAGGGCTGGCCCATCGCGACGCCGGACACGGTGGTGAGGAGAGCCACGGAAAGGCAAAGAATAGGGGACTTCATGGGTTGCTTCCAATCCCGACGCCCTGGTGAAACGCAGGGATGATCGATCAGTTTCGGTGGAAGTGGACTTGCAGCCGCACGACTTTTTTCGTGCTGTCGGGAACCATCGTCGGGCGCGACTGTTATCAGGCGACAACCGGAGAAACTTCCATGATCAAACGTGCTGCCCTTGCTACCGCCATGGCGTTTAGCCTCGTCTGCGGCCTCAGCGCCTGTCAAAAGGACAACACGACGACGGCCGCGTCCGACACCACGACGACCACGACGACCTCGGACACGTCGTCGGTTTCCGACCTGGCCCCGTCTGACACGGCCGCCGCGCCAACGACCAGTTCGACGACGACCACCACCACCACGAACAGCCAGAGCAACCAGGCGACCCATTAGGTCCCTGGCTATGGCGCCCGCAATTGCGGGCGCCATAGCGGTAAAGGACGCAGATTTTCTGCGTCCTTTACTTATGTCTGGTCCGAACCAGAGAACGACGCGTCTAGGCGGAATCGTACTCTAGAATGTAGGGCCTGATTCAGTCTTCAAGACGAAGGCGTCAGGCTCTACGCCAGACCGGACAGACGCCGCGGCCGCTCGCCGGTGTCGGCCTCGTAAGCCGAGGCAGGCTGGAACTGGCATTCCTCGGTGATCACCTTGAATTGAATCAGGTCAATCGGCGTGAAAGCGGTGGTGATGGCGACATCCGTCGCATCTCGGCCCCGGGCCATCGGGATGCGTCCGATCCGGGGGGTGTTGTGACGTGCGTCGAAGGTCATCCATTCATCGCCGATATAGGCTTCGAACCAGGCGCTGAAATCCATGGGCGAATCCATTGGCGGAACGCCGATATCGCCCAGATAGCCCGCGCAATAGCGCGCCGGCACGTTCATGCAACGGCACAAGGTGACAGCGAGGTGGGCGAAATCGCGGCAGACGCCTACGCGTTCTTCGTGGGCCTCCCAGGCCGTGCGCGTCGGCCGGGCGTGACCATAGCCAAAGGCAATACGTTGGTGGGTGTAGTCAACGATGGCCTGGACCCGCTCCCACCCCGGCTTTGTCGACCCGAACAGGGACAGGGCCAACGGGGTCATGCGATCAACTTCGCAATAACGGCTGGCTAGCAGATAGAGCAGAGCTTCCTCGGGGAGTTCCTCGATCGGGACCTGGCGAGCATCCGGGCGAACGGGATCGGCTTCTCCGCTGTCCCAGACAACAAAATCCGCAGACAGCGTGATCGGACCGGCCGGCGCGACCAAGCGCGTGCAGATATTTCCGTGTATATCCATAAATCTCGATGAGCGAATGTCAGGGGAAACGTAAATTGTATCCGGCGTTTCCATATCGGATACTCGAGATGGATGCACGCTTAACGATAAAATCATCGGCGTTTTCGCATGACAGTTGTATATTAGTTCAAACCCTGCGCGGATATGCATCGTGGTTTCCATATGAGCTGGATGCAGAACGCTTTTAGTTGATCAAGGTTGCCAAGCTTCGAGATGAAGCCGTCTGATCTCTAGGGTTTGTCAACGAGCGCTTCCGGCTGTCGAGGGCTCGGTATTCCAACCCGATATGGCGGCCTGGTCATGCAGTCCGAGACGGGTGACGCCAGCCATGCTATAAGCAGCGACCAAGCCAATGATGCTAGGCGTCAGATTCAGACTTTACCCCTCGCCGAATAGATATCGGGATGGGGCGGTCGGGGTCGGAAATGCCGCCTTGTCTGCCTAGCCTGCTTCAGACCTAGAGTCGGATCACGTCTCTCGAAGTCTGAAATCCGATCCCGTTTTTACAATTTGAGAGCGGCCCAAACGAGCCAGCTTTGGCTTCGTGCGCCCGATGCGCACGGGCAAGGTCTTCGCTCGTGCGGCGCCGCCAACGCCGGCGGGCTCCATCGCGGCGCCAGGACGCTGCGCTTGGAACCCGCGCGCAACGCAGGCGTTGCTCCAACGCCCAGCTGTCGTTTGAAGCGGCTGGACCATAAAAATCCTCGCCGTAGGAACCCTATCTCGACGGCTGCTCAATGCGTTTTTGGACGACCCGAAGTAGCAAGGAAAGTACCATGGCGGCTCACGCTCTGAGGTTGGTGAAATCTGCGTTTGATGTCGGCCAGACCACCGATAAGCCAAACTCGGTCGTCCTGATCGGCAGCTATTCGCCAAGACGATGCGGCATCGCCACCTTCACCAGCGACGTGTACGCGTGTCTCGTCGCGGCCCGGCCCAATCTGCGCTGCGACGTGTTCGCCATGACCGATCACGGCGGCCCTTACGATTATCCGCCGGAGGTCACCCTCGAAATCCCCTCCGAGCAGCCGATGGCCTACCAGGCGGCCGCGGCCAAGCTCGGCGAAATCAACCCTGACGTCGTGTTCGTGCAGCATGAATTCGGGATCTATGGCGGCCCGGCCGGCGAACACCTGATGCTGCTTCTGGAGGCCACGGATCGGCCTATCGTCACCTTGCTCCACACGGTGCTTGACCAGCCCGACCCCGATCAGCGCCGGATTTTCGAACGGCTGCTCGCTCGGTCCGCACGGCTGATCGTCATGGCCGAGCATGGGCGCTCGATCCTGCGCGAGACCTGGAAGGTTCCGGGCGACAAGGTCGCCGTCATCCCGCACGGCGCGCCGGACCGGCCGTTTGGTCCGACGGAGCCGTTCAAGGAGAAGCTCGGTTTTGCCGGAAAAGACCTGCTGTTCAGCTTTGGCCTGCTCTCGCCCAACAAGGGGCTGCAAAACGTCATTCGAGCGCTGCCCGCTATCGTCAAGCAGCGACCGAACGTCATCTACGCCATCCTGGGCGCCACCCATCCGCATCTCATCGCCAAAGAAGGCGAACGCTACCGGAAGAGTCTTGTCGAGCTGGCCCGCGAATTGGGGGTCGAGCGCCACTTGCGGCTGATCGACGAATACGCCGACACGCCGCGGCTCATTGAATATCTGCAAGCGGCCGACATCTACCTCACGCCTTATCTGAATGCGGCCCAGATCACGTCCGGCACCTTGTCCTACGCAGCGGCTCTGGGGGTTCCGATCGTTTCGACCCCCTATTGGCACGCCAAGGAACTGCTGGGCGACGGGACCGGACGCCTGACGCCGTTCGGAGACAGCGTGGCGATCGCCGAGCAGGTCACAGAGTTGCTCGAACAGCCCGATGTGCGCCACGCTCTGCGTCAACGTCTGTATGCCAAGGCGCGCGATACCGTCTGGAGCTGTTTCGCCGAGCGCGCCCTATCGTTGCTGGCCCAAGCCCGGGTCCTGGGCGCTCCCACCCGGTTGTCGCCCGCTCCGACGCCGTATGCGGCGCTCTCGCTGGACGGCGTGCGCCGCCTGACGGACGATTGTGGAATTCTGCAGCACAGCCTGTACGGCGTACCCGACCGTCGTCACGGCTACTGCGTGGACGACAACGCCCGCGCGCTCCTTCTGATGAATCGCCTTCCCGGGCCAGCCAATGCGGAACGGCGACGTCTGACCTCCACCTACGCCGCCTTCGTGCAATACGCATGGAATCCGGACTGCGGGCGCTTTCGAAATTTCATGAGCTATGAGCGCGTGTGGCTCGAAGAAGCGGGTTCGGAGGACAGCACCGGCCGGGCGTTCTGGTCTGTGGCCGATACGGTCGCGCACACCGCTGATCCCGCCCTGCGCCGATGGGGCGCGGCTCTTGCTGGCGAGGTCCTTCCTCATCTGGCGGAATTGACGTCGCCCAGAGCGATCGCCTTTGTCCTTTTGGGTCTGTCCGAACTGATCGAAGCAGGCTTTGGCGGTGAGGATGCGCTCGAACTGGCGCGCGACAAGCTGAACGTGCTCAAGCAGCTCTTGGCCCGCTGCGAGGCCGAAAACGCGCCCTGGTTCGAGATGTCCCTCGCCTATGATAACGCTCGGCTGCCCGAGGCGATGATCCGCGCGGGCGTCGCCTTGGACGACCCGCCGGCCGTGGCGGCGGGCCTTCGGACGCTCAAGTGGCTGTGCGCCCGGCAGACCTCGGACGAAGGCCTGTTCCATCCGATCGCGACGGCGGATATCGGACTGCCGCTCAACGCCCGCACCCTGTTCGACCAACAGCCGGTCGAGGCGGCCGCCATGATCGATGCCTGCGAAGCGGCCTTCCGCCTCGTGCATGACGTCCGATGGAGCGAGGAGTGCGACCGCGCTTTCGCTTGGTATTTTGGCGCCAACACCTTGGGCGCGCAGATCGCCCAGCCATTCGGAGATTGCTTCGACGGTTTGACCTGGCGGGGCCCAAACGAGAATATGGGTGCAGAATCGGTGCTGTCCTTGCAGTTGGCGACCTGCGCTCATGCCCGGGTCGTTGCTCGAGGGTTGGACACGACAAAGACGGCGGTGCTGCCGCTAAGCTAGCCTCCAGCCTAAGGTCGACGTTGATCAAGATTTTGCCCATCAGGCTGCAAGCCGAGCCCGGCCGCGTCGTCATCCGCCCGTTCCAGATCGCACCTGAACCCCGTTCGCAGCATCCGACCGAGCTGGCGCGCGCCCACCGAATCGTTTCGGCGGTCTTGGCCATGGACATGCGCACCTGCCAGGCCGAACTCGCCCTGGTGACCCGAGACTTCGAACAGCGCCACTGGCAGACCCGACGGGTGTTCCTGGAACGTTTTGAGCAGGTCAAGGCCCAGCTTCATGTCGATGGCCATCTGCGCGAGGAGCGCAAGGAGCTGATCGGGGCCTATTTCTGCCACGAGTACTCCTATGCCTCCGCGGCCCTGATGAACCCCTCGATCGTGCCCCATCCGGATCAGTCCGGGCTGGTGGAAGGGGCGATGCGGGTGGTGCTGTCGCTGAGAGCGGTCGGCGAGGGCCATATCTCCTCGATCGCGTTCCGCGAAGGCATTTTAGACCATCGCGGCGGCTTCGAGTTGATGTCGCGGCCGCCCTTTTCCGTGGCCGCGGGCGAGAAAATTCGCGCCACCGAAGCGAATGGCCACGTGACGACCATTACCCGGTTTGAGGAAGCCAGCCTGTCGGGCACGGTCATTTTTCCCTTTACCGAACAGCAGAGGAACGGTCTGGAAGATCTGCGCCTGGTGCGGATGCAGGGCGAGGATGAGGGACTCTACTGCGGCACCTACACCGCCTATTCGGGGTTCAACATCGCGTCGGAAATGATGATGACGCGCGATTTCCGTACATTCGAACTGCATCCGATAATGGGGACAGCCGCGCGCAACAAAGGCATGGCTCTGTTCCCCCGCAAGGTTGACGGCGCCTATGCCATGATCGGACGCCAGGATGGCGAGAGCCTATTCTATCTGCGGTCGGACGATCTTCTCACCTGGGGCGAGGGCGAACGGCTCCTGACGGCGCTCTATCCGTGGGAGCTGGTCCAAATCGGCAATTGCGGCGCGCCGATTGAGATCGACGAAGGCTGGCTGCTGCTGACCCATGGCGTCGGCGCCATGCGCAAATATTCGATCGGCGCGGTCCTGCTGGACAAGGCTGATCCCAGCAAAGTTCTGGCGCGCACCGTCCGGCCGATTGTCTCGCCCTCCGATGAGGACCGCGAGGGCTATGTGCCGAACGTCGTCTACACCTGCGGGGCCCTGGCCCACGGCCGGCAACTGTTCATGCCCTATGGCGTGGCCGACAGCTCCGTGGCGTTCGGTTTCCTGGGCCTGGACGAACTGCTGGGCGCGATGAGCCCCGTCGCGTCACGGAATAGGCCCGCCGCGCCCTGATCCGGCTCAATGCGGCATGGAGGCAAGGTCTCCGGCACAATGAGCGTGGCCGCGCCGATACGGTTGTCGGCCATGCCGTAATAAACGTCGAACCGGTCCGGTTGTCCCAGGTCGTCGCGCCGGTCGATGCCCGTCGGGAAGACGACGCCATCCACGGTTCCCATGATCTCTTCCGCAAGCTGGGGGGAAAGGATCGGTTCGGGTGAGCGATAAAGGATGCGGTGCGGGAACCGCCGGTCCAGAATCATGACGCCGGCGGAATAGCTATACTTGTGGTGGTCTTGCGTGGAGCCGGCCTGCAGCTTCACCCCGTGGTAGACGAACAGCCAACCGTGCCGGCAAAGGATGGGCGGGGCGCCGCTGCCGATCTTCAACGCTTCCCACGCGAAGGTCGGCCGAGCCAGACGCCGATGGGCGACGAACTGATGGCCTATCGCCGCCGCCGGGGCTTCCGGATGGGTCCGCCAATGCCAATAGGAAATCCAGATGCTTTCGAGTTCCGGCATGATCGGTCGCGGGTTCTGGGGCCTGGCCATGTCCTCCGGCCGGGTTCCGGGAAATAGCGGCCGGTGGAGCATGGCGACCGAGGGCGCGCCATGCGCGTCTTCGATGAACGCCGGGAATATGACGGCGTCCTTGTCGTCCACGTTTTCGATGGGGACATCCTTGAACGGGGTGAAGTGCGCGAGCCCCAGCCGTTCCCAACGGAACAAGTCCGGCGAACGGGCGATGGCGATGCGAGGGCCGTTCTGCGACCACGCCGTATAGGTCATCACATAGTGGTTGAGCGGCTCGACGAAGCTGATGCGGGGATCCTCGCATCCGCCGCGTCCATCCGGCCACGTCTCGTATTCGGTTTCCGGCTTGAGCGCGATGCCGAGGCGCTCGACACCGACGGGATCGCCGGCGGCGTCGAACTTCACCCTGGTGATGCCGATTTCGGAGTGGTTGCCGTGTCCGACGCAGCGGGGGAGCAGATAGAGTTTCCCGTCCGGTCCGCGCGCGACCCCCGGGTTCAGAACCCCTTCCACTTCGCTGGGCAAGTTCGGATCTGGCTCCATCACGATGCCCAGACGCTTGAGCTGAAACGGGATCATGCGGAAGACTTGCTTTGCCAGGAGAGAATTGTCTCGATCACCTTGCTCGTTTCGGAGGGACCGGCGACCTGGATGCAAGTCACGCCAGTGCGCCGGGCTGGATAGTCGTTGCCGCCTTCGAACAGGGCGTCGCCCACGAACAGCATTTCGGGGATATCGATGCCCAGCACCTCCTTCAGCTTGCCGATGCCATAAGCCTTGTCGACGCCGGGGCGGGTGACGTCGATGGAGCTCGATCCGCCCATGCCGATCGAGAACTCCGGCAGTAGAAGATCGAGCTTGCCTTTCATTTCGCGCCGCTTTGCGAAGTCCGGATCCCAGGTCTTCTTCTGGTCCAGCGGCGCTTCTTGGCCGAGGGCTGACAGGGTGATCTGGCTGCCGCGGTCTTCGATGGTTTCGCCCCAATGTTGGTGCGGCGCGAAACCTGAGGACTGAAAGACGGCATTAAGCGCAGCGATGATCTTGGCCTTCTGCTCCGGCGTGAAGTCTTCGGCGTAGAGTTGACGCCACGTTCCGTCATAGGTCAGGAACCGCGTGCCGCTGGTGGGCAGGAGCGACAGGCGTTTCAGGGGCGCTCCGCTGGGCAGGTGGGCCAGAAGCTGCTTTTCGAATTGCGGCCAGGCGCCGCCCGAAATCACGGCCACCTGGCAGACGTCCAGCAGTTTGGCGAGCCACTGGCCGACGCTCTTGTCCAGCGGCGACTTGCTTTCGGCCAGGGTGCCGTCCAGATCGAATATGGCAAGACGTTTCATCGCGCCTCCGGAATGGCGATTTCGAGGATTGTTGCGGCGCCTGCGGGCGTAAAGCTTCCGGCGCCGACCGCGGCGGGCAACAGCACCACGTCGCCCCGGCGCACCGGCGTCGCCTGCGCGCCGCCCTCTATCTTTCCCGCGCCGTCAACGCAGACGAGCACCCGGGCCTCGGCCGCGGCGCCGACAGCCAACCGACGCGAGCTCGTTCGGCGCGTTACGTTGAAGTAGGCGCTGTGGATGAGTTCATCGGCGCCTGCCGACGGATCGAGTTCGATGGGCTTGACCGCGCCGCGATCGAAATCGATGCAGGCCAGGGCCTGGTCGACCTGCAGGGGGCGGAGCTTGCCGCTCCTGGCGTCCACATGGCCCCAGTCATAGATGCGGAAAGTCACGTCGCTGTTCTCCTGAAGCTCGAAAGCCATGACCCCGTCGCCCAGGGCGTGCACCGTGCCCGCCTTGATCAACACCGCCTGGCCCGGTTTCGGCGGGAAGCTGGCAAGGCGGTCGTTGACGTTGGCGGTCGTGAGCGTGCGCAGGTCCTGCGCGGTTGTTCCGGGCTCTAGCCCAGCGTAGATGCGCGCCTTGGGCTTTGCGCGCAGCACAAGCCAAGCCTCGGTCTTGCCGGTGTCGCCTTTGGGGATCAGATCGGTCTGGTCGTCATGCGGGTGGACCTGCACCGACAGCATCTTTTGCACATCCAGGAATTTCAGCAGCAGGGGGAAGCGCTCGAACCGCCCCGCCTGACGGCCCAGAAGCGCGTCCTTGCGCTCGTGCATGAGGTCCGTGAGGGTCCGGCCGGCGAGGGGCCCATTGGCGATCTTGCTGGAGAAATCGGCTCGGTCGCAGAGCACCCACGCCTCGCCGATGGGATCCTCGCCCGGTAGGTCGGCGCCCATGAAACCGCCGAGTTCGCGTCCGCCCCACAAGCGGTATTGGAACATCGGCTCGAAACGCAGGGGATAGAGGTCAGATGCGGTCATGGCTGGCTTTGGTTGGGACGGAGGGCCGTTGCGCGGCGGCTCATGGGCGGCATCCCTCGCGGATCGCCCTGATCGCCTCGCCGTAGTCGATCGCCTGGAAAATAGCGCTTCCGGCCACGATTGCCGTCGCGCCCGCTAAGACCGCCTCTGCGGCGTGAGCGCAATCCTGCCCGCCGTCGACTTCGATCACCGGATCCAGACCTCGCTCGTCGCAAAGGCTGCGCATCCGGCGCACCTTCTCCAGCATCGGCGGCAGGAAGGCTTGGCCTGCGAAGCCGGGATTGACCGTCATCACCAGGACGATATCGCACAGGGGCAAGACCCATTCGGCCATCTCGGGCGGGGTGGCGGGGTCGATCACGACTCCGGCCTTTAGGCCCAGGGCGCGGACGCGCGAAAGGGTGCGATGAAGGTGGATGGTGGAAGCCGGCTCCGCCTGGATCAGGATGTGGTCGGCGCCCGCCTCGGCGAAGTCTTCGAGGTAGCGCTCGGGTTCGGCGATCATCAGGTGGACGTTGAGCGGCTTGGCCGTGGCCGCCCGCACCGCCTTGAGCACCACCGGACCGAAGCTGATGTTGGGCACGAAGCGGCCGTCCATCACGTCGACGTGGATCCAGTCGGCGCCGGCGGCGTCCAAGGCGCGAACCTCTTCGGCGAGCCGCCCGAAATCCGCCGACAGGATGGACGGGGCAATGAGAGGCAAGCGGCCTGTGTTCATGGACGCGCGCCGTAGATCGTCATGGCGTCGTTGAGCATCTTGAGCGCGTCCGGCCGGGGGCGCTGGAACGAGTTGCGGCCCACGATCGAGCCGAAACCGCCGCCGTCGCGGATGGCTTCGAACTCCGCATGCAAGGCGCCGTCATCGAAATTGGCCGCGCCGCCTGAGAAAATGACGATGCGTCGGCCCGCAAACGCGCTTTGGACGACATGGGCCACCCGCTCGGCCGCCGTCGAGATCGGGATCTTCTCTTTCTCGTAGACCGCCTTGGCGGCAGGCTGCTCGACGTGGTCGCTGGGCAGCTTGACCTTGATGATGTGGGCGCCGAGCTGGGCCGCGATTTGCGCCGCGTAGGCCACGACATCGATGGCGGTCTCGCCCGCCTCGCTGAGCTGCGAACCTCGCGGATAGGACCACACGACCACCGCCAGACCCAGGGCCTTGGCCTCGGCGGCTAAGGCGCGCGCCTGGGAGAACAGCGCGTATTGGCGGCTCGATCCCGGATAGATGGTGAAGCCGATGGCCGCGGCCCCCAGGCGCAACGCGTCCTTGACCTCAGCGGTCTGGGCCTGGTCGGGATCGGGGTCCTCGCGCAGGCTGTCCGCGTCGTTCAGCTTGAGGATTAGCGGGATTTGGCCAGCATAGTCGCGCGCCCCCGCCTCGATGAAGCCCAGCGGCGCGGCATAGGCGTTGCAGCCGGCCTCGATCGCCAGCTCGAAGTGATAGCGGGGATCGTAGGCCGGCGGATTGGGCGCAAAGGAGCGCGCCGGGCCGTGCTCGAATCCCTGGTCCACCGGCAGGATCACCAGACGTCCTGTTCCGCCCAGCCGTCCATGGCCGAGCAGGCGCGCCAGGTTCGCGAGCGTGCCGGGGTTGTCCGCGCCGTACCAGCTGAGGATTTCCTTTACGCGCGGCGTCATGGAGCACTCCGATTTTCGGGTTCAAGGACGTTCGGGGCGAGAAGGAATCGGCGGACGGCCTTGGCGAAGCCGTCATCCTCATTGCTGTCGGTCACGGTATCGGCCTGGGCCTTCACAGCGTCGCTGGCGTTGCCCATGGCGATGGAGAAGCCGCTCTGGCGGAACATCAGCACGTCGTTTGGCATGTCGCCGATCGTGGCGATCCGTGCGGGGTCCAGGCCCAGTTGGCGCGCCAAGTTCAGCACCACGAAACCCTTGGTCGCCTTCGCGTCTGTGATGTCGAGGAAGTGCGGCTCCGAACGGGTGACGCTGACAGCCGAGCCGAGCCGCCGTTGCGCGAAGGCCTCGGCTGCGGCCACCTTGGGATGGTCATCGCTCACCCCAACGATCTTGAACACCCGGCCGAAGGGAAGCTCGCCGATGTCAGGCGCGACCTCGGGGACCATCTCGATGATCCAGGCCTCGCGCGCAACGCGAGGACCGTCAGCGGCGGTCACGAACCATGCGCCGTCCGTGTAGATCCAGATGTCGAGGCCGGTTTCCCGCAGCAGTTGCACAGCGGCTCGGACCGCCTCGGGCGCGATGGGATGGCTTTCCAGTTCGCGCAGCTTCACATCCATGATCAGGCCCCCGTTGAAGCCGGCCAACGGCAGTTCCAGATCGAGGGGCTCAACGAGCATGCGCATGCCCTGAGGCGGCCTGGCGCTGGTCAGAGCCAGGCCTATGCCGCTTCGGCGCAGGTCGGCGGCGGCCGCGAGCGCTGCTGGCGTAAGCGTCTTGTCGCGGGTGACCAGGGTGCCGTCGACGTCCGCCATCAGGAGCTTGATGTCGCGGGATGGAGTCATGTCGGCGTCCGCGCCGGCGGCGCCAGGGAACGCCAGGCCCGCTGGTTCGATCCGGCGATGAGGGAGTCGGCCGCCTCAGGGCCTTCGCTGCCCGAGGCATAGTCGGGAAAGGCCGGAGCTTCGGCGGCCCAGGCGTCAAGCACAGGCTCGATGATGCGCCAGCCGTGCTCGATCATGTCCGCGCGCATGAACGAGGTCGGATCGCCGATCATGACGTCATAGAGCAGCGTCTCGTAGCCAACGTTGGATTGCTTGGGGAACCGGTCATCGTAGCGAAATTCCAACTGCGCCGGCGCGAGCGTCATGGCCGGCCCGCGACGCTTCACCTCGAACTGCAGCGAGATGGTCTCCTGGGGCGCGGCGCGTAGCACGAGCCAGTTCGGGTCCAAGCTCTCCACCGGCGTGCCGCGAAACAGCGCCAGAGGCGCGGCTTTGAAGCGGATGGCGATCTCGGTGACTCGGGCCGTCAGGTGCTTGCCGGTGCGCACGAAGAACGGCACGCCGGCCCAGCGCCAGTTGTCGATCTCCAACTCCAAGGCGGCGTAGGTCTCGACTGCGGAATCCCGCGCCACGTCCGGTTCCTGGCGATATCCGGCGGCCTTGCCCTCGGCGCCGGCGCCGTACTGGCCGCGCACGGCCTTGTCGGGCGTCACGGGCCTGATCGCGGCCATGGTCTCGGCCTTCTTGGCGCGCACTTCCCCGGGCGACAGGTTGATCGGCGGCTCCATGGCCGCCAAGGTCACCAGGCTCAGCATATGGTTCGGGACCATATCGCGCAGGGCGCCGGCCCGTTCGTAAAATTCCCCGCGCTCTTCCACCCCGACGAGCTCGGCCGCGGTGATCTGCACATGATCGATACAGTCGCGATTCCAGATCGGTTCGAACAGACTGTTGGCGAAGCGTAGCGCCAGGATGTTCTGGACGGTGTCCTTGCCCAGGAAGTGGTCGATCCGGAATATCTGCTCTTCGCTCAGGCTCTTCAGGAGCTCGGCGTTGAGCGCCCGTGCGGAGCTCAGATCGTGGCCGAAGGGCTTTTCGATCACCACCCGTCGCCATGCGCCATTCCTTTCCTGGGTCAGGCCTGCATCGCCCAGCCGGTCCACCACCGGCCCGAACATCCGGTCCGAAACCGCCAGGTAGAACAAGGCGTTGCCTTCAGTTCCCCGTTCGGAGGCGGCGTGCTCTAACGCTTGGCCGACAGACGTATAGAGGCCGGCCTCGGTCATATCGCCCTGGACGAACGCCATGCGCCGGCTAAGCCTTTCCCAAACGCCGTCGTCGATACGGTCAGCCTGGAATGTGCCGGTCTTGGACTTGACGAGGTCGTCCAGGCCCTGCCGCAACATTGCGCGCCACGCGTCTACATCGCTGTTCCGCCGGGCGATGCCGATCAGGGCGAAGCCCTCTGGCAGGGTTCCGGCATGCTCCAGATTGTAGAGCGCTGGGATCACCAACCTTTTGGACAAGTCGCCGGTGGCGCCGAACAGCACCATGGCGCAAGGATCGGCGGGCTTGAGCGCGCTCGCGGGGCGGGCGTCGTCGGCCATCTCAGTCCTCCGCCTTTGCGGCCGCCGGATGGCCTTCCTTGTGGCCGCCGAAGCCGAACCGCATGGCCGACAGCAGTCGCTCGGCGAGGGTGTGTTCCTGGCGCGAGCGAAAGCGCGTGTAGAGGGCGCAGGTCAGGACCTCGGCCGGCACAGCTTCCTCGATGGCGGCCTCAACCGTCCATCGGCCTTCGCCGGAATCCTCGACATAGCCGGAAACATGGGCCAGCTGCGGATCGTGCGCGAAGGCGGAGGCGGTGAGGTCGAGCAACCAGGATGAGATGACGCTCCCCCGCCGCCAGACCTCGGCGATGTCGGGCAGGTTGAGGTCGAGGCGCTGGTCTTGGGGCAAGGCGTCGGAGCCCTTGCCCCGCAAGATGTCGAAACCTTCCGCATAGGCCTGCATTAGGCCGTATTCGATGCCGTTGTGCACCATCTTGACGAAGTGGCCGGCGCCGGTCGGGCCGGCATGGATATAGCCCTGCTCGGCGCGAGGATCACCGTTTTCGCGGCCCTGGGTGCGCGGGATGTCGCCTAGACCGGGGGCGAGAGCCTTGAAGATCGGGTCCAGGCGTTCAACGGCGGCCCTGGGCCCGCCGATCATCATGCAGTAGCCCCGTTCTAGTCCCCACACGCCGCCGGAGGTGCCGCAGTCGATATAGTCCACGCCCTTGCCGGCTAGCGCCTTGGCCCGGCGGATATCGTCCCGGTAGAAGGCGTTGCCGCCGTCGATAATGGTATCGCCCCGCTGCATCAGGCGCCCGAGGACATCGACCGTGCTTTGCGTCACGTCGCCGGCGGGCAACATGCACCACACCGTCGCCGGCCGCTCCAGCGCCGCCACCATCTCGTCAAGCGATTTCACGGCTCGGGCGCCGTCCTTGGCCACCACGGCGCCGGCGTCGGGATTGGCGTCGTAGACAATACAATGGTGGCCCGCTTTCATAAGCCGGCGAGCGATGTTGCCGCCCATACGTCCAAGACCGACGATGCCGATCTGCATGATGATAGTCTCCCGGTCGGTCAGCTAAAGGCGTCGTGGATCGCCTGGGCCAGGCGGGGCAGCCCCGAGTCCGCGTCTTTCAGATGCACGCGAAGCGCGCGCCGTTCACGCTCGATCAGCACGGCCAAGTCGCCGCGGGCCTGGGCGTCCTTGACGACCCCGAAGCTGTACCGGTGATCCGGTATGGCGAGGTCTTCCGGGTCGCCGCAGGTGATTTGCAGGAACACGCCGCTGTTGGGGCCGCCCTTGTACGCTTGGCCGGTCGAATGCTGGAAACGCGGTCCGAAGCCGACGCAGGTCGCGGCGCGCGTGCGGTCGCGCACGAAACTGCGCATCTCGGTCATGGCGAAGGTCGCCTCGGGCGTGCGGTCGACATAGGCCAGGAACGCGGCATAGTCGCCCTCGTCCACGCGGCCGAAGTGGCTCTTCAGATAGCCGGCCACGGTATTGTGCCGGCCGAGCTCGTCGGCGTTACGCGGGTCGGCGTAGACGGCCATCTCGTCCTGCTCCAGCACGGGTTGCTGTTGCGGCAGGGTGTGGATCTGTTCGTAGGCATCGGTCAGCTTGTGGGTTTCGACCTTGCTGGCCTCAACGTCGGGCTGATCGAACGGATTGATGCCGATGATCGCTCCTGCGACCGCCACGGCGATTTCCCAGCGGAAAAACTCCTGCCCCAGGGCCTGCTTTCCATTCATCGTCAAAGTGGCGACGGGGTGGCCGGCCTTCGCCAGGGCCTGCATCGTTTCACGCTGCCTGGGATCGAAGCCGTCCTCCAGCTCGATGTAGGCGAAGAAGCGGTCCTGGCCATAGATCTCAAGCGGGCCGAGCGGTTCGTCAGCCACCGGGATAAGGCCGCGTCCCTGCTTGCCGGTGCTCTCAGCCAGCAACTGTTCCAGCCACGCGGCGATGGGGGCGATGGAAGGGGAGGCGACGATGGTGACCTTGTCCCGGCCCAGGCGGGTCGCGGCCACGCCC
>Ga0182016_10000993_pt1 | contig 34882 bp, 29 predicted proteins | sample 712S2MmetaG_FD_120491 | JGI IMG/M metagenome (GOLD analysis project Ga0182016, IMG submission 120491) | Permafrost microbial communities from Stordalen Mire, Sweden - 712S2M metaG | ecosystem: Environmental > Terrestrial > Soil > Wetlands > Permafrost | place: Sweden: Stordalen | collected...
ATCCCAAGCGCGGCAATTGCATCGCCTGTCACGCCGTCAAGCCGGAGTCGAAGGATCCAGCCGACTGGCTGTTCACCGATTTCGGTTACGTCGCGCTGGGCGTCCCGCGCAACCCGGCGATTCCCGCCAACGCCGACCCGCAGAGCTTCGATCTCGGCCTGTGCAGGCGGCCTGGGCTCGACACGATCCTGCCCAAGGACGTGCCGCTGGCCTCGCTCTGCGGCGCGTTCAAGACGCCGACCCTGCGCAACGTCGCGGCGCGCGCGCCCTATTTCCACAATGGCGCCATCGCCACGCTACGCGACGCGGTCGCCTTCCACGCCACCCGCGACAGCGACCCGAAGCGCTGGCGCCCGACGCTGAAAAGCGGCGAAGCCGACGCGTTCAACGACCTGCCGAGCGCCTACAAGGCCAACGTCAACGTCGAGGCGGTCCCCTTCGACCGCAAGCCGGGTCAGCCGCCGCGGCTCGACGACGACGACATCGACGCGCTCGTCGCCTTCCTCAACACATTGACGGACAAAGGGATGTTCTGAAGGCCGGCGCGCCGGCTTCAGATGTCGAGCGCGCTCGCCTTCAGCACCGCCTCGGTGCGGTTGCGCACTTCGAGCACGCGGAAGATCGCGGCGAGATGGATCTTCACCGTGCCCTCGGAAATGTCGAGCGCGCGCGCGATCTCCTTGTTCGCCTGGCCTTTGCCGAGCAGACGGAGCACGTCGTACTGGCGCGGCGTCAGCATCGCCATGACGTTGGGGTCGACCGTCGACTCGCTGTCGGCCGCCTCGATCGGTTCGGTCAGCAGCAGCGTCGGCGCATAAATGCCGCCGGCCAGCACCTGCTGGATCGCGGCGACCATCGCCTCGGGATCGAGCGACTTGGGGATGTAGCCGGAAGCGCCGGAAGCGAGCGCGTCGAGCACGTCCTGACGCTGCTCGGAACCAGACATGACCACATAACTCAATTGTGAATAAGAGCGCCTCAACTCGCGAATCGAGGCGGCGCCGTTCATCCCCGGCATCGCCAGGTCGACGATGGCGAGGTCGACGGCCGAGTCGGCCTGCAGCAGCGCCTTCAGTTCGGGCAGGCTCCCCGCCTCCCTCACCTCGGCGGGACCGCAGGCGTCGGTCAGCAGAAGCCGCAGCCCGGCGCGGAACAGCGCGTGGTCGTCGGCGATGACGAACTGTTGGGACATGATCTTTCCATGGCAATTCGCGATCCGCTTGGCAAGATTCAAGCGGGATCAGGCGCCTTCGCGTCGTCCCGCCTCGCGCCAGGGGACGACGAACGGCTCGCCGTCGCGCTCGCCGCGCAGCGCCTCGACGCCGTAGGCTTCGGCCAGGACCGCGTCGGTCAGCGCCGCTGGCGGCCCGTCGGCGACGACGCGGCCTTCCGCGAGCACAATCAGTCGGTCGCAGAACCGCGTCGCCAGGGTCAGGTCGTGCAGCACGGCGACGACCCCCGCCCCCTTGCGCGCTTCGGCCCGCAGCAGCGCCATCGCCCTGAGCTGGTGCAACGGATCCAGCGTCGCGACCGGCTCGTCGGCCAGCAGAATATCGGCCCCGACCGCCAGCGCGCGGGCGAGCAGCGCCCGCGCGCGTTCGCCGCCCGACAGCGTGCCGATCGGCCGGTCGCGCAGCTCGGCGACCTCGGCCGCGGCGAGCGCCGCCTCGACCGCGGCGCGGTCGGCCGCGGAAGGCGGCGAGAACGGCCGCTGATGCGGCAGGCGGCCGAGCGCGACGACATGCGCGACGCTGAGCGGCCAATGCGAAAGGCCGCTCTGGGCGAGATAGGCGACGCGGCGCGCCAGCGCGGCGCGGCCGAGCTCGGCGGCGCTGACGCCGTCGTAGCGCGTCTCGCCGGCGTCGGCCCTCAGCAGGCCGGCGAGAACCTTGAGCAGCGTCGTTTTGCCCGCGCCGTTGGGGCCGACGAGGCCGACGAACGCCCCCGGGGCAAGCGCGCAATCGACCCCGGCGAGCGCGGCGCGCTGGCCAAAGCGGACGACGAGGCCGCGCGCTTCGATCCGCATCACGCCTCGCCCCGCATGCGGTCGATCAGGCCGTAGAGCAGCGGCGCGCCGATCAGCGCCGTCGCCACGCCGAGCCTCAGTTCGGGGTGGAGCGGGATCAGCCGCACGACGATGTCGGCGACCAGCAGCACGATCGCCCCGCCGAAGCCGCTGACCAGCAGCAGCCGGCCAGGCCGATGGCCGACCAACGGCCTGAGCAGATGCGGCGCGACCAGGCCGACGAAGCTGATCGCGCCGGTCACCGCCACCGCCGCGCCGACGCAGAGCGCGACGCCGGCGACGAGTCGGGCGCGCAACCGGCCGAGGTCGAAGCCGAGGCTGGCGGCGGTGTCCTCGCCGAGGCTCAGCGCGTCGAGCGCCGGCGCGCTCGCCAGTAATAGCGCCCAGCCGACGAGCGACAGCGGCAGCGCGAGCCAGAGCTGTGGCAGGCTGCGATCGGCCAGCGAGCCCATCAGCCAGAACATGATCTCGTAGGCCGCGTAGGGGTTGGGCGAAAGATTGAGCGCCAGCGCGGTCAGCGCGCCGGCGAAGGCGTTGATCGTCACCCCGGCGAGGATCAGCGTCATCGTCCCCGCCCCGCGGCCGGCGAGCGCGTAGAGCGCAAGCGCGGCGAGAACCGCGCCGGCGACGCCGCCGAGCGGCATGGCGAGCGCGATGAGGCCGGCGAGCCCGGAATAGAAGACGACGACCGCGCCGAACGCCGCGCCGCCGGAGACGCCGATGACGCCGGGATCGGCGAGCGGATTGCGCAACAGCCCCTGCAGCGCAGCGCCGGCGAGGCCGAGGCTGAAGCCGACCGTCGCGCCCAACGCCGCGCGCGGCAGGCGGATCTGCTCGAGCACCACCGCGGCGACCGTCGGCCGACCGGCGAACGCGTCGGCGAGCGCGGCGAAAAGATCGAGCCGCGCATAGCCGACCGCGAGGGAAACGAGCGCAGCGCCGAGCGTCAGCGCCGCGAGCGCGGCGAGCAGAGGCCCATAGGCGACTTCGGCGCCCGCCGGGCGCGCGCTCATGGCCTCGCCCCGCGCGCTCGCGCCGCTTTCGCCGCGGCGGCGAGCCGCTCGACCGCTTCGACGATTTCCGGGCCGCCGCACGTCCAAAGCCGCGACGGCAGGGAGACGACGGTCGTCTGTCGTTCGAGCGCGGCGATCGCCGGATGGTCGAGTTCGGCCTCGGCGAGCGACGGGACGCGCTCCTGGCTGCGGTCGAGGATCAGCACCTCCGGCGCGAGCGACGCGACGACTTCGAGCGGGACTTGGGAGTCGGCGGCGATGTCGAACCGGCGGGCTGCAAGGTTGTCGAGGCCGGCGCGCGTCAGGACGTCGTCGACCAGCGAACCGGGACCGACGGTGAAGCCGTTCGGCTGCAGCACGATCGCGCTGACCGGCGGCTGGCGCGGCGCGCTTGCGACGCGCGCCAGCCGCGCGTCGATGTCGGCGATCAGCGCCTCGCCGCGCTGCGGCTCGCCGAGCGCCGCCGCCACGCGGCGGATTTCGCGCCGCACGCCGTCGAGCGTCTGCGCAGGGTCGACCTCGACGACCGGCGCGCCGACCCGCTTCAGCAGCGCGACCGAAGCCGGATCGGCGAACGGACCGACGAAGACCAGGTCGGGATCGAAGGCGAGCGCCTGCTCGGCATGGCCGTCGTTGGCCGGCAGCGCCTGGGCCTTTTGGGCGAGATTGGCGTTGCGCCTGTCCTGCGACAGCCACGTCACCGACTTGACGACGCCCGGATCGGCGAGCCTGAGCGCCAGCTCGTCGGCGCACAGATTGAGCGAGACGACCCGCTGCGGCTTGGCGAAAGCGGGAGACGCGAGCGCGACGAGCGCCGCGAGCAGGAACGCTCCCCATCCTCCCCCGCGAGGCGGGGGACGGGGACCGCGCGAAGCGCGGTGGAAGGGGTCGCGCCCGCGATTCTCGCCGCCTTTGACGCGCGTCGACTGCGTCATCCGTCGCGCGCATGTCTCGTTCGACGAGCCGGCAGGGCGCCCCCCTCCACCGCGCTTCGCGCGGTCCCCCTCCCCCGCTGCGCAGGGGAGAAAGAACGCGTCGTGCGTGGTTTGTGACCGCTTTCCCGGCAAGCCCATCTCAGTCCTCAGACAGCCGTGCGCAAAAGCGAAAGCAGACGTGCGCGCCCGCTCCTCTGGCCCTCACCAGCTATAGGAAATCCCCGCATAATAGGAGCGCCCGGCCGTGCCGAAGTCATACACTTCCTCGTAGCGCGCGTCGGTCAGGTTTTCGATCCGGCCGAACATCGCCAGATTGTCGTTGACCTTGTAGTTGGCGAGCACGTCGAGCTTGGCGTAGCCGGACAGATTCACATTTTCTGACGCACCGTTCGCGCCGATGGTCGGATTATAGTAGATGTCAATGCGCTGGCCGACGAGCGAGAGGCGCGGCTCGATCTCGAGGTTGGCGATCCCGTCGTAGATCAGCGACAGCGACCCAGAATTGCGCGGCACGCGATACAATTGCAGGCCCGCGTCGATGTCGGACGGGTTGCCGAAGTCGCGATTCTGGGCGGCGTCGTAAGTATAGGTCGCCTTGGCGCGCAGGATGCTCGGGACTAGGTTCGCCTCCGCCGAGAGTTCGACGCCGCGCATCTGCGCGCGCGCTACGTTGTAATAGCAGCCCGTATAATCTGTCGCCTGCAGCTGCGTGCACGGGGGAGATGTGGAGGCGTCATTGAACTCAATCAGATTGCGGTAGTCGGAGGCGAACGCGGTCGCCGACACCGTCAGCCGGTCGCTGAACAGCTTTTGTTCGACGCCGCCGTCGACGCCGAAGCTTTGTTCGGGCAGCAATCCCAGCGTCCCGTATTGGCTGAAGCGCTGAAAGAGGGTCGGCGCCTTGGCGCCGGTTCCGGCACTGGCGCGCAGTTTCGTTCCCGTCTCGTCGATGTGGTAGGCCGCGGTCGCGCGCCAGGTGTCGAACGTCTGCCCATTTTCGATCGCGTCGACTCGCCCGCCAAGCGTCAAATCGAGCCGGTCGAACAGCGTCAGGCGGTGCTCGGCGAAAACCGAGTTGGTGACCTGCCGAGCCCGGATCGGCGTGAACGAACCGTCGTCCGGATTGGGACTTTGCGAGGTGCTCGCGGTCTCGGTCTCGTCGCGCGCGCCGAAGATGAAGTCGCCGAAGGCGCCGAGCTTCAGGTCGCCCTGGTATTCCCCACCGTAACGTTTGCCGAGGTAGCCGTTGCGGCAATTGAACAGTCCGTATGGGTCGACGTAGGAGGGAGGCGTGACACTGCCGTCGTAACAGGCCTCCGTCTCCCACACATTCATGTCGGTAACATTGGAGAACCCGGTGAGCTGGCTGTGCAGAAGGCCACCGAACGAATCGGCGTTGAGGCGCACAAAGCCGTCTGCGATCGCCGTCTGCGAATGGGTGTAGGAATTGAAGACGTCGGAGGCGAAATAGGCACTGGGATTGTCAAAGCGCAGGGCGTTGCCGAACAGCGAAAAACCGAAGTCGATCGACACGTCCTGGTTGACTTTGTACGAGAAGCGGCCAGAGAGCCCGCCCTTGTTGGCCGGATCGTCGGCCGGCAGCGGCGGCAGCGGGTAAGACACGCCGTAGTAGCCGGGGCCGGCGAAAATCGGCCGGTCGATCCTGTAACCGTAGCGCGGAAAGCCGTCGCTGTGCAGCAGGTTGACGCCGAGCGAGTAAGTCCAGACGTCGTCGCCGCCCGATAGCGTCGCGCGGGTCGACAGCGTGCCGTAGCTGCCCGCTTCGACCGTCACGTTGCGCCGCGGCGTCTTCGTCCCTTTGCGGGTGATGATGTTGATGACGCCGCCCATTGCGTCCGAGCCGTAGAGCGCCGACTGCGGCCCGCGCAGGATTTCGATGCGGTCGACGTCGACCGCAGAAAGGTCGCCGAAATCGAGCGAGCCATCGGTCGCGGTCGGATTGCCGATGCGCACGCCGTCGATCAGCACCAGCGTCTCGCCGGGGTTGGCGCCGCGCAGACGGACCTGGGTCACCGAACCGACGCCGCCGGCCTCGTCGACGTCGAGGCCGGCGACGCCGCGCAGCACGTCGGCGAGCCCCTTGGTCCCCAGCTTCTGCACTTCCGAGGCCGGGATCACCGTCACCGAGGCGCCGGTCTGGCCGATCGGCTCTTCGACGCGGTCGGCGGTGACGACGATTTCAGGCAATGGGTCGGCGCGAGCGCCGGGCGAGAACGTCGCCGAAAGCACGGCGAACGCCAAGGCGGCCCGCGACGCGGGCCGGGATGCGGCTTTGAACATGGCTCCTCCAGCCGTCCCACCGACGGCGGTTTGGGTTGCACGGTCAAAGGCCGGTCTCCTGGCTCACGACTCGTCGCCTCTCTCCTCCTTCCCAGGACGCTCTCGGTCCCAGTGGATGAATTGGAGAGCGGCTCGCCGCTTACAGTTGCGGGGGCAGCCGCGGCATTGGTCCGCCCTTAAGAGCGAACCGCACCGCGTTCCCGTTGGCCCGGCTCGCGCCGGGCCGCCAATGACGCTCGAAGTTGTAAGGGCTTTCCGGGGTCTCTGCAAGGCGCGGCGGCGCGACGCACGCCGGTTGCGGCGGCCGGCTAGGGAACGCCCAGCTTGCAGCCGCCGGCGCCGGGCGGACGGAAGGCCTGGTCGGCGGGGATCTTGGCGACCACCTCGAGATAATCCCAAGGATATTTCGATTCCTGCGGCGTCTTCACCTTCATCAAGTAACGGTCATAGACGACGCGGCCGTCCTCGCGGATGTGGCCGTTGTCGGTGAAGACGTCGTGAATCGGCGCGTCGCGCATCGCCTTGGCGACGGCGAGCGCGTCGTCGGTCCCGGCCTTCGCGACCGCCTCGAGGTAATGGCGCGTCGAGGAATAGAGCACGGCCTGGTTGTCGTTGGGCATGCGCTGGGTGCGATCGTAGAAGCGCTTGGCCCAGGCGCGGGTCGCGTCGTTGAGGTCCCAGTACCAGGACTGCATGAAGGTGAGGTCGTGGGCGATGGCCAGGCCCATCGCGTTGACGTCGCTGAGGTAGGTGATCGGGGCGGCGATGTATTGCGCCGGCGCGACGCCGAACTCGTTGGCCTGCTTGAGCGAGGTCGAGAGATCGGCGCCGGTGTTGGCCAGCACCACCACCTGGGCGTGCGAGGCCTGCGCCGACAACAGATAGGAGCCGAAATCGGCGGTGTTGAGCGGCGCCCGCACGCCGCCGATCGTCGTCCCCCCCGCCTCGGCGATCGCGCCGCGCGCGTCCGCCTCCAGCGACGCGCCGAACGCGTAATCGGCGGTGATGAAGAAGAAACTGTCGAGCTTCTGCTTGACGAGCAGCCGCATCAAGGCGACGCCGTTCGACCAGTTGTCGGCGTTCCATTGCATCGTATAGGGCGAGCAGGACTTGCCGGTCAGGTCGGACGACGAGGCCGAGTCGAAGATCACCAGCCGATCATGCGACTTCGCCAGGTTCTGCAGCGCCAGCGCGACGCCCGAGTTGGTGATGTCGAAGATCGCCGTGACGCCGCGCTCCTCGTACCATCGGCGCGCGATCTCCAGGCCGACGTCGACCTTGTTTTGGTGGTCGGCGACCAGCAACTCGATCGGCTTGCCCAGCACGCTGCCGCCGAAGTCCTCGATCGCCATCCGCATCGCCTGGACCGAGCTCGGTCCCGACAGATCGGCGTAAGGGCCGGACTGATCGTTCATGATGCCGATGACGAATTTCCCGTCGTCGGCCGAAGCCGGCGTCGCGAGCGCGGGCAGCAACGCCAGCGCCAAAAGTCGAATGGCCCGAAACAGCATGCGCCGCCTCCTGGTTCGAGAAGGACGCGGGCACGTTGGCCGACCGCGCCGCCCTTGGCAACCGCGCCCCGCCCGAAGTTGCCGCTACGGCGCGGTTCTGCGTGACGCCGCCCGTGGACGGCGACTCTCCGCGCCGCGGCGATCGGACCGGTTGACCGGCAGCGTTCCGCTACGCACCGCGAAATCGGATGAAAAGTGCGGCAGTCGCCCAGCGAAACAGCATTGCCGCCATAATTGGCGGCTAGGCAAAGCGCGTCGTCGATTTGACGGCTCGGGCGTACGCTCGGCTGCGTCGGTTTTTTGGCGATCAATCGCCCCGGCGTGGCTGTGCGCGAGCGTCAGTCATGCGGCGTCGGAATGCGCCAAAGCGCGCTTCTGCGCTCATCAGAGCGTGGAACCGGCAACCGCAAGCTACGGGAGGAGGCCATGACAGCTTTGGACGTGGAGTCCGGCGCGAGCCGGGCGAACCGCAACATCGCAGCGGCAGGCTTTAGCCTGTCCGGCGGCGTCGCCGAACAGGTCGCCAACGCGCTCTACTGGGATTGCGCTGTTCCCCGCCACCGCATCGTCGCCCGTTGCGACGACGGCTGGGTCACACTGACAGGCGAGGTCGAACGCGCCTATCAGCGCAGTTCGGCCGAAGCGGACGTGAAGCGAGTGAGCGGGGTGAAGGGCGTCACCAATGCGATCACCGTCGGCGCCGCAGAGCGGGCGACGGGCCCCGGCCATTGACGCTCTTGCCCGCGTAAGCGCGCGCCGCTCGACAAGCGCCCCCCGAGTCTGCCACTAGTCGGCCATGGCACGGCTGCGCGCTTCCTATGTCTGCCAGAATTGCGGCGCGATCAGCCAGCGCTGGCAGGGCAAGTGCGACGCCTGCGGCGAGTGGAACACCATCATCGAGGAGGCGGCGGCGCTTGGCGTCGGCGGCGCCGCGCTGCGCAAGGGAGCGAGCGGACGTCCCTTCCCGCTCGAAGACCTCTCCGGCGCCTCTCCCCCGCAGCCGCGCATCGTCACCGGCATCAGCGAACTCGACCGGGTCGCCGGCGGCGGCTTCGTTCCGGGCTCGGCGACGCTGATCGGCGGCGAGCCGGGAATCGGCAAGTCGACGCTGTTGATCCAGGCCTGCGCCGCGCTGGCCGGGCGCGGGGGCCGCGTCGTCTATGTCTCGGGCGAGGAATCGACCGAACAGGTGCGCCTCAGGGCGACGCGGCTCGGCCTCGCCCAGGCCGCGGTGCAGCTCGCGGCTCAGACGCTGGTTGAGGACATCGTCGCAACCCTCGGCTCGGGCGACGCGCCGAAGTTCGTCATCGTCGACTCCATCCAGACCATGTGGAGCGACGCGATCGAGTCCGCGCCGGGCACGGTCAGCCAGGTGCGCGGCGCGGCGCAGGCGCTGATCCGCTTCGCCAAGTCGAGCGGCGCGGCGGTGATCCTGGTCGGCCACGTCACCAAGGACGGCCAGATCGCCGGCCCGCGGGTGGTCGAGCACATGGTCGACGCGGTGCTGTCGTTCGAGGGCGAAGGCGCGCACGCGTTTCGCGTGCTGCGCGCGACCAAGAACCGCTTCGGCCCGACCGACGAGATCGGCGTGTTCGAAATGACCGGCGCCGGCCTTGCGGAGGTCGCCAACCCGAGCGCCCTGTTCCTCGCCGGCCGCGACGGCGCGGCGCCGGGCGCGGCGGTTTTCGCCGGCGTCGAAGGCGCGCGCCCGGTTCTGGTCGAAATCCAGGCTTTGGTCGCGCCCTCGACCCTGGGCACGCCGCGTCGCGCAGTCGTCGGCTGGGATTCCAGCCGGTTGGCGATGGTGCTGGCGGTGCTCGAGGCGCACGCCGGCCTGAGGCTCGGCCAGCACGACGTCTATCTCAACGTCGCCGGCGGCCTGCGAATCGCCGAACCTGCCGCCGACCTCGCCGCGGCGGCGGCGCTGGTGTCCTCGCTGATCGGCGTCAGCCTGCCGCACGACGCGGTCTATTTCGGCGAGATCGCCCTGTCGGGCGCGGTCAGGGCGGTCGGCCACAGCGGGCTCAGGCTCAAGGAGGCGGCCAAGCTCGGCTTTTCCCGCGCCATCGCGCCCGCCTCCCGCAAGGACGCCGAAGCGGCCCGGCTGACGACCCTCCCAGTCGCGTCGGTGGCCGGCCTGGTGGCGGAGATCGCAGCGGCAGGAGTCGCGGCAAAAACCGCCCGGACAGGGTGACGAACGTGAGTCGCTTGGCTATAAGGCCGAGCGACGAAGCGGCGGGCGCCCGTCGCGAGACCCCGAAATCTTCCCGTGCGGGTGCGAGGCTCGGCTCATGCCTTCCTATCTTGATCTCGGCGTACTCGGCGTCCTTCTCGTCTCCGCCCTGTTGTCGATGATGCGCGGGTTTACGCGCGAGGTGCTCGCCATCGCTTCCTGGGCGGCGGCGGCGGTGGCGGCCTATTACTTCTATCCGCATGTGATGCCCTATGTCTCGCCCTATATTCACAAGGAGATCGTCGCCCAGGCGGTGTCTGCGGCGGCGGTGTTCTTTGTCACCCTGATCATCGTCTCGCTGTTCACCGTCCGCCTGTCCGACGTGATTCTCGACAGCAAGATCGGCGCGCTCGACCGCTCGCTCGGCTTTCTGTTCGGCGTGGCGCGCGGCTTCCTGCTCGTGGTCATCTGCGCCGCGCTCTACAGGGGCCTGCTGATGAGCAAGGATCCGCCGGAAATGGTGGCGACCTCGAAGACCTGGCCGATCCTGATGCAATCGGTCGACAGCATCACCGCCATGCTGCCGGAAGACGCGGCGAACATGATCGAGGGGTGGATCAAGTCGAAAACCGCCGCCAGCGCGCCTGCCGAGGCGCCGGCGGACGAATCGACCGGCCCGGCCGCTCCCACGGCTTCGCCGAGCGCGACCGCTCCCGCCTCCTCGACCCCGCCGAGCGGCGCCGACAAGCAAAAGCTCGATTCTTTGATAAACAAGGGCGTGCCCGTTCCCGCCCCCGCCGCGCCGGCGGTGGTGCCCTCGCCCCACAAGAGCTGAGCGCCGATGCCCGAGAACAACGCCGCGCCCGACGACCTCGCCCTCGACACGACTCTGCCGCCGCGCGCCGGCGCCTCGCCCGCTCAACCCGACTTCGATCTCGACGGCGACACCCTTCGCGAGGAATGCGGCGTCTTCGGCATTTTCGGTCATCCGGCCGCCGCGGCGATCACCGCGCTCGGCCTGCACGCCCTGCAGCACCGCGGCCAGGAGGCGGCGGGGATCGTCGCCTTCGACGGCGCGCGCTTCCATTCCGAGCGCCGGATGGGTCTGGTCGGCGACCATTTCTCCAGCGCCGCGACGATCGAGCGGCTGCCCGGCTCGGCGGCGGTCGGCCATGTGCGCTATTCGACCACCGGCGAGACGATCCTGCGCAACGTCCAGCCGCTGTTCGCGGAACTCGAGTCCGGCGGCCTCGCGGTCGCCCACAACGGCAACTTCACCAACGGCCTGACGCTGCGCCGCGAACTGATCCGCGAAGGCGCGATCTGCCAGTCGACCTCCGACACCGAAGTCGTTCTGCTGTTGACCGCGCGTTCGCGCCGCGGGCGCATCATGGACCGCTTCACCGACGCGCTGAGCCAGATCGAAGGCGCCTACGCGCTGGTCGCGCTGACCAACAAGAAACTGATCGGCGCGCGCGATCCGCTCGGCATCCGTCCGCTGGTGCTCGGCGAACTCGACGGCTGTCCGATCCTTTGCTCGGAGACCTGCGCGCTCGACATCATCGGCGCGAGGTTCGTGCGCGACATCGAGAACGGCGAGGTGATCGTCGTCGATGCGGCGGGGGTCAGGAGCCTCAAACCGTTCCCGCATCAGCCGATGCGGCCGTGCATCTTCGAGTACGTCTATTTCGCCCGGCCGGACTCGATCGTCCACGGCCGTTCGGTCTACGAGACGCGCAAGGCGATGGGCGCGGAATTGGCGAAGGAATCGCCGGCCGACGCCGACGTCGTCGTACCGGTGCCCGATTCCGGCGTGCCGGCGGCGCTCGGCTACGCCGCCGCCTGCGGCGTTCCGTTCGAGCTCGGCATCATCCGCAACCACTACGTCGGCCGCACCTTCATCCAGCCGACCCAGGCGATCCGCGAACTCGGCGTGCGCCTCAAGCACAACGCCAACCGCGCCGTTGTCGCCGGCAAGCGCGTCGTGCTGATCGACGACTCGATCGTGCGCGGCACCACCAGCGTCAAGATCGTGCAGATGATGCGCGAAGCGGGCGCGCGCGAGGTGCACATGCGCATCTCCTCGCCGCCGATCACCCATCCCGACTTCTACGGCATCGACACGCCGGAGCGCGACAAGCTGCTCGCCGCGCGCATGGACCTCGAAGGCATGCGCCGATTCATGGGCGCCGACAGCCTCGCCTTTCTGTCGATCGACGGCATCTACCGCGCCATGGGCTACGCCGGCCGCGATCCGCGCCGCCCGCAATTCACCGACCATTGCTTCACCGGCGACTACCCGACCCGGCTGACCGACCAGCACGGCGATCCGGACCGCCGGCAGATGTCGCTGCTGGCCGAGGCGAGCTGAGCCCAAAATCGGGCGCCGTCACGAACCTGTCACACCCTTTGGCAATAGAAGCCGAGGCACGACGGGTGGACGGGGAAATTGCGCCATGACAGCCCATGAAGACTGACGCCGACGGCTTGCGCGTTCGATCGCGCCCGCCGGAAAGCCGCGTGGCGACCGTCGTCGTCCCCGCGTGATCCAGACCTGGCGTCTCGAATGCTGAAACGGATTGCCGGCGAATTCGTTACATGAACCGCTGAGCGATGCGCGAGGGCGCATCCGTCGCGCCGGCGCCGACGCATCGACGCCAGCCGAAGACAGTCGTCGACGATCGGAACGCCCGGCGAAGCCACGTGCGGCGCCTGAGACCGTCGTGCGACCTCCGAAGGCCAGTTTAGCGCGTCATAAGACCTGTATTGGTGCGTCGACTGCAGTCTTGTCTCAATAACTCGTCACAAGGGAGCCACACGATGACCGACTCCACAACGCTCAAGGCACGTGACCAGGCAGGCCAACCGGCCCAAAAAACGGTGCAGGAATATATCGACGAGTTGCCGGTGTGGGCAGACGGGACGACGCTGAAATCCACGCCGATGACCGGTATGCAGTGGCGGATCTGGACACTCGCCGCGTTCGGCAAGTTCTTCGAGGGTTTCGTCGTGTTCATGGGCGGCGTGTCGCTGCCGCTGATAACCCGCGAGTTCCATTTGGCCGCCTCCGAGAAGGGCCTAGTCACCTCGGCCAGCCTCGCTGGCATCTTGGTCGGCACCATCCTGCTCGGCGGTTTGTCGGACTATTTCGGCCGCAAGCTCATGTTCATCGCCGAGATGATCATCTTCTGCCTGTTCCTCGCGCTGCTGATCATGGTGGGCAACTTTCTGTCGCTGGTGATTTGCCTCTTCGGCCTCGGCATGGCGCTGGGCTGCGACTATCCGACCGCGCATATGATCATCTCTGAGAACATCCCGAGCGCGTCTCGCGGCCGCCTGGTGCTCGGCGCGTTCGCCTTTCAGGCGATCGGCGCCATGTCCGGGATCATCGTTGGCGCCGTCGTGTTGGTGATCGACCCGGACATCAGCGCCTGGCGCTGGATGTACGCGACTGCGTTGGCGCCCGCCATCCTCATCACCGTCGGCCGCTTCTTCATCACCGAAAGCGCCAATTGGCTGATCGTGCGCGGCCAACACGAAAAGGCCGAACAGGCCGTGTCGCGCCTGCTCTCGCGGACCCCGGTCTACCCTCAGAAAGTGGCGTTGACGCGCCATGTCGTCGACGAGGCGAGCGCGTCGAAACAGACTTTCTTCGCGCTTTTCAACGCCAAGAATCTCCGCGCCACCATCTTCTCTTCGGCGCCGTGGCTGTTCCAGGATCTCGGCACGTACGGCATCGGCGTCTTCACGCCGACCCTGATCGCCGCAGCGCTGGGCAGCGGGCCCGACAAGATTCGCAGTCCGGCCGACCTGATCGCGAGCGGCATCCATTCGGCCGAGGCCGCGGCGCTCACGACCTCGCTGCTCATCGTCGGGATCGTCTTCGCGATCGCCTTGTCCGACAGCCTGGGACGCATCCGTCTGCAGATTTTCGGCTTCCTCGGTTGTGCGGTCGGGCTGCTCGTCGCCTCCCTGTCCATCGGCGCGCCCGAGGCGCTCAGGCTGGACCTGATCATGGCCGGCGTCATGCTTTTCAACTTCATGACCAATCTCGGCCCCAACGCGCAAACGTACCTGCTCGCGGGCGAGGTGTTCCCGACCGAAGTCCGCGGCATGGGCGCCGGCTTCGCCGCGATGATCGGCAAAGTCGGCGCGGTCGCCACCACCTATGGCTTCCCGCTCCTGCTCGCCAGCATCGGTACGCGCGCGCTGCTCTACGCCCTCGTCGTCAGCTCGGTAATTGGCGCTGTCGTGACTTGGGTGTTCCGCATCGAGACCACCGGCGTGAACCTCGATCGCATCGGCCGCTGAGCGGAGACGAACAGGAGACGCAGTCATGAACACCAGACTTCGCCACATGCTGGGCGGCGGCGCCATCGCCCTTTTCTTCTCGGCGCCAATGGCGCATTCGGCCGGCGTCGCCCTTCCCGAGAGCGGTTCAACCCTGCTCTATCCGCTCTTCCAGTCATGGATCGCCGGCTACAAGAGCGTCGCTCCAGACGTCGACCTGACCGCGGCGGCGACCGGCTCCGGCGCTGGCAACGACGCCGCGGTCGCCGGCTCTGCCCGCATCGGCGCCTCCGACGCCTACCTCTCCGACCGGGTCGCGGCGCGAAACCCCGATATTCTCGATATCCCGCTGGCGATCTCCGCCCAGACGATCGACTACAATCTCCAGAGTCTCAACGGCTCGAACCTCAAGCTCGACGGCTCGGCGCTCGCCGCGATCTATTCCGGCGCGATCACCCAGTGGGATGATCCCGCGATCAAAGCGATGAACCCGGGCGTGGCGCTCCCGCACCGCGTCATCGTTCCGGTCCGTCGCGCCGAGGCCTCCGGCGACACGTTCATCTTCACTCAATTCCTCGATTTCTCGACGCAGACCTGGGAAGACAATCCCGGCTACGGCAGCACGGTCGGCTGGCCCAATGTCAGCGGGGAAAAGACCGCCACTGGCAACGACGGCGTCGTCCAGGCGCTCACCGCAACCCCCGATTCGATCGGCTACGTCGGCATCAGCTACGCCGACCAGATCGCCAAAGCCGGTCTTGGCGTCGCCATGATCGAGAACCAGGCGGGGAAATTCCTGCTTCCGTCTGCGCAGTCGATCGCCGACGCCGCCGCCAAGCTCGACCCGCGCACGCCGCCCTATGAGCGCATCAGCCTCGTCTATGCTCCCGGCGACGACAGCTATCCCCTGATCAATTACGAGTACGCCGTGGTGTCGAAATCGCAGCCTGACGGAGCAACCGCCAACGCGCTCCGCGCCTTCTTGCGCTGGGCGATCTCGGCGAGCGGAGGCAACGACGAAAAATACCTCGCGCCCGTCGGCTTCATCCCGCTGCCGGACTTCATCCGCGGACTCAGCGAGACGCAAATCGAAGAAATCCGGTAGAGCGCCGCAGAGGCCGGCAGATTAAGCGAGGGTTCGATCTGGTATCGCGGGAAGCCTCGGATCGACAGGCCTGTCTGTCTGCAGTTCGTCCGAGAACGCGCGTTCGCGGCGAGGGCTGCGGCGCGCCCGATCCTCGAACCATCCGGCTGAACCTGCGGCGGCGCGCCATTTTGCGGCGCGCCGCCGGCCTGCTAGAAACACGGGCGATCGCCGCCGGCTTTCGCCGACCAGGCGGCGCCGGGGAACTCATGGCCACGCTCGAAGACGTGCTTTCGACCATCGACGCCAACCAGAACGGGGCGCTCGACCGCCTGTTCGCGTTGCTGGCGATCCCTTCCGTATCCGCCGTCCCCGCCCACGCTCCCGACTGCGCGCGCGCCGCCGACTGGCTGACGCGCGAGCTCGTCGAGCTCGGCTTCGAGGCGGCGCGTCATGACACCGCCGGCCGGCCGATGGTCGTCGGCGCCGCCAAGGCGAAGACCCGCGACGCGCCGAGCGTGCTGTTCTACGGCCATTACGACGTCCAGCCGGCCGATCCGCTCGAACTGTGGACGACGCCGCCGTTCGAGCCGCGCCTCGCCGACGGTCCGCGCGGTCCGCGCATCGTCGCCCGCGGGGCCTGCGACGACAAAGGCCAGTTGATGACCTTCCTCGAGGCCTGCCGCGCCTTCCGCGCCAACGGCGGCCTGCCTTGCAATGTCACCGTGCTGCTCGAGGGCGAGGAGGAGACCGGCTCGGTCTCCCTGCCCGCTTTCCTCGCCGCCAACGCCAAGGCGCTGAAGGCCGATCTCGCGCTCGTCTGCGACACCGAAATGTGGGACGCCGAGACGCCGGCGATCACCACCATGCTGCGCGGCCTCGCCTACGAGCAGGTGACGATCGCCGCCGCCAACCGCGACCTCCATTCCGGCGTGTATGGCGGCGCGGCGATCAACCCGATCCGCGTGCTGGCGCGCATTCTCGCCGACCTGCAAGACGCCGACGGCGCGGTCGCGCTGCCGGGCTTCTACGATGGGGTCGAAGAATTGCCCGAAGAGGTCGCCGAGCAATGGCGCAGGCTCGACTTCGACGAGGAGGCGTTCCTCGGCGACGTCGGCCTCAAAGTCCCGGCCGGCGAGAAGGGCCGCTCGACGCTGGAAATGATCTGGTCGCGGCCGACCTGCGACGTGAACGGAATTTACGGCGGCTACGAGGGCGAGGGGGCGAAGACGGTGCTGCCGGCCAAAGCGACTGCCAAGGTGTCGTTCCGGCTGGTCGGCAAGCAGAACCCGGAACGGGTCGTCCAGAGCTTCCGCGCCTTCGTCAAGGCGCGGCTGCCCGCCGACGTCGCCGCCGAGTTCGTCTCGTTCTCCGCCAATCCGGCGATCGCGCTGTCGGCGCGCAGCGAGGCGGTGCGGCGCGCGAGCCGCGCGCTGGAGGCCGAGTGGGGCCGGCCGGCGGCGCTGATCGGCTCGGGCGGCTCGATCCCGGTCGTCGGCGCATTCAAGCGCGAACTCGGCATGGACAGCCTGCTGGTCGGCTTCGGGCTGGCCGACGACGCGATCCACTCCCCCAACGAGAAATACGAGCGCGCCTCGTTCCACCGCGGCGCGCGCTCCTGGGCGCGCGTCCTCGCCGCGCTGGCGGCGTGAACGCCCCCGTCCCACGGGTCGGCTGCGGCGCCGCGATCGTCCGCGACGGTCGACTGCTGTTGGTGAAGCGATTGACGCCGCCGGAAGCCGGGGCATGGAGTCTGCCAGGCGGCAAGGTTGAATTCGGCGAACGGCTCGCCGACGCCGTCGTGCGCGAAATCCGCGAAGAAATCGGCGTCGAGATCGCAGTCGAGCGCCCGCTCGTCGTTGTCGAAACGCCGAACGTCGACGGCCAACATTGGATCGCGCCGGTCTTTCTCGCCCGGCTCGCGGCCGGCGAGCCGCGGAACTGCGAGCCCACAAAACACGAATTTGTAGAGTGGTTCCCGCTCGGTCGGCCGCCGACGCCGCTTTCAGGCGCGGCGCGCGCCGCCTTCGCGAGTCTTGCCGCGCGCTGACCCCTCCACGCGGCTGAAAACCTCAGCGGGCGTTTGTCTTAGGGCGAGGAAAGGCTTGCGCCGGACGTTTCGCGTCTGGATAGTGCGGCGCGGGACGCTGACGTCGGCGTCGCCGCCCTCCCGATCCGCTCGAACTCCAGCGAGGCCCGAACCGAGCAATGATGCGGCAGTATGAACTGGTCGAACGCGTCCGCCGCTACAATCCCGACGCCAACGAAGACTTGCTCAACCGCGCTTATGTCTTCGCGATGAAGGCGCACGGGACGCAGAAGCGCGCGTCCGGCGATCCGTTCTTTTCCCATCCGCTCGAAGTCGCAGCGATCCTGACCGACCTCAAGTTCGACGACGCGACGATTGTCGCCGCGGTGTTGCACGACACGATCGAGGACACCGCCGCCACGCGCGAGGAGATCGACAAGGTCTTCGGCGCGGAGATCGGCGGCCTGGTCGAGGGCCTGACCAAGCTCAACCGGCTCGACTTCGCCAGCAAGCACGCCCAGCAGGCGGAAAACTTCCGCAAGCTGCTGCTCGCCATCGCCGACGACGCGCGCGTGCTGCTGATCAAGCTCGCCGACCGGCTGCACAACATGCGCACGCTGAACTTCATGCCGGAGGACAAGCGCGCGCGAATCGCCCAGGACACGCTCGACATCTACGCTCCGCTGGCCGGCCGCATGGGCATGCAGGGGATGCGCAGCGAGCTCGATGACCTCGCCTTCCGCTACCTGATGCCCGACGCCTGCGAGCTGATCATGGCGCGGCTCGAGGAGTTGAAGAAAAAGAACGGCGCGCTGATCGCGCGGATCGCCGACGAGCTCACCGACCAGTTCGCGCGCCGCGGCATCAAATGCGAGGTCAAGGGCCGCCAGAAGCAGGCCTATTCGATCTGGCGCAAAATGGAGCGCAACTCGATCTCGTTCGAGCAGCTCTCGGACATCTACGGCTTCCGCATCCTGGTCGACACGGTCGCCGACTGCTACGCGGCGGTCGGCGTCGCCCACACCACCTGGCCGGCGGTGCCTGGCCGTTTCAAGGACTACATTTCGACGCCGAAGCAGAACGACTACCGCTCGATCCACACCACCGTGATCGGCCCCGGCAGCCAGCGCGTCGAGCTGCAGATCCGCACCTACGACATGCACGAGATCGCCGAATACGGCGTGGCTGCGCACGCGCTCTACAAGGACAGCGCGGGCCACGCCGAGCCGGTCGACGCCGGCGAGAGCCGCGCCTATCGCGGTCTGAGGCAGACGATCGAGGCGCTGGCGAGCGACGATTCGGAGAAGTTCCTCGAGCACACCAAGCTCGAGCTGTTCCAGGACCAGGTGTTCTGCTTCACCCCCAAGGGGCGGCTGATCGCGCTGCCGCGCGGCGCCACCGCGATCGACTTCGCCTACGCCGTGCACACCGACGTCGGCAACTCGGCGGTCGGCGCGAAGATCAACGGCCGCATCGCCCCGCTGATCTCGACCCTGCGCAACGGCGACGAAGTGCTGATCGTCCGCTCCGACAGCCGCACCCCGCCGGCCGCCTGGGACAGCCTCGTCGTCACCGGCCGCGCCCGCGCCGCGATCCGCCGGGCGACCCGCGAAGCGGCCAAGGCGCAGTACGGCGGCCTCGGCCGCCAGATCGTCGAACGCGCCTTCGGCCGCGCCGGGCGCAAATTCTCCGAGGCCAAGCTCAAGGCGGCGCTGCCGCGGCTGGCGCGCGCCTCGGTCGACGACGTATTCATCAACGTCGGCCGCGGCGAACTCTATTCGTCCGACGTGGTGCGAGCGATCTACCCCGACTTCCAGGAGGACCGGAAGCCCGGCCCCGCCGTTGCGCCGGGCGAGAGCGGCTGGTTCGGCCTCGCCAAGGCGGCCAACCTCGTCTTCCGGGTGCCGGGCAAGGGCGAGAACGGCGAACCGCTGCCGCTGCGCGGCGTCGACTGGGACACGCCGGTCCGGTTCGCGCCCAACGGCGGCGCGGTGCCGGGCGAACGCATCGTCGGCATCCGCTCCGACCAAGGCATCACCATCTACCCGATCCATTCGTCGGCGCTGGTCGCCTACGACGACAATCTCGACCAGTGGCTCGACGTGCGCTGGGATCTCGACGCCGCCACCAAGACATTGTACCCGACCCAGATCCTGGTGACGACGCTCAACGAGCCCGGCGCGCTCGGCGTCGTGGCGACGACGATCGGCGAGAACGGAGCGAACATCGACAACCTCCAGTTCAAGCCTTCGGGTTCCGACTTCCGCGAGGTGCGCTTCGACCTGCAGGTCTTCGACATCCAGCACCTCAACACGATCATCGCCCAGTTGCGCGACAAGCCCGTCGTCGCCAAGGTCGAGCGACTGAGCGGCTAGTCGACAAAACTTGCCGATTGGCGGCGCGTGGTTTGCGACGCCTTGAAGCGAAAGGCGCCCGAGGAATGCGTACGCTGCACATCGCGCCCGGCTACTCGGCTGGCGGCTCCCTGCGCCAAGCAATCCAGATCGCCGGCTCGAATGACGAGGTGCTGGCGTTTCTCGACGACCTCAGTTGCGGGCCTATCGACTCGGACGATCCCTCGGCGCGAGCGAAGTGGTGGGCGGAGTTTTTTGAGTGGCCGGAATTCGAAGGCGCTCTCCGCGCGTTCTGGAGTCGGGTTGAGGCGGCCGAGGAACGACTCGTCGTCTGGTTCGGAAGACATTCGGCCAACGAACACGCCTTCTTTCTGGCTTGGGCCGATCGGCTGGGAAAGCGTCCCTACTATATCGTCGATGTGACCGGAATGCGGGTGTCGTTCCGCAGGCAAGACGGTTCTGACGCTCAAACGCAGCCGGCGCGGGCGGTTTCTGTCGTTCCGTCCACCGGGTTGACGACCCTGCTCGGTAGCGAGCGTTTGGTCACGCCGCAGGAAGCCGCGGAACGCCAACGACATTGGAGGCGACTGAGAAGCGAAAGCGCGCCATTCCGGATTGTCACGGCAGCCGGTTTGGCCTCCGCCCCGATCGACCATTTCGATCCGTCGCTCCTAGGGCAGTCGACCCCGCAGTGGCAAAAGACTGCACGGGTTATCGGGAATACGATGGTGTCCAAATCCGAACCCTACTTCCAGGTCGGCGACTTGATGTTGCAAGGGCGGATTGTCGCCCTAGTCAACGAGGGGAAGCTTCTAGCCGACGGCGACCCCTGGGATATGCAATCGTGCCAAGTTCGGTTGCCTGATTGAAGATGATCGGATCGTCGGCCGAGGCGGACACCTCTTCTTGATTTAGAGAGAGATGTTTGATCCCGATCGGAGGGCGCCGGTAGACGCGGCGGCCGACCTCGACTACAGACCCGCGGCGCTTTGAAATCGAAAGAATGACGCTTCCCCCATGCCGCTCTATTTCGCCTATGGCTCGAACATGGACGTCGAGGCGATGGCGCGCCGCTGCCCGCGCGCCAAGCCGCTCGGCCTCGCGCGCCTCGCGCGCCACCAGCTCGCCATCATGCGCGAAGGCTGGCTGACGGCCGTGCGCGATCCCAGAAGCGATGTCCATGGCGTGCTGTGGGACGCCAGCTTCGCCGACATGCGCGCGCTCGACCAATACGAGCAGCTCGCCAGCGGGCTTTACGCGAAGGCGCAACAGCCGGTGATCGGCGAACGCGGCGCAAAACAGGCGCTGGTCTATTTCGGCGCCAATTCCGGACCCGGGGTGGCCGCGGCCGATTACATCGCCGGCGTGCTGGCGGCGGCGCGCCATTGGCGGCAGCCGGCGGCGACCATCGCCCGGCTCGAATCCTTCGCCGCCGCGGCGGGCGCCGCGCGCGCCGCGGCGCCGGCGAACGCCGCCCCTGGCCCACGCGTGCGTCCGCGCTTCGCCACGCCGTTCGATCGGGATTGACGGGACCGCAGCGCGAAGACGCGGTCGGCGACCGCGTCTACAGGCGCGCCGCGCCGCCGGAAAAGCTCATTCCGGCGCGGCCGCGCATGTAGCCGTCGATCAGCGGCGTCGGCGCGATCAGCGCGGCGAGTTTGGCCTCGGCCTCCGCCGGCGCGACCCTGCCGTCGAGCGCGGCGCGGAACAGAGCCGCGACCTCGACCATGTCGGTCGTCTGCGGCGACAGCCGGAAGTGGGTCACCCCCGCCGTCGCGAGCGGCGCGAGGTCGGCGAAGGCGGCGGCGTAGCCGTGCGACAGCGTCTGGGTGCCGTTGACCACCAGCAGCGGCTTGCCGTCGAGCTGGTCGGCGGCGAGCCCGTCGGGGTCGAGCCCGCAGACGAACTGGCAGGAGTCCTTGTGCAGGCCGTAGGCGCGCGCATGATAGCAGCGCATCGACAGCGACAGACCCTGGCGGCCGAACGCCAGCGCTTCCGTCTCGACCGGATTGTGGCGCGCCAGCGTCGCGATCGCCGCCGCCGACAGTTCGACCGGCAGCCCGATGCGCGTCGCGCCGCGCGCAACGAGGAAGTCGATCGTCGCCTCGTTGAACGTGTTGATGAACGGCCCGCTGACGAACGGCGCGCCGTGCAGCAGGTTGATCGTCGCGACGTCATTGGCCTCGATCGTCGTTCCGTCGCCGCAGCGCGCGCGGATCTCCTCCATCTCGCGGTCGGTGGTGACGAGCGCGAGCGTCGAGTAGACGACCTTTTTGCCCGCGGCGGCGAGCCGCTCGGCGATCGCCGGCAGGTCGTCGACGAAGAGCGGCTCGCGCTTGGAGCAGACGACCTCGCCGAGATAGACGCAGTCGACCGGCGCCTCGTCGGCGATCCGGAAATAGAAATCGCGCCGGCGCTCCGGCTTCCAGTTGTAGAGGATCGGCCCGAGGGTCAGCGCGCTCATCGCCAGCCCTTCTTGAAGGCGCTGAGCGTCACCTTGCCGCCTTCGGCGATCGCATGCAGATCGGACACCGCAGTCGGCGCCGCCTCGCCGCGCGCCAACGCGTCGAGCGCGGCGCGGAAATGCGTCACCACCTCGCCGACATAGGCGCGGCTGCGCTGGCGACCCTCGATCTTCAGCGCCGTCACGCCCGCCCCCTTCAGCTCCGCCAGGATCGAGGCGGCGTTGAGCCCGACCGGCTCTTCGAAAAGATACGACGCGTCGCCGCGCACCATCAGTCGGCTCTTGCACGGCGTCGGATAGGCGGCGTTTTCATTCCTGGCGTAGCAGTTCGTCATCACCTCGCCGAGGCGCGAAACCATCTTGCCGCCTTCCTCGCGATACGAAACGAATTCCGCCGGCGCGCAGGCGCCGTCGCTGCTCGGCGAGCGGCCGGTGATGTAAGACGAGAGATAGCAGCGCCCCTCGACCATGGTGCCGAGGCTGCCGAAGGCGAACACTTCCGCCTCGATCTTCATCCGCGCGATCAGCGCCGCCACCTCCGAAACCGCCAGCACGCGCGGCAGAACGACCCGGCTGACGCCGAATTGCTCGCGATAGAAATCGATCGACAGCGGATTGGACGCCGCCGCCTGCACCGACAGGTGAAGGCGGAGCTTCGGATGGCGGCGCGAGGCGTAGTCGAGCAGGCCGATGTCGGCGAGGATCACGGCGTCGGCGCCGGCGGCGGCAGCGGCGTCGACCGCGCGCCGCCACGGGCCGAGGTCGCCGGCGCGCGGAAACGTGTTGACCGCCACCAGCACCCAACGGCCACGCGCATGGGCGTATGCGATCCCTTCGGCGAGCTCCTGGTCGTCGAAGTTGAGGCCAGGATAGTTGCGCGCATTGGTGCAGTCGCGAAAGCCGCAGTAGACGGTGTCGGCGCCGGCGTCGATCGCCGTGCGCAGCGCCGCCGGCGTGCCGGCTGGGCAGACGAGTTCGAGATAGTTGATGTTTCTCACGCCGCCGCGCCCTCGCGCCGCCGCTGCCGCGCTTCGAGCTTGGCGAGCCGCGTCTTCAGCCCCTCGATCTCGGCGCGCAGCTCTGCCGCTTCCGCTTCGTGCGTCTCCGCCCCTGCCGAGTTCGCCGCCTGCGGCGCCAGGGCGGCGCTCAGCCTCGCGACGCGGCGCTCCCAATTGAGGATCGCCGCGCGCGCCATCCTGCGCAAGGGACCGAACAGCGACGAAGCTTCGTCGAGCACGTCGATCGTCTCGCGATCGAGAATGTTGCGCAGGGTGACGATCGCCGCCGTGTCGCCGCCGACGACGAGTTCGCGGTTGAAGAACAGCGCGTCGCCGTCGACCCGCGCCTCGAGCAGCGCCATCATCGCCTCCAGCCCGCCCTTCAGGGTCGCGTCGGCCGCGACGTCACCCTCGTCCTCGACGACGTGGAGCGTCGGCGCGCCGCTGCCATATTCGAGCAGGAAGCGCCGCGGCGGATCGGTCAGCTCGACCAGGATGCGGGTTCTGCGGCATTCGCCCAGCACGGAAAAAAGGCGGGGATGATTGCGGCGCATCGCCGCAAGCAGCGCCGCAGCGCCGAGGTCGAGCGCCGGCTTCGGCGCCGCGCCGATGACGGCGCGCGCCAACAGGCTCGGAAACCTGGCGTCGTGCATTGCGCCTCTGCTTGTTTGCGTCGCTGCGTCGCGCGGACGACAGAACGCGCGCGTTTTTCGCCCGGTTGATTGATTTGCGTCAACGAGCGGCAAGACCCCCCGGGGCTATGCAAATTCGCAACGCTGGCCGCGCGCCGTCGCCGTCGCGGCGTCGGCTCGAGAAGAATTGCAGCGCAATGGGGCATCCAGGTTTCGTAGGCCGCGAGTTCATCGGCGCAGGCGGCGCGCGCGAGTGTTACCTGGCGGTCGACGTCGCGCCCGACCTCGTCTTCGCCGATCAGCTCGAGGCGCTGCGGCGAGGCTACGTCGCGGCCAAGTCCGAAATGGGCCTTTCGCCCGGCAGCGCCGTCTTCCGGCGCATCTTCCTCAGCGACGCGATGAATCAGGCCGAGCGGGTGCGCGTCAGCGAACTGATGAGCGCGCCCGACGAAGGGCCGGTCGCCGTGTCGATCGTCCAGCAGCCGCCGGCTCACGGCGCCAAGCTGTCGCTGCTGGCCTACCACGTCGAGCGCGAGGCGCCGGCGGTCAAACGCACCCTCGGCCACCACCACACCCTCGTCGAGATGGGCGGCCGGCGCCACCTCTGGAGCACGCGGATGTGCGCGGCCGCCGACGTCGGCCCCGCCTCGGCGGCCGACCAGACGCGCGAGGTGTTCCGCGAGCTGATCGCCGGGCTCGCCGCCCAGGGCGGCACACTGCGCGACGATTGCGTGCGGACCTGGCTCTATATCCGCGACGTCGACGTTTTCTACACCGACATGGTCAAGAGCCGCACCGACGTGTTCAAGCGCCAAGGGTTGACCGGCGACACCCATTTCATCGCTTCGACCGGCATCGAGGGAACCTGCGCCCACCACTACGACGTGGTGACGATGGACGCCTATTCGGTGCTCGGCCTCGCGCCGGGCCAAATCAGCTATCTCAACGATTTCGGCCATCTCTGCGCGACCAAGGACTACGGCGTCACCTTCGAGCGGGCGACGCGGGTGGCCTACGGCGACCGCGCCCATATCTTCATGTCCGGCACCGCGAGCATCGACGGCGAAGGCTGGGTCGTCCACCCCGGCGACGTGCTCAAGCAACTCGACCGCGCGCTCGAGAACGTCGACGCTCTGCTCGCCGACGGCCAGGCGCGGCTCGCCGACTTGACCCATCTCATCGTTTATCTGCGCGATCGCGGCGATTATTGCTCGGTGCGCGATCGCCTCGCCGAGCGGTTCCCGAGCCTGCCGACGCAGATCGTGCAGGGGCCGGTGTGCCGGCCCGAATGGTTGATCGAGGTGGAGGGAATCGCCGCGACGGCGATCGACAAGCCCGACTGGCCGGCCTTCTGAGGGGGATCGCGCGCCCGTCCCGCAAGCGGCGTAAGACGCGAAAGGGACGGAAGGGATGGAGGGTGTCATGCGAGACGACAACGCGCCGCTGACGATCATCAACGAGGCGGCGATCGCCGCGGCGGAGCTGCGCCACGACCCCTACGACTATTGCTTCGCCGAAGACGTCATGCCGCAGAGCCTGAAGGAGCCGGTGCTCAACGACGCGCCGGTCATCCCCGACCGCGGCAGCTACGGTCTTCCCGACCTCAAGTACGGCCCCAACTTCGGCAAGGTGATCGACGAGCTGCTCAGCGACCGCTTCCGCGGCCTGGTCGAGCGGAAGTTCGACATCGACCTCAGCAAGTGCCCGCCGTGCATCGTCATGATGGGCAACACCAGCGGCCACTACAACGAGGGCTACTCGCATCCCGATTCCAAGCACAAGATCATCACCGTGCTGGTCGGCTTCAGTTGGGAATGGCCCTACGAGCGCGGCAAGCTCAGGGTCCTGCGCAGCGACAGCCGCGACGATTTCGCCTTCGAATACGCGCCCGAATACGGCAAGATGCTGATGTTCCGCGTCTGCGATCATTCGTGGCACGGCTTCCTGCCGCAGAAGGGCAAGCGCGCCAGCCTGCAACTCTGCTACGTCGATTCCGACTGGTACGTGAAGCGGGAATACTGGCGCCATCACTGGAGCGCCTACGCCAAATCGGTGCCGCTGTTGCGCAAAGCGATCGATCTGGCGCCGCGCCGTCTGTTCGCCCGCTGAGAGATTGCGCCTTCGACGCGCCGCGCCGGCCCCGCGCCGCCGCAGTTTGCGCCGTTTATTGAGGAGTTCGCCATGATCTATCCGCCGCCGATCACTTCGGCCGAGGTCGCCGAGCATTTCATCCGGTCCCTTCGGCAGGCGAAACGGGACGACCGCCCCTATCGCCACTGGAACCTGAAGGACATCTATCCGGAAGCCCTGTGCACCGGCATCCTCGCGTTGCCGGTCGATCCGCCGCGGCTCGGCAAGACCGACGGCACCCGCGGCACCTACAACACCCAGCGCTGCTTCTTCACGCCCGACATGCGCAAGGCCTACACCGCCTGTGCGGCCTTGTGCGACGCGCTGCAACGCCCCGACGTCGCCAAGCTGCTCGGCGAGACCTGCGAATTCGACGTCGAAGGCTCGTTCCTGCGCATGGAGTACATCCAGGACATCGACGGCGCCTGGCTGGAGCCGCACCACGACATTCCGGAAAAGCTGTTCTCGATGGTCATCTATTTGTGCCTCGGGCCGGACGCGCACGGCTGGGGCACCGACATCTACGACTCGAACAAGAAGCTGGTGGGCAGCGCGTCGGCGGAGTTCGACAGCGCGGTGATCTTCATCCCCGGCGAGAACACCTGGCACGGCTTCGAGCCGCGCCCCATCGTCGGCGTGCGCCGGCTGATGGAGATCAACTACGTCCGGCCGAGCTGGCGCTCGGTCGAGCAACTCGCCTTCCCCGACCGCCCGATCAGCCTCTCCTGACCGCGCCTGCGCTCAAACGCGCTGCGGCGATTGGCGATTTGGTTACGAAACTCCGCTTTCGACGGCGGCGCGCGCCTTGAACGCGCGCCGTTAACCTATTCTTTGCGCCCAATTTAACCGCTTGTTGGCGGCTTGTTGGCAGTCTGCCCGTCGAGCCGCTGCGCCAAACGCGGCTCCAGACCGCGACCATGCTGAAAAACGCCCTGATCTTCGCCATCGCCGCCATCACGGCAGCCTTCGCCGCTCCGTCGCTGATTGTCGCGCCGGGCGGCGGCGGCGCGCGCGGCGTCCCCGCCCGTGACGCCGTCGCCGTCGCCGTCGCGCCCGCCGCCCCCGCAACGCTCGCCGAGGCAGAACCGACCGCGCCCAGCTATCGTGAGGCGTCGATCGCCGCCGACCCGGGCGGCCAGTATCGCGCCAAGGCGCTGATCGACGGACAGGACGTCGACGTGATGATCGACACCGGCGCGACCGTCGTGGCGCTGACCGCTGAGACAGCCGCGCGCCTCGGCGTGACGATCGAGCCCTCGCGGCCGCGTTGGAAGATGAACACCGCCAACGGCGTCGCGTTCGCCAGCCCGGTCACGCTCAGATCGGTCGGCCTCGGCGCGATCTACATGGACGACGTCCTGGCGGTGGTGATGCCGGCCGGAGCGTCGTCGATCAACCTGCTCGGCGCGAGCTTCCTCAAGCGGCTGGTCAGCGTCGAACAGCGCGGCGGCATGCTGGTGCTGCGCCAGTAGGCGAAAGGGCCCTTTTGCTCGCCGCGTCGATCGGCTAGGCATGGGCGAATGCGACCCTCCGAGAGCCGCCCGTGTTTCCCAAGCCGCAGCCCAAGCTCGAACCCAACACATACGATTACGAAACGCGGCCGATGGTGAAGCCGACCGGCTTCCGCGAGTATGACGCGCGCTGGCTCTACGAGCGCGAGATCAACCTGATGGGCGTCGAGGCCTTGGGCCTCGGCCTGGCGACCCTGCTGGGCGAACTCGGCGTCGCCAAAGAGATCGTCGTCGGCCACGACTTCCGCTCCTATTCCGGGGCGATCAAGAGCGCGCTGATCGTCGGCCTGATGGCGGGCGGCGCCAAGGTCAGCGACATCGGGCTCGCCATCACCCCGATGGCCTATTTCGCCCAGTTCGCGCTCGACATCCCTGCCGTCGCGATGGTCACCGCCTCGCACAACGACAACGGCTGGACCGGAGTCAAGATGGGCGCGGCGCGGCCGGTGACGTTCGGGCCGGAGGAGATGGGACGGCTGCGCGACATCGTGCTGGCCGGAGCATTCCGCCCGAGCGGCGGCGGCGCTTATGAATTCGTCGAACACTTCCCCGCCCGCTACATCGCCGAGCTGACGGCGCGGCCGAAATGGTCGCGCAAGCTGAAGGTCGTGGCCGCCTGCGGCAACGGCACCGCCGGCGCCTTCGCGCCGCAGCTCTTGTCGGCGCTGGGGGCGGAGGTCGTCCCGCTCGACTGCGAGCTCGACTTCGCCTTCCCGCGTTACAACCCCAATCCGGAAGACCTCGACATGCTGCATGCGATGGCCGCGGCGGTCCGAGAGAGCCGGGCCGACCTCGCCCTCGGTTTCGACGGCGACGGCGACCGCTGCGGCGTGGTCGACGACGAAGGCGTCGAAATCTTCGCCGACAAGATCGGCGTGATGCTGGCGCGCGATCTCGCCAGGCTAAACAAAAACCCGACTTTCGTGGTCGACGTGAAATCGACCGGCCTGTTCGCCAGCGATCCGGAGCTGAAACGGCTCGGCGTCACGGTCGACTATTGGAAGACCGGCCATTCCCATATCAAGCGACGCGTGCGCGACCTCCAGGCTCTGGCCGGCTTCGAGAAGTCCGGCCATTTCTTCTTCAATGCGCCGATCGGCCGCGGCTACGACGACGGCTTCGTCACCGCGATCGCCGTGCTCGACATGCTCGACCGCAATCCGGGCAAGTCGGTGGCCGATCTCTATCGAGAGCTGCCGCGGACCTGGGGCTCGCCGACCATGTCGCCCCATTGCGCCGACGAGGCGAAATACGCGGTAGTCGAGAACGTCACGGCGCGCTTCAAGGCCATGCAGGCCGGCGGCGAAACATTGGCCGGACATCCGATCCGCGACATCGTCACCGTCAACGGCGCGCGCGTCACGGTCGACGACGGAACCTGGGGCCTGGTGCGCGCGTCTTCCAACAAGCCCGAGCTGGTGGTGGTGGTCGAGAGCCCGGTCTCGGAAGCGCGGATGCGGGCGATGTTCGCCGCGGTCGACGCCGCGATGCGCGAAAATCCCGAGGTCGGCGCCTATAACCAGACAATCTGAAGCGCGCGCCGAACCGGCGCCGATCCTGCCTGACGTGCTCGCGCCGGGCCTGCGGATCGTCTTCTGCGGCACCGCCGCCGGAACCGAATCGGCGCGCCGCGGCTGCTACTACGCCCATCCGCACAACAAATTCTGGCGCGTGCTGCATGAAGTCGGACTGACGCCGCGCCGCCTCGAGTGTTCGCAATTCGCGCTGCTGGCGCAATACGGCCTCGGCCTGACCGACATCGCCAAGACCGTCAGCGGCATGGACAAGGAGCTGCCGACGGGGGCGCTCGGGCGCGCCGCCTGCGCGGCGATGGCGGCGAAAATCCGCGCCTGCGCGCCGACCATCCTCGCCTTCACCAGCCTGACCGCCGGGCGCCGCTTCCTGCGCCGCGACGCCGGATTCGGCGAGCAGGCGGAGACGATCGGCGCGACGCGCGTCTGGCTGCTGCCGTCGCCGTCGCCGGCGGCGAACTGGAACTGGGCGGCCAACGACGGCTGGTGGCGCGCTCTCGCCGTGGCGGCGCGAGCGGGTTGAGCGGCGCGTCAGGCTGAACGGCGCAACGGATCCGGCGCGTCGCGACGTCTGCGTCCCTCGCCCAAGGTCGCAGACGGTTCGCCGACGTTTGGCTCCAGCATGGCGACCTGATTGCGCCCGGCGCGCTTGGCGACGTAGAGCGCCTCGTCGGCGCGCTGCAACGCCGTCGAAACGGTGTCCCCGGCGACCAGCGGCGTACGGCCGATGCTGGCGGTGACGGCGATCTCGCCGGTGGGCGTCGCCACGCGCAACGCCTCGATCGCGGCCCGCGCGCTTTCGGCGGCGCGGCGCGCCGTTTCCTCGTCGGCTTCGGCGAGCAGCACGACGAATTCCTCGCCGCCGAGGCGGCCGACGAAGTCGAACTCGCTGCGCACCGCTCGCGCCAGCGCCTGCGCCGCTGCCTGCAAGGTCTGGTCGCCGGCGCGATGGCCGTAAATGTCGTTGACGCGCTTGAAAAGGTCGAGATCGACGATCAGCAGCGCCGGCGGCGGCAGCGCGGCGTCGAAACGCGCGATGGCGTGCTCGGCGACCGCGACGAAGGCGCGGCGATTGGCGAGGCCGGTCAGGTCGTCGGTCATGGCGAGCCGCTCGACCGTGCGCTTGCCCTTGAGGATATGGCGGATCGCGTCGACCACGGCGAAGGATACGGAAAAGGCGACGATGGCGGAAATTTCCGCGGCCAGGCGCAGCGCGCCAAAATCGCCGACAACCCTGCGCGAACGGGTCAGACAGGCGGTCAGAAGCAGCGCGCAAACGACAGAAACGCCGGTGATGGCGAGCGACGCGATCACGACATCGCTGCGGCTCCTGACATGAGCCAGTTTTCCGATCATCGGGAAACTCCGACCGCACATCATGGCGGCGCAGCGAACCTTACGCAACGTCCGTAAACGACTCCTTCTTCCGACCTCAGAAATTGACGCCTGTGGATAACGCTGGCGTCGCGCCCCGCGACGGCCGCCGGCGCGCGTCGCGGACGCGCACGTCATACGGCGCCGTTACGGAATTGCCGCTGCGTCGGGCTCCGACAATGTTGAACGCAAGCCGATTTCGTCTTTGCGGACATAGAGGTCGATCGGCCAGTCGGCGGCGCGGCTCGAGGTCGCGAGCCGATAATCGGCGAGCGCGGCGGCGAGCGTCGGATCGGCCAACGCCCAGCGATGGAATCGGGGATTGACCGTATTGACCAGAATGCCGTCGGGCCGATTGCGGCGAATGTCCTGGGCGAGCATGTCGCGATCGCGGGCGATGATCGGCGCCAGGCGCGCCGCCAGAGCGGCGTCGCCCGGGTGTTCGTCGATCAGTCGACGCGCGCCGGAGGTCAGCAGCAGGCCCTGCGTGCGCTGGACCCAGGCGCCGTCGACCTCCCTGACCAGCGGGAAGCCGATGCCGAGTCCCTCGGCGATCGCCGCCAGCCGCGGATGGGCGCCAAGCGCGGCGACGGCGCGCACGAAGGCGGGATCGGGCGCGGTCGGCGGCGCGGCGAAGAACAGCCACAGCGCGCCGGCGATCGCCGCGGCGGCAAGCTCGACCAGCCGCGCCTCGCGCTCGGCGGCGGCCATGCGGCGGCCGGCCAGGCCGAACCACACGCCGCCCCCGATCAACGCGACGGCGATCGCGCCGGCGAACGGCGGGATCGGCGCCAGCGCGCCGACGGCCGCCGAGGCGAGACCGGCGGCTGCGAGGCCGGCGAGCCGCCCCCGCGCCGCGCCGCGTCGATCGAGCGCCGCGCCGAAGGCCAGTGCGATCAGCGCCAGCGCCGGATAGGCCTGATAGAGCCAGCCTTTGCCCTGGATGAAGAACGTCGCCAGCCCGCCGAGCGCGGCAAGCGCGGGCGTCGCGACCAGCGGCGCGCCGAGCCGCCGCCCGGCGACCAGGGCGAGCGCGACCGCAAGCGCGACCCAGGCGACTACCGCGGCGTTGGCGGCGAGATCGCGCAAGGTCTCCCGCACCGGCAGATAGGCGGTGGCGACCGCCGGCAGGACGTCATGGACATAGGCGGGAAAACGCCAGGCGACGAAGCCCGCGTAGACGACGGCGACCGCCGCGGCGAGTCCGTACTCGCCCGCCCATAGCGCCGCGCCGACGCCGCGGCGCGCCGCGAGGTAAAGCAACGGCCCGACGAACAGCAGCCCGTAAGGCGGCTTGATCGCGACGACCGCCGCCATGGCGAGGCCGGCGATCCCGATCGCCAGCCAGCCAGGCGAAGCGCCGGCGGCGCGCGCGGCGGCCACCGCGAGCGCGGGCAATGCAATCAGCGCGACGAAAAAATCGCGCTCGTCGAAGGCGCGGCCCGGCAGCAAGGTCAATGCGAACAACGCCGCGCCGAGCGAGGCCGCGCCCAGTTGGTCGATCAGGCCGGCGCGGCGCAGGATCGCCGCCGCGGCGGCCAGCGCGGCCGCGCAGGCGGCGAAACCCCAGGCGGCGACAGCGAATTCGGCGTGCAGCCCGAGAGCCCGCGCCAGCGCGACCGGCGGCAGATAGAGGAGGATCGCCGCCGGCGGGTTGGTCTCGACGAAATCGACGTAGGGGACCGCGCCGTCGAGCCATTTCTCGCAGATCGTGATCATCCACGAGACGTCGGCGATCGCGCCGAAGCGCGCCTGGGCGACCCCTGCGGCGGCCAGCGCGGCGAGCGCCAGCCCAGCCGAGCCGAAGCGGCGCACGGCGGCGACTGCCGCCGCGCCGCCGCGCGCGACGACCGCTTCGAAAGCGGGCGCGGCGGCGATCGGGCGGGCGAAACGCATGACGGACCGGCGGCGGGCGGCGACCCGCCAGCCTTAGCCGCGGAGGCTTAACAATCCGGCAAGAACCCAGCCGCCGCTCAGCCGCCGCAGTTGACGGCGAAAGCCTCGATCAGCGCGTCGAACGCCACCGGCGTCTCCCATTGGGGCGCGTGGCCGGCCGAATCGATCGCCTGCACAGCGCCGCGCCACAGCGTCGGCATGTCGAGCTTGGCGTAATAGGCGCCGTTGACGAACTGCTCCCTGGTTCCGTGCAGCACCGCCAGCGGCTGCTGCAGACCGGCGACCACCTGGACCTCGTCGCGCGAGACGCCCGGCGCCATCGAAGCGGCGACCTGCGCGCGCGCGCGGCCGTCGGCGCGCAGCGCGTCCTCGACGAAGAACGGCGGCGCGTCGGCGAAGCCGGGAGCGAAGAACGACGATACGTAACCTTGCGCCTGCTCGCGCGTCAGGTCGGCCGAGAAACCCGCCGCCAGCGCCGGATTGGGCAGGAAAGCCTCGGCCATCGCCGGGGGGAAGCCGACCGGCGGCGCGCCATAGATGGCGAAGCCGCGCGCCTTTGGCAGGTCCCGCGCCGCCTCGAGCAGGATGTGGCCGCCGAGGCTCCAGCCGACGAACACCGCCTGGTCGAGGTCGAAATTGCCGGCGATGGCGATAACCGCCAGCGCGTGGCCGGGCAGCAGGTAGGCGGCTGGATCGCTGGCGTTCTCCGAGTGGCCGTGGCCGAGCAGGTCGATGGCGACCACGCGCCGGCGCCGGCCGAGCGAGCCGTCGAGCTGGCGCGAGAACGCGCGCGCGGAGCTGGAATTGCCGTGGATCAGCACAATCGGCGGACCGTCGCCAGCGGACTGATGGACGGCGAGCGCTCCGTTGGGGGTATGGTACATCGTCGTTTTTGTCATGGCCGTTCCCAATTCGCGAACCCGTCTCGTCGCCGAACCTAGCAGCACCGCCGTCGCGCATAAAGGCGGCTGCGTCGGGCGCCCTTCCCTTTCCGATCCGATTCGTGTATTGCGCCGCACAATCGGAAGCGCGGCTTCGCGACCGCGCATTTCGTCGCACTCCCGTCATAACGGACGTCGAGGGAAGGCGCGGCCTGCCTGCGCCCCCCTTGCGGGATTCGCGCCGACACCAACGCCGGAAGCTCCATGAAGCTGAGAAACATCGCCATCATCGCCCACGTCGACCACGGCAAGACGACCCTCGTCGATCGCCTGCTGCAGCAGTCGGGCGCCTTCCGCGAGAACCAGCGCGTCGCCGAGCGCGTGATGGATTCCAACGATCTCGAGCGCGAGCGCGGCATCACCATTCTCGCCAAGGCGACTTCGGTGGTGTGGAAGGGCATGCGCGTCAACATCGTCGACACGCCCGGCCACGCCGATTTCGGCGGCGAGGTCGAACGCATCCTGTCGATGGTCGACGGCGCAATCGTGCTAGTCGACGCCGCCGAAGGGCCGATGCCGCAGACCAAGTTCGTCGTCGGCAAGGCGCTGAAGATCGGGCTAAAGCCGATCGTCTGCGTCAACAAGGTCGACAAATCCGACGCGCGGCCGAGCGAAGTCGTCAACGAGTGCTTCGACCTGTTCGCCGCGCTCGACGCCACCGACGAGCAGCTCGACTTCCCGATCATCTACGGCTCGGCCAAGCAGGGCTGGATGGCGGATTCGCCCGACGGCCCGAAAGAAAATATGGCGCCGCTGTTCGACCTGGTGCTCAAGCACGTCGAGCCGCCCAAGGTCGGCGCCGGCGCCTTCCGCATGCTCGGCACGCTGCTCGAAGCCAACCCCTACCTCGGCCGCATCATCACCGGCCGCATTTTCTCCGGCACGATCAAGACCAACGCGCCGGTCAAGGTCCTCGACCGGCTGGGCCATCTGGTCGAGAACGGCCGGGTGTCGAAGATCCTCGCCTTTCGCGGCATCGAGCACTCGCCGATCGACGAAGCCTCGGCGGGCGACATCGTCGCCATCGCCGGGCTGGAGAAGTTCAACGTCGCCGACACTTTGTGCAGCCCGGAAGAGGTCGAGCCGCTGATGGCGCAGCCGATCGATCCGCCGACGTTGTCGATGACCTTCTCGGTCAACGACAGCCCGCTCGCCGGCACCGAGGGCGACAAGGTGACGAGCCGCGTCATCCGCGACCGCCTGTTCAAGGAGGCCGAGGGCAACGTCGCGCTGCGCGTCGAGGCGGCCCCCAACACCGACTCCTACATCGTTTCCGGGCGCGGCGAGTTGCAGCTCGCCATCCTGATCGAGACGATGCGACGCGAGGGCTTCGAACTCGGCGTCTCGCGCCCGACGGTGCTCACCACGCGCGACGAGGCGACCAACGAATTGCTGGAGCCGATCGAGGAGGTCGTCATCGACGTCGACGAGGAGCACTCGGGCGTCGTGGTGCAGAAGATGAGCGAGCGCAAAGGCGAAATGATCGAAATGCGCCCCTCCGGCGGCGGCCGGCTGCGCCTCGTCTTTCTCGCGCCGACCCGCGGCCTGATCGGTTACCTCGGCGAATTGATGACCGACACCCGCGGCACGGCGGTGATGAACCGCCTGTTCCACAATTGGGGCCATTGGAAGGGCGAGATCGCCGGTCGGCGCAACGGCGTCCTGATCTCGAACGAAGCGGGCGAAGC
>Ga0182016_10000999_pt1 | contig 34779 bp, 23 predicted proteins | sample 712S2MmetaG_FD_120491 | JGI IMG/M metagenome (GOLD analysis project Ga0182016, IMG submission 120491) | Permafrost microbial communities from Stordalen Mire, Sweden - 712S2M metaG | ecosystem: Environmental > Terrestrial > Soil > Wetlands > Permafrost | place: Sweden: Stordalen | collected...
ATGAAGTTGTCGGTGGGCGCGGTACCCAGGCCGGTGGCGTAGCGCACCGCGCTGGCGCGGAAGTTGGTCTGCTGGCCCGGAACATAGAGGTCGTCGACGGCATCGTCAAAAGCGAAGCCAACCAGGTCGGCATAATTCACCATTCCCCTGCCGTTGTCGCCCTGCGTCCAGGCCACCTGGTCGATGCAATGCAGGATGCGCCGCGCGATTGAGGCCTTGGGCATGCGATGGTAATGCGGGTCCTGATGCGCGATAGACGGAATCAGGAAGGTGCCGAAGAACTCACCGGTTATGTCCTGCGTCAGGCTCACGCCGCCGTCCTTTGACCAGCCAAAGAAGCCCGGCCCGTAGACCGAGTGCGAGTTGGCCGCCGTCGAGATGCCCGATTCACCGGCGATGGTAATCAGGTTGAAAGGGTCGATGACGTTCTTGACCGCCAGGCGGGCCTTCTGGCGGGGAGTTAGCGGCTTAACCTCCGGCCCGGTCACGAATCGCGCATACCAGTCGACCACCGCGGGGGCGTGCGGCAGGCAGACCAGCAGGTCCACAATCGCCGGCTTGGGCAGCACATTCAGATCGAGGGCGTTGAGCGCTGTAGCGGCACGCACCATGGCGGTAGAGCCCATGCTGGCGCCGAGGTTTTTAATGGTGCAGGGATTGGGCTCGGCCGGGGCCGCTTCGGGTTGAGGTTTTGGCTCATCGGGCAAGGCCATTGCGGAGGGTTGGCTGGCCTGCCGGGAATCGGCAGGCGAGGTTGCAGCCGGTGCATTGGTCTGACTGGCCGTCTGGCCCGGCTGATCATCAAACGTCACTGGGCAAGCGCCTGCGGAGTCTGGCAGCAGAGCCCGCAGCAGCAGAAACAAAAGGATAAGCCGCGCGAAATGGTGCCCCTGGCAGAGGATTGCCGGGCAGTAATCTGCGGCCATGTGATTCTGAGGCTTTCGAATCAGCGCTTGCACTTAATGTGTGACGCTGATTCTGAGAAAAAGGTCAACTTCGGTCCAAATTCTGGGTTAGAGAATGAGACGGAGTTGCGGCTGCGGACGGCGGAGCCGCGGTCCGGTCCAGACCTGAGCCGCCTTAAGGGAACCGGAAGCACCATGCGGGCCGTATTGACAGGTGCGGCACCTGACCTGCTCAAGAACGCTCGCCGGGCATTGACGCTACACATGCCCCAACCGCAGACTGAGACTGGGCCGATGCCTTAATTCACAGGAATGAAGGTGCAAGGCTATGGGTTCTTATCCTCCACCACCCCCTGGACCAGGTGTAGGCCAGCGGATTGAAGAAGCGATCGAGTTGATCGAGATGGAGCTGCGTCACGCGGTAGCATACGTGAACGACGCGGTGGTTCCGCAGGTGCGGCAGGAGTCAATCAGGGCAATGCGCAACCTTTCAGAGACTCTGCGCGGGCTTGCAGACAAGATGGACAAGCATGCCGGCGGAGCAAAGGATCCGAAGGCTTGAGCGGAGCAGACTGGAAATCAGAAGTGTTTTCCCACTCTTTCGCAGAGAACGCGAAAGGATGGGGCAACCGCGCCAGTGGTTGGGTTGATCGCGCGAGTGGATGGGGTAACCGCGCGAGAGTTCTGCTGCCGGCGCTGCTGATTGCGCTGGGCGTGAGCGGATGCGGCCATCGCACTCAATCGTCGCAGCCGCCTCCTCAGGCGCTGCCGCCGGCACAAAGCCAGCAGCCCAGCCAAAGCACCACACAAGCTGCCAACGCTCCGCCGCAGCGCATTCCACGAACACCGCTGCCGCCTGGCGGTGTAAGCGCTGAAGACCTTGACTACGTAGCATCGCACAAGCCCATCTACACGCAGGTTGGCTACGCCACCTGGTATACCGCGCCTTACAAGGGCCGCCGCGCCGCAAATGGCGAGGTCTTTAACGATCGCGCATTGACGGCTGCGCATCGCACATTGCCCATGGGGACTCTGATCGTGGTGACTAATCTGCAGACAGGGCAGTCTGCGGCCATGCGCATTGCCGATCGCGGCCCGTTTGTCGAAGACCGCATTCTCGATCTCACCGTTGCTTCAGCCCAGGCAACCGGCGTCTATCGCGCCGGCCTGGCCAAGGTTCGCCTCGATGTTTACCGCACCCCCAAGGCGATCAACACCGGCGGGCGCTGGTGCGTGCAGATTGGCGCATTCCACAGCGAGCATGCGGCCAACAAGCTCAAAAAGCAGTTGGAAAAGAAATACTCCGGCGCCAGCGTGATTGATTTTCCCGGGCAGGACAGCTACTGGGTACGCATCCGGCCAGAGGGCGATAACCGCGAGCAGGCCGAGTACATCGCCAGCCATCTGCACCCCAGCCAGGGCGAAGCGTATCTCACCAGGCTCGACTAGCCGGCATCCCGTCCCAACTGAAAATGCTCGAACCGGTGCAGCGCGGCTTCCACCTGCTGCTTAACAGCGCACGACTTACTGCGGCCGATCCAATTCCAGCTCTGGACAAGAAGCTTTTGCCGCGACCGGTCGGTCTTCAAGTCGATGCCGGCGACAATTTTATCGCCGATCAGAACGGGGCAAACAAAATAGCCGAACACGCGCTTGTGTTTGGGAACGTAAGCTTCAAAGCGACAGTCGTAATCGAAGAAGAGCTGCAGCCGCTTGCGCTGGATGATCAGCGGGTCGAAGGGCGACAAAATATGAACCAGTTCCTGCGCCGGATCGCAACGCGTATCGAGAGCTTCCGGACGCGCCCAGTGCAGCGCGCCACCCGATCCATCAATTTGCACAGGGACCAATTCTTTGTGCCGCACACGCAGTTCGACCTGCCGCATCATTGCCGGTTTGCGCGCGGCGTCAAGGTGACAAACCGAGTCCAGACTCACCAGCCCCTGCGCCTGCAGGGCGCGATCGAGCAGGTGGTTCAAAGTGTCTTTTTCAGTGGCGGCGCGCGGTAAACGATCCCAACCAAAATGGCGAGTCATCAGCTCATATGTCTTCAGCATCCCCACTCTCTGGCTGACGGTCACCAGGCCCTTGTAAAAGGCCAGTTCCAGAACCCGCTTTGAAGGCTTGCGGCTGGCCCACGCGTATTCTTTTTCAGTTGGTTCGTCTTCAATGTCGCGGATGGTGAGTGCGCCGTCTTTGCGGATGCGCGACAGTACTCTGCGCACGTCGCTGTCTGAAACCTTGCCGAAATTCACGATGCGGCGATGCCAATCCTCGCGCATTTGCCGCACATAAAACCGCATGTGCTCCGTCGGCAGGTACGAGAGGGCATGCGTCCAGTACTCGAAAACGGTCTTGTCGATGCTATGCGCCTGGTGCAGATGCTCGCGCCGATATGTGGGAATGCGCGTGTACAGAATGTGATGATGGCTGCGTTCGATCACGTAGATGGTGTCAATTTGCAGATAGCCCAGGTGCGCCACCGCTGCCGGCGTGGCCTTGGGGCCCGCGCCGAAAGGTTCTGCGGTGTCGAGGCGCTGGGCGTGCAGCCAGATTCGGCGGGCCTCTGCCTGGGTGAGTTGGATGGGCGGATTCTTCAACGTAAGAGCGTTATAGTTCACGCCGCTTCGGCAATCAAGACCGATATTGCAACAATGAGTGCATCGGGCGGTTACCGTCAGTCGAGAATTGCTTTTGAACAGAGCGCTCCCGATCTCTGGCTTAGACTGCGGCTCTTATTTGCGGAGTGTCGTCCCGCGCCGCCGCGGCCTGTTCGTTCCATCGTTGAACGTTCACGCCCATCACAACGAGCCACAGAAACAGCGATGCCTCGCCGAGCAGACCGCAAGCCACATTATAGGGAGACAGATAGCTTGCAAACGGAGGCGATATATATGTAAGCCAGCTAAGACCTCCAAACGCTATCAGCACACCCAGAATTCGAGGAAGGAAGTTAGATTTGAAAACGAGGTACCCGGTCAGGAGGCAAAATGTTCCGTGAAATACCATCGCGAAGTTTTCGCCTCGAGGATTAGATCGAAAAACCTCAAACACAATTCCGACGAGTCCGACCAGGTTAGAAGCTGCCGCGAGCAAAGAGATGCTTCTGCTCACCGGCCTGAAGATGCCATACAAGAGCAGCGTCACGGCGAGCATGCCTGTCATTTGGATGATATCCGCTGCGAAACCCAGCCTGCCACCAAGGAACAACTCGAGGAACATTGCCGTCAATAAGCTGAACAAATAAACGCCGCCGGCCAACCTGGCCTTGAAACGCGGCGACGCTGCTCGAATCAATTCAATCATTCGCAGCCTGCAACTGGGCCGGTTCATAATCGGTGCGGCTCGCGCGCTCCGGCGTTCACAAAAACCGCAGGCGCGACGTCGTCCGCTTTCAGAACCGCCGAGTGCTTTTCACACGCTACGCGCATAATCTGTCTCCGAATGGTCAAAACGGCACACAGTTGACGGGGCCATTTTCTGGCTCCAAACCTCCGCCCCGTAAACTGGAAGCATGCCGCCGATCCTTATCGCTCAAAACATTTCAAAACGCTTCGGCGCCAATCCGTTGTTTGAAAACATTTCCTTTGCTGTCAATGACGGCAGCCGCATCGGTCTCATCGGACCGAACGGCGCGGGCAAATCCACATTCCTCGCCATCCTCAATTCCGAGCAGCCGCCTGATTCCGGCGAAGTTTCGTTTCGCAAGCACGCGCGCATCGGCTATGTACATCAAATCTCCAGCTTCGCGGCGGGAATGACCGTGCGCCAGGTGGTTGGCGCCGCGCTCGATCGCTTCGGAGTTCCGGCCGATGCCCGCGAGCAGCGCCTTCGCGAAACTCTTGGCCGCGCCGGCTTTACTGAAAGCGAAACCGCCGGCGCACCAGGCATGAGCAGTGAGGCCGCCAGCCTGAGCGGCGGCTGGCTCAAGCGCCTGGCCATTGCTGAAGCGCTGGTCACCGAGCCTGACGTGCTGTTGCTCGATGAGCCCACCAATCATCTCGATCTTGAAGGAATCGAATGGCTCGAAGATCTGCTCCGCAATGCCAACTTCGCCTTCGTCGTTGTTACCCACGATCGCTATTTTCTTGAGAACGTCGCCACTGAAGTGGTGGAGTTCAATCGCATTTACTCTGAAGGTTTGCTGCGCGTCAAGGGCAGCTATTCCAAATTTCTTAAGGAGCGCGACGCTTACGTTGAATGGCAGCAGCGCGCTCAGGAGAGCCTGCGCAACCGCGTGAAGATCGAGATGGAATGGCTTCGCCGTGGCCCCAAGGCTCGCGCCACCAAGGCCAAGGCCCGCATCGACAACGCCAACTCTCTCATCGCCGAGCTGCGCGATTCTGAGTCCCGCAGCCGCACCGCAACCGCCGGAATCGACTTTGACGCGACCGGCCGCCAAACCAAACGACTCGTCGAAATCGATAGAGCGTCCATCAGTCTTGGCGACCGCGAAATCCTGCGCAACGTCAGCGTCAACCTCACCAACGGTCTCAAACTAGGCCTCGCCGGCTCCAACGGCTCCGGCAAAACTACGCTCATCCGTGCCATCACCGGCGAAATTCCGGTGAGCGCCGGCGAGATTCGCCGCGCCCCCGGCCTGCGCGTTGTCTATTTTTCGCAAAGGCGCGAGTTGGATACATCGCTCACCCTGCGCCGAACGCTGGCACCCCACTCTGACTCTGTCATCTACCAGGATCGCGTCGTCCATGTTGCCAGCTACGCTTCGCGTTTTCTGTTCACGAGCGAACAGCTCAATCAGCCAGTGGAGCGACTGAGCGGCGGCGAGCGCGCCCGCGTGCTCATCGCGCAGTTAATGCTTCAGCCTGCTGACGTGCTGATCCTCGACGAGCCCACCAACGATCTCGATATTCCCACGCTCGAAATCCTCGAGGAGTCGCTGCTTGAATTCCCCGGCGCGCTGGTGCTTGTGACACATGACCGCTATCTGCTCGACCGCGTGACCAATGCTGTGCTCGGTCTGGATGGACTCGGCAATTCAGCACTTTTCGCAGACTATTTGCAATGGGAAGCCTGGCGCGACGGGCAACTCCGCGCCGCAGCGGGAGCCGTTAAGGCGGAGACGCCACAGCTCACTCCGGCAGCACCTTCTTCGTCGCCGGCGCGCAAAAAGCTCTCCTACATTGAGCAGCGCGAGTACGACGCTATCGAAGCCCGCATCGACGAAGCCGACGCCCGCCTGCGCGCCGCCGAAGAGCATATCCAGGCCCCCGAAGTTGTCACCAACTCGAAAGCACTTACCGAAGCGATTGCAGAGCTTGACGCCGCAAAAGCCCATCACCACACGGTGTACGAGCGCTGGGTCGAACTGACCGAGAAGATCGGCGGCTGAAGCCGCTGCATGCGCTTCCAATCAAAACTGGCCAAGCCGACTGCATGTGCTGAACCTCGCGCCGCGTCCAATTTCCTGCTCCCGGCGCAGAACGGCCTTGTGCAGGACCGGCGCTCGCAACTATAAGGGAAAGCATGCCTCGCTTCCCTTTGATTTTCCAATCGGTCCTTGTCGTCTCGCTCGCACTTTCTTCCACGCTCATTGCGCAAGACTCGCCGAAACCAGACGCGCCGAAGTCCGACACACCTGCGACCATCGCGCAAAAGACCGCGGGCATGACGCACCTTGACGGCTTTATGCCGCTCGATTGGGACGCGAAAACCGGCAAGCTCTACCTCGAGATTCCGCGCCTGAGCTCCGATGGCAAAACGCCCGATCTGCTCTACGTGAATTCTCTTCCTTACGGAACGGGCTCGAACGATCTCGGCCTCGATCGCGGCCAGTTCTCTGAAGGCGTGGTTGCATACTTCGAGCGCATCGGTCCCAAGGTTCTGCTGGTCGAGACCAACCAGCGATTCCGCAGCGGCTCTTCAGATGCTGCCGAGCAGCTCGCCGTCGCGCAGTCGTTTCCTGAGTCGGTGCTTTGGGGATTCAAGGTTGAAGCCGAATCGGCCGACGGCGCAACGGTGCTGGTGGATGCAACCGACTTCTTTTTGCACGATGCGCATCACGTTGCCGAGACAGTCGCCACAGCGCAGCAGGGAGCGGAGCACAGTGACAGCTACAGGCTCGACGCAAGCCGCTCAACCATTGTGCCTGACGATACCAGGGCGTTCCCGAAGAACACGGTGGTTGAGGCCGAGCTGACCTTCGCGGCCGAGGGTCCGCTCAAGGGGCAATTCGTTCGCGACGTCGCGCCTGATGCGCACTCGCTCACCGTGCGCGAGCGTCAGATGTTTGTGCAACTGCCTCCGCTCGACGGCAGCTTCAAGCCGAGGAAGTTCAATCCGCGCTCCGGCTACTTCGATCTCTCGTTTCGCGATTACACCGCGCCGTTGAGCGAGCCGCTCGATCGGCACTGGATTCTGCATCACCGGCTCATCAAGAAGGACCCGAATTGCGCGACCAATTGTGAGGCGGTCGAGCCAATCCAGTATTACGTTGATCGCGGCGCTCCGGAGCCGATCCGTTCAGCGCTGCGCGAGGGCGCGAGCTGGTGGGACCAGGCCTTTCAGGCAGCGGGGTGGGCAAAGGGAACGTTCCGCGTCGATCTGCTGCCCGAGGGCGCCGACCCGATGGATATTCGTTACAACATCATTCAATGGGTGCATCGCTACACGCGCGGATGGAGTTACGGTGAGGCGATTGACGATCCGCGAACGGGCGAGATTTTGAAAGGCAACGTGACGCTGGGCAGTTTGCGCGGACGTCAGGATTACCTGATTGCCGAGGCGCTGCTCTCGCCCTATGCAGCGGGCAAAACATACACCGACCAAAACAATCCGATGCTGCAGATGGTGCTCCAGCGTTTGCGGCAACTGGGCGCGCACGAGACGGGACATACACTTGGCCTGGCGCATAATTTTGCCGCGTCAAGCGTGATGCCGGGCGATAGCGTGATGGATTATCCGCATCCATATATCACTCTTGACGCCGACGGCAAGATCGATCTGTCGCACGCGTACGCCAGCGGCATCGGCGATTGGGACAAGGTGTCAATCGATTATGGCTATCGGCAATTTGCGCCGGGCGCCGACGAAGACGCTGCGCTGAATCAGATTCTGAGCGGCGCCGATAGAGCCGGGCAGGTCTTTATCACCGATGAAGACGCGCGGCCGGCGTCGGGAGCGCATCCCCGGGCACACCTGTGGGACAACGGCACAGATGCGGCCGATGAGCTCGAACGCATTCTGAAGATTCGCGCGGTGGCGCTTGATCAGTTTGGCGAGAATGCCATCAAGCCGGGTACGCCGATGGCGCAGCTTGAGGAGACGCTGGTGCCGCTGTACCTGCTGCATCGCTACCAGACCGAGGCCGCGATCAAGCTGATCGCGGGCCTCGATTATCGCTACAATCTGCGCGGCGATGGGCAGCCCGGGCCCCAAATCGTCGCGCCAGAAGAGCAGGAAAAAGCGATTGCCGCGGTGATGAAGACGCTGGAGCCCGAAACGCTGACGCTACCCGAGAGCCTGCTCGCAATACTTCCGCCGCATCCGCCCGCAGACCCGCGCACGCAGGAGTCGTTGCCGTCGCACGCGGGGCTTACGTTCGATCCGATTGCGGCGGCAGAGGCGTCGGCGGACCTGACACTGGATGTGTTGCTGAATCCCGCGCGCGCTTCGCGGCTGGTTGAGTATCACATGCGCGAACCCAAAGCGCCTGCGTTGCGTTCGGTGCTTGAGACCATCTCAAAGACGACGGCCGAGCGGCCTGAGGGCGGGCATACCATGTCGTCTGAAGTGGCGCGCGCGGTGGAGTTCCGTGCGCTTGAGGCGATGCTGGCGCTGGCCGTGAATGCCGCGGCATCGAGCCAGGCGCGGGCCATCGCAGAGTGGCATATTGAAGACCTGCTCAAGCAGTGGACGAGCACGCCGGCGCCAACTGACACGGCCGAGGCGATTCATCGCCAGGCCATGATCGAACGGATTCAGCAATTCGAGCGGGCGCCGGAGAAGTTTGTGCCCGCCAGGCCGGTTGAAGCGCCGCCGGGCATGCCGATCGGCGACGGCGAAGAGATGTGAAACAGCAGCGAGTCAGCAAGTCGGCGAGTCAGCGCGGGTGCGGGAGAACTGACGGGAGTGCTATCGCACCCTAACGACAAATACAAAGACGTGGTGAGGATGGGGCACCCAGCGAGTTAGCGAGTGAGCGCGTGAGAAGGGTTTGGGAAGATGAAAGTCGGAATCATCGGGACGGGAGCAATTGCCGGCAAACACGCGCAGGCTTACAAGAACATCGGCTTCGAAGCGTCGGCGTGCACCGACCGCACGATTGAGAGGGGCCGGAGCTTCGCCGCTCAGTGGAACGCGGATTTTGTCACAACACCCGAGGAACTGGCGCAGCGCGACGATGTGGATTTCCTCGACGTCTGCACTTTTCCCGCCTATCGGCTTGAAGCGGTCGAGCTCGGCGCGAAGTGGGGGAAACACGTGCTGGTCGAGAAGCCGATGGCGGTGGATCTTGCTGTCGCGGCGCAGATGATTGCTGTCGCGCGGAACGCGGGAATCCAGCTCGGCGTTGTGAGCCAGCGCCGCTTCGACGATTCGATACTTTTTCTGAAGCGCGCTATTTCGGCCGGAAGATTGGGGCGCGTATTGCAAGCCGATGCTTATGGAAAGTGGTATCGCTCGGCTGATTATTATGCGCGGCCTGTGAAGGGTAGTTGGGCAGGCGAAGGCGGCGGAGCGCTGATCAACCAGGCGATTCACGGGGTGGACATGCTGCTCAATCTCGTCGGCGCAGTCGACGAATTGTTTGGATACTGGCAGCTCGGCGCATTGCACAAGATCGAGTCAGAAGATGTTGTATGCGCGGTGATGCGCTACGCGAACGGCGCAACCGGAGTTGTGCAGGCCGCGACCGCATTGTGGCCGGGGTATCCCGAGCGGATTGAGATTCACGGGACAAAGGGAGCAGCGATTGTGACCGGCGACCAGTTGACAACGTGGGACGTGAAGGATGATGACGGCGAACCGGCGCCGAATGCGCGAGATGCATGGTCAGGCGCATCAGACCCGATGGCCATTTCGCTTACGCCGTTTGAGCGGCAGTTCCTTGACTTCGGCGAGGCCTGCACCGCGGGACGAGCGCCGAACTCGTCGGGAGTTGATGGGTATCGTGCGCTGGAACTGGTCACGGCGATTTATGAGTCCTGCCGATCGGGGCGGACGGTGAGAGTGGAGCAGGAGATCATAGCGTAAGGTGGGCTTGATCGCTACCCGGTTCAGAGCGGATGCGTAACCGGCTTGAAATGTGGAGGAATCATGAATGAGAGTGGGGCGGCAAGGCGCGAGTTTTTGCGGCGCGCGGGATGGATCGGCTCGGCTGCAATGATTGCGGGAATGCCGGAGAGTGCAAGATCGCTGGCGGGAGTTGAAAGTGGAAGGGCCGGCCGCGGCGGAGTGATTGAGAGCGCGATTGTGCCGCAGCAGGAAGCGGAATCGCCCACGCACCACATCAAGTTTGGCGTGTGCGGCATGAGCCACGACCACATCTACGGAATGATCGGCGCGATTCAGCGCGGGGGTGGCGAACTGGTGGCCGCGTGGGGCGGCGAAGAGGACAAGCTTGCCGCATTCAAGCCGCAGTTCCAGGACGCGAAGATCGTCAGAACGCAGGAGGAGATTCTCGACGATCCCTCCATCCAGCTTGTGCTCAGCTCGCAGATCGCCAATGAACGCGCGGCAATCGGCGTGAAGGCGATGAAGCAGGGCAAGGATTTTCTCTCAGACAAGCCCGGCATCACGACACTCGAACAACTGGCCGAAGTGCGGCAGACGATCAAGGAGACGGGCCGCATTTACGCCATCATGTACAGCGAACTGCTTGAGGTAAAGGCCGCAGTGTATGCGGGCGAGCTGGTGAAGAAGGGCGCGATCGGCAAAGTGATACAGACCATCAACATTGCGCCGCACCAGATTTATCAGCATGGCGGCGCGGCGGGCGGCGGCGAAGGCAGGCCCGCATGGTTCTGGCACGAAAATCAATACGGCGGAATTCTCTGCGATATCGGTTCGCACCAGATCGTCCAGTTCCTGTTTTATACGGGCTCGACGCAGGCTGAAGTGGTGGAGTCGCAGGTGGCCAATCTGCGGCATCCCGATCATCCCCAGTTCCAGGATTTTGGCGACATGGTGCTGCGCGGAAACAAGGGCTTCGGCTACGTGCGGCTCGATTGGTTTACGCCCGATGGGCTGGGAACGTGGGGCGATGGACGGTTGTTCATCCTTGGCACGGATGGATATATCGAGGTGCGCAAGTATGCCGACGTGGGTGTCTCGCACCTGGGCAACAACCTGTTCATTGTCGATAAAGATGTGGCTCGTGAAATTGACTGCAACAACATGCCGCTGCCTTTCGGGCCGCAGTTTGTGGCCGACATTGTGAATCGCACGCATGTTGCGCAGGATCAGGAACAATGTCTGCTGGCTGCGGAATTGGCCGTCAAGGCGCAGATGAATGCGACGCGGGTGAAGCTGGAGGAGTAGCGGGGCTAGCGAGTCAGCACCGGTGCGGGAGAACGGACCTGAGTGCTATCCCACCCTGAACGCAAAAGGCTCGTTCAGGGTGGGGCAACCCAGTCAATCTGCGATACAGCAGGTCGGCCCGCAAGGCTGAAAATGTCAATTTTGAGCGAAAAGACCCCGGAAACGGGGTCTTTTTTATTGGCTGTAAGAGATTGATATTGTGCAATATATGCACAACTTATGATTGAAACGATCATTTTTATTGACTTTTTGATCATTTGAGGACTACGCTCGGTTCTCATAGCGGAACATCGCATTGAATCCGTCGTGACGAGGGGACCGGCGGCCCGCAACATCCTTCCTGATACCCAGGAATCAGCGCAGCGGCGCAATGAAACTACAAGACTCAAACCCATTTCAAGTGAGGACCACGATGAAGACGAATGCATTCCGGATTTTCCTGGCGTGCGCGCTGGCGGTGCTGGCGAGCGTAACGGCGAGGGGTCAGAACGTGACCGGCGCTATTACCGGCGAAGTGACAGACTCGAGCGGCGCGGTGCTGCCGGGCGTGAACGTGACAGCGGTAAATCTCGACACCAATGTGAGCACCCAGGCCACGACCAATGGCCAGGGGCTATTTCGCATTGATTTTCTGCCGATCGGGCACTACCAGGTAACGGTGGAAGCAGCGGGGTTTGAGAAGTCGACCATTCCGTCGTTCTCGCTTGAGGTGCAGCAGACGGCGGACTTCAAAGTGAAGATGGTGGTGGGCAGTACGTCGGCGAGCGTGAACGTATCGGCGGCAAATCCCATCCTCGACACCGACAGTCCCACTCTGGCCTCAACATTCACGGCCAACACCATCTCGAGTTTTCCTCTCAACGGTCTCGATTTCTCGTCGATCACCCTGTACATGCCGGGCGCGGTAACGACCTACGGCACTTCAGGCCAGACCAGTTTCGAGCGAAGCACGTATAACTCCGACACGCCCAACTTTAATGGCAATCGCGCGCAGGCCAATAACTACACGCTCGATGGCATCGACATGAACGAGACCTATAACAACCTGATCTCGTACAGCCCGGCGCCCCAGTCGCTTGAAGAGATGAAGGTGGTTACTGCCGACTCGCCCACCGACCAGGGCAACGTGAACGGAGCTGCGGTTGAGCTGGTGCTGAAGAGCGGAACCAACCAGTTTCACGGTTCGGCCTATGGCTTTGTGCAGGACTACAGGTTCAACGCAAACTCCTATTTGAACGGTCAGTCAGGAGCTGCAATCAATCCATTCTCTTTCGCCCAGTTCGGCGGCAACATCGGCGGCCCCATTCTGCACAACAAGCTTTTCTTCTTTGGCGATTACCTGGGCGCGCGCTGGCACAAGGGCGGGCTGAATACGGCAAGCGTAATTCCCGATGCCATGCGCAACGGCAATTTCGGAGTGCTGCTTACTGCCGGCACACCGATTCAACTCTACGACTCGCTCAATGGCTTCACGCCTTATGCGGGCAACATGAACGTGCCGGTTATCAACCCGGTTGCGAAATTCCTTTTCGCCCATCCGAATCTCTATCCCGATTGCGGCGGTGACAATCCCACGGTCCCGGCCGGCGGCACTTGCCTGCCGCCAACAGACGGAATTGCGCAAAACAACTACGAAGCCCCGAATCCCCAGTACAAGGGCAACAACCAGGCCGACGTAAAGCTTGAGTACGACATGCGCGCGAGCGACAAGCTCACGGGATTCTACTCGATCTCACACGCGTATGACGGATCGGTGCCGGTATTGGCCATCACGTTCCAAAACGTCAACCTGTATCCCACCTGGTTGTCGGGCCTCAACTGGGTGCATACCTTTTCGCCAAACCTGGTCAACTCAGCGCGCGTCGGGTTTTCGCGTACCGATTGGAACCAGGGATTCCCAGAGGATACAACCGGAGATTTCGGCACCTCAGGCAACGCCAAAGTCGGCATCTCGTTCCCCAACCAGAGGTATAACGGTTTTACCAACCAGGGTTTCGGCAATGCGAACATCAGCGACGTGGGCACGACGGCTTACAACGGCGGCGTAATTGACAACACCTATAGCTACGTCGACGACCTGACCTGGCAGCACGGCAAGCACTTTCTGAGCATGGGCGTCCAGGCGCTTCGCTACCAGAATAACTACCCGACCGGCAACAACGACGGCTATCTGGGTTCGTTGAACTATTCAGGCGCATTCACGTCGAACGGAAACGGTTCCCCCGGATACGGCGGGGCAGACTTTGTACTCGACCGCGTAACGTCGGGAGGAGTGACGCTGACCAGCGTGAACGTTGGGCAGCGCCAATGGCGCATCGCCGGTTTTGCACAGGACACCATGAAACTGACTCCGAACCTGACGCTGATCTATGGCCTGCGCTACGAGTACGACGAGCCCTGGATTGAGCAGGATAACAGGACCGGAAACGTCAACCTGACAACCGGACAGGTGATGTATGCCGGCCACGTTCCCGCGGCAGCTCTGCTTCCCAATTCCGGCTTACAGGGATCGGGCGTGTGCCCCACCCTGGCTTGCTACCAGCCAAATTACCGGCAGTGGATGCCGCACATCGGATTTGCGTATCAAATCACCCCGCAGACAGTAATCCGCGGCGGCTACGGCGCAGAAAGCTTCTTTGAGGGCAACTCGTTCAATCAGCGCCTGACTGCTATCGCGCCCTTTTTGCAGGCAGCGGGCTTTAACGTGAACTCGCCATCGATCAGTGACCCCACTCAGCCCACCCCCAATACTGCCGAGGAAGGCTTTACCGGCCAGAACACTTCGGTCCAGTACAGCAGTTCAAACAACGGGTACACCGCCTATCCGCAGAACATTCAGCCGGCCTACGTGCAGGAATTCAATCTGACGGTGGAGTACGCGCTGACCCACACAGCATCGCTGCAGGTTGGCTATGTTGGCGAAACCGGGCAGCACATTGAAGACTACGGCAACGTCAACCAGCTAACGGTCAACAACGATCAAACCTCGGCCCCGTTCTACAACAGCCCATATATCGGAAATGGGGTAAGTAACACGGATCCGATGTCCGACTCGGCGCTGGGCGTTAACGGCAACGGCGGCCTGCTGATTACCGAATCGCGCGCCATGATGAACTACAACGCGCTGCAGGCGGTGTTTCGCCAGCGCCTGAATCATGGCCTTGAGTACACGGTGAATTACACGTGGGGCAAGGCGATGACCAACAGCCTGGGCAACTATGGCCTGAACGTGAACGGCTTCAGCGGCGCGTTCCAGAACTACTACAACAGCGCGGCAGACGACGGTCCGGCTGGATACGATGTGAAGCATGACTTATCGGCCACGGCGGTCTATGCGGTGCCCTTTGGCCGCGGACGTGAGTTTCTCGCCAATTCGAACCGGCTGATGGACGAGGTAGTCGGTGGCTGGAAGCTCTCCACTGCAGTCGTCGCCTACTCCGGCTTCCCTGAGGTCATCACCGGCGGGGGAAGCAATTCAAACAGCTACGGAACCAACCGCGTGAACCAGTACCGCCCGCTGGTCATCAAAGGTCGCAGCAATGCACACTTTTTCGGCACCGATGCTTCAATAACCGACCGCTGCGGACAAAACAGCAACGGTATTGCCGTCAACGACGGCACCTGCGCCTTCGGTATTCCCTCCAACAACACATTCGGCACCGAGAGCAACGGTGCAGTGCGCGGGCCGGGATACTTCAACAGCGACCTGTCGGCGTTCAAAGATTTCCATACCTTCAGGGAGGAAGTTATAGGATTCCGCTTCGACGCCTTCAACGCGTTCAACATCGTGAGCTACGGCAATCCCGACACAGGCCTCACCGATTCCAACTTCGGCAATGTGTCGTTGCAGGGTCCGCGCTCGCAGGAGCGTCACCTGCAGTTCTCGTTGCATTACGACTTTTAAACGAGACAGAATCTCCGGCGGTTGCGGCCCAGGCTTGCAGCCGCCGGATTCGCGCGAAGAAATTGCTTCGCGCGGCAGCCCTCGATTATTTAACTTGAGATAGCGGCACCGAATATGGGAAGCGGAATCGAGCCATCATGATTCTCGAAATATGTGTCGATTCTGTGGAGTCGGCTATAGCGGCACAGGCCGGCGGCGCGGAACGGCTTGAGCTTTGCTCGGCGCTGCGCGAAGGAGGAATCACACCCAGTGCCGGACTGCTGCGGCAGGTGATTGCAGCCGTAAAGATCGACGTATTTACCATGGTGCGGCCCCGCGGGGGCGATTTCTGCTACACGCCAGATGAGTACGACGTGATGCACGAGGACGTAATGGAAGCGCGGACAGCAGGAGCGGCCGGGGTGGTGCTGGGCGTGCTGATGCCGGACGGAAAAGTTGACGTGGAACGGACGCGCGATCTGGTGGCGGCAGCGCGGCCAATGAAGGTGACGTTTCATCGCGCCTTCGACGTAACCGCCGACCTTGAGAAGGCGCTGGAAGAAGTGGTTCTAACCGGCGCGGACCGGATTTTGACTTCGGGCGGCGAGTCCGATGGCGTGCGCGGCGCGCAAAAGATTGCCGGCCTGGTGGAAAATGCGCGCGGCCGGGTGGAGCTGGTGGGCGCAGGAGGGATCCGCTCGAGCAATGTGCGTGAATTTGTGCGGACCACGGGCGTGAAAGAAGTACATGCGGCGCTGCGAGCGCGGACCATGAGCCCCGTGACCTACTGGAATCACTCAGTCAGCTTTGGGACGCATCCCGACGGGCTGGCGCGCTACGTGGTGCGCGAAGAAGATGTGCGCAAGCTGCGGCGGGCGCTGGAAACGGCTGCCAGGAATGGCAGCGCTCTCGTACAATGACCGTGAACCGCCGCTAACATCGCAGACAGGTGAGTTAGTGGTATCCCAGGTCCCCAGATGCGAGGGACCTGGGGCACCCACCTTAGCGCGACTAACGTAGCGGTGAACGAGCGCGATGTCTTCAAAGACCGATAAACGAGCGAAAGAGATTCTCAGGCTGCTGCTGCGGCAGGGCAAGACCTCGGTCGAGGATCTGACGGCCGAGCTGACAGCCTCGCCGGCCAGCATTCGCCGCGACCTTTCGCGGCTTGAGCAGCAGGGATTGGTGTATCGCACGCACGGCGGCGCAATGCTTACGGGCAAGGCGGTGTATGAGCCGTTCCGGTTCGACGCATCGTTCCATGTGCGCGAAGACCGCTTTGCCGCCGAGAAGCAGCGCATAGCCCACGCCGCGGCGGGCCTGGTAAAGGACCACGAGACCATCGGGCTGGCAGCCGGCACAACCACAACCCTGATTGCGCGGCAGCTTCAGCACCGGCGCGGCATCCGCATCGTCACAAATGCAGTGAACATCGGCATGGAGCTGAGCTCGGTCACCAGCCTCGACACCACATTGACCGGCGGCACCATGCGCTGGGCTGGAGCCTTCAGCCTGGTGGGACCGGCGGCGATTGAGACGCTGAATATGTTTGTGCTCGACCGGCTGTTTTTGAGCGTGACCGGGGTAGACGCCGAACGCGGCGCCACCATGATTGAGCCGGAAGAAGCGGCACTGTCTCGCGTGATGGTGCGGCAGGCGCGCGAAGTGGTGGTGGTGGCCGACTCGAGCAAGGTGGGCATGGTGAGCCCGGCCGTGATTTGCCCGTTGCGCGACGTTGACCTGCTGATTACCGACGACGGAATTACCGAAGAAGCGGTCAGCGCGTTCGAGGCACATGATGTGCGCGTGATGGCGGTGTAGAAACCGACGGAACTACTTTTTTGCGCGGTCTGGCAAATAATCCCATATGCCCGGATCTTCAGCCCCCAGAACCCATGAACAGAAGCCCTCAAGGCCGCGGTCTGTGGTGAGCTGATAGCGGTCTTTGAACGTATGCACGTCGGTGTAGAAGACCCACTCGCGCATCTGGTCGCGATAGAACCAGAAGAACTCGGTGTGGTCGAAGGCATCCCACTCTGGCTTGCCGCCGTAGGCATTGGCCAACTGGAGAGCATCGGGCGTGCCGATGTAATCCGCGCTGTGATTCGACTTGTATTCGCCGGTAACTTTGTCTTCAATGGGCGCGCCGGTGTACCAGTGATAGCCGTAGACCGGAATGCCGAGCGAAAGTTTCTCTTTGGGTACGACTTTGAGCGCGTAATCAAGGTTTTCAACGGTCCACTGCCAGCCGGCGACGGGGCCCGGTTCGGTCCAGCGAGTCTGCTGGTCATAGGTCATCAAGCAGAGCAGGTCGACGGATTTTGCGAGTGCAGCCAGGTCGTAGGCGCCGCGCCAGTCAGTGAAGATCCACTTTGAAAAACCGCCCTGGCCGGGATATCCGGGCGCGTTGGGGACGCTAGCGATGCTGATCTGCAGGCCGGCTTTATGAAGCACGTCGGCCGAGCGTGCCACGAGGGCCGAAAGATTGTCGCGGTCAAGGTAGTCCACATTCTCAAGGTCGAACTGGAAGCCAACGTAGCCATGCAGTTTTGCCTCGCGCAGCATGGCCTCGTTCATCTGATCCTGGGCCTCTGTGCTGGTGGCAAGCGTGTGGAATTTCTTTTTGTTGAAGAGAGCCACGATCGGCATTACCGGCAGGTTTTCGCTGCGCGCCCGGTCGAGAACGGTTGGGTTCGGCCCGCCGGTCAACAGCCCGTTTTCGTCAACCTGGTACCACGTTGGCACAAGCAGGTCGATTTTGCCGGAGTGGGCGAGGAACGACCGGATGCCGTCAGGGCTGTCGGTCAGGTAGAAAAGAGCAACTGGCGCAGCCGAGGCGGTTGCGCAAACGGCGATAAGAGCCAGAACCAGAAATGGGATTCGACGCATAAGGGATCACCGTAAATCGACTCGTCGCGGCGACAGACCGCACAGAGCGCAAGCCGAGCGATATCCAAAGGATAACTGAGCAGGGCCCTCACAGTAGCGCTATTCTGGTCGCACTATGATGGGGCGAAGGCCACGGAACATATTTCGCTGGTTTTTTGACTCGCGCCACGGCCCCAGGGGCCGGCTCGTATCGCGATGGATTTTTCTGCGCGCGCTGGCGCTCATCTACTTCTCGGCATTTCTCTCACTGATTTTTCAAATCAACGGCCTCATCGGACCCCAGGGCGTGTTGCCGGCGCAAAAGTATCTGAGCGCAGTCGCGCAGGCTATGGGCCCACTGCGTTACTGGTACGCGCCCACACTTTTCTGGACATCTTCAAGCGCGGCGACCCTGCTGGCCGTGACCTGGATCGGCCTGATCGCATCGATCGTTGCTCTCACAAATATATGGCCGAGGTTGAGCTTCTTTATCTGCTTTGTCTGCTTTCTCTCGTTTGTAACGGCCACCCAGGTTTTCTCAATGTACCAGTCAGACGGAATGCTGCTGGAGGCAGGATTTATCGCGCTGTTTTTTGCGCCGGGCGGAATCTTGCCGGGATGGGGCGCGGATCAGCCGCCAGTGCGCATGAGCCTCTTCCTGCTGCAGTGGGAGTGGTTCCGCATCTACTTTGAGTCGGGAATGGTAAAGCTGCTGAGCGGCGATGTGGAATGGCGCAACTTTACCGCGATGGACGAGTACTACCAGAACGGCCCGCTGCCAACCTGGATTGGATGGTACGTGGAGCACCTGCCGCACTGGTTTCATGCGGCTTCGGCGGGCGCTACTCTGGCGATGGAGCTGGCGCTGGTGTTCATGATGTTTTTCCCGCGCCGCGTGCGGCTGATTTGCTTTTTTATCGTCACGCCGTGGGAATTGGGCGTGATTCTGACGGCTAATTACACGTTCCTGAATTACCTGGTGCTTTCGCTGGGATTCCTGCTGCTCGACGATCGATTCCTGATGCGCTTTTTGCCGGCGCGGTACAGGCCGCATGAGCCTGAGCTGGCGATTGAAGCCGAACCGCAGGAGGAGCTGTCGCTATCAATTGTGAATGTGCGCGAAGCCGGGGTACCATTCGAAGACGAGACAAAAAATGCTCTGATTGCCAGGGTGCGCGAGCTGACGGAGGAGCGGAAATCGTGGCGGCGGACGAGAACTGGATGGAGAGCGGCGGGTCTCGTAGTGACCGCGGTAATGTTGACCTGGATCGCATATGACACGACGATGGAGATGATCGGCATCCCCCTGCGCGGCAATCCGCTGCCAGTTGCGCCGGTCAGGGCTCTCGAACCGTTCAGAATCGCGAATCAATATGGCCTGTTTGCGGTAATGACGCGCGGCCGCTACGAAATTGAGTTTCAAGGTTCGAATGACGGAACAAATTGGACGCCGTATCCTTTCCGCTTCAAGCCCCAGGCGCTGCATCAGGCTCCTGGGATTTATGCGCCGTATCAGCCGCGTTTCGAGTGGAACCTGTGGTTCGCCTCGCTGGGAGACTGGCAGCAAAATGAACTTGTCCCTGCAACCGAAGAACGCCTGCTGGTGAGCAGTCTCGCGGCGCTTTCGTTGTTCAAGGACAACCCGTTCCCCAATGCGCCGCCGCGATATGTGCGGGCGGTGCTGTGGCAGTATTGGTTTACGACATCGGATGAAAAGCGGCGGACCGGTAACTGGTGGCGCCGCGAGTACATGGGCCTCTACGCTCCGGAATTAACGCTGACTGCAGATGGTGACTACGCGGTGGTGGAGTGGGCTGCCGAACTGCCGCCACACGATTAGTACAGGGAGCAAGGGAGCAAGGCAGTGTTTGGGAGGAGCTGGCAATGAGCCGCGCATGCGTGATTGGATCGGGTCCGAATGGACTGGCTGCGGCAATTGTGCTGGCGCAGGCAGGCCTTGAAGTGGACGTGTTCGAGGCTCAGGCTGAGGCCGGAGGAGCTATCCGCAGTCTGCCGCTCACCTTGCCCGGGTTTATTCACGATTTTGGATCGGCGGTGCATCCATTTGCCGCGGGGTCGCCTTTCTTTGCGTCGTTGCCGCTTGCCAAGCACGGACTTGAATGGATTCCGGGTGACGCTCCGCTGGCGCATCCGCTGGACGATGGCACGGCTGTGGTGCTCGAGCACGATTTGAATGCGGCAGAGAAAGCGCTCGGCGTGGACGGCAAGACCTGGCGGAGCTTAGTTGGGCCGGTCGCGGAACGATGGAACGATTTTGCCGCCGACGCTTTTGGCCCACTGCTGCGCATTCCGCGGCACCCATTCCTGATGGCAAAGTTTGGGCTTACGGTTTTGCAGCCGGCCCAGACGCTGGCCTCGAGTTACTTCAAAAGCGAACGGACGCGCGCCGTGTTTGCCGGCTTGGCGGGGCACTCATTCCTTAGCTTCGATCGCCCGCTCAGCGGAACGGTCGGCGTCATGTTTGGCGCGTCTGTCCATGGGCCGGGCTGGCCAATTCCGCGCGGCGGTGCAAAGGCGCTTGCCGCGGCGATGGTTCGCCTGCTCGAGTCCCTGGGCGGAAAAGTGCACACCTCCACGCACGTCAATCAGGAAATGTTCAGCGAACTCGACAGGGAATATGAGTTGAAGTTTTTTGACACGGACCCCAGGCAAATGGCGGCGATTGTGCTTGGCCGGATGAGCCATAAATACCGCAATGAGTTCGCCCGTTTCAAGCGTGCGCCGGGCGTGTTCAAAGTAGATTACGCGTTGCGGGAGCCGGTGCCATGGAAGGCGGCTGAGTGCAGGCGCGCGATTACAGTTCATGTGGGCGGTAGTTATGCAGACATCGCTGAGGCCGAGAAGACTGTGGAGCAGGGGCGCGAAGCTGCGCGGCCGTTTGTGCTCGCCGCGCAGCCCACATTGTTCGATCCGTCGCGCGCGCCGGAGGGCAAGCATATATTGTGGGCCTATTGCCATGTGCCGAACGGATCGCGCGCGGATATGACCGAGAGAATCGAGTCGCAGATCGAGCGGTTTGCGCCCGGGTTCCGCGACTGCGTGCTGGCGCGGCATGTATCTTCGCCGGCGACGCTTGAAAAAATGAATGCGAACCTGGTGGGTGGAGACATTGCCGGCGGGGCAATGACGCTGCGGCAGATTCTGCTTCGGCCCACGGTGCACAGTTATCGAACCAGCGCCCGCGACATCTATCTCTGTTCGGCGTCAACGCCGCCCGGCGGAGGCGTCCACGGAATGTGCGGCTATCACGCTGCGAGACTCGCGCTCAGGCGGATGAAATAATTAATGCATGACACGAATTGACGAGCGGGATCTGAAACAACAGTTTGCAAGCGACAATTACGCGGGAATTTGCCCGGAGGCCTGGGCGGCGACTGAGGCCGCCAACAGCGGGCACGCCACTGCCTACGGAGACGATCCGTGGACCGGCAAGGCGGCCGATGCGTTTCGCGTGCTGTTTGAGACCGACTGCGAGGTTTACTTTGTCTTCAACGGGACGGCTGCAAACTCGCTGGCCCTGGCATCGTTGTGCCAGTCGTACCACAGCGTAATCTGCTGCGACCAATCGCATGTTGAGACCGATGAATGCGGCGCGCCCGAGTTTTTCTCGAACGGATCGAAGCTGCTGGCAGCAGTGAGTGTCGAGGGAAAGCTGACGCCGAATGCGATTCACGAGCTGGCGACCAAGCGGAGTGACATCCACTATCCCAAGCCGAGAGCGGTGACGGTTACTCAGCCCACAGAAACCGGGCGCGTGTACACGATTGAAGAGCTGCGCGCGATTTCAGCAATTTGCAAAAAGCACGGTTTATCTCTGCACATGGACGGCGCGCGATTTGCAAATGCGTGCGCCAGCCTGGACTGTTCGCCTGCCGATATGACCTGGCGCAGCGGCGTGGACGTACTGTGCTTTGGCGGCACAAAAAATGGAATGGCGGTTGGCGAGGCAGTGCTGTTTTTCGATAAGAAGCTGGCGGCCGATTTCGATTACCGTTGCAAGCAGGCCGGACAACTGGCGTCGAAGATGCGGTTCCTGTCGGCTCCATGGGTGGGAATGCTCGAGAGCGGAGCGTGGCTGAAAAATGCGCAGCACGCCAATGAGTGCGCGCGCAGATTCGCAGCGCAGGTCGAAGGAGTTCAGGGCGTAAAGCTGGCGCAGCCTGTTGAAGCAAATGCGGTGTTCATTCAAGCCGAGCCCAGGATTCTGGAGCGGCTGCACGAAATGGGGTGGCATTTCTACTCCTTTATTGGCGGCGCAGCACGATTCATGTTTGCCTGGGACAGCGATCCCGCGCGCATTGACGCGTTCTGCCGCGACTTGAGAGAGTGCGCAGCTTAGTCCGCACGGTTATTGCGATAAACCCGCTACGCCTCCCCGCTTGGGCGCCTGCTCAAGCGCGCGCAGCACGGCATCGTACGCAGGCTTGGGATGAAATGCCGCATCGAAGAGCAGCGGCCGTTGCGACTGGCCATCAGGGCGCACAAATTGCGGAAATGACGCCGAGTGATTTAACCAGCTATATGGGTCGCACAGGCCCCATGTAACCAGCGCAATCACTCCCGGTTCGTCGAGCGCGATGGAGAGAAAGCGCGTGTAAGTCTCCGCGACCGCGCGGTCACGCTCGTCCGGTGCGGGCGGCGCGCCGCGATCGTCCACATCGAGTTCGGTGATGGCGATCTTCAATCCGCGCTGCGACAGATCGTGGAGAAAGCCGCGATATTTCTTTTCGTTGAAGTCGCCGAAGTGCGCAAATTTGAGATGCGATTGCAGTCCCACGCCATCAATGGGAATCTGCTGCCTTTGCAGGCGGTCCAGCAGTTTGAAGAGCGCTGAGCGGCGAGCCTCCTGCTGCGGCGTATCGAGTTCCAAATCGTATTCGTTGTACAGCAGAAGCGCCGCGGGGTCGGCTGCCCGTGCCTCGCGAAAGCCGGTTTCAAAATAATCTGGGCCGAGCGCGCGCAGTAACGGCGAGTTAACTCGGAGTCCGTCGGCGGCGTGCTCGCGCGGATCGATAGCTTCATTCACGACATTCCATGAGAAGCACTTGCCGCGATAAAAACCCCCGAGCTGCTTGATATGCGCCATGGCAGCAGCTTGTGCCTGCTCGCGCGGAAGTGTTTCAAGCCAGGCAGGCGTTTGTTCGTACCACAGGAAATGCGCGCCGGTGAGCCGCAGGCCGGCATCGAGGGCAACTGCGACGTTGGGGTCAAAGCTATCGTTTTCATGCGTGGCGTCGGGCGCAATGTGTTTCCACGCCAGAATTCCCGCGTAGAGCGCGCACTCTCTGACAAAGAGCGCCTGATACGCATCCGGCTCATGGCGGAACTGGTTATCGCTGCACGACCCATAGACAAGACCGGCGCGGGCGGCAGCCTCGCGCAGCGCGGGCTGTGCGTTGCCAGCGTTGAGGCCAAAAGCCCAGCGCGGCGCAATTGAAGACAATGCGGCAGTGCAAAGGCCGCCAAGATGCTTTCTACGTGTAATTTTCATACGCATCAAGTGTATGCTCGCTGGGCGCGGCAGGATTTGCGTTCATTTGCGGCAGCGATCCTGCCGGCTATTTACTTATGAGTTAATTAGAGTAAGTGACTCAAAGGCGTTCTGGTTTGGTTCCAAAGGGACTTAAGCGCGCATTATGTTATCGCGAAGCTAACGTTCTGTTTGTTCTTTTCTCGAAATGGATATTGAAGACAATCTGAATCCGTCTTTATAATTGCCTTATATCTATACAATTCAATTGCTTAATTGCTACGGATAAGGTTATGTTAATTCGAAGCATAAGCCGAACTTCCCCCTGCAACGACTTAGCTGAAATGGCGGACTATTAAAACCCCAGGAGCATAAGTATGGGATTAGCGGAGATTCTAGCCTCGATTGACCGCGAAATTGCAACGTTGCAGAGAGCGCGCACGTTGCTCGCAGTTGGAACCGGTGGCGCAAAAAAAAGAGGAAGACCCAGTAAGACGGCAGCTGTGGTGAAGGCCTTGATAAACAAGCCGGCAAAGAAACGGAAGAAGAGGAATCTCACTCCGGAAGGCCGCAAAAGAATCGCCGAAGCTCAAAAGCGCCGCTGGGATGCAAGACGAAAAGCTGTCGCAGGCGCCAAGTAACTCGCTAACAGGTTCACCTCTCCGGAATCTCCCACTTACCCGACTCAGCTGAGCGGAAGATAGCCTCTATCACTGCCATGTTACCGAGAGCGTCCTCGAGGGTAACTGGCACTTGTGTGCCGTTGAGAACAGCTCTCGCAAAAGCATCTCCCTGATAAATGTATTGATCGCCTGTTGGAAAAATTTCAGTTGAAATCCCCGATCCGGTAAGATCGCCCGTCGCATCGATAAAGAGGCGCGTGGGGCGTTCATTAGGCGCGTTGAACGGGATTTCGATCTCGATGCGGCCGCGGGTTCCCAGGAAATGAACGCGCTGATAAGGAATGAGCTGGGTGCTGCAGGTAAAGATGGCATGGCCCGAGGGAAACTCCAAAATTGCCGAGGCGAGGCGATCGATGCCCGTCTGGGGATCGCGATCAAGAGTTGCGACTACCCGCGTCGGCTCCTGGCCAAAAGCAAAACGCGAAGAGTGGATGAGATAGCAGCCGATGTCGTAGACGCCGCCCCCGCCGGTTTCGACGCAGTTGCGGATGTTAGCGGCATCAGTGTTGAAGTAGCTGAAGAAGCCTGTGACCGAGCGCAACTCGCCGACTTGCTGTTCGTTGAGCAGTTCGCGCAGGCGCAACCACTGCGGAAAACTGCGAATCATGAATGCCTCGGCGATCTTGACTCCGGTGCGATCGCGGGCCGCGATGAGCGACCGCGCCTCAGCGACGTTCATGCTGAGAGGTTTTTCGCATAGAACATGCTTGCCGGCTTCAGCCGCCTTGATGCTCCAGGGCACGTGAAGCTGATTGGGCAGCGGGTTATAGATGGCGTCAATTTCAGGGTCGGCGAGAAGCTCCTCATAAGACCCGTAGGCTTTAGGAATATTGAGTGCTGAAGCAGCTTCGCGGGCCTTGGCCAGATTGCGCGATGCGATCGCCGTAACGGCGGTCAATTGGCTCTGTTGCATGGCCGGAATCACTTGCCTCATTCCAATGGCCGCGGTACTGAGAACTCCGAATCGAAACTTAGTCGACATAAGGAAATGATAGCGCCGGCGGCGGGATGCGCGCGCGCATTGACGCTCGTGCTACTACGGCTGAGGCTCTCAGCGGCGGATCGTTTCTATTACTGCGCGATAAAGGCGACAGCCTCGGCTGAGTCAGCGGCGACGCGCAGAAGCGCGCGGTTTGCGGGCTTGAGAAAGCCGGCACTGACTGCGGTGTCGAGAAAGTCGAGAAGGCCATTCCAGTAGCCGAGCGTGTTGATAAGGACGCAGGGCTTCGCGTGAATCGCAAGTTGCGCCCAGGTGACGGCCTCAATCATCTCATCGAGCGTTCCATAGCCGCCGGGCAGCGCGATAAATGCATCGGCGAGCGCATGCATGCGCATTTTGCGCTCGTGCATGGTTGGAACGACCTCGAGAGTGGTGAGCCGAGTGTGCGCAATCTCGCGGCCGGAGAGGACGTTGGGCAGGATGCCGATCACCTCTCCACCGGCATCGAGCGCGGCATCGGCGACGGCGCCCATGAGCCCTGCGCACGCGCCTCCGTAGACGAGACCCATGCCGGCGGCAGCGATTGCGTGGCCCAGAGCGCGAGCTTCAGCCAGGTATTCGGGACTGGAGCCATCCGCTGATCCGCAATAGACAGCGACACGACGAACAGAAGATTGAGCTGAAGATTGGACCCGAGGTTGAATCAAAGTTTGCAATTGCTCCATTCAATTCAAGGATAACGCCGGAAGGTTGCGGCCAGGTTAGCGCGCCTTTTGCGACACGCGGAAAAGAAAGACAAATGGAATGCAGGCAAGGGAGAGATAGCCGAGAATGCGGAAGTTATCCACATAAGCCAGAAGCGATGCCTGCTGCTGCAGCAGGCCGTAAATTGCCCCCAAGGCTCTTTGATGAGCGTCGTAGAACGATGTTCCTGAGTTGTAGAGGCTAGCCTGGAGACCGCGTACAATACTGCTTGACGTGTCAGATGCTGAAACGCCGGCGGCGAGAAAATTCTGGTGCACCTGCGAACGGCGCGCCAGCAGCGTGGTGGTTGTGGCGATGCCAATGCTTCCGCCGATGTTGCGCACCAGGTTATAGATGCCGGCGGCATTGCCTATCTCCTGTTTGCGCAGCCGGCTCATGGCCATGGTGGTCAAGGGAACGAAAATGAAGCCGCCCGCAAAGCCATTGAAAAAATTTGGAACGGCGACGGTCAACATTGAAATCTCGAGATTCACGTGGCCGAGCATGAAGGTCGAAATGCCGAGCACGATGAAGCCGAACGCGAGCAGGTGACGGGGGTCGATGCGGTTGGCGAGCGCGCCGGCCATCAGCATTGAGAGCATGGACCCGATGCCGCGTGGGCTGACGGAGAGTCCACTGTCGAGCGCGGAATAGCCGAGCAAGGTTTGCAAAAACAGCGGGAGCAGGGCTGTTGAGCTGTAGAGGACAAAACCATAAAGACCGGTGATGAGCGTGCCGGTGGCGAAGTTGCGATTGAGCAGGATGCGAAGCTGCACAATCGGCTCGCGGCAGCGGACCTCGCGCGCGATAAAAGCGATGAACGCGGCGATGGAGACAGCGGCGGTAAAGCGGATCCACATGGCGCCGAACCAGTCTGCCTCCTGGCCCTTGTCGAGGACCAGTTGCAGCGAGCCCAGCCAGAGAGCCATGAACGCAAAGCCGAACGCGTCAATGGATTCGCGAACTTTGGCGCGGATGTAAGGGGGATCCTCGATAAATGTGGCGGCAAGAAAGAGAGCGAGTATGCCGACGGGAAGGTTGATGTAAAAGATCCAGCGCCACGAGTAGCTATCGGTGATCCACCCGCCGAGCGTGGGGCCTATGACCGGAGCAACCACGATGCCGGTGCCATAGACGGCCATGGCCTTGCCGTGCTGGCCGCGTGGAAAACTTTCAAGAAGAATGGATTGAGCAAGGGGTTGCATGCCGCCGCCGCCCACGCCCTGCACAATGCGGGCCAGGATGAGCATGGGCATGCTGACGGCCGCGCCGCACAGCATCGACGCGGCGGTAAATAACAGGATGGAGAACATGAGCAGGCGCTTGCGGCCCATGCGGCGCGTGATCCAGTTGGTCGCCGGCAGCATGATTGCGTTTGAAACCAAATAGCTGGTCAGGACCCAGGTGGCCTCGTCGGTGGAGGCGGAAAGATTGCCGGCGATGTGCGGCAGCGCGACATTGGCGACGGAGGAGTCGAGCACCACCATGAACGTGGAAGTCATCACGGCAGCGGCAATCGCCCAGGGGTTCGATTTTGGCGCCCAGGGGATTGGCTCGACAATCGGCGGTGTGGGCGCGTCACTCACCCGAGCCGCCGTCGAGCGAGCCCGCAACTCGCGGGCAAGGGCAGATTCGAATGTTTGATCATAGATACATTATTTCGCATTCTTAAGCCGCGCCAGCGCCGAGGCCATGAAGCTGAGCGCTGAAGCTCGGTTTGTGACCGACCTGATGCATAGAGCGCTGAGCGTTAAGAAAATATAGCAGTTTAGCAGCTGAATTCACCGCCTCTGCACGCCCGTCGCGACACAGGTAAACTTAATACAGGACCTTTGCCGTCCGGACCATCGCCTTGCGAACAATCCTCTCCAATCTGAATCCTGAACAGCGCGCCGCGGTCGAGGCCACGGAAGGGCCGCTGCTGATCCTTGCCGGCGCCGGCTCAGGCAAAACCCGCGTCATCACCAGCCGCATTGCGTGGCTGATCGAAGAAAAAGGCGTGGCGCCGGATGCGATTCTGGCAGTCACTTTTACCAACAAGGCGGCCAGTGAAATGGGCGATCGAGTCGATCGCCTGCTGGGGCATGGCTCGCTCGCGAAGCCGCTGATTGCGACCTTCCACTCACTCTGTGTGCGCATTTTGCGGCGCGATATTGAAGCGCTGAAGGTTGGCGGCAAGGGTCTCACGCGCAGCTTTGCGATTTTCGACGAGAACGATCAGCAGGGCATTGTGAAGCAGATCATGAAGCGGATGGGGATCGACACCAAGCAACTGACGCCGCGCACGGTGCTGGGCCGAATTTCGTGGGCCAAGAATCACATGGTCGATCCGCAGGAATATTTTCTCGAATCCAAAGATCCCAACAGCGAACGCATTGCGCAGATCTTCAAGCAGTATCAGACGGAACTCGCGAAGAACAACGCCATGGACTTCGACGACCTGCTGCTTGAAGCGGTGCGGGTGCTGAAGGTTTCGCGCGAAGTGAGAGAGCGCTACCAGCGGAGATACCGCTACTTATTGGTGGACGAATACCAGGACACCAACCGGCCGCAGTACGAACTGATGAAGCTGCTGGCCGGCGAGCAGAAGAATGTGTGCGCGGTGGGCGACGAAGACCAGAGCATTTACTCGTGGCGCGGCGCAGATATCCGCAACATTCTCGAGTTTGAGCAGGATTTTCCCAACGCGCACATTATCCGCCTGGAGCAGAACTATCGTTCGACGCAGGTAATTCTTGAAGCAGCCGGCGCGGTTGTGGCGAACAACCTCCGGCGCAAAGGCAAGAAGCTGTGGACCGAGCGGCAGGGCGGCTCGCTGATTGGCTACTACGAAGCGCCGGACGGAGAGAACGAAGCACTGTTTATCGCCGACAAGATTCAGGCATTTCAGCGCGAGAACCATGCCGCCGATGACGGGTCGGGCGGGGGACAACATTGCGCGGTGCTCTACCGCACCAACTCGCAATCGCGTTTGGTTGAAGAGGCGCTGCGCCGCTACAACATCAGTTACACCATGGTGGGCGGGTTCAGTTTTTATGAGCGCGCGGAAATCAAGGACATGCTTGGGTACCTGAGGCTGGTGCGGAATCCGCATGATTCCATGGCATTGGAGCGGGTGGTCAACACACCGGCGCGGGGCATTGGCAAAACCACGATCGAGACAATGGAGCGGCTTGCGCTCGAGACCGGAAAGTCAACGTGGGATGCGATTGCGGTGGCAATCAAGAACCGGCTCATTCCAGCGCGCGCGCTTTCGGCGCTCGACACGTTCCGGCAAATTATTGTGGACGCCCAGGCGATGCTGGATTCTGATTTTGCGGGCAAGCTTTCAGCCGATGCAGCGGCTGCCGAGGCCGGCGAGGGCGACACTGATTTTTCGTTTGGCGCGGAGCAGTCGCCGGCGGACTCAGCGCCTCCGGTTGATGCTCTGATTGAAGGCGCGGATTTTGAATTTGGCGCGAACTCCAACGGTCAGATGGCATTGCTTGATCCCGCGCACTTTTCGCCATTCGAGCAAAAGCCAGCCAAGTCGTTCCTCAAGGCGTCACCCCGGCAAATTGAAGAGGCGAAGCTGCTTGAAAGCATGAGAACAGGCGAGACGAGCCGCAACGGCGCGGAAGAAAAGCCTGAAGGGTTCCGGAAGCCGGGCGATCCGGCGACATTGCCCGAGCTGATCCGGTTCATCATCGATCGCACGGGTTACATCAAGGCGCTTGAGACAGAAGGCTCGCCTGAGGCGTTCAGCCGGATTGAAAACCTGAAGGAACTGGCCAACGCGGCGCACGATGCCGAGGTGCGCGGCGAAACGCTGGCCGATTTTCTCGATCACGCGGCGCTGGCGTCTGACACCGATCAGTTCGATCCCGACGCGCGCGTAACGCTGATGACGCTGCATGCGGCCAAGGGGTTGGAGTTTCCGCTGGTGTTTCTTGCGGGCCTTGAAGAGGGGTTGTTTCCGCACTCGCGAACGCTCAACAATCCTGAAGAACTGGAAGAGGAGCGGCGGCTTTGTTACGTGGGAATGACGCGCGCGATGAATACGCTGTTTCTGACGCGCGCGCATTATCGCCGCCGCTACGGCAACGACGCGCCCGAGATGAGCATTCCGTCGCGGTTCCTTGAAGAAGTTCCGCCGGCGCTGATTGAGAACCTGGGTGGACGCAGCCCGGCGTGGTCGACGCCCGCTTATGGATACGGAGGCCGGCGTGGTTTCGGTCGCGGCGATTCGAGAGACTCGGCGCGCGAAGGCGAGAGCCGGCATTACAACTACGAAGATGAGAGCCAGGAAGTGAACCCGGCGGCGCGGTCGCGTAGCGCAACATCGCGCCGCGATCCATCGAAGCCGTTCGTGGCATCGTGGATGACGGCGCCTAAGAAGAGCGATGCGCCGCGTCAGGAATCAGGTCCGAAGAGTGAGAGCGCGGAAGCGCCGCACTCAATCGATAATATTGCCCGGTTCTTTGGCGGCAAGGCCGCAGTCAGCCGGCCCGGATCGCTGGCGCGGCCGGCCATGGAGATTGCCGCTCCACAAGGCGCCACAGGGTTGAAGAATGGCGATCGCGTGCGTCACGCCAAATACGGCGACGGAACGGTAATGATGCGCGAAGGCCACGGCGAAGACGCCAAGCTTTCAGTGATATTCGACCGGCACGGGCTTAAGAAGCTGATGGAGAAGTTCGCGAATCTGCGGAAAATATGAAGGCAACGATCTTACACTTCAGCTCGCATCCGCCGGGCTTCTTCCTCCCCATCCAGCACGCGAAACACCCCCTCAGCCAGCGCCCTCAGCTCGTCTTCGCCGGGATAAACGGTGATGGGCGCGATCCAGCCAATCTGCTCGATGAGCCTGTTCACTACCCGTTCTGAATGCGCCATGCCGCCGGTCAGAATGATCGCGCCTACGTTGCCGGAAAGCACCGCCGCCATCGCCCCGGTTTCCTTCGCAATCTGGTAAATCAATGCGTCGAGAACCTGTGCTGCCAGCTCATCGCCTGAAGCAATACGTTGCTCGACCTCCATCAAGTTGCGAGTGCCGAGATAAGCAAACAGGCCTCCGTCGCCGAAAACGTGGCGATCGAGTTCGGTCTCGGTAAACCGGCCGCTGAAACAAAGCCTGATAAGCGCGCGAACGGGCAGCGACCCCGTGCGGTCCGGACCAAACGGGCCCTCCTCAATGGAATTGCTGTCGACGGTGCGTCCGCCCCGATGCGCTGAGACGGTAATGCCGCTGCCCATGTGAACGACGACCAGACGCAGATCGGCGTAAGCGCGGCCTTGCTCGCGGGCAAAACGCCGGGCCACGGCCTTGGTGTTCAGCGCGTGGCCAATGCTGGTGCGTTCCACCAGCGGAGAGCCGGTGAAACGCGCTTGAGGCTGCCACTCGTCCACGGTAACCGGATCGACGATGTATGCGTTGACGCCTGCCGCGCGGGCAAAACGAAGCGCCAATGCCGCGCCGAGGTTCGAAGCGTGGTCGCCGAGTGGTGCTTTGCGAAGCGCCTCCACCATAACGTCATCCACCAGGTAGGTGCCGCACTCCATGGGCGGCAACAATCCTCCCCGCCCCACCACCGCGCGCTCCGCGCTTTTACTCTTTGGAGCAAATCCTGCCTCGGCGAGGGCGCGCTCGATGAGTGCGGCGCGGTAATCCAGGCGCGCGAGCATCGGCTGGCCCTTGAACCGCTCAATTTCCTCGTCTCCGTGGCGGATGGTTTGCGAAAACTCCTCGCCTTCGCGCGTAAAGATGCCGATCTTTGTCGATGTGGTTCCGGGGTTGATCACCAGTACGTGGCCGGATGCCGGGTTCGGGATGCTGCTCAAGCTGCACCTCTCAACGGCGCCCCAAAAACGGCATTTTCTGAAATACTGTGAACTTTTGAGGGGGCACGGGTGGGTTTTTCTTAAGGAAAAACCCACTCAGCGGTCGTGGTTCCGATCTACGTCATTTCAGAAAATGCTATAGGGCGCAAACGGAGATGAGTTTACACGCCGAAAGCTCCGCCCGGAGTGATCTACGTCAGCCCAGGCAAGGCTCAGCGCAAGAGCTGGTCACAAGTTTCAGGGCGCGAAGACCTTTTGGCTTTTGCGATGGCCTGATTCCCTGCTATTCTTGAAGACGCGAACCGCAACACGCGCGGACTTGAGAAATCACAGAATTGAAAGAGGTTATACGTGGCAGATACCACCAAGATTGAAGATAAACTGGAACGCAAGAAGCTAAAGCGCGCATCGCGCAAAAAAGCTGCGCCCAAGGCCAAGCGGACCACCCCGCGCGGCGCGACCAAGAAAAGAGTGAAGAAGTTGGCACGCGGCCAGTCCAAGCGGTAAGAAAAACAGTGGTCAGTTGTCAGTGATCAGTGGTCAGTTCGATCTTGCTGGAGCAGGCTTCAAACGTCTCAGGGTAAGATGGGTACGTCTCCAGCACTTTCCGAATACGACTGACCACTGGCCACTAATCACTGATTACTGTCTTTGCGAGGAGAACCGCACTGCCCAGCCAACTGCTTGCCCGCAAGTCAATTGACAAGCTCATCCGCGACTCGGAGGAGCCGGAGCACGCGCTCAAGAAGACGCTTGGGCCGTGGTCGTTGACTGCGCTGGGCATTGGCGCCGTGATCGGGTCGGGCATCTTCACGGTCATCGGCACCGCAATCTCCGGCGAGCAGTTCGATACTTCAAGCCTCGTCAACACGCCGCTCGCCGACTTTATCATTCACCACACGGCCATGGCCGGCCGCCCGGGTGCTGGACCCGCTATCGCAATCTCAATGATTACGGTGGCCATCGTTTGCGCGCTCACCGGCCTGTGTTACGCAGAGCTGGCATCAATGATTCCGATCGCCGGCTCGGCCTACACCTATACCTACGCGACACTCGGCGAGCTTATCGCCTGGATCATCGGCTGGGATCTCATCCTGGAGTACGCGGGATCGAACATGACGGTGAGCGTTGGCTTCGCCGCGCACGTCGTCGACCTTCTCGATTGGTTTGGATTCCACCCGCCGGCAACATGGATATCGCCCGCGTATTTACCTGACGGCCTGCAAGACCTTGCTGGCAACTGGATCTACCATCCGGGCTGGCACTTCGGCTTCAACATTCCAGCATTCCTCATCGTTCTCATTCTCACTGTCATCCTGGTGCGCGGCATTCGCGAGTCGGCCGAGACCAACAACGTGATGGTGGGCCTCAAGCTGGTCGCCATCGTCATCTTCGTGATGGCGGTAATCAGTTACATCCATCCCTCCAACTGGCACCCGTTCATGCCCAACGGCTGGTCCGGCGTGCTTACTGGCGGCTCCATCATCTTCTTCACCTATATTGGATTCGATTCGGTGTCGACGGCGGCCGAAGAATGCCGCAATCCTCAGCGCGATATGCCCATTGGCATTATCGCCACGCTGCTGGTGTGCACGGTGCTCTATGTTTCCGTGGCGGTGTGCCTCACCGGGCTGGTGCCGTGGCAATCCATGGTAGGCGATGCGGCGCCGGTGGTGAATGCGCTCAAGAAATTATCGATTCTCCCCGGCGGTCATCCCCTGCACTGGGTGCGGCTGATCGTGCTGTTCGGCGCCATCATGGGAATGATCTCTTCCATCCTTGTTTACCAGCTTGGCCAGTCACGCGTGTGGTTCTCAATGTCGCGCGACGGACTGCTGCCCAAAGTGTTCTCCGACGTTCACCCGGTATTTCGCACGCCCGCATTTTCAACCTGGGTCGCGGGTTTCGTGGTGGCAGTCCCCTCGGGCCTGTTCGATATCGGCACGCTGGCCGATCTCTCGAATATCGGCACTCTGTTTGCGTTTGTCCTGGTTTCAATCGGCGTCATCGTGCTTCGCTACCGCGAGCCCAATCGGCGTCGGGGATTCGTAGTGCCCGGCGGTCCGGTGATTCCTGTGCTGAGCGTGATTTTCTGCTTCCTGCTCATGGCCGGACTGCCGATTATTACCTGGATACGCTTCTTCGCCTGGTTGATTATCGGCCTCGTCATTTACTTCCTCTATAGCCGTCACCGTTCTGAATTCGCGCATCAAAAATAGATTGCGCAGCCGGTGCGGAGGATTCCCCCAATGAAAACCTGGAAATTTGCCCTTGTAACTTCGCTCATCACGCTCGCCATCGGCGGCATTTACCTGCTGGTCGTGTTCGAGCATCGGAAGAACCCCGGCGTCGAAACCCAGACCAGTCCCGACCAGAACCTGACTCTCGACGACGTTGCGGTTGTGCGCAAAATGTTTATGACCTCGTTCGACGACGCGGTCAAGCTTGAGGGCACGAGCGTGTGGATGAAGAATGGCTACACCATGCCCTACTACCCATACCAGGGCGGACACGTGGTGTTTGCGAAGAAGATTGGCTTGATTCCCTCGGCGCAAAAGCTCGACATCAAGAAAGTCATCAAGGCCGTGGTGCCGGCGAAAGAGGACGACAGCATCGATCACGGCAGCAGGCAGGCGTTTGCGGTGTTTACGTTGCCCGGCAGCACCGATCTTGAGGCGACGCCGATCGGGGTAATCGATGGCAGCCAGGAGCAGTATTTCTGCGACATCCTGTTTTATTACGACGATCCGCACACCATATACGACAACTGGCCGAAAGATGTTTGGGCGGCCATCGACGCGCACCAGGTCAAGCCGGGGATGAGCGAGCTCGAGACGCGCATGGCGATCGGCCAGAAGATCGATGACAATAGCGGCACCGAAGGCAACCGGACGATTACTTACGACCAGGCGGGCAAAAAGTGGACCGTCACATACGTGAACAAT